>Ga0307967_1000053_pt1 | contig 77940 bp, 80 predicted proteins | sample OrgLakmetagen648_FD_201828 | JGI IMG/M metagenome (GOLD analysis project Ga0307967, IMG submission 201828) | Saline water microbial communities from Organic Lake, Antarctica - #648 | ecosystem: Environmental > Aquatic > Non-marine Saline and Alkaline > Saline | place: Antarctica: Organic Lake... | reverse complement strand
TGGGATTTATATCTTTTAATGCAAATTTTTCTCCCGAAACTGTTTTAGTACTATCAAATTGAACTTTAAATGCTTTGTCAACAGATTCATCACATCCTGAGAATGAAATGCCAACCACAATGAAGACAAAGGCAGGTAATAAGAAGTTAATCTTGAGTGCGTATTTAATCTTATTCATAAGCTTATTTTATTCTATATGATTCAGTGTTTGACTTCAAAATTATTTACAGACAATTCGAAATGCACTTAAAATTTTTTCGCTTTCAGTTTCGCATGATATTTTTTACGAGAACGAAAATGCCTCTCTCACTTAATTAAAGCAGACAAGATGGGTTTTTATTGTACTTTAGCTAGTAACACTTGGATTGCAAGTATACCAAACTTTAAAAAAATCTTATGCACTATATCCTATTTTACAAAGCTGTCGAAAATTATATTGAAAAACGAGCACCTTACAGAGATGAACATTTGAAATTGATTGAATCGTTTTACAACCAAGGGGATTTACTCATGGCAGGAGCACTTGACGATCCTGCAACCGGTGGTGCATTTATCTTTAAGGGAAATAATGCAGAAAAAGCGGAAGAATTTGCCAACAAAGATCCGTATGTCAAAAACGGACTGATTACCGAATGGGAAGTTCGTCCCTGGACTGTCGTCATAGGGGATTCATAATTATTATTCCCATTTAAAATCAAAAAATCACTTCTTTTTTCTCTTAACAGATAAAAACATTCTGAAGAAAAAAAGGCTAAAAATTCCAAATCCAATAATCGAAAAAGGCTTTTGAGTATTTTCTAGACTGAATATAGAGTAATAGAAATGTATGCACAATGAGATAAATCCAACCACATAAATAATTTTAAGAATCCAGTGCTCCTTTTTAAAAAATTCTTTTCCTGTCATACAGTCTTTTTTAAAATTTAAGTCATTCTACAAATAAACATATTAAAATAATTGAATCATTTTTTGGTGTAACTAACTACTTAACGAATTAGTTGAATGATTTTTGCAACAATCTCATCACATCATCTATTTTTGAATTGTCGATCCAGCGGGTGACGACTAGCAGGTCATTTTCCTCATCGATGACGATATAATTGCCACCAAAACCTGCGGCATAATACACCTCTTTAGAAACGCCTTCCCAGTTTCCCTGACTGTTGTTCCACCACAAATACCCGTAGTCTGGTTTTGGCTGAGAAGACTTTTGTACGCTTTTTACCCAATCTTTAGAGATCAATTGCTGGTTTTCCCATTTTCCATTTCTTAAAAACAGCAGACCAAACCTGGCATGATCCAGCGAGTTAATAAAGATTCCGCCACCAAAATGCCCGCCGCCACTCACCGACTGCATTTGCAAGCCATCCACATTGACGTAAGAATTTGGGTAGCCAAGCCATCTCCAAGTGGTAGAAGCACCAATCGGATCCATAATTTCCTCTTTTAGAACCTGAGGCAGTGGCTTTCTCCAAACCTGTAAAAGCGAATAAGCCAGAACATTAACTCTTACATCGTTATACTTATAATGTGTTCCTGGCTCATAGAGTTGTCGAGCTCTCCAATCGTCAATACTTCCTTCTCCAGGTGGTCGGTCAGCCCAATCATAAAGTCCGAATTGTTGTCCGGACCAGTCTGAAGACTGAGTCAATAAATGATCCCAAGTGATCTTTTGATTATGCTCTCCTTCAAAAGTACCATCCCATACATAATCCTGAGCTTTATCATTTACATCATGAATTAACTTATGGTCCAAAGCTAATCCTGCTACAGTTGACAAATAACTTTTGGCGACGCTAAAGGTCATATCCACCCGCTCAACATCTCCCCACTCTGCAACGATATATCCATCCTTGATGATCAATCCTGCTGTGCCACCCCTTTCTTTGGTTTTACCTAAGATTTCAAAATCAGGCTCTCCAGAAAAAACCTCTATTATGGCTATTCTCAAATCTTTATCTACAGAGTTTTCATATTCAGAAGCTATTGTTACAGCGCTGTCTAACAAAGCAGAATTCAGTCCTAGCTCCTTCGCCGACTTTCGTTCCCATTCGTGATTGGGGTAATATTGCGCAAACGCGACATTTGAACATAAAAATACAAGACTTATAAAAGTGAGTAAAAATTTCTTCGTAAATTTAAAATATGTTAGGAGTTGAAATTATTCATAAAATTTGAATTAGCTAAATGTCAGATTGAAAATATTTATGATGACGTTTATATTACAGAAATATCATTAAACATACCTGTTCTTATGTATTTCGAGTTTTCCTAAAAAGACACAAACATGAAAAACCAGAAACATCTTTTTAATCTACCAGAAGATCTGCATTATTTAAATGGAGCATATATGTCTCCCAACCTCAAATCTGTGGAACAGGCAGGGATAAAGGGGATTTTGAGAAAATCTGATCCAACTTCCATCAAAGAACATGATTTCTTTGAACCTGCTGAAGAGGTTAAAATGCTTTTTGGAAAATTAATCAATAGCTCAGCTTCGCAAATTGCTCTAATTCCATCAGCTTCTTACGGATTGATGAACGCTATTCAAAACGTCCCAATCAAGAAAGGTCAGCATGCGATCACGGTGAGTAAAGAGTTTCCAAGTGATCATTTGGCTTTGAGAAAATTTTGCGAGGAAAATAAAGCTGAACTTAAAATCATAGATCCCCCTGAATTCATAGTAGGAAGAACTAAAAAGTGGACAGAAGATATTCTTGAACATATCAATGAGGATACAGCAGTTGTCGTTATGTCGGCTATTCATTGGATGGAAGGTCTTAAATTCGATTTGAAAGCCATTGGGGAAAAGTGTCGCCAGACCGATACTTATTTTATAGTTGATGGGTCGCAATCTGTAGGCGCGCTGCACTTGGATGTCCAGGAGTTTAAAATTGATGCCTTGATTTGTGCGGCTTATAAATGGCTTCTAGGGCCCTACTCCACAGGTTTAGCCTATTACAGTGAAAAATATAATGATGGTGAACCCATAGAATATTCATGGATGACCAGGAAAGACAGCAATGATTTTAAAAAACTCACGTCTTATCCCAGAGAATATGGCAAGGGCGCCATGCGTTATAACGTTGGCGAGTTCAGCAATTTTATTGCATTGCCCATGCTAAAGTCCGCATTGGAGCAGATTCTCGATTGGGGTGTAGAAAATATTCAAGCTTATTGTTTTAACTTGCTTGAGCCTTTAAGAGACTTTCTGGAAGAGAAAGGTCTGGGAAAGGACGAAGATGTTTGGGTAAGTTCGCATTTATACGGTATGCATCTGCCACCCAAACTTCAGACTCCTCAACTTACAGAAGACTTCAAAGCCCATAAGATTCATTTATCCACGAGAGAGGATTACATCAGAATTTCGCCTCATGTTTATAATGATAACCATGATATTGATGAATTGATTAAAGTTTTGGACAAACATATTTGAGTGTGGTTTTGACTTCAGGAAGCATATTCTAAAACTCAAATTCTTCTACAGTAGCTTTAGTTGATCTTCTATCAAAGCTGAAGACTTTAATTCAACGAAAAGTATTAAGCAATGTATTGTGACTGATGAAGTGAACTCAATCAAAATCAAAAGAAATTAAAAATAGAGCATACATAACATTTTATGGTTGGTAAGATCGCATTGATTAACTCATAAACTAAATAAAAAAACACTGTGATTAAAAAGCTATTTAATGAATTGAATGGATATTCATACAAGATTTAAACTCATAAAATGCATTTTAAAAAATTGACCGACGAGCGTGTTTTTGATGTTGCTGACTATGTACAGGCTTACTTCTCTAAGTATAAAAATGAAAAGATTGAGCTTTTTCTTGGCTGCGATAGCCAAAATCGGTTACAAACTACTTATGCAACGACTTTAGTTTTTAATGTGGCTTCAACGGGTTGCCATATTATCTATAAAAAAGAAGTTGTTCCTATGATCACTGATATGTGGACAAGGTTATGGGGTGAGGCGGAGCGCTCTGTAGAGACTGCTTTGTATTTGCGGGAACACGATATAAAAATCGATACGATAGACCTGGATTATAACGAAAATCCTAAATACAAATCGAATAAACTGGTCACAGCTGCTGTGGGTTATGTGGAGTCGCTGGGCTTTAAAGCGAGAATTAAACCTCACCTCCTCCCTGCGGTGTATGCTGCAGACCATATTGTGGGGTGAAATCAAAGTTTGTTGCAAATAAAAAAGCCCTTCCTATTGGAAAGACTTCTAGCGGTTTATTTTTCTAAACCTAAGAATGCTTTTACACATTCACAACACAACTTCTTAAAAAAAGCGGTCTGGACGAGACTCGAACTCGCGACCCCCTGCGTGACAGGCAGGTATTCTAACCAACTGAACTACCAGACCGTTGCTTAATTGCGAGTGCAAATATAAACCCAATTTTTGATTACACAAACATGTTTTGACAAAATAATTAGGCAAAATTTGATGCTAAGACTTTAGCTTCTGTTTTTCAACTAAATAAGTCGATAAAATTTTTTCAAAATCTTTTCGAATATCTGCTTCAACGTATCTGATTCTATATTTTGCACAAGTCAGCTTCACTTCTTGAATAAATTCTGACATCTTTTCTACATATTCTTTTTGGATTTGCTGACTATGCAAATCTATTTTAGATCCAGTCTCAAGGTCAAAAAACCGCTTTGGAGCTTCATCAAACTCAAAATTAACTTCCGTTTTATGATCCAAAGTGTGAAATAGAATCACTTGGTGCTTATTGTATTTAAGATGCCTTAATGCTTCAAATAAATCTGATCTTGACAAATTTGCCTGAAATAAATCTGTGAATAAAAAAACAAGTGAACGTCTTTTAAGTTTTTCTGCAATTTCGTGAAGAAATTGATAAGTATTGGTTTTAGTGTTTTGCTGTGGTGTATTTATACTTTTTTCAAGCTCATTATAGATCATGTTATAGTGCAGACCACTCCCCTTTTCTGTTGCCTGAAACCTTAGCTCTTCATCATAAATAGACAAGCCCACTGCGTCTCTCTGGCTATTGAGCAGTTGCATGATGGCTGCAATCGATAGCGCGGAAAAACTTAGCTTATCCAAATTGGATATAGATGGAGATGAAACTTCTGGATAATACATGGAAGCCGATTGATCTAGAATGAAATGACATCTAAGATTGGTCTCTTCCTCGAATTTCTTAGTATAGAGCTTATCTGTCTTGCCATACAGCTTCCAATCTATATGTTTAGTACTTTCACCTGTATTATAAAGCTTGTGCTCGGCAAACTCCGCAGAATATCCATGAAACGGACTTTTATGAATGCCAGAAATGAAGCCCTCAACAACTTGAGAAGCTAATAGAGGAAGGTTGGTTATATTCGACTCTCGAAGAGAATTTTTAAGGTCCATAGTTGTCAGAAGTAAAAAAGGCTTGGTAAATTTACCAAGCCTTTAAATTATATAACCTTATTGAAAATTACAATAGGTTATCGATAGCTTCTTTGTAAGTATCTTTTTGTGCAACTCCTACTTGGCGATTTACCATTTCTCCATCCTTAAATAAAAGAACAGTTGGTATATTTCTTACACCATATTTTGCAGCAAATTCTTGGTTTTGATCAACATCCATCTTCGCAACTACTGCTTTCCCTTCATATTCAGAACTTAGTTCATCTATAATTGGACCTACCATTCTACATGGCCCACACCAAGCTGCCCAAAAATCAACCAAAACTGGCTTATCACTTTGTAATACTTTCTCTTGAAAATCTTTATCTGTTACTTCTAATGTCATAATTATTATGTTTTATACAAAATTAGGTTTTGTCGTGGGATATACAACTTAATAATATATTAATTAATCTTATTTAAGAATCAGTGCATCTTATGTTAATAGCTTCTCCATTTGATATTACATCCCATACTAGGTTTTTGGAGCTGAGGCACGGGTCTGTTGTTCAAAAGTGCATCTAAAGCTTCTCTTATACTTCTCCCAGAAGTTGGAATTCCATTTTTGGGTCTGGAGTCATCAAGCTGACCTCTATACACTAATTTTAGACTTTCATCGAACACATAAAAATCTGGGGTGCATGCAGCATTGTATGCTCTTGCAACCTCCTGACTTTCATCGTACAAATAAGGAAATGGGTAATTGAGCTGCCTTGCCGTTTTAAACATTTGTTCCGGATGGTCCTGTGGATATGCTTTTACGTCATTACTTGAAATCGCCACAAAACTAAATCCTAAAATTCTATAATCGTTTGCTAACCTAACGACCTCATTATTGACGTGTTTTACGTAAGGACAATGGTTACAGATGAACATGATAATTGTTCCTTTTTCTCCTCGGAGTTTTTCTAAAGAAAGAAGGGAACGAGAAATGCTGTCTGGAAGTTCAAAATTTGGAGCTTGCGTTCCAAGCTTCAACATTTTAGAGGGAGTTAAAGACATTATTTTTTATTTGATATCAAATTTAAACAAAAAAAGCTATCGTTTCCGATAGCTTTTAAAACACTTAATGCTCAAGAAAATTATTTCTTTTCTTCTTTCTTTTCTTTTACAGGAGCATTTATTTTTTGAGTAAGCTCATAGGATAAAGCAGACTTATCAAAAGTCATTTTACCAGATCCTGTTTCAAGTATTACAGCATCTAGCTTTTCACTGATATCAGCTACTTTTCCGTGCAAGCCACTTTTAGTGATAATTTTATCTCCACGCTTGATGGATTCTATAAAACTTTTTTCTTTCTTCTGTTTCTTCATTTGTGGCCTTATCATAAAGAAATAAAGCACTACAAAAATTAAAACTAAAGGTAATAGACTTCCTATTTGATCCATAAATGTTATTTTACTGGAGAACCAGCGTTGCTGTTTTGTGGGTTAACAAAAGCCTTTATTCTAAGCGTTTCCCTTCCAGATTGTGTATTAGCTGTAATTCTTACAGCCTTCATTTGTTGATTAGGCTTTCCTCTTGTGTTGAACTTGACTAGCATCTCCCCTTTGTCACCTGGAGAAATAGCTTTTTTTGTCCATGTTGGAACTGTACATCCACATGTTGCTACTGCATTAGACACAATAAGAGGTGCATCACCTGTATTTGTAAAAACAAATGTGTGTTCTACAACTTCTCCTTCTTCTACTGTACCAAAATCAAATTCCTGCTCTTCAAACTCCATCACTGGATAGGCCTGTGTTTTAGAATCACGCTCTTCAGCAATTTCTTTCTTAGATTCATCAACTTTTGCTGAAGCACCTTCTTTACAAGCTGTAAACGACAATGTTGCTAAGGCAACTAGTGCAAACATTAATTTTTTCATGAGTATTAAATTTAAGTTTATACAAAAATATGACAAATTAGGCAATTACATTAGGCCTCTACCTACTTTATTAATTTTACCATTAGTTTGATATTCTTTAGACACCGTATCCAAAACCCCGTTTATAAATGTGCTACTTTTCGGAGTGCTATATTCTTTGGCTAGTTCCAGGTATTCATTAATAGTGACCCTAACAGGAATAGAAGGGAATTTCATAAATTCACATAAAGCCATTTTCATAAGAATGCTGTCAATTTCTGCTATTCTATCCTGATCCCAATTGGGAGTTTTATTTTTTGTGATTTCAGAAAACTGTTCATCTGCAAGAAGTGTTTTTGTGAATAGCTCCCGAGCAAAATTTTCGTCCTCTGCATTTTTATACAAGCGAGGTATTGATAATGCCTCGTCGTCTTCTTTTTGCTTCTGAAGGAATTTTAAGACAGTTGTATTTACGATAGGAAAATCATCAATCCAAGTCAGATTATGATCTTCGTAATAATCATATAAATCATCGTTTGGTGCAATAATATCTTTGAATATATTGACAATAAAATCTTTATCTTCTTTAAAACTTGTGGTTTCTGTAAAAATATAATCTGCATAAAGAGTAGACTCTAGGATTTTATTCCAAATCAATTTCGGATACTCATTATCTTTAGACCAATGGTTAAGCTTTCTATCTTCGATAAGCTCACTTAGTGCATTACTGTTAGCGATTCTCAACAAAAGCTTATTATTAATGAATTTAGTGTTTGGATTCTTTTCTTCTTGAGTGGCCAAAAACTTCTTTTTCACAATATTGAAGTAGTCTTCCGCCTGACTTCTAATGCTTACCAAAAGTTCTAAATTCAGCAGGAAAAGATTGTACATGTCTTCTGTGCTCTTTTTTAAAAATTTCTCTTCAGTTTGCATAGAGTCTTTACTTCCCTGGTGGAACGCATAAAGAGATTGCATTACTTTGGCACGAATATGTCTTCTTGTTAACATCTGTAAGTTCTAGAATTTTAGCGCAAAAATAATATTTAAAAGAAGAGTTTGAACCCTATTTTGGTTTTTTTAGAAACAAAATGAAATAGAGCAGGCACCTAAGATGTATAGACCTTTAAACTTTTGTTATTAGAAAGGGCAATACAGTCTTTTGATTACATTTGCAACCTCAAAGTTAATTGTGGATGAAGGCCTTAAAGAGTCTAAATAAATACTTGTACAAATATAGAGGGAGACTGCTTCTTGGTTTTATTATAACTATTGGTGCTCGAGTGTTTTCTGTATTCACTCCTCAACTTATAAGAAATTCTACAAATGCTATAGAAGATTACCTTAATGGTGAAGTAACTAGCGTTGCAGAAGTAAGAGAAGAATTATTAATCAACATAGGACTTATCGTTGGAGCAGCCCTCGCCTCTGCTATTCTTACTTTTCTCATGCGCCAAACTTTTATTGTGGTCTCCAGATACATCGAGTTTGATTTGAAGAATGAAGTCTATACCCAATATCAAAATTTATCGCTGGATTTTTACAAAAGAAATAGAACAGGAGATTTAATGAATCGAATCTCAGAGGACGTATCCAAAGTTAGAATGTATGTTGGTCCTGCCCTCATGTACGGAGTGCAAACGCTCACACTATTTGTAGTTGTCATTTATTTTATGATAAAAGCTGCACCAACCCTTACTTTGTATACATTAATTCCTTTTCCCATCTTATCCTTTGCGATCTATAAACTAAGTGTGGCGATAAATAAAAGAAGTGCCGAGATTCAGAGGTTTTTATCTCATCTTAATACATACACTCAAGAAAGCTTTAGTGGCATCGCTGTTATAAAATCTTACGGAATCTTAAAAAGATTCAATACAGATTTTGAAAAATTGTCTCACGAAAGCAAGGATAAAAACGTCAATCTTGCAAAAGTTGAAGCTTTTTTCTTCCCGCTTATGATTTTACTAATTGGTTTTAGTAATCTTTTTGTGATCTATTTTGGCGGAATGCAATATATAGACGGAAAAATCGAAAATGTGGGAGTTATCGTTGAATTTTTACTTTATGTAAATATGCTAACCTGGCCAGTCGCCTCTGTAGGGTGGATCACATCAATGGTGCAAAGGGCAGAAGCTTCTCAGGAACGTATCAATGAGTTTTTAAGCGAGTCCCCAAACGTCAAAAATTATTCACCAGACTCTTCTGAAGTTATTAAAGGTGAAATTGAATTCAAGAACGTCAGCTTTACTTATGAAGACACCAATATTGTGGCTCTGAGAAATATTTCCTTTAAGGTGAAAAAGGGTGAAACCTTGGCTATCATGGGCAAAACCGGGTCTGGTAAGTCTACGATTCTGGAATTGATAGGGCGATTGTATGATGTCGACAAAGGCGAGATATTGATAGATGGAAAACCCATTGAAAGCTTTAATTTGGATAACTTAAGACAGCAATTGGGATATGTTCCACAGGATGCTTTCCTCTTCAATAGTTCAATACGTGATAACATCAAATTCGGAAAAGCAGACGCTACCGAAGAAGACATTATCAATGCTGCTAAAAATGCTGCGGTCCACAGCAATATAATTGAGTTCAGTAAAGGATATGATACTATTCTTGGAGAACGTGGGATTACTCTCTCGGGAGGGCAAAAACAAAGAGTGTCTATCGCAAGAGCAATTATAAAAGACCCACAGATTGTATTGTTTGACGATTGTCTGTCCGCAGTAGATACAGAAACGGAAGAAGAAATCTTCAACAAGCTCAACAAAATTTCGAACAATAAGACTTCAGTTGTTGTGAGTCACCGTGCATCTTCAGCAAAAAATGCAAACCACATCATCGTACTTGATGATGGTGAAATCCTTGAAGAAGGAACACATGCAGAGTTAATCGCTCAAAACGGTTATTATAAAGATTTATATAACAAACAACTTTCAGAAAAAGAAAGTTGAAAATAAATTTGCGTTTTTGATTTTTTTTAAGACTTTTGAACAAACGTTATATTAATCTTATTTAACAAAGGTATTATGAGTGAACAAGGGTCGATGAAGAATGAAGACATTTTTTCAAAAGTGATAAGAGCTGGCAGGAGGACTTACTTTTTTGATGTCAGGTCTACAAAAGCAGATGATTATTATCTAACGATTACAGAAAGTAAAAAATTCACAAATGAAGACGGCTCTTTCTTTTACAGAAAACATAAAATTTACTTATACAAAGAAGATTTTGAAAACTTTAAAGAAGCTCTGGATGAAACTACCAATTTCATAATTGACAAAAAGGGAGAAGAAGTTATAAGCGATAGACATCAAAAAGATTTCACGAAGCCATCAGAAATAGAGACAAATAACTCTGTAAAAACTGAAGAGCATGAAGCAAAAACAAGCGCGACTGCTTTTACAAATATAAGCTTCGACGATATTTAAACATTAGCAAACTATACGGTACAAAAAACCCTCTAAACTTAAGTTTTAGAGGGTTTTTTTAATGGTTAATCAGAAACTTTGAATGTAATAGGTAAAGCAAAAATAACATCGACTGGATTTCCACGTTGTTTCCCTGGCTGCATTCGAGGGAGTTTTTCAATAACTCGCTGACTTTCTTCTTTCAATTTGGGATGTGGAGCTCTTGCATTAATAAATTCGACTTCACCATTTGCCTTAACTTTGAAAGAAGTATAAATGCGGTTGGTTCCTTGCAAACCTAATTCGGAAGCCAGACCTGAATTAAACTCCTTATTGATAAACTTCCTGAGTTGCTCACTCATACAGGATTTTCTCTGTTCGTTGTCTGAGTATAGTTCACAGCCAGGAAAGATGGGAACGTCTTCAATGAACTCAAAGCTAATTTCTTTAATCGGCTCTTCTTCGATTTTTTCTAATTCATCAAAATCTAAGAGTGCCTCTGTAGGTTTTAATTCCTTTTGCTCTGGTAAATCCTCTTTTGTCTCCGGTGATTTTTCATCAATGATGTAATCATCAGTATCTATTTTGGGCTCTGGTATAGGCTCGTGTTGCTGTTTTTGAATATTTACAATGGGGATTTCTTCCTCCTCAAGCATGACATAAGAAACAACTTCGTGATCTGATGTTGATTTTGCCACTGTCTCCCACTCTACTAAAATCAATATAAAAGTAAGTGCGGCTACTAAACCAATTTGAAAGAACAACGTCTTTTTTTGATCTAGATTTTTATTGGAATATTTTTTTGGTTTCATCATTCGTTTTTTGTGTGTGAATAGTCAATAGCTTTATAAGTTTAAAAACTCATATGCTTTAAGGTCAAAAACGAATTCGTCTATGTGCTAGCTTTTTCAACAAAACCAATAATAATGCCAGAGCATAAAAAATCCCTTGCAAACTAAATTTACAAGGGATAAATACAAAACTTAAATACTTATTTAATGTAAAGCTTTTCCAAATAACTGAGACCTCTGCTATTAATTGCTACAGAATACTCTCCTGCTGGTGCCTCAGAAAAATCTAAAGTCTTTTTAAAAACCAAATCTTTATCCTTCACATCCATGATAAGATGCCCTTCTGCATCATATATTTTCATTTGAGTAAAATCCTTGGTAGGATTTGTAAAAGAAACTCTTACCTGTCTTTTGTTGGTATTCATCACCTTAAATTTTGGCTTAAAGACAACACCATAATCTTCAACTTTAATTCCTCTACTAGTTTTCAGTACTGATTTGTATGAAATAATGTTTGAATTTTCCAGACTGATTGTGTAAGTACCTTTTGGAAGTGTTTTTAAACTTATTTTCTTAAAGTATGTTTGAGATAATTCTGTATCTACAAATAAAAGTTCTCCTTTTGCATCAATAAAACTAAGTTTGTTATTATCATCATTTCCAGTAATCTGAATTTCCAATACATTTTCTGAATTTACATTTACTTCAAATTGTCTCGCTGCATTTACATTAAAACTCACAATTAACAACAAAAGAGATAAGCTTGTTTTAAAAATAGTGTTCATGATTTTATTTTTTATGTTAATAAATAATCTTATTTAATACGTTACAAATATAAGTGCCATTAAAGGCTTTAATAAATTCAAAATAAACACATATATGTGCTATATTAACCATAATTAGCTATAACATGTATCAATTCAAATTATATTGCACATTTAGAGGTATTAATACTTTTAAAAATTTGTAAATTGATTTTGATTTATTTTCAATCAGAAACATGAGTAAAAAAACTAAACCCATATTAGAAAAACTTGAAACTGGATTTGGTACTTCCTTTACCTACAAACATTTCAATGTTCATCATCAAAATAAAAATGATACGTTCTGGCATTATCATCCTGAGATTGAGTTGGTGTATATCAATGAAGGATCTGGAAAACGACTTGTGGGTAGCCATTCTTCATTTTATAGAAATGGGAATTTGATTTTAATTGGGTCTAATCTTCCACATTGTGGATTTACAGATACGCTGGAAAAGCATCAAAGAGAGACCGTCATACAAATGCTGCCTACATTCCTTGGGGGTTCCTTTTTTGACTTACCAGAATTTCATCAAGTTAAAAGTTTATTACAACGTGCTCAAAATGGGATCGTTTTCCATGGTGAAGATAAGCGCCAGATTGGAGCGTTAATTGAAAATCTTAACGAACAATCTCCGCTTTCCCGATTACTTGGGCTAATCAATATTTTAAAAGAATTGTCTGAAGCAAAAAACTATACCCTTTTGAATGCAGAAGGCTATATGCTTGAAACCAAAATAGAGGACAATCAACGAATTAATTTGGTTTTCAATTTTGTAAGAGAAGAGTTCAAGAGAACCATTAGCTTAGATGAAATTTCTGAACTAGTGAATATGACAAAACCTGCATTTTGTAGATATTTCAAAAAAATCACAGGAAAAACCTTTATAGAATTTGTTAATGATTATCGATTAACTCATGCGGCCAAAATGCTTCACGAAAAACAAGTCAGTATTCTAGATATTTGCTATGAAAGTGGTTTCAATAATTTTAGCCATTTCAATAAAAAGTTTAAAGCTTTCACAAGTCGCACTCCCTCTCAATACAGAAATGAACTGGTTTATTCTGTAACTGAAAAGTGAGTAGTGAGTAGTGAGTAGTGAGTAGTGAAAAAATCAATTAATCTATGTTCTTTTGATAATAGAGATGTTGAATCAAGTTAAACAAGACAGGGTTTAAAACAAAAGAGTAGACTAAAAGTCCCCCCTCCTTGGGAGGGGGTTAAAGGTAGGAACCCTTATAGCCCCGATAGGAATGGAAAGCCCGCAAAATGGCAGCTATGCAACACCGAGACTCAAAAAGCGACCAGCGGAAGCTCTTTTGGGACTTTTAGTTTTGCCAGCTGACGGTGGTGGACTTGTAATGTATAGCGGGAATAGCTCCTGATACTCTTCTTGATTATTAAAAAAAGCGCCTCTACCCTACTCGTTTGATTAATAGCCTTCGGCATCTGTTTTGACTTTTCCCCAGAACGTTTTATACACAAAATAACTATACATCAAAACCAAAGGTCCTCCTACAGCTACAAATCCCATCATGATTTTGAGAGTTTTGGTGGAAGCAGCGGCGTTATATATGGTAATACTATTTTCAATTTCTGAATTGGATAACAATAAACGTGGATACAATTCAAAAGCGACAATTCCCAGCAACAATGCAATGGTAAGGCTTGTAAAAATGAAGGCCCAGCCGTACTTCTTTTTACTGGCAAGTCTTGGTACGTTTGCAATGCTTAAAAACACCAAAAACGGAACCACATAAAGCACTTTATTTTCATTGAAAACTAAAAGTAAATGTTCTAAATTAAAGAAGCCATATCCTGTGGTTACCACGTAAGAGATGATAAAAAAGGCGATTCCAATTTTTAGAAATTGCTGTATTCGAGTATATAATTTACCTTCGGTCTTGAGCAATAGATAAATAGCACCGTGCATCATAAACAGGGCTAAACTTGTCACTCCAACCAAGACTGAAAATGGATTAAGAAACTCAAAAAACCACGTCCTGTGTATTCAAAATTTTCATCTAAAGGCATTCCGTTTAAGATATTACCAAGGACAACCCCCAATAAAAAAGCAAGCATAATACTAGAAATAGAATACCCCCAATCCCACATACGCCTCCACCAGAGCATCTCTTCCATATTCCTGAATTTAATAGAGATTCCTCTAAAAATGATAAATAATAGAAATAAAATAAAAGGGGTGTACATGGCAGAAAACAAAGTCCCATAAAATACGGGGAAGCCAGCAAATAAGGTTCCACCTCCTATGACTAACCACACTTCATTCCCGTGCCAGGTAGGATCAATGGCTTTTAAAGCGGTTTCCCGACTTGAATTTTTCTTAAAAAACATGTGCCAGGCTCCAGCTCCAAAATCGAAGCCATCTAAAATAGCGTACCCGGAAAAGAGTCCTCCTACAACTAAAAACCACCAGGTGGGATAATCTAAACCTAAAAACGTTTCCATAACTTGAGTTTTATTATTTTGTGACGACGTCTGCTATTTCTTTATTTAAACTTCCTTGATCAAAGTCGATATCGCTTTCTGGGCCGCTTTTAATTTTCTTATTCATTAGATAGACAAACAAGAGGAATAGAATAAAATACACTATGAAGAACAAGATAAGAGAAAACAAAACCTGATTGGCTTGTACACTCTTAGACAATGCGTCTGATGTTCTCAGCAAACCATAGACCACCCAAGGCTGCCTAGCCATTTCTGCAGCAAACCAACCAAATTGGTTAGCCAATTGAGGGAGTAAGGCTGTAAAGACGAAGGTCCAGAGCAGCCATTTTTTTTCAAATAATTTACCACGTTTCCATTGCCAAACAGCGAATAAGCTCAAAGCAATTAAAAACATTCCGATAGCCACCATAAGATGATAAAATTGAAAAACGGCATTCACTTGAGACGGCTGGTCTTCAATAGGAAAAGCATCAAGACCTGTGACAGGAGTTTCAAAATCCTGATCCAACATAAAGGACAATCCTCCAGGAATTTTAAGGCCGGTTGTGGTTTTACTATCTTTATCTACCCAACCCAATAAATATAAATCGGCAGGGGCTTCTGCTTCAAAATGACCCTCCATGGCGGCCAATTTTGCTGGCTGATTTTCAGAAACACCTTCTGCAGAACTGTGTCCTGTAAATAATTGAGCTAATGAACAAATGGTGGCGACAATCAAGGTGATTTTAAACGCTTTTTTAGAGAGAACCACAAAGCGACCCTTCAATATATAGTAAGCATGTACACTTAAAATCAGGAATGTGCCCGCCAGAAAAGCTCCCAACCAGACGTGTGTGAGTCGATCTACGGACGAAGGATTAAAAACCATAGCCCAAAAGTCAACAATTTCTGCCCTGGCCTGCATACCTTCCCCTACAATGTGGTAACCTGCAGGAGTTTGTTGCCAGGAGTTAGCTATAACAATCCAGACAGCAGAAAACATAGAACCTAGAAAGACAGCCCAGGTAGCCACCAAGTGTACCCAAGGTTTTACTCGATTCCACCCAAATAACAAGACTCCTAAGGCACTGCTCTCCAAAGCAAAAGCAAAAATACCTTCTGCGGCCAAGGCACTACCAAAAATATCACCTACGTACCTGGAATAGGTGGCCCAATTGGTACCAAATTCAAATTCCATAACAATTCCTGTTACCACACCAATACCAAAAGTAATAGCAAAAATTTTAGTCCAGAATTTGGCCAATACTTCATATTGTTTGTTTTTCGTTCGTATATAAATGCTTTCAAAAACAACCATAATCAATCCTATACCAATACTAAGAGGCGGATAGATATAATGAAAAGCGACGGTGAAGGCAAATTGGATACGAGAGAGAATTTCTACATCCATAATTTTTTTTTACAAAACTAAAAAATGACGTAAAGTAACTATGCCACAAATGTTACTCAAATTTTAATTAATAAAGTGAATTTCAATTCATTTCTTAATAGCGTCAAATCTTTTTACGATAGCTCCACACTGCCAAAGAATTCATGATAACGGCGTAAATAAAAGTTTTAATAATCAGTCTCGATGCATCTTGGAAATTTGACCCTTTAAGCATAACCATACGCATCATCTCAACAAAATAGGCTACAGGATTGAACTCCGTAAAAATTTTTGCCCACGTTGGCATGCTTTCTACAGGAGTGAATAATCCACTCATGAGAATAAAAATAACTACAAAAAACCAAGCGATAAACATGGCCTGTTGTTGGGTATCTGTGAAGTTGGAGATAAACAAACCCATCCCCAAAATCACTAATAAATAAAGACTGGTGTAGCCGTAAATCAAGAAAATGCTTCCAAGCATAGGAATATTAAAAATCAGTTTTGAGATAAGTAATCCTACACTAAGTAGTAACAAACCGATTACCCAGAATGGAAACAATTTCCCGACTATGAATTGCCATTTTTTGATAGGGGTCACATTGATTTGTTCTAAAGTGCCAATTTCTTTTTCCCTAACAATATTCATACTTGACAGAAATATAGTTAGCATGGTAATGATGAGTACCAAAATTCCTGGCACCATCAAAGTTTTGTAATTCAGATTTCGATTGTACCAAAATGAAGCTATACTTTCAGTCTTTGAAAAGCTCTGATTAAAAGTGTTCAGAGTCTTATTTTTTAGTTGAATATTTTTATTAAAATGCATCACTATTTGCTGGATATAAACATTTTGGACACCAGCAGTTGCTCCATCAATCGCATTAATTCTAAGAGCAATTTGCGGATGTTGGGAATTGATGATGTTTTTTTCAAAATCACCCGGAATTTCCAGTACCATATCAACTTTATCCTTCAAAATGACCTCCTCAGCCTGCCTAGAGGTTTCAAAATGTATAGGAGCTAAAAAATAAGAAGATCCTTTGATATGCTCTATTAATAAGCGTGAAGAAATGCTATTGTCATGATCGATATAGGCAACCTGAATATCCTTTACTTCATAAGTTGCTGCATTGGATAAAATAACGAGCTGAAGTAAGGGCAACACAAAAATAATAGGAATCATGGCTTTGTTCCTGAAAATTTGCTTGAACTCCTTCCGGATGATAATAAATACAATTTTCATATTTTCTTTTTAATAGTAAAGCCTAGGCTAGTCTTATTTTATATTTTTTGATACTTATACTCAGGAAAACAAAAGTCATAAACAGCAAAATCAGTGTTTCCTTCCAGAAGAATCCAAAACCAACACCTTTAAGCATAATGGATTTTAAAATGATAATGAACCACTTGGCCGGAATAATATTACTTATCACCTGTAAAGGCAGAGGCATGCTTTCGATAGGAAAAATAAAGCCTGAAAGTAAGATGGTAGGTAACATCAGGCCCATCAATGAAATCATCATCGCCGTTTGCTGAGTTGATGATAAGGTAGAAATTAAAATACCCAGGCTCAATGAAGTGATAATAAATAAAATGCTCTCCAGCGCTAACCAGGATAGGCTTCCCACAATGGGCATTTGAAATACAAACACACTCAAGAGTACAATGACAGTGGCATTTATGATGGATAGAAAAATATAAGGAACAACTTTGCCTACAATAACTGTTATCGGTTTCAAAGGAGAAACCAGTAAAATTTCCATGGTTCCGACTTCTTTTTCCCGAGTGATAGAAATAGAAGTCATCATAGCTGAAACCAACATTAAAATGACCGTCATCACTCCAGGCACAAACATATACACACTTTCCAAAGCTGGATTGAACAGCATTCTGCTTTCAGTCCCTACCAGTTCAGGTGATGTGTTTTGCTTTAAAGAAATATGGCTATATTTTGTGAGTATGGAATTGATATAGTTGGTTATGGTATTTGCAATGTTAGGATTGGTTGCATCAGTAATAATTTGCAGTTTACTCGCTTGAAGACGTTGAAGGTTTTTAGCAAAATCTTTTTCAAAAGTAACGACTGCTTTAATTTTTCCTTTTTGAAAGGCTTTTTCAATCTCTTTTTCACTTTGCAGCTCCTCCAAAACATTGAAATACTTGGAGGCCTGAAGATTCTCAATAATTTCTATTGAATTTTTATCGTCAGCTTTATTAAGAACAGCAATATCTACGTTATTGATTTCATTGGAAATGGCAAAACCAAACAGCAAAATTTGAGCGATAGGCATACCGAATAAAATAAAAAGCGAACGTTTATCTCTAAAGATGTGGTAAAACTCTTTTTGTACAAATCCTATAAATTTCTTCATCGTGCAAGTTTTAGAAATACGTCATTTAAGCTACTTACACCAAATTCTTTTTTCAGGACTTTGGGCGTATCCAGAGCTTTAATTTCGCCTTCTACCATAATAGAAATTCGGTCGCAATATTCAGCTTCATCCATATAATGCGTGGTTACAAAAATGGTAGTCCCCTGGTTTGCCGCTTCGTAGATCAATTCCCAAAACTGCCGACGCGTAACGGGATCAACACCGCCGGTAGGTTCATCCAAAAACACTATTTTAGGCTGGTGTAACAGGGCTACCGAGAAGGCTAATTTCTGCTTCCAACCCAGGGGCAAACTTCTTACTAGCTGTTTAGCATAGTCTTGAAGTCCCAAATTTTCGACTACTCTGTTATACTTTACTTCAATTGATTTTGAATCTAACCCGTATATACCGCCAAAAAATTGAATGTTTTCTTTGATGTTCAAGTCATCATATAAAGCAAACTTCTGGCTCATATAACCAATGTTTTTCTTCACCAATTCTGCCTGATTGGATACCTGATATCCCGCAACAACTGCATCGCCGGCTGAAGGTTTGGAGATACCAATAAGCATTTTCATAGCTGTGGTCTTACCAGCTCCATTGGCACCCAAGAAGCCAAAAATCTCACCTTTTTCCACTTCAAAATTGAGCTTATCAACAGCGGTAAAGTCCCCAAAGGACTTCGTTAGATTTGTTGCTTTTATTGTAGTTTCCATGATTTATTCTCTAGAGAGTTCCATAAATATATCCTCAATTTCCGGTGTAATCAACTGGACTTCAACGTCTTCAATTCCTTCATCTTCCAAGTGTTTTTTTATCTCATTCGGATCAAAATCATCTCGAGAATCCATATAATGAAGCGATTCACCAAAAGGATAATTACTATGCGTGTATTGATATTTTCCTAAAACTTGTAAGCTTTTGTAAATCGAATTGGTACGTATATTAATGACTTCTTTAGCAAAGTTCTTCACAATAGCTGAAGGTGTATCAACCTGAAGGATTTCACCCTGGTTGATAAATGCAATGCGATCACACAAAGCTGCTTCATCCATATAAGGCGTGGACACAAAAATGGTGATATCCTTTTTTTGAAGCTTCTTTAACATGTCCCAAAATTCCTTTCTTGAAACTGGATCAACGCCCGTTGTCGGTTCGTCCAGAAACAACACTTTTGGTTTGTGGATCAAAGCACAACTCAGAGCTAATTTTTGCTTCATTCCGCCAGATAAATCTCCAGCTTTCCTCTTTTTGAAAGGCTCTATTTGGATATAGATGTCTTTTATTAAATCGTAGTTTTCCTCAATATTTGTGTCGAAAATTGTAGCAAAAAAATTAAGATTTTCTTCAACCGTTAAGTCTTGATAAAGCGAAAACTTTCCGGGCATATAACCTATATTTTTCCTTAATTTTTTATAGTCTTTAATAACATCAAATCCAGCAACGTTTGCACTACCTTCATCAGGTAAAAGCAAACTTGCCAGAATCCTAAATAGCGTGGTTTTACCAGCACCATCGGGTCCTATCAACCCAAAAAGCTCATTTTCTTTGACTTCAAGGCTGATGTGTTTTACGGCTTTTAAGTCCTTAAAGGATTTGGAAATGTTGTTGATATGAAGGCTCATGACTTAGGATTGTACAGTGACCGTTGGATGAATAGTGATTTCAGATTTCACTGAATTTGAAATAAGGCAGGCTTTCTTTGCTTTCCAAAGTACTTTTTCGGCCTTTTCAATGAATGACTCATCTGAAACAATTACTTCAGGATACAATTGAATTTCACTCATCATCGGGCGCCCATCGACTTTATCTAAAATTCCTTTAGACTTGCAATTAAAGCTAACAAAGTCAAGTTTGGAGTACTCTGCAATCGCAAGAAACGTCGTCATCAAACAACTGCTCACTGCAGACGTAAATAAATGCTCTGGAGTTCACGTGTAAGGGATTCCACCCGAAAATTGAGTTGGAGGTGCAACTTCCATCGCATTTGCGATATTCTCCTTAGCATTATGCAATTCTGGGGAATACATTTTTCCCTTGCGGGTATGCAACCATTCTATGTCAACATTATAAATATGCTCAGTCATTTCTAATCTTGTTTTATTATGAGTTTATTTTAAGATAATTTACTTCAGCCAAACTTCAGCCGGCATGCCTATTTTCAGTTTACCATCGTTTTCAACTTCAACTTTAATGGCATAAACTAAAGCCACTCGCTCCTCCTTGGTTTGGATAATCTTAGGCGTGAATTCAGCTTCATCAGAAATCCAGGTGATAACCCCTTCATAAGAAATCATCCCATTTTGTGAGTCTACTTTCACTTCTACCTTATTTCCCAAACTGAAATCGGTCAACTGGAGTTCTGAGATGTATGCTCTGATTTCTAATTTTGATAAATCAGCAATTTCAAATAGCGGCTTGCCGTATTGCGCCACTTCGGAAGCCTCTGCGTAGGTGTTGAGCACTCGACCATTAATAGGGCTTTTTATCATACTTTTTTGAAGTAAATCCTCCAATTCTTTCAATTGAATTTCAATGAGCTGAAGCTCGGTAAGCACTGAGGTGTTTTTGGACTTCACACTATTTATTTGCTGATTTAAAGCATTGATTTCTCCTTGGATATTATCTAATTGCTGTTGAGTTGCGGCATTTTCACCTAACATCTGTTTGATGCGATTTCGATTTATTTTAGCGGTTTCTAACCTCGCAGAAAGCACACTGATTTCTGCCAACACGCTGCTAGAATTGGCTTGTATGACTTCTTTTTTTGCCTTAAAATTCTGTCTCTTAAGATGTAACGGAATGGTATCTTGATAACCTACTCCTTGATTTTTTTGAAGCTGAGTGCCTTCATCAACATCAAGCTCCATGATTTTTGCTGTATTTTCTGCAGAAACCATAATGCTTGTAGTTTCAAAATTTCCGTAAGCATCTGCTTTTTGTTCCGAAGAACAGGCTGTAGTAAAGGTGAGCAATGCCGAAAGTAGGAGTTGTAATATTGTTTTCATTTTAATATCCTTTTATGGTGTTGTAATTTTGTTTAGCCAGCATCAATTCAATTTGATGCATCAGTTTTGAACTTTTACTTTCATAATAATGAGTTTGCTCAACCAAAAAAGTGGAAGCAGTGATGGCTCCATTGATGAGCTGGGAATAAGTCGCGTCCAAAACATTTTGCCTCAATTGAATGATTGCATCATCGTCTACTATTATTTGCTTTAAGCTTTTTATTTTCGTGAGCTGCTCATCGAGTTCTGTTTGCATATGAAGCTTAAAAGTTTCTGCTTCTGCTGTTACTTCTTCCTTTTTGAAGTCTAAACTTTTACGCTTGCTTTTGTTGGCATTCCAATCAAAAACCTTCCAATTCAATTGAAGTCCAACAAACACATATTCTTGAAATTGATTGTCCAGCATATTCAATCCTGGGTTGGAATATCCTGCATTAGCAAAAGCATTCAATTGAGGTAAATTCTCCTTTGATATCAAATTTTGATTAGCTGTTAATTCATCTTTTTTAGCCTCGTAGAAATTTAATTCTGGTCGTTGTAGAGAAGTTTCATCAGTTATATCGACTATGCTAAATTGCAGTTGATTTACGTCTGGAATCTGTTTTCCGACTAAATTTGACAGGGCACTTAGCAAATGCTCCTGATTGCTTTTTAGACCTGTCATTTCTTGTTTGATCCTCAGTAACTCTGCCTGTATTGCATCTTGAGCTGAAGCTACAATGACCTCATTATCAACACCAGATTTCACCTCCTGCAATTGCTGTTGAAGCTGTTGATTTCGTTTGGCCTGCAAATCTATTTTCTCTTGATGTAGTAAAATTGAAAAATACAATTGATTGATGCGCTGCTTCAATTGAAATAACCTAACATCTACAGCCAATTGCTCGGCTTGATGGTCTTTTGAATAAGATTCGATTTCGCTTCTATCACTCCGCTGCCATAAATCAATTGACTAAGCTGCAATTCATTTCTATATTGATCTTTGTTTGGACCTTGAATAGTAGAATTGGGGATAGGCAAATTGATAATGTCCGACTGGTAACTCACCTGAGAAAAAAGTTTAACTTGTGGAAGTTGTCCAGCGCGAATCACTTCAGTTTCTGTTGATAATTGATTATTCAACAACACTTTTTGTTGAACAAGCGGATAATTTTTTTCTACTAAATCATAGCAATCTGCCAAACTCAGCACCTCTTGTGCTTGAATAGCTGAGCTAAAGATTAAAAGTATGAGCATAAGCTTTTTCATTAATTATTATTTTGTTTGTGAATACTTACTAACATTTTTAAATAAATTTTTTTATTTGTGCGCAATAAGAGAAATCAAATTTGCCATAATTTCATTTCCGTCAGTTTCAATTTTACTGGTAAAACGTGAAGATTTCCATTTGAACATTTGCAGACGAAACGCTCCCATCAAAATTTCGACTATATTATGACCAGGAATTTCATTTGTAATTTCCCCTGCAGCTTGCCCTTTTTCTATAATTGGTAAAAGCAGTTGGTACTTCACATTCATTACTTTCTTAACTGCATGATTTATTCGATCGCTTTCCTCAAGCAAACCATCAGAAAACACAACACTTACAAAATAAGGATAGGCTTTGAAATGTTTGATTTGGTGCTCAAACAAAGCTTCAAGTTGTAATTGAGCCGATGTATCTTTTATGAGAAATCGCTGACATCTTTCTTGCATATCTACCGCGAGAAAATTCAACATCGCTAAGATAATTTCTTCTTTACTTTTAAAATGACGGTAAATAGCACTTTCAGAAAACTGCATTTCAGCGGCTATATTTTTTATAGTTAATCCGCCCAATCCTTCACTACTAAGAATTTTACCAGCAGCATTAATAATTTCAAGTTGTCGATTTGTCATAAGTAAGTGAATATTCACTAACAAAAGTAAACAGGTATTTTATTTTAAAATTAAAATTCAATAATTCTTAACAAAAAACTGATTTATATCATCTTTATTAAACTAATAAACTATAAATGTTTTTATCATGATAGACACTCTTAATATTTAAATGATTGTCAATCAGCAATATATATGATTCATTTTAAGCAAATCACTCTTTGAATATGATTTGAATCATGAATTAAAAAAAGCTTAATCTTTACTTTTGTTAAAGTAATTTAAATCAAAAAAAATGAAATCACTTATTAAAATCTCTTCAATTTTGCTAGTAGGATTACTTATAGCTTGTGGTGGAAATGGAGAAAAAAAAGAAAAGGACCAGATAAAAGTTGGTCAGCAGCCAAAAACTGAAAAGAAAGAAACTCCAAAAAAGGAAACTAAATCAATTTCAACAGACGATGCTTTGGCCAATATAGGCAAAGGCCCTATCGACAATGTAGAAATTAGTGACGCCATCAATAATGAAATGGCCTCTCGTGGTAAAAAGGTTTACAACAATCTTTGTACAGCTTGCCACAAAATGGATAAGAAATTTGTGGGTCCAGCACAAGGTGGTGTAACTGAACGCAGAAGCCCGGAATGGATTATGAATATGATTTTGAATCCTGAAGAAATGATTAAAAAAGATCCAATTGCCAAACAACTTCTAATAGAAAGCAATATGGCGGTAATGGCCAATCAGAACGTATCTGAAGAAGATGCCAGAGCCATTCTGGAATATTTCAGACAATACGATAAAAATAATTAATCTCTTTAAATGTAATTCTATGAACATTCATTTTTTTATTAAGCCATTAGCATCACTCTTTCTGATGTTATGCTTAATCGCTTGTAATTCTTCGGATAAATCTAAGGATTCAAACCATAGCGATGACATCATGTCAGACTCTAAAGAAGTTTCTTCATCCAATAAAGGTCAGGCTTTTATAGAAGATGATGGGAAAAATCCAAACGCACTTCAACTAGCCATTGGTTCAGAAGATCACACCACTTTAGTTAAAGCAGTTCAAGCTGCCGGTGTTGAGAATGCTTTAGTCAATGTAGGACCACTTACGGTTTTTGCACCCACTAATGCGGCCTTTAACAAGCTAGATAAAACTACTTTAGAAAATTTACTAAAACCTGAAAACAAATCTGCTTTAGGCAAGATTCTATTACATCATGTTGCTCCAAGTAATTACCCAATTGGAACTTTAGAAAAAAACGTTGAACAAAACCGGAAACTATACATGGCTGATGGTCATTATTTAGAAGTGACCAGACAAGGAGAAGATATTTATCTTGGTGACACAAAAATAATCGCTACTGTAAATGTGAGTAATGGCTGGGTACATATTGTAGACGATGTCTTATTGCATAACTAATAATTTCAATAATCAATAAATAACTCAAATAATGAAAGCTATTAAAAAAATAATATTAGGCCTAAGCGCAGGATTACTGCTCATAGGTTGTGGTAACAATTCAAAGGATGGCTCTTCTGGAGCTATGACCTCTTCAAATGCTGAAAAAGTATATGTTCCACCGGGAGAACATGACGAATTTTACGCATTTCTATCAGGTGGCTATTCTGGAAACTTAACTGTTTATGGTCTGCCAAGTGGAAGAATGTTTAAAGAAATTCCTGTGTTTTCGCAATTTCCAACCAATGGATATGGATATTCTGAAGAGACTAAAGCAATGCTAAATACATCCTATGGTTTTATCCCTTGGGGAGATTCACACCACCCGGATATTTCTCAAACCAATGGAGAATTAGATGGACGTTGGATTTTCATCAACGAAAATAACACGCCTCGTATCGCTAGAATCAGCTTAACAACTTTCGAAACAGAAGAAATCATCGAAATTCCAAATTCTGCTGGTAATCATGCTTCATCTTTTGTCACAGAAAACACAGAATATATTGTGGCAGGTACTCGTTTTGCAGTGCCAAACCCACAAAAAGATATGCCTATTGACGAAATGAAAGGTGAATTTAAAGGCCCTTTAAGTTTTATTTCTATCGATCAGGAGCATGGCCACATGGCAATTGATTTTCAATTAAATATGCCAGGTTTCAATTACGATTTATCTCACCCAGGTCGTGATAAATCTCATGGATGGTTCTTTTTCACGTCATATAACACTGAAGAAGCACACTCTATGATGGAGGTTAATGCTTCACAAAACGATAAAGATTTTATCGCAGCAGTGAATTGGAAGAAGATTGCAGAATATGTAGAAAATGGTGGTGGAACCAAAGTAGCAGGTACCTATGCTCACAATACATATGACGAATCTACAATGACAGCTACTACAGAAATGAAAGAAGGTGTTATTTCTGTTGATCCTCGGGATGTTGAAGGTGCTGTGTATTATATGCCGGTTCCAAAATCACCTCACGGTCTTGATGTGGACCCCTCAGGACAATACATTATAGGTAATGGTAAATTATCTACACAACTAAGTGTTTATTCTTTTGAAAAAATGATGACAGCTATAGAAAATAAAGATTATGATGGTGACGCTTATGGTATCCCTATTTTAAGCTTCGAATCTGTTCTGGAAGGCGTTGTAGATAGCGGTGGATTAGGCCCATTGCACACAGAATTTGATGGGAAAGGCTATGGGTACACCACCTTCTTTATTTCTTCTGAGGTTGTAAAATGGGAAATAGGTAGTTGGGAAGTAATTGACAGACTACCAATCTATTACTCAGTAGGTCACTTAACCATCCCCGGTGGTAACTCCAGAAAACCTTTTGGTAAGTATATGTTTAGTATGAACAAAATCACTAAAGACAGATACCTTCCAACTGGCCCGGAACTTGAGCACTCAGCTCAGTTATATGATATTACAGGAGATAAAATGGAATTATTGCTTGATTTTCCAACACATGGTGAGCCTCACTATGCTGCTGCTATTCCTGCTGAACTGATCAAATCCAAATCTAAAAAGTATTATGAATTAGAAGAGAATAATCATCCTCATGCCGTTAAAAATGAAAAAGACACTCGTGTAGAGAGTAATGGTAATGAAGTGCACGTTTACGCAACAACAGTAAGAAGCCACTTTGCTCCAGATAATGTTGAAGGTGTAAAAGTGGGTGATAAAGTTTATTTCCATATCACAAACCTTGAGCAGGACTTTGATGTTCCTCATGGATTTGCAATGATCGGAGCTAACACGTCTGAAATTTTAATTATGCCTGGACAAACTAAAACCATCACTTGGGAACCTAAGCGTGAAGGTGTTTGGCCTTTCTACTGAACAGACTTCTGTTCTGCACTTCACCAGGAAATGCAAGGGTATGTGAGAGTTTCTGCTAAAAATAGTAATACCAAATTACGTTGGAAACTAGATGAAGACTGGAAAGAGTAATTAATTGATTTTTTTTTGATTTTTGATTACTCAATTTTGGGGCGAGTGTATTCTATGCTCGCCCCTTTTTTATTAAAAAAATAAATTATGAAAACAGCAAGTATTACAATGATTATTGGTTCTGCACTTCTATTGGGCTTGTTTGTGTTTCCGCTTTGGAGCATATCCTTAGAAGCACCACAATATCCAAGTGGCATTGGTATGTATATTCATTTAGATGGACTAGAAGGACATGAAAAACACGACATTCAAAATATAGACGGTCTTAATCACTATATAGGCATGCGTAAACTACCAAAGGATGATGAGATGTGGGAATTCTCTGTATTTCCTAAGGTTGTTGGCGGAATGGCCATAGTGGGAATTATTATAGGTGTTTTGGGATACTTTAAAAAAATATCCTACAACTGGTTTTTAGGCTGGCTTATTCTTATGGTTATACTAGGTGTTCTCGGTATGATCGATTTCAATAACTGGATGACTGATTATGGTACTAACCTGGATCCGAAAGCCATTATGAAGATGACAGATGAAGAAGGGAATCCACTGAGCTATAAACCACCTCTATTTGGTTCTAAAGATATATTAAACTTTACTGCTCATTCTTACCCTGCAATCGGTGCAGTACTTATGGGAATTGGCATGTTCCTTACGTTTGTAGCTTATATCATTGGACTTAAAAAAGCAAAGTAATATGAAGAAATATACACTTTTAGCACTATTAGTTATTGCTATCACATCCTGTGATAAATCAGCTAAACTCATTAATTACGGAGAAGATCAATGTGATTTTTGTAGCATGAGCATTGTTCAAAAAACACATTCAGCTCAATTCGTGACAGAAAAAGGCAAACAACGAAAGTTTGACGCTATAGAATGTATGGTGAATTATATAAAAGAAGAGCCACAAAATTTTGAAAATGCTAAGTTGCTTGTCGCTAATTATAATCAACCTGGCGAAATGATTTCAGCTGAAAATTCGGCTTACTTAATCAGTGAAAATTTACCAAGTCCAATGGGTGCGAATTTAACGGCTTTCGCTTCTACAGCTGAGGCTAAAGAAGCACAAGAAAAATTAGAAGGTCAAGTATACCAATGGAATGAACTTAAAGAAGTCATTAATAAGGACAGTCATCAAAGTCACTAGAATGAAATCAAGTTTCTTCTTATTATGCATGGTCACAGCATTGAACTTCGGCTATGCACAAAATAGAACCATAGAGGTTTGTGCTATCAATTGCGAATTTTCTTCCATTCAAGAAGCAGTCGATCAAGCAAAAGCCGGAGACTCTATTTTTATAAAAAAGGGATTATATAAAGAGCATAATATTTTTATCAACCAAAAATCACTTCATCTCTATGGTGAAGAAGGAAGTGTGGTTGATATTGATCATAAAGGTTACGGATTTAAAATTGAAGCAACCGACTTTAGCATTAGCGATCTGACTATAAAGAATGTTGAAGTTAGTTACACTTCAGATTATGCCGCGATTTACCTTTTTAAGTGTTACGATTTCAAGCTTAAAAACATCACTTTAGAAAAAGCCTTCTTCGGATTTTTGATTGAAAAATCCAACGATGGTATTGTAGAACAAAATAACATTTCAGGAATAGGACAATCTGAAGCCAGTTCTGGAAATGCTATCCACCTTTGGCATTCTAAACGCATCGAAGTCTTAAATAATGAGGTTTACAATATGCGTGATGGGATTTATATAGAATTTGGAAGCGAGAGCGTTTTTGAAAATAATAAAAGTCACAATAATATGCGCTACGGTCTTCATTTTATGTTTTCTAATGATAATCGCTACAGTTATAATACATTTCAAAATAATAGTGCTGGAGTAGCTGTTATGTTTTCCAAACGTATTCAAATGAACAATAATGTGTTTAAAAAAAATTGGGGAACCGCTTCTTATGGGTTGTTACTAAAGGAAATCAGTGACGGCGAAATCTACCACAATGCTTTTGAGAACAACACCACAGGAATCACAGCAGATGGTTCTACGAGAATAACATATCGTGAAAATGACTTCATAAATAATGGTTACGCTGTAAAATTCGTAGGTGGTAGCTATCAGAATAATTTTTCAAGAAATAATTTCCTCTATAATAACTTCGATTTGAGTTATTCTGGTGGCTTAAATGATAATAGCTTTGATAAGAATTATTGGAGTGATTATACAGGTTATGATTTGGACAAAGATGGATATGGAGATGTGCCTTATCGCCCTGTGAAGCTATTTAGTTACCTGGTAAATGAAACGCCTGAAAGTATCATTTTATTAAGAAGTTTATTTATAGATATCATCAACTTTTCTGAGAAAGTGACTCCAGTTTTCACTCCAAAAAATCTCACCGATCAACAACCTTTAATGCGCGAAGTACAATGGTAGAATTTAAAGATATTCATAAAAATTTTGGTAAAAATGAGGTGCTCACAGGCATCAATTTAAAGATTCAAAAAGGTAAAACTACCGCTATTTTAGGTCCTAATGGCTCTGGAAAAACCACCTTAATCAAAATATTACTCGGAATGTGTCATTCAAGTAAAGGCGATATTTTAGTGGGTGAATCCAATACCAGAAACAATTGGTCCTACAGAAAAAATATTGATTATTTACCACAAATCGCCAACTTCCCTGGAAACATAAAGGTGAAAGAAATCATAGCAATGATCAAAGATTTGCGACATCAAAAAACACGTGATACAGAATTGATTGACTATTTTGAACTTGAACCCTACCTCAACACCAAACTGAGTCATCTATCTGGTGGTTACAAGCAAAAAGTAAACTTGGTACTTAGTCTTATGTTTGACAGTCCATTTGTTATTTTGGATGAACCCACTTCAGGCCTGGATCCTCTATCCCTGATTAAATTAAAAGACCTGCTCAAAAAAGAACAGGACAATGGAAAAACAATCCTGATAACTTCTCACATCATGAGCTTTGTAGAAGAAATCTCAGACCATATCAGTTTTATTTTAGATGGTAAAGTCTATTTTGACGGAAGTATAGACGATTTAAAATCAAACACAGGAGAAACCGATTTTGAATACGCCATTGCTAACTTATTAAAACACAATCATGCTTAAAATATTAAAATACAGTTTTTTTGATTTGGTAAGAAGCCGTTGGAGCTATGTCTATTTCTTATTCTATCTGCTTTTGAGTTCGGTGTTGTTATTTTTGAACAACGACCTATCAAACACCATTATCACCCTGCTCAATGTTGTGATCGTTTTAGTACCACTCATCGGAACTATTTTCGGGGTAATGTATTACTATGATTCACAGGAATTTACAGAACTGCTTTTAGCACAACCCATTAAAAGGCGGTCAATATTTTTGGGGCAGTTTTTAGGTGTGGCTACTTCCCTATCCTTAAGTGTGTTATTAGGCCTGGGCATTCCCTTTGCGTTGTATGGTTTATTCGAATCCAATGTTATTTTCGATTTTTTAATTCTGATTGTAGTCGCTGTTTTTTTAAGCTTCATATTTAGTGCTTTGGCTTTCAATATTGCCTTGTCCAATACCAATAAAATTAAAGGATTTGGATATGCCATTTTATTATGGTTGTTTTTGGCAGTCATTTATGACGGTACTTTTTTGATTGCCCTCATTTATTTTCAGGAATATCCTTTAGACCAATTTACCCTCATCGCTACGCTGTTTAATCCTATCGATTTATCACGAATTCTAATTTTATTGAAACTTGATATCTCCGCACTACTGGGTTATACAGGAGCTATTTTTAAAGACTTTTTCGGCACTTTAACAGGAAGCCTAGTGTCCTTAGGGGTATTAGCAGTGTGGGTAGTTTTACCTTTATGGCGAATGCTTTGTATAGCCAATAAAAAAGATTTTTAATATCCTGAACTTGATTCAAGTCATAAACTAAGGCCTGATCTAGTCGTAATTTTAAGTTATAATTTAAATCCTAAGCATTATGTCCTTAATAAAAGATAAAACAGTTGCTGAGCTGGTCAGTGAAAATATAAATACAGCTCATGTTTTTAAAAAACACGGTATTGATTTTTGTTGCGGAGGAGGTATCAGCGTTGATAAAGCCTGCGAAAAAAATCAAGTTCAATTAGATGATTTACTAGAAGATCTTCAGAATCTGGAAAACAAAGGCAGAACCTATGATTATAAAAAGTGGGACTTGCATTTTCTGGCTCAACATATTGAAAATGTTCATCACAGCTATGTAGAAGAAACTATCCCGATACTGATTCAATATACCAATAAAGTAGCAAAAGTTCACGGCAGCACCAATCCAGAATTGATCCAAGTGAGAGATTTATTTGTTGAAGTCGCTAATGAGTTAACTCCACATTTGAAAAAAGAAGAGCTGATATTATTTCCTTTTATTGCTAAAATGGAACGCGCATTTAAAGATGCTAAGAAAGTAGAGCGATCTCATTTTGGAACGGTAGAAAACCCTATTGCGATGATGGAAGACGAACATGAAGCCGCAGGAGATCTATTTAAGGAAATTGCTTCTTTAACTCATAACTATACCCTACCAGAACATGCCTGTAATACATATCGAGCTATGTTTCATAAACTAGAAGAATTTGAAAATGATTTACATTTACATATTCATTTAGAAGATAATATCCTTTTCCCAAAGGCTTTAGCTTTGGAAAAGGAAGTCCTTTCATAGTTTGTTTTGATTGATGATGACCCTAAAACAGCACTTTATAAATAGTCTTTACTATTTTCTTATAACAGCTGTTTTAGGGTTTTTTTTGAGACTAGAATCTACAGCGTTCAGCTTTGATATCATAAGCAACTACAAATATGTGGTGCATGCGCACTCTCATATTGCGTTATTAGGTTGGGTCTACTTAGGTTTGAGTAGCTTTATTGTCCATTTTTTTATTAAAAAAACAAAAATTAGGCAATACTACATCAAGATATTCTGGGCCGCACAAGCCTGTTTAATCGGGATGCTTATCGCTTTTCCTATTCAGGGTTATACTTTAGTTTCTATACTATTCTCCACCTTATTTCTAATTGTAAGCTATATATACTTCGGATTTATCATAAGGCATACGCCCTCAAAATTCAAATCTAGAAAATCATACCTTCTCATAAAACATGCTTTGTTTTACATGGTGCTATCATCGGTTGGGCCGTGGGCTCTTGGAGCTATCATGACCACTTTAGGTAAAACCTCAGTATGGTATAAATTGGCTATTTATTTTTATCTGCATTTTCAGTACAACGCTTGGTTTGTACTGGCTATGATAGGGATCTTGGTATTCATTTTGGAGAAGTATAAATTCAAAATTGAAACCAAATCCTTTTCTAAATTTGTTTACCTATTCCATATAGGAATTATCAGCACCTTCTTTTTGTCCACACTTTGGGCAACCTCACACTGGTCGGTCTATCTGCTAGGTAATTTAGGAAGTCTGTTTTTATGGATTGGCTTATTTTACTTATGGAAATCGATTCAAAATCCGTTTAAGGCTTTTTATAGTTCATTGGCTAAACAATCTAAATTTATTCTGAAATTCCTCATATCCGGTTTCATCTTAAAGTTGATCATGCAAACTTTAAGCGGAATTTCTTTTTTTGCTGAAATGGCCACTGCTAACTTAGATGTGGTTATTGGTTATTTACATTGGTTTTTCTTAGGGGTTGTCAGTTTGTTTTTATTGTTTTTAGCTTCTCATTTGAAATGGATCAAGCTTTCAAATTTCAGCTTAAGCCTTTATCTTATTGCTTTTATAGCAACTGAATTTCTAATTTTCTACCGGGCTGGTATGGTCATTTACAGGTGGAGTTATTTGTCAAATTTGAATATTTATTTAGCAATGGCTTCATTTATATTTAGTGTCGCTATCATTATAATTTTGATTCAAAGTTTTTTGATAAGGAAGAATCAAAATCAGATGATTAAAAAAAATTAAGCTAAACGTTTACAGTTAAACGTGAATCTTTAATTTTTAAAAATGGACTTCTCTTCAATTGTCATTTTGATCTCGCTTATCACTCATCCACTTTAAATACTTTCAACTTGCTTTTAGTCATCCTTAATTCTTCCTGTAAATCATCAATTTGATGTAATAAATTATGGATCACGTCAATACCTTCAATATTGATATTGAGGTCATAATGAAACTGAATAGCTCGCTCAAGCGTTTTCAATTGTTCATTTAAAATGTACTTTTTATCATCCACAACAATAATTTCAATAACACCGTATTCATTTAAAGCATTAATAAAAGAAAAGTTGATGTCGCAGTTCGAGCAGAAGTGTTCGACAAGTACTAACTTATTTGTTTCCATGAGATCTGATATTTTGTAATTCGATAATCAATTGCTTTTCTTTATCTGAAAGATTGGTTGGTAATTTCACATTGTAGGTTACAAACAAATCACCAAACTCATTCTCTTTTTTATAGACAGGAAAGCCTTTCCCTTTCAATTTGACTTTGGTACCAGATTGGGTTTCTGGTGCAATTTTAAGTTTGACTTTACCATCAAAAGTATCTATCAAAACTTCTCCACCCAATAGGGCAGTGTAAAGATCTACATCTGTTGTGGTATACAAATGCTTTCCATCTCGTTTAAAGTCTGTATTGCTATTAATTGAAACGGTTATGTATAAATCTCCATTTGGACCGCCATTGATTCCGGGAGCACCATGCCCGTTGATTTTTATAACCTGACCATCTTCAATCCCTGCTGGGAAAGTCAGGCGGATTTTTTTGCTATTGACGGTTAGGGTCTGCTTTTGAGTGGTATAAACATCCTTTAGGTTGAGTTCTAGTTGAGCATTCAGATCCTGACCTCTAAACTTGGTTTGTCTAGTTCTTCCTTGACTACTTTTACCCTGATCACCAAACATCGATTCAAAAAAGTCTGAAAAATCTCCTGAAAATTCTTGCTGATTTGAATATCCTCCAGCATTTTGATAAGCTTGCTGTTGCTGTCTTTGCTGCCGCTGAGCTTCTTTAAATTCATCGGCGTGTTTCCAATCCTTACCAAACTCATCGTACTTTTTCCTTTTCTCAGGATCACTGAGCACTTCGTGAGCCTCGCTGACCTGTTTGAACTTGTTTTCCGCTTCTGGATTGTTAGGGTTTAAGTCTGGATGGTATTTTCGCGCCAGCTTGCGGTATGCAGCTTTTATCTCCTTTTGATTTGTCTTTTTATTAAGACCTAAAGTATTGTAATAATCAACAAATTCCATAGTTTATAGTTGAGCTTAACCATTAATTACCTTTACTAAGGTATAGACTTTTTATGAAAAAATCTGATATATATATATATATACACTTTAAAACTCGAAGGTGATTAAGATATGCTAAAGTTTAAATTGGATTAAGTTTGACTTTAAATGTTATCTGATTCCTGAACAGATTGAACTAAGTCTACCAGGCTTATTATGGAATTTTTAGTTTTGAAAATTAAAATTTTTGATTCTAGTCCAGTATTTATGACATGACCTTAGTCATATATGAAAAGGACAAGTTTGCTTAACTTTGAATTATTCTGATAAAGATAATTATGAAAAATGCCTCTTTGACTCAAAACCTAAAATTCAATAAGGATAAGCCACTTATCACTATTCTATTCGAAACCGATTTTACTAAGGAAATCAGAATTGCCTTGCACCAAGGCACAACGATGAAAGAACACAAAACATCTTTTCCTATTGTTGTAGAAATTCATGATGGCGAAATAGATTTCGGCGTTAGTGGAGAGATTAAGAATATGACAAAAGGAGACCTCATCGCCTTGGAAGCTAATGTGCCTCACGACTTGTTAGCCAAAAAAAACACCATTGTTCGACTAACGTTAACCAAGCAGGATAAATCTGAACGGGTTCAGGATGTTGTCAATCAATAAGAGTATAAGCCATAAAAGCTTATGAAGTCCTTTAGGTCTTCAAAAAACAATCACTTCCAAAACTTGTCAGGCCAAACTTCACATGCTTTTTGTGAATCGTGAATGTCTTGAAATTCTGCGAGCTGTTTTTCATTCATTTGCTCTTGAATCAAATTAAACAACTCCCGCTCTTCCAAACGGATATGCTTTTGAAGTAACTCATAAATAGCTTTGATATCCTCATAAGATTTAGATTCTACTTCAAATAAAGATTTCAATTCCCGGTGTTGTTGTTTTACTTTTTGAACGAGAAGCTGCTCATTACCAAACTTTGGGAATAAATACTTTTCTTCCATTTCAAAATGCGGAATCAAATGATGTTTCCAAAACCAGGTAGCATAAGCTTCCATGCTTTTTAGATTAGCTTTTTTCGCCACTCCCTTTTGTAAACGCAAGGCAAAAATAAGCCCGTCATGATGTTCTCTACTTAAGTTTTTTAAGGCATCATGACGTTTAATTGGTGAATTATTCATGTTCCAAAATAACTAAAAATAAGTGAGATGCTAATCTGAAGCATCTTTCTTTCTATCCATGTACATGGTCATAAATAGGTGTGAAGCCATATTTCTGGCGTTATTTTTCGCACGGTTAGCCAGATCGCCCTCGAAATGCTCGTCTATAGTGGCAAACCATAGATTTAACCAGATACCAAAATGCTTTTGTTCAATACTTTCATTAAAGTGTTTGTCAACATTTTGATGTGCCAATTTGGGATTCCCTTTATAATTTCGTTTAAAAAACAAATTCGTCTCCCAGAAATCAGTTAATTTTTCAAGATGTTCATCCCAATCTAAAATCATTTCATTAAAAAAATGTCCTATGTCTTTATTCTGACGAATTTTTTCGTAAAAATGATGCACTAATTTGGAGACATCTTCTCTTGTTTTTAAGTCGTGACTCATTAGAAAAAGGTATAATAAGCAATTGTAAATACACTTGATAAAACGCTAATCACCTGAAGCAGAAAGGCCATCTTTGGTTTAAAACCAACTAAAACAGCTGCATTATAAACCATGCAGATAATTACAATCCAGCCTAGGTGAACAACATGAAATACTGTATTTCCATCAGCTAGAATCATCATTGCAGCAATAGAACCCAAGCAACTAGAAGCAATAATCCCCAATACAGAATTAGCCATGTAATACTTTTCAAAATCATCTGATAAACTCTTAATTAGATTCATAATTTGTAGTTTTAAATTACTCAAAACTACAAGTATGTCTCACCACTGTTTATGATTTGAATCAATTGAAAACTATTGGAATTCGTCTTACCTAAAAATCTTACGTTTTTTTATTTCAATGTCACCTTTTTTCTCCAAAGCTTTACAAGCTCTTATTACCGTTTCTACGCGTAAACCAGTAAGATCTGCAATCTGTTGACGCGTGAGATCCACTTCCAGAATCTCATGAGTCTCCATCTTTTGAATATGCTTTTTGGTATAGTCCAGCAACCTGATGATGCGATGTTCAGGATCCTGAGATGAAATTTCTGAAGCCATAATTGCTTTGTAGTAAAGTCGCGAGGCCAGTACTTCAGAAATATTAAAATGTGCTTCAGGGTGTTTATTTAACAAATCAAAAAAAACATCTTTAGGCAACCGAAAAACCTCTACATCTGTAATAGTTTCTGCTCCTGCTGGATAGTTTACGTCTGCAAATAAGGGCGGTTCACCAAAGCTTTGATCTGAATAAAAAATCCCTTGAATAAACTCTTTACCATCCCTATTAAAGTTATTCATCTTTACTTCACCCGTTTTGATTTGATAATAATACTGAGCTTTACTTCCGTATTCGAAAATAACGTTGCCTCTTTCAATTTCGAGAATTTCTGCATTAAATTGAATCAATAATTTGGGATCTATCATGAAACTATTTTATAAGCTTAAAGATGTGGATTTTAAAAAAATTAAATGTCTCACAAACAGAATTTTTTAAAATTATATTTGGGAATGTGATTAAAATCACACAACAAAATAAAGGTTCTACTTATTTTTGCGTTGTGCAAAACTGGAAGTTACATATTGCTTTATTCTTAAGCCTCACTGTGCTTTTATTGACCATTAAGTCGGCCTTTTGGCTATCTTACTATATGGTATTTACCGAAAATTTTATAGAAAATTACTGTGAAAATACAGATCAGCCTGAGCTGGAGTGCGACGGTAAATGTTTTCTAAGCGATATGCTTGATAAAAAAGATAAGGATGCTCCAAAAAACACTTCTATTTTTCTGGAAACCGAGCTGGTTTTCACAACCTCTATTTATGATATAGCTCTTGAATTGCAGGAACCTACATTTACGAGTCAACATTCTTTTTTTTACATATCACACTACAATCCTTTCTACTTAGAAAGCAGTTTCAAACCTCCCGCCCTTTCTGTTTAACACCAGTATTTTAAAACACATTTGTTAAACTAGAACTGCTTAAACATGAAATTTATTTTAAGCGCAGTACTCTATACGTTTAGTTTTATGACGCTTTTAGCGCAAACTAAATCTATAGAAGTAAAAGACGCACAAACCCAAGAAACTCTTACTGGCGTATACGCCATCAATCAAAATAACAAAAAAGACTATCGCCTTACCGAAAATAACTTATTGAAGTTAGACTTAGGGGAAGTCTACCTTATAAGTCACATAGGATATAGCCCTTTATTACTAAAGATTGAAACGACTACTCAAGCAATCATAACCCTAGAAGCTTTAGAAACTAAGCTGGGAGAGGTATTGGTAACAGGACGAATTTTTCAAGACCCGGTTATGAACACTATTACCCCAGACTTGACTGAACGTGTAACGCAACCCAAAAACGTAGCTGACTTATTCAGGGATATTAATGGGTTTGGTCTCATCAAAAGAGGAAATTACGCCATCGACCCCTCCTTTAGAGCTGCACAATATGAGCAACTCAATATTCAGTATGACGGGGGAACTAAAGTGATGCATGCCTGCCCTAACCGGATGGATCCTATTACCACACACGTTATGCCTGAAGATATTTCAAAAATTGAAGTGGTTCGGGGCCCTTACACTATGCGCTATGGCGCTACGTTTGGCGGTCTTATCAATATGGTATCTAAGCGACCAGAAGTAGGTAATTATGGGTTATCGGGGAGTGCATCCACAGGTTATGAAACCAACGGAAACTCCTTGGTCAATATGGTTCGACTGCAATATGCAGAAGAGAAATTTGATGTGGTGGGCATGTATGGCTACAGAGATTTTGGGAATTATGATGATGGAGCTGGACGTGAAATCCCATCTTCCTTTAGAAGTATCGATTATAGCCTCCGCATGGGTTATAATTTCACTAGCCTAGAGCGATTACAATTACATTGGAGGCAATCTTTTGGCAGAGATGTGCTTCACGCGTCCTTACCAATGGATTCAGACTTTGATGATTCTTCTATGTTATCTCTGGATTATTTCAAAAAGAGACCAGGAAAAACACTTCAAAACATAAAAGCCAAAGCTTATTATTCTTACGTAGATCATCTGATGAGTAATAGCAGAAGAAGCAATTTTGCAGTTGCAGAGGCAGTAGCTCCTGTAGAGGCCACCACAGCTGGAGGCCGGTTTGAACTGGAGTGGAAACTCGATGAGTTTTGGACACTCTTTACTGGGACAGATGCCCTTTTAATTAGTAGAGATGGGCAAAGAAACCGACTGGTCAAACAAAACATGATGGGCATGCCGCTAGATCCGCCGCTGGCATTTACAGATAAGATCTGGCAAGATTCATTTATAAACAATTATGGTTTCTTTGCAGAATCACGGTATAGACTCAATTCCTCAACAGTACTCAATGCTGGTGTTCGCTACGATTTGGTCAACTCCGATATTCAAGATCCTGAAGCAGATTTTCAGGCTTACTACCCTGGATTAGGAAACAGAACTGAGCATAATTTTAGTGCTACCGCATCGCTTAAGAAACTGCTAGATCCAAATAATCAATTGGAATTTGCCTTTGGTCGTGGGGTTCGATCTGCCAACATGATCGAACGGTTCATCAATCATTTTCAGGTAGGTCAGGATTCATTTGAATACATTGGTAATCCCAATCTGGATCCTGAAGTCAATAATCAATTTGAAGTCGCTTATACGGGCAAGAAGATATTAGATGGTGCCATCAATAGGTTAGACTGGGGCGCCTCCGTATATTTTTCTCATTTTGAAAATTATATCGTGGCCATCATAGACTCTACCAAAACCAGGAAGTTTATGCCTTCACAAGAACCACAAAATCCCAAGGTATTTAGAAATCTTGAAGATGCTTACAAAACAGGGTTTGAAGCTAACTTAAGTGTAGCATTTTTGGACAATTTTCAATTGGATGCAGAGACTGCTTATGTGTATGCCAGAAATGAAGATTTGAGTGAGTCTTTACCGCTCACTCCACCATTGCGAACCAGGTTGAGTTTACAGTACAACAAAGATAAATTTTGGGCTGCAACAGATGTAAGGTTGGTGAGCCGGCAAGATGAGCTAGCCACATCCTTTGGTGAAAACCAAGCGACTCCAGGTTACGAATTGATAGACTTCCGTTTGGGCTATGAACTATTTCCAGGTTTGGATTTGGGTGCAGCGGTTCTCAATGCATTTGATCAGCAGTATTACGATCACCTTAATTTTGCTTTCAGAAATCAAGCCGATGCTGGCTTGAGTGGCCTGGAACGCTTAACAGATCCGGGGCAGAATTTTACAGTTTTTGTTAAGTATGCGTTTTAACTATTTGGGCGTTTTACGGGCTGTACGTTGCAAGTCCGCAGTATAATACCCAGAAATCTCTAGCAGTGGCAGTAGCTTCCTTAAGGTCGCTCTGCCACTGCTTTTTTCAAGGCTATTATCCTTTACGGGCTATCCACTAACATCCCGAACGCAATTCGAACTTTAAGAGTAAAGAAAAAACTTGCTGTTTTAGTAAAAGTTATCACTATGATAAAATTAATTTTAAAAAAAACTACAAAATAATAGTGATTTTACTAACTTTTCTATTAAATATTAAAAAACAATAATATGGAACGACGAAAGTTTATTGGCCAAACAGCACTTGTTACTGCTGGAATCATAACGGCACCACACCTGGGATTTTCCAGAAGTGCCATCAACAGCAGAGGGAAATTTGTATTGCCCGATCTGCCTTACACTTATGATGCGTTAGCACCTTATATCGACGAACTTACCATGAGAACACATCATGGCAAACACTTTCAAGGTTACACTAATAAACTCAATAAAGCTATTGAAAACACGGAATTTAAAGAAAGTTCAATCACTGAAATTTTAAAATCGGTTGATCAAAATTCTTTAGCTATTCGAAATAATGGCGGTGGTTATTACAACCATAAACTGTTTTTTGAGAGCCTTTCTCCAGAACCGAAACTAAAGCCTGAAGGCAAATTAATGGATGCCATTGAAACTGATTTTGGTTCTTACGATGCTTTTATAGATGAGTTCTCCAAAACAGCTGGGAGTGTTTTTGGTTCAGGCTGGGCTTGGCTAATCAAAGATGAAAATGGTAAACTGGCAATTGTGGGTACAGCCAATCAGGACAATCCGTTAATGTCTTTTGCAGAGAAACAAGGCTTTCCATTAATGGGCATTGACGTCTGGGAACACGCCTACTACCTCAACTATCAAAATAAAAGGGGCGATTATATTGAAGCTTTTTTTAGCGTTTTAGATTGGGAATATGTTGAGAATAGGTATGCACAATAGAGAAAACTAAAATCGAGAGATAAAATTTAAGGTCTTAACGAAAAAGATTTTAAATACTCGGTTTTTTTGTGCTGTCTTTCACTAGTTCTAAAACATCTAGAAATCAAAAGCAGTGGTAGTCGTTTCCATAGGGAAGTTCTGCCACTGCTTTGTTTTTATGCAGTTATTCTTGAAGAGCTTACCATTCCAAACGCAAAAAAATATTTTTAGCTTCTTACTTATTTGAACATTTGTTACATTCAGTATGAATCTTACTTTCTAATTTTGCACAATCAAATTCAGAAGAAAAATGAATGCATTTATAAAATTATTTTCTCTCATAGCTATTCTATTCAATCTTGGGGTTATGCAAGCTCAGGAAGAAATAAAATTTACGCTGCAAGAACTAAAGATCAAAGTTCTTCAAGACAACAGGTCGCTTCAAGTTAACGACAGTAAATTCAGAAAAATAAGAGCGCGCTATCGACAAACCAATGCGGCATTTTTACCTCAACTAAGTGCTTCTCACAGTTTTTACAGAACCAATAATCCTGTACAGGCTTTTGGAACTTTATTGAATCAAGGTGTTTTTACAGAGCCGGATTTTCAAATCGATAATTTGAACAATCCAAGTGCTATTTCAAACTTCACTACAGCCTTAAGGATTCAACAACCACTTATCAACCTGGATAAATGGGCTCAGCGTTCAGCACTAAATGCTCAAAAGGAAGCACAAGAGTACCAGAATGCATTTGAAGAAAAAGCGCTTTTAGTCGAAGTAGAAAAGCTTTATATGCAACTTCAATTGGCATACAGAGGTGTTGAAGTACTTGAGCAAACGAGAAAGATTGCCAGACAGAATTTTGAAAGTATAAAGAATTTTTATGAAGAAGGTTTATTGGTGATGCCAGATGTATTGAATGCAGATGTAAGATTAAACGAAGTTGAAAATGAATACATCGCCGCATCCAATCAGCTCAAAAATCTTTCTGATTATCTCCTGTTCCTCATGAACAATGATTCCAACGCGGTTATAAAACCAGATTCCAAGCTTGAACTTAAAGTGGTGGCTTTGGAAGAAAATAGTCAAATTGAAACCAGAGAAGATGTTCTGGCCGTCAGTTTGAAAGCAGAAGCCCAATCCAAAATGCAAAAAGCTTCAAAATTGTCTTTTTTACCATCGCTAAATGCTTTCGGAAATGTACAGTGGTTTGCTGACGAGATTTTCACGACAAATTCCAGAAACTTTTTTGTAGGCGCTTCTCTTAATTGGAATATTTTTGAAGGTGGCAAAAACATCGCAAAACTGCAAGAAGAGACTGCAGGCTTGGACCAATCTAAATTGGAAGCCTCCATGTATACCTCTCAATCTTATTTGGAACTGGAAAAAGCCAGGCGACAATTTCGTGAGGCAGAACAGAAGCTCAATAGAAATAGACTTTCCTTGGAACAAGCAGAAAAGGCTTACCAGATTAGAAAAGATAGATTTGATGAAGGTCTGGAAAGAACCACAGATTTACTTCAGGCTGAACAGCAACAATCTTCTATGAGACTCGCTTTTAATCAATCCATATTTGAATTTAATTACGCCCAGCTATACGTTCAATTTTTAGCAAATACCTCTACTTATGAAAACTAAACTATTACCTATATTATTTATTTCATTGCTTACGTTGAGCTTAGCCAGTTGTGGGGAAGAAACACAAAACGAAAAAACTGAACCACAAGCCGTCAATGTCAAAGTTCAAAATCCTACAACTACTTTACCTCAGCGTTTGAGCCATAAGGGGAAAATCCAGTCTTCAAAATCTATTGATATTCAATCCAGAGGGTCGAGCTATGTGGAACAAATTTTTGTAAATGTTGGAGATAAAGTCGAAAAAAATCAATTACTCGTAAAATTAAATAGTGAGGACATCGCTTCAAAACGAACTCAGCTTTTAGCTCAACTTGAGGAAGTAAATGCAAGCCTTGAAAATACTGAAAGAGACTATGAACGCTATAAAAATTTGAGAGAAAAAAATAGTGTTTCAGAAAAGGAACTTGAATCCATAAAACTGAAATTTAAATCTGTACAAAGTCAGAAAGCTGCCGTTGAAAGTCAGTTGAAAGGCATAGAATCAGAATTAAAATATTTCAACATCAAGTCACCATTTGATGGAATTATAACCTCCAAGCATTTGCAAGAAGGTGACTTGGCCAATCCACAGATGCCTATTCTTCAAATGGAAGTCAACAATGCTTTCGAATTTCACTTTTCGGTTTCAGAACGAGAAATTTCCGCTTTGAGAAAAGGACAACTTTCCACGGTTGAAATTTCAAACGATCATCAAAAAATCGATGCGCAAATTTCAGAAATAAGTTCGTCGTCACTCAATTCTGGCGGGCAATACATCATTAAAGCCAAACTTTTAAACAGCGATAATATCGATTTATTTTCAGGTCAGCAAGGCGAAATACAATTGGTAACAGATAAGTTGGACCAGGGAGTTTTTGTTCCTGAATCTGCTTTGATAAGACGCGGAGGCTTGCAAGGCCTTTATGTGGTGAGTGCAGAACAAAAAGCAATGCTAAGGTGGGTAAAAGTTGGAGCTAATAACGGAAAGCATATTGAAATATTATCTGGTATCCAGACTGATGAAAGCATTATTACCTCATCAGACTCCAAACTATACAATGGTATAAACGTAAACTACTAGATCCTATGAAAAATGGTATTGCTGGAAAACTAGCCAACGCATTCCTTACCTCCAAAATCACTATTTTATTGATGGTGGTATTTATGGGAGTAGGTATTTATGCCACTTTACTTATTCCCAGAGAAGAAGAACCACAGATAGATGTACCTATGGCCGACATATTTGTGAGCTATCCTGGTGCAAGTCCCCAAGAAATTGAGTCTAAAGTTATAATTCCCTTGGAACGTATTATTTCTAACATCGACGGGATTGAATATGTTCACACTAATTCCATGCAGGGACAGGCCATGCTCATCGCTCAATTCTATGTGGGTGAAGATATTGAAAGGTCTTATGTGAAACTCCATGATGAGATCATGCGCCATATGGATCAAATCCCAAAGGGTGTTTCACAGCCGCTCATCAAGACACGCTCTATCAATGATGTGCCGGTTGTTGGATTGACTTTGCATAGCGAAAAACATGATGATTTCCGACTTAAGCAAATTGCAGACGAATTGATCATGGAGATCGAAAAGGTTGAAAATGTAGCTTCCACTGAAGTTATCGGCGGTCGAAGCAGAGAATTAAAAATTTATTTTGATCACCAGAAAGCAGCGTCGTATAATCTGGATATTTTAAAAGTGACGCAGTCAATTCAAGCTAACAATTCAAAATTTAAAAGTGGAAACATCCAAAATCAAGATGAGAATATACTTATTACCACTGGAAAATTCATCGAAACTGAAAAAGATTTAAAGCAAATCGTTGTTGGAACTTACCAAGACCAACCGGTATATTTAGATCAAATCGCCAAAGTAGAAGATGGAGCCGAGGAGCCAAAAAATTATGTAGAATTCGGTTTTGGGGCTGGAAGTGCAGAACAGACAAAAATGCCATCCTCTTATTCTGCTGTGACTTTATCTGTCGCTAAGCGAGAAGGGTCGGATGCGATGCAGGTAGCCGACCAGATTTTAGCTCAAAAAGAGCGCTGGGAAAAGTTTATCATACCCCATGATATCGAACTTGAGGTCACAAGAAATTATGGTGAAACCGCTTCAGCTAAAGTATCAGACTTGCTGTTTAACCTTCTCAGTGCTATCATAGCAGTAACGCTAGTCGTTATGATTTCTATGGGTTGGCGTGGCGGACTTGTGGTGTTTATCTCAGTCCCTGTGACCTTCGCTTTGACTATGCTGAGCTATTACCTATTTGATTATACCTTAAATAGAATTACGCTATTTGCCCTCATTTTCATTACAGGAATTGTGGTAGATGACTCTATTATTATTACAGAAAATATGCACCGGCATTTCAAAATGAAGAAGAGGTCCCTGCGAAAAGCGGCTATTTATGCGATCAACGAAGTAGGAAATCCAACTATTTTGGCAGCCTTTATAGTTATTGCTTCAGTGCTTCCTATGGCATTTGTGAGTGGGATGATGGGACCCTACATGAGTCCAATGCCTATTGGTGCTTCTATCACAATGATTCTTTCTTTATTTATAGCCCTTACTATTGTGCCTTATTTAGCCTATCACTTTTTAAAAGGTGATGGAAAAGCAGAAAGTGATGAAGAAGATGATGAGGAAGCGATTAAAGAAGCAGATAAACTTGGTGACGAAAAATTAAAAGAAACGAGAATTTATAAACTCTACGAAAAAATTCAAAGACCACTTCTTGAGAGTTCTAAAAAGCGCTGGCTTTTTATAGGTAGTACATTTGTCATCCTTATCGCCTCGCTACTTTTATTTTTAAATGAATCTGTGTTGGTAAAAATGCTTCCGTTCGATAACAAAAATGAATTTCAGATTGTTATCGATATGCCGGAAGGGACAACTTTAGAACGCACTCAAGCTGTGACTTTAGAAATTGCAGAATACGTTAAGAGCCGTGATGAGGTTGTCAACTATCAAACTTATGTAGGAACCGCTTCTCCAATCACGTTTAATGGCTTAGTGAGACATTACGATTTGAGAAAAGACGCTCACTTAGCCGATATTCAGGTCAATATCACCAACAAAAGTGAACGCAGTGCACAGAGTCATGATATCGCCAAGTCATTCAGAAAAGATGTAAAAGCGATAGCAGATCGCTTTGGCGCAGCTATCAAAATTGTAGAAGTACCACCTGGACCTCCCGTTCTATCAACAATTGTTGCAGAAGTTTATGGACCAGATTACGAAGAACAAATCAAGATTGCCCAAAATGTAAAGAAAATTCTACAGGAAACCCAAAGTGTAGTCGATATAGACTGGCGGGTAGAAGCCGACCAGACCGAAGTTGAATTTATGGTAGACACCGAAAGAGCTAACCTCGAAGGTGTAAGCGCACAGCAAGTGGCAGAAACCATGCATCTGAGCCTTGGTAATGCATCAATCGGCATGGCGTATAGAGAAAATGAACGCGAACAAGTTAGTATCACTTATTACACTCCAAATGTGGATAAATCATCTATTGAAGATTTATTTAAGTTGAAAGTGAGATCTCAGCAAGGCCATATGGTGAATATTGGCGAACTGGTCAATCTAGTAAAGCAACCTATAGAAAAAAGCATTTACAGGAAAAACAAGCGCCGCGTAGTTTACGTTACTGCAGAGATGGCTGGAGAACTGGAAAGTCCTGTTTATGCTATTTTAGGCATGGAAGAGTATCTAAAAGATATGCACCTGCCTGAAGGTTATTCTATAGAAGAACTGTACACCGATATTCCCGTAGATACCGATGACTATTCCGTAAAATGGGATGGAGAATGGCAGATTACGCTCGAAGTGTTTAGAGATCTGGGAATTGCATTTTTAGGGGTTATTTTTATTATCTATATGTTGATTGTTGGCTGGTTTCAAAGCTTCCGTTCTCCTATTGTGATGATGATTGCTATACCGCTTTCCTTGATAGGCATTGTTCTAGCTCACTGGCTTTTCGATGCTTATTTTACAGCGACTTCATTTATAGGAATGATTGCCCTGGCGGGCATTATGGTGCGTAACTCAGTCCTACTTATCGATTTTATAGAAATCAGGCTCAATGAAGGTATTGCTTTTAAGCAAGCCATCGTTGAAGCAGGTGCTGTGAGAACCACCCCTATTTTACTCACAGCTGGGACTGTGGTCATAGGTGCTGTTGCTATCCTTTTTGATCCTATTTTTCAAGGTCTTGCTTTATCATTAATGGGGGGAACTATTGTTTCCACGTTCTTAACGCTGATTCTGGTTCCCCTCGTGTTTTATATGGTGATGAAAAAGAAGTATAACTAATTTGGCCTTCAAACGGGCTGTCCGTTATTAGTCCGCCTCACAGAGCCTAGAGTCTCTTAGATATTGAAGGAGCTTCTCACATCGCTCTACTTTGCCTAGAGGTTCTAGGCTTTTAATTTAACGGGCTATCCACACACATCCCGAACGTATTACTATGTTTTACTATAAAATCTTCTTACTTAATTTTTAGTATCTTAAAATTTTAAACTAAATCTTAATATAATTAGATAATGAAAACGTTTCTGAGTTCTATTGTTTTTTTCCTGATCGCCTCTTATCATGTCAACGCACAACTAGACGTAGCCTGGAAAGAAACACCCACATTGAGTATCTATGGTTTTGCAGACCTTTTTTATGCTTATGATTTTAATGAGCCTCAAGGTAATATCAGGCAGCCATTCCTTTTCAATCATAATAGACATAACGAGTATAATTTAAATTTAGGTCTTTTCAAATTGAACTTGGACCATCCTAGATATAGAGCTAACCTTGCTTTACAAACTGGAACTTATGCCAACGACAACTATGCTCAAGAGCCTGGAGTCTTAAAAAATATTTTTGAAGCCAACATCGGTATCGCCCTTACTGCTGATCAAAAATTATGGCTGGATGTAGGAATCCTACCTTCTCACCTGGGCTTTGAGAGCGCCATTTCTTTAGACAATTTTACCCTTACCCGATCGTTATCGGCAGAAAGTTCTCCCTATTTTCTGGCCGGAGCTAAATTAACTTACCAGCTTAGTGAGAAGCTGGAGCTTGCAGGACTTATGGTCAATGGCTGGCAACGCATTCAGCGGCTGGAAGGAAATTCACTTTCTTCGTTTGGAACACAACTCCTTTACAAAACCTCTGAAAATTTGAGTTTGAACTGGAGTACGTTTGTAGGAACAGACGATCCCGATGACACTCGACGCATGCGCTACTTCAGTAATCTTTACAGCCAATTTCAGATTTCAGAGCGCTTTCAATTTCTAGCTGGATTTGACGTTGGTGCACAGCAATCTTCTAAAGGAAGTTAGAGTTACGATCTTTGGTTTAGCCCTACGCTTATTGGTCAGTATACCATAAATGAAGCCTGGAAAACCGCCTTACGGGCAGAATATTACCAAGATGAAAAAGGGGTGATCATTTCAACTTTAACGCCTAATGGATTTAAGACAACAGGTGTTTCTGCAAATGTGGACTACTCTCCTATTCCTCATCTAGCCTGTAGACTGGAAGCCCGCTGGTTTAATAGTAAAGATGCTGTATTTGAAACTGAAAACGATAGTAAAACGTCTAACTTTTTTGTTGGAGCCTCTATTGCAATTCAATTTATGGAGGTGATTGGTCAGCGTTAATGGGTTGTTTGTTCTCAGTTTTCTGTTGACGGTGATCTGTTAGCTGAGTACTACTTCAGGATTCGGTGTTTCATATTCAACATTTTTTATCAAATAGCCCCGATAGCAATGGAAAGCCTGGAAGACGAATTGCTGAACAAAAGCTAGTTCCAAAAAGCGACCAACGGAAGCTCTTTTGGGACTTTGGTTTTGCCTGCCATTCGCTGAAGTTTTGAAATGTATAGCGGGATAAGCTCCAAAAAAAAAGCAAGAAATGATTTCCTGCCTTTTTAATAAAACTAAAATTCAATTTATTGCGCAGTCCAGCCGCCATCAAGCGTAAAAGATGAACCAGTGATGGCGGATGAATTTTCTGCTGCCAGAAATAAAGCCAATTCTGAAATTTTTTCTTCTGGGATAAACTCTTTCACTGCTTGCTTTTTCAGCATGACCTTTTGGACAACTTCCTCTTCTGTTAATCCGTGAGCTTTACTTTGATCTTTAATTTGTCCTTCAACCAGCGGCGTTTTGACATACCCAGGACAAATGGCATTACAGGTAATATTTGACCCGGCACCTTCCAGACCAAGGACTTTTGTGAGTCCTATGATACCATGTTTTGCAGAGACGTAAGCGGATTTAAATTCTGATGCCCTTAATCCATGAACAGAAGAAATATTGATGATCCTTCCAAAATTATTTTTCTTCATACCAACCCAAACTGTTTTGGAGGTGATAAATGCTGCAGTAAGATTGATCGCAATAATAGCGTTCCATTTTTCTAAAGGAAATTCTTCTAAGGGAGATACATATTGAATTCCTGCGTTATTGATAAGTATATCTATTGTTTCAAATTTTTTGAATGTTGTTTTTATGAGTTTTTCAATTTCTTCTGGATGCATGAGGTTTGCATTGGAAAAATCTGTTTTTACATTGTATTCCTCTGCTACTTTTCTAGCTATTTCTGAGCCATTAGTTTCCAAGCCATGAAACATCACATTATATCCCTTGCTGGCGAAAGCTCGGGCAATGGTATAACCAATGCCGCTGGTGCTTCCTGTTATGAGTGCTGTTTTAGTCATTTTTCTAAAAAATTTAAAACTATACTATTAAATTGAGTAGGTTGATCCATAGTTACTCCATGTCTTGACTGGCTGACCACTTCAACTTTGGAATCTTTCATTTTTTTGGCATAGGCTTCTTTCAAGGAAACTGGGGTGTAATCCAGATCTGAAGCTATGACCAATGTGGGAACCTTTATGTCCTTAATCTTTTCACCAACTCCCCATTCCATAAGCGTTATAAATGAATTGAAATAGCTTTCTACAGGATTCATTTTTGCTCGATTGTAAAAGGCCTCCCTAAGTTCTAGTTGTTCATCTTCTGGAAACATGCTTTCTGCTATTTGTTTGGCTAGAGGCTCTATTCCAACTGTTTCTAGAATTCTGGTTCGGTCCTTTATCATTTCTTTCCCCATTTCACCTAAATCGTTGAAATCTGGAGCTGTGTTGACAACAATCAGTTTAGAAATCAATTTGGGATGCTTTACGGCCATCTCAAAAGCTATGGCACCACCCATGGAAAATCCAACAATCACACATTGTTTTATGGCTAATTCCTGAAGCAAAAGCTGATTATCTTCTGCACAAAGAGAAATACCGTATTCGCTTCTGTTTTCTGGTTTTGATGAATTCCCATGGCCCCGAAGGTCTGGTGCTATAACCCGATAATGTTTGGAAAAGATGTCAACCTGCATGTTCCAGTCAGCTTTTGTGGATCCCAGACCATGAAGGAGAAGAATTGTTTCTCCTTCCCCCTTGTCAAGGTATTCCAGTTTTATGCCGTTGCTTAGTTTTTTACTTCGGATCATAATTTGGTTTACATTTTGTTCTTTTTATTTTGACCAAACTGATACTTCAATTCTACTAGATATAATCTTCCGATAACTGGTGAGGCCACAAACTCTCTGACTTCAGAATCGAAAATGTTGGTAACAGAAGCACCAAGGCTTAAATTTTCATTAATGTTATATCCGAGGTTGATATCAAAATTTACAAAACCTCCGAGTGGACCATAGTTCCATGTTCTTCCAACTCTTGCGTTTTCAACAATTTCATTGACTCCGTCTCCATTAAGGTCTTGAGTTTCTGCAGCGACATTGATACCTGAGAAAAAATCATATTCCTGCACCCATCTACTAAAAATAGATCCGAAAAATTTATCACCAGTGTAATAATAACCCAGGTTTGCTTTATGCTTTGGCGTATTAATAGGTAAGTCTGTTTTAGTTACAACCCCATCCCTGTTGGCATCATTAGCTGAATCGTTCAGATCGAGATCGTAGTCGAAATATGAATAGTTAAAAGCCAATCTGTTTCTGTCATTTAGGTAATAATTCAATCCAAGATCTGCTCCGTAGGTGTCCACTTTTCCAAAGTTTAAGTAAGTAAGGACAAATCCACCATTGGCTCCAGGAGTAACATCATTGATCGGAGTAGCACCTCTACTTACAACAGGATTGTCAGGTTGTGCAATGTTTAATAATGGGCTAAGGAAATCCTCAGAAACATTATAATATGCGTTAGCGTCAATAAAAAGTTTATCTCCAAAAAGTTTTCCTTTATAACCAGCTTCTAATGACCGTATAGTTTCTACCTTCAATTCAGGGATTTGAGTACCATCCTGTAATGTAAAACCTTCTCCGTTACCCAATACAAGGCCTCCAAAAAGGTTTCCACTTAAATTTAATATTGAGGGCGCTGCTATGCCTTTTCCATAAGTAAGTCTAAAACTTCCAAAATCATAGTTTTTAACAAGGGCAGCTTTTGGAATAAAGTTTCCGCCATAAAGTTCGTGGTCATCATATCTTCCTACCAACAGAACATCAAGGTCGATATCTTCAAAATTATACTCTAGTTGACCGTAGAACCCTGTCTGGTCAATAATTATTACTCCATCCTGATCCAATAAATAAGTTCCTTGTGAATCTGCTCTATCCTGTTGAAATTGAGCACCCGCAACATAAAGAAGATTACCAATCTGATTGTTGTATTGTGCCTCTGCATTCAATCTTCGCGACGCATCCTTAAATACTGCACCTCTCGGAAGAGTTATGCCACCACCTGGTGCACCTTGGATAGGAAAGAAAGCTTCAGTAAAAGAACGGCTTCTAGCATCTTGTTCACCAAAACCATTTTCGATAAAAGACACATAATTTTGTGTTCTTTGATTCATTGCATAGGTATCTTCTGTATTACTCCAGTGATGATACACATTAGCATAGACACGTGGAGAAACAAATTTCAATTGTGCGTAATCTATGCTCCAATCTTTGATCTGATTTCTACCAGCGTTGGTCACGCCAATATTATTGTTGTTACTGTGTCCATAAGAAGCAATAAGATCTGTTCTGTTATTAAATGAATAATAAGTAGAAGCCCCATATCTTGTAACTGAAAAATCTCTATCCAATTCCAATTCAGGATAGGCTGTTGTTCCAACATAAACAGAATCTACGTAATTGAATTCTTCACCTTGTTGCCTTTCTCCCCAAACTTTGAAAGCAAATTTGTCATTTACAACCTGAGCATGGCGAGCGCGCACGTTAAATTGTTTTTGGTTACCTCCCGCCAGAGCAATTGTTGTTCCTTCTGAAGATCTAGGATCTTTAGTAATAGTACTTATCAATCCATTATGAGCATTCGGTCCGTACAATGCAGCGTTTGGGCCTAAAATGATTTCATTTCTTTCGATATCATCCCTAATAATTGTAGTAAAACTTCCAAAAGGCAAGCCAGTAGCTATAAGAGAGGAAATTCTTCCGTCTTCTACCTGTAGATTTTTACTATTGAAAGCAGAATTAAAACCACGAATATTGATGCCAATTCCCTGAACTCCGGTTCTAACGTAATCCACACCCTTTTGCCTTGCAGCCAACTCTGCAGGATTTCCAGCATACCTTTCAATATCTTCAGAATTAATAATATTAACTGTAGCTGGAGCTCTCGTTACTTTTTGTGGCCTTCTGTTGGCTGAAATCACAACCTCATCGATCATTGCTGAAGACTCAGATAAACTGAAATTTTCAACAAGAGCATCATTATCATTTACGACTATATTACGGGAAATGGTTCCGTAACCAATGTAAAAAACGTCTAAGGCATATTCTCCAGCATCAATATTTTTGAGCAAATATTTACCGTTGGAATCTGTAACCGCACCTATATTGGTTCCTCTTAGCACAACGCTAGTGCCTTTAAGTGGTTCTTGAGTATTTGCATCTGTAACAGTTCCGCTTACGTTGCCTTTTTGAGCATAAGCAGCCATACTGATTAACAGACAAAGGAACATTGACATATGTATCTTCATAACATAGATTTTTAATTGTTTAAGACTAAATTAAGAATTGACTTAAGCCTGTGATGAGAAGAAAAAAAATTACTTCATGTGACTCCTGAAATAAAAAGCTGCTACATGTTAAGTACATAGGGTATTTATTGCCCTGACACCAAGTGCGACTTTATAGAGGAAAAAAGTCCTGGAAAGGTAAATGAGAGTCTTTCCAAAAAATCAGTGAAGTCCAAACGTCCCTTTTTGGAGAAATTTTTGGTTTTTTCTGAAGTTTTTATGAAATCTTTTTTCAATTTTTCTTCGGAAAAATTTCCAACCATGTAGTTGGCAAGACTATGATACCAATGAATTTTAGGAATGAAATCTTCAAGATACATCACATCAGCTTCTCTTTCTATCAAGTTATATTTTTTGATAGTTTTCAAAACATCTGAGTATTTCTCTTTAGTGATCAGCAACATCAAATAACTAGAAAAAAAATGCCTCCAACGGTGTTCAAAGACATCCTCGTTGTTGTCATTTAGAAAGTTATTAGCAAAATTTTCAGCAGCATTAAGTCGCTTGTTCCTTACCAAGGTTCGAATATAGTGTGTTGCAAAGCCTAACTTATGGTGATGATTATGAGTCTTTTTATATAGATCAAAGTTTTCTACTATTAATTCTAAAGCTTCTTTATTTTTTTCTTTTTTCAACAAAATGGCAATTAAATTATTGAGATAGAAGAGTTTATCACTGTTCTCTTGTTTTACAGAGAGGTAAGCATAATATTCTGCCTTTTCCAAATCTTCAAGATTGGAATGAAGTATAACTCGGTTTGCGTAATAATTGAAAAGAATACGGCGGGAATACATCAACCCTTCCTGGAAGTATTTATCGACTTGGTCAAAAATCGAAGTGGCCTTTTCATATTCCTTGTAATTGAAATACAAAAACACCAGTCTAATAAAAGCATTGTATCTATTGAGTCCGTCAAGGTTTTTACTTCGCATAAATCCCAGAAGTTTTTCCTCCCAGTGCTTTGTATCATGGCTGCCGCTAGTATATTGACGTGTAAGATCTTTGGTTGCAAAAAAAAGTTGCTCTTTTACGTCCACAGCTATAAGGTAATGGTCCCGATTGTCTTTCAAAAAGGATTCTGTCAATTTGCAGTCTTTATATCGAAAACGGATCAACAGAAAATCCTGATACTCCCTTACCAACTCATAAAACTTCTGAAAAAAGAAGGAAGTATGCGTGTAGCTTGTAATCTGGTTTAATAAGTGCTGTTCCTCAAAGGGTTGTATGGTGTCGGTTAAAATCTTATTTTCTATAATCGAGAGGTAGTTGAGATGTCCGTCTACATCTTTACTTTCCAATTTTTTAGAAATCCATTTTTTTATATAAGTATATTTTCTTTTGTCAATATTTTCATCAAAATCATAAGAAACCACTAATGAGCTGGCATTGGAGCAAACCGTATTAAGAATAGATTCTTTCTCCTTATCCCTTATTTTATGATCCTTTAAAAGGTATGAAGCTTCGTGAGGAAGAATTCCTTCAGCAAAATCATTAAATATCTTCAGTTTAGATTTCATTATTAGTTTAAAAATTCCGTAATCAAAGCATTCACCTGTTTTGACTTCTCAAAGTTTACAAAATGTCCAGCTTCGTTAATCAATTCAACTTTTAGATTTCGTATATTTTCTTTAGCCGTTTTTACTAAGGAAGCAATATCTTGGGAAGGATGAAAAAATGTATTGGGTATTAAAAGATCATCTTTACCGTAAATCATCAAGACAGGAATTTCAATGTCGGACAACCTACCGATGATCGGTTCTTCCAGCATCGCATGAATATTATTCACAACGACTTCAGAATAAATTTTCATGTCATCAGCGTTCTTCATCTCAATTCGTTCACGAACCATGAATTCAGCATCTTCAGGAAATTGGTGGAAATTCATTTTAAAATTATTCCTGATTTGTTCTGGTGTGGATTTTTCAACCATCTCAGCAGTGTAAGAAGCTTTCATCAGCGCTGCTTCATTCTCAGAGAATGTTTCTATGCTAGCAGGAGCAATCAGCACAAGACTTTTGAAATTATCCTGAGCGGCCAACAGCGTGTGAACTGCGACCTGACCTCCCATAGAATGACCTACCAAAACCACATCATGAAGGTTCTTTTTTTCGATAAAGCTATTTAAAAAATCAGCATAGTCTTTCAGGGAATACGTCGTGCTGTTTTTTGTGGACTTTCCATAACCCGGAAGATCTATTGCTATACATCTGTACTCATTCTTTAGTCTTGAAATATTTTTATTCCATGACTGCAAATTGCTGGAAAGTCCGTGAATAAACAAAAGTGTGTTTTCTCCTGAACCGACATCCACAAAAGCAATTTTTTCGTTTTCTATTAAAATTTTTTCCACGTTTTCCTCATAGTTTAAAATATCACTAATCTGGTTCTGGCTTAAAGCGCTAAACCAGAACAATAATAGGCTAATACGAAAAATTCTTTTTATCATTATTCATTTTTTTAAATGCGACTTTCAATTCGTTTTTATTGATTTTTCCTAACCCTGACTTAGGTAACTTCTCCATAACTATAATCTGTTGGGGAACTTTGTAGGAAGCCAGGTTATTCTTCAGATAAGCTCTTATCTCTTTTTTCTGAAGTTTTTGATTTTGAAGCACAACAAAAGCAACTCCAGTTTCTCCCCATTTTTCATCCTCTACTCCAACGACTGCTGCCTCCATAATTCCATCTATTTGGTAAAGTGTTTTTTCAATTTCTGAAGGATGAATGTTTTCTCCACCAGAAATATAAATCTGATTTTTTCTTCCAAGAATGTACAAAAACCCATCATCATCTTTGGTGACAACATCCCCAGTGTGTAACCACTCATCTTTAATCTTTAGGAGTGTATAAGAAGTGTTGTTCCAATATCCAGGAGTTACAATTTGGCCTCTTATGCAAAGCTCACCTGCTTCGTTGTTACTCACTTTTTCATTTTCATCGTTTACAATCTTCACATCCACGTAAAAATTAGGCTTTCCTATCGAGCCTTTTTTCCACAAAGCTTCATACCGGTGCAGAGAAGTAATGGATGGACCTGCTTCTGTAAGTCCATAACCCTGACTGATGAGAATTTCTTTTTTCGCCCAGGCATCTATTAATTGAGTCGACAAATTTTCTCCACCTACAATGAAATAATTGAGTTTTTTTGGCTTGAATGCGGTAAAGGCTTTAGAGTTTACCATCATGCGAAGCATTGTAGGCACTGCTAAAAATAAACTTATCGGTTGTTCCTGCAAATAGCTTAAAACTTTTTCAGGTTTAAATTTGCTTATAAAATCTACTCTTGCTCCTCGATGAAGCATGGGTAATAATAAAACATTCCATCCTGAAGTATGATAAGGAGGCAATGCGTTGAGAGTATGGTCTGCAGAAGTTATTTCTAGTTGAATAGCTGTATTGAGATTGTTCCAAAGCATCATCTGGTTGGTGTAAATGACTCCTTTAGGTTTTCCTGTTGACCCTGAGGTGAAGAAAATAAATATGGGCTGCTCCTTTTCTATTTTAAAATCTGGTTCAAAATCTTCTAAACTTATTGTTTGAGCTTTTTCAAAAAAACTCCCAAAAGAAATAATCTGAGTGTTAACCCTCTCTTTTAAATCAAGAATTTGTGTTTCAAATTTGACATCTTCGGCTATAATGAGAGAAGGACTCACGTCTTTTAAACAATGAAGCATTTCAGTAGATGTATACCGGTAGTTGAGAGGAACCAGAATAATACCCAAACGCTGCGCAGCGATAAAGAGCATTAGGTATTGCGGAGAGTGTTCTGCTATCACCGCCAATCGGTCTCCTTTTTTGAGCTGAAATCTATTAAGAAGATAACTGCCAATCTTCAATGAATTCTTATGGAGTTGCAGGTATGAAAAAGACTGTTTGGTATCCAGACTAAACACCGCCTTTTTATGCGGCGTGTACGATGACCATTTCGATATCCAGTCCAGGTAATTCATGCTTTCTTTTTACTCAATAAATATAGAAAATTAGCCACAATAAAAGATATTACAATGGCAATAGCCGCGGAGACTCCCGGATTATTTACGGGCTCTTGCATGTACTCTGTGATTCTACCGTAATAAATTATAAAATGAAGTGCTACAGCAGAAAAACTGGCGATAAAAACGGCTGTTTTTTTTACTTTTTTAAAATATATTCCAAAAAGTACAGGCACAAAAGCAGCAGCGAAATAGGCGTAAACTCCATTTTGAGCAAAAATGGCAACGCTTACATTTGGATTAACTATCTGATCGTAGCTTAATAAAAAGCTCGCTATAGCTAATGCGACAATCACCATCTTATTTAATGCCACGCCACTTATATTTTTTACAGCAGGAAAAAGTGGTGTGATAAGATCTGTACTTATTGTGGTAGAAAGTGATTGAATTAAATTTTCTAATGTTGAGAGTCCTGCTGAAATCAAACCCGCCACGATAATGACACCAGCACCCGCAGTGAAGGTTTTTACGACATAAGCAGAAACCAGTTCATCCATTTGAAGCGGAACACCATTCAACGTGAGATCTGGAAATAGTATTCTGGCGTACAACCCAACAATAACAACCATAAAGAAAAGAATCATGCATATAATGGCGATCACAAGATATTGATTCACCGACTTCTCACTCTTGAGAAAAAGAGTTTTAGTAATGATGTGAGGCTGACAAACAATGGCAATACCAATTACAATCTGACAGAAAATAATCTCAAAATAATCTCTGAAGAGAAAACTTTTTTCATTTGTAGTCTTGACCAGATTCGGATCAATACTTTTTAATGTAGCCACAAATCCATCAAAGCCTTCGTTGAAGTAGTCTGCACCTGAAGCAAGAAGCATCACAGCAACTATAAACATAAGAATTGCCTGAATAGAATTGGTGTATACCATAGAATTGGCGCCACCAAACATCATATACCCAAATACAAATACAACCAGTCCCATAAGTACCCAGAAGGGTTCCAAATTAAGTGATTTGGAAATAATCTGAGTGAGTCCGACACAAATGAGAACAATAAAAGTAATAAGCAAAAGAGAAAGAATTGCAAAAAATACAGTCATGGCTTTACTATCGTAACGTTTACCAATCCATTGTGCCATGGTAACGGCCTTAACTGTCGATCCATATTTTTGAAAGGCTTTCGTAAAAAAGATGAGTGATGCAAAAATGGCAATCGGCATAACGAATCCAAAAGATATAATTCCTGAAAATCCATAAAGCGCAATAAATCCAGGATTAATAATAAACGTTGCAGCACTAGTCATGGAGGCTGCCAGAGACAAACCAACTGCCCAGGCAGGAAATCCTTTACTGCCTATTGCAAAGTCATTGATGTCCTTTGTTTTTATCATTCCTCTAACCACGAAGAAAATGATAACTATTGCATATATAACAAGTAAAATAGTGACGTAGGTGGACCAAGTATCGCTAGCAAACATATGAAGTATAAATTTCAAATGTGAAATTAGAGTTAAAAAACTGATTCCACATCCTCACTTAATGAATATCAAAGTGTGACCTATTAAAATTTATACTTAAATATATATTCAACTTCAATAATAACGGGTAAATATATAAGTGCGACTTCATTATGAGATACATCGTAAGTACTATAAAAAAACATACATCAGAAAATCCTCAAATGAAACGATCTAATTTAAGAATTAGGAGAAATCAGTTGTTTTAAAACGGACTCTACTCCAAAATCATCATTAGTTGAAGTGTGGTAATTGGCTACATTTTTCACGTTGGGATGTGCATTGGACATTGCGTAGCTAAACTGAGCTAATTTCAACATTTCAATATCATTGTTATAATCACCAAAGACCATAGTTTCTTCGGGAGTAATGTTGAGATGCTTTTGAATTTGCTTCAAAGCATAAGATTTATTTGTCTCTTTATGTGAGATATCCACCCAATTTTGACTAGAAACAGTAACTTGAAATCGATCTGTTATATCTATAACTTTGGGGTATATATATTTCTCTGAGGACTTAAAATGGAACACTGCAATTTTTACAAAATCATCATCTTCTACTTGCGTCAAATCTTTTACATGGCTCACCTCCGAATAATAATTACGAAGTGTAGTAATAAATTCTGAATCATTGGATTCGATATAAGCTGTTTTTCTTCCACATAAAACGATGTAAGAATCGTCTACTTTTCTTAAATGTGTAATACATTCTAAAATTTCATCGCGATTCAGCTTCAGTAAGACTTTGGTTTCCTTGTTAAACATCATAATGGCTCCATTTTCTGCAATCACACTGATATCTTCTTTGATGGAGGACAACTTTTCTAAAATACTCTGAAACTGTCTCCCACTTGCTGCCACAAAATGAATGTCGTTTCTTTTTAATTGGTCGAACTGACTTAAAAACAATGAACTCACTTGATGTTCACTATTCAATAAGGTGCCGTCCATATCTGAAACCACGAGTTTTATTTTTGAAAAATCCATTTTTTATTTAGTATTAATAACTTTTGAAAAGTGTTTATTGAAATAAAGTTTGTTTTGCTAAGCTATTAAAAGATATATCACCCCAAAATTGATTTGACTTTTAATTCTAAAGTTTACATCAATTAATGTCAGTCTTATTCGTAGTCGGGAGTCGGGAGTCGGGAGTTGATAATCGATAATTAAAAAATTAACTTTGATATTTAATTATCAGATTTATTGAAAATTTGAAATTCCAATTTTGAAATCTCCCTAGCCCAGATAGCAATGTAAAGCCTGGAAGACGAATTGCTGTGCAAAACCCAGGTACAAAAAGCGACCAGCGGAAGCTCTTTTGGGACTTTTGGTTTTGCCAGCCAATCGCTGAAGTCTTGGAATGTATAGCGGGATAAGCTCCAAAAAAAAACAGAATCCTTTTGAGATTCTGCTTTTAAATTATTTGGTAACATAAATTATACTTCTACGCCTTTCATCATTTTGTTCCAATACAAGTATGGTAGACCATATTTCTTCAACATCCATAATCTCCAATGTTCTTTGGCTGAATTGAAGACTAACATCTGTTTTAGTTTTGGGTCTGGAGTGAAATTGCCTTCATAGTCAAATTCAGCCAGCGCCATCTTCCCATAACCAGTAACTAATGGACATGAAGAGTAGCCTTGGTAGCTTTTATTGCTAGCGGGTTTATTATTCATCATAAACATCAAGTTTTCTACAACTACGGGCACTTGTTTTCTAATGGCAGCACCAGTTTTGGCGGTTGGTAAAGCTGCGACATCTCCTAAACCAAAAATGTTTGGGTATTGATTATGTTGGAGAGAATTGATGTTCACATCCAACCAGCCCTCTTTGGTTACTAAATTAGACTCTTTAATAAATTTTGGAGCAGTTTGAGGTGGTGCTAAGTGCAACATATCAAATGGCATTTCAATAATGGCGTCGCCAGATATTTTTTCGCCAATGCTTTTGCTTTCATTTTCCACACATTGATTCTCATCGTCTCCTACATACTTGAAAGTGATAATTTTTTTATCAGCATCAATTTTGACTGGAGCATAAAAAGGTTTGAAATGCATACCATAACGATCAACCACTTTGGTAAGTGTATCCCGAATTTCTTTTACACCGAACAAAACGGAGCCAGGTGTAGCAAAAATGACTTGCGCATCAATTTTATTTTTTTTGAAATAATCTGCTGCTAGGTAAGCGATTTTCTGAGGAGCCCCACCGCACTTGATAGGTGTTGTAGGTTGGGTAAAAATGGCGTTCCCTCCTTTAAAATTTTGAAGGACTTCCCAGGTATGCTTGGAATCTGTGTAATTACTACACACCACACCTTTCCCCAGAGAGGATTCTAATCCTTCAATTAATGAAAGGTCCATGATCAAACCTGGTGCAACAACAAGATAATCATAACTGATGTCACCGCTGTTTTGGGTTTTAACTAAATTGTTGTCTGCATCAAATCCAGTGGCGTAATCTTGTATCCAATCTGCACCTTTAGGAATTAGATCTTTCATGGGTTTGGCGGTATCTTCATAATCGTAAGTTCCTGCTCCAACTAGCGTCCATGCAGGTTGATAATAATGTGTATCTGCAGGATCTATAATTCCAATCGACAGGCTTGGGTTTTTCTTTAAAAGTTGCGCTGACGTCACTATACCTGCGGTACCTCCTCCTATGATTAAAACTGAATATTTTGATTTCATGTCCTTAGTTTTGTTTAAAAATAACTAATTAACCCAACTCAGAACGTGACAAAAGTTACACAGGTTTTGATGTATGCTTAAATCTATAATTAATCAATTATAAAATCAACTGCCATTTGTATGTGTAAATCTGTGGTGGCTAGAAATGGTAATTTTGTTGTTTCATTTTTCAGCAAAATTGGTAATTCTGTACAACCTAGTATCACCGCATCTACTTCGTTTTCAAATGTAATAATAAGCTCCTTATAGAAGGTTTTAGCCTCTTCAGTAAATTTCCCCTGAGTTAATTCTTTGGAAACAAAGTGATGAGATTTTTCAATATCAGTTTCATCGGGAATCACAATTTCGAGGCGATGTTTGCTGGTTAAATAATCCTTTAAAAAGCCCTTGGTCATCGTAGGTTTATTGCCGAGTAAAAGTAACTTTTTGAAGTTGTACTTCTTAGAATCTTTAGCCACAGCATCCCCTATATGTAGAAACGGAATCCCTATTTTTGGCTGAACAAAATCCACAGCCATGTGCGGTGTGTTAGCACAAATCAAAAGAGCCTCAGCGCCTGACTGCTCCAAAGTCTTGGCGACTCTAAGGTAGGTTTGATTGATTTCATCTTCGTCCTGTCTTCTCATCACATCAATGTTGATGCTATAGAGCAGTAATTCTGGATTTTGCGAACCTCCCAGTTGGTCAGCCACCTTTGCGTTGATGTCCCGATAATATTCCAGTGTGGAGTGGTAGGATGTTCCTCCAATTAGACCAAGTAGTTTCATAAGAAATAGTTTGAATCTTTATTAGTTATGCTTTTTTGACAAATTCAGATTTTAAAGCCATGGCTCCAAAATCTTTAATTTTGCAATCGATATTGTGATCGCCATCTGTGAGACGAATATTTTTCACTTTTGTTCCTGCTTTCAATGGTTTTGAGAAGCCCTTCACTGGAAGGTCTTTTACAATAACTATGTTATCACCATCTTCAAGTACGTTCCCATTGGCATCTTTTATAAGAAGTTCGTTATTTTCTGCCTCGTTTTCTTCTGGTTTATTTTCTTCGATATTCCACTCAAAACTACATTCCGGACAGTTGTATAAACCTTGCCCTACGGAGTAACCATAAGGTGATTTACAATTTGGGCATTCTTTCATTTCTTCTGACATCATGATTTTGAAATATTATTTTAAGCTCAAAAATGCGATAAACCTTTTACTTCTTAGGCATTGATTAGTTTTTATTCTAGTCTAAAAAGAAGTCGAGTACACTGCTCTACCATGGTGAGGTTGCTCGTCCCTGTAATTGTTGATTGGCATCAGATATTTTAATAATTCTACTTGCTCAAGCGAAACTTCTATAGCTTGCTTGAACACAATCCAGGTCACTTTTTCGGAGCAAGGCGGCGTGGTGAGCGAACCCTGATAGGAAAAATAGCCCCTGTTCTGTGGCAGATTTTGAGAAATATCAAAAGGGCGTTGTATCAATTTCATTTCTCTTTTTTGAATAGGAAGGTAACTTTCTAAAAGTTCAAAAGGTTTGCTGTTATTTCCTTCCTTAGCCATCACTGAAAGCACGACAAATTCTTTTGATTCATTTTGGTGAACCAAATGAATTTCCAGAGGATAGCGAACACCTTCAATAAGATGTTCTGCTGGTTCGTGAAAATGAAATTGTTTGAGATGAAAAGTATCCTCTTTATGAATCAAAAAATCACCTCTTTCAAAGTCATACTGAATGGAATGCCCATTATTGGCAACATCATGGAGTATTGTTTTTTCTGAATAATGCAAATCTATAGGCTCAAGGTCCTCTGCAACTTTATAATTTACAAGGTTAATTGGCGATTGGAAATTTCCATTACAATGGGTCTCACCTTCCAGCTCCGCCCAATGCTCCGGACCTGTTTCACCCTCATAACTCCAGTGATTTGATTTATCATTGGTTTCAACCTTTTCTTTTTTAGGTTGATCTTGACAACTTAAAACCAAAACAAGAACAGAAATAGATATAAGAAGTCTATTCATTTTTAGAAAAATTGATGCTCCACATCCCTCTAACTTCGTTCACCCCGTACCCAATAGCCTTATCTTGTGGATACAGCTCTTTGATTTTATCGTAAGTTTCTCTTTCGATTTCCTGACCTGGCGTCCCGTGGCATTTTAAACACATATCATTGGTGACTATAGGATAATAAAAATTTACATTTTCACCTTCTTCTACCACCATAGGTTCCGGTTCTTCCCCATTTTCTAATATCTGCTTGTAAAGCGAAATATATTCCAACTCTACCTCGTTGGCTTTATTTTTTGGATTTCTAAACTTATCGGAGACTCGCTTTATAATCGCGTTGTGTTTGGTTGCCATAGAATCGGTAAGTGGCATCGCCTGGACATTACAAAATGATAAGGCATGCAGGACGCCTTCTTTTTGTATAGCTCCCATCAGGTTTTTACCCAAAGTTTGCTTAGTAGATTTGGCATAAGACATACCGATTTCCGCATAGCTTTGCTCCGGTTCAGCCAAGCTCCCTACAGATTTCCCTTTTTGCTTGTATCCTTTACCATGATTCTTTTTCCAATGCTCTTGAAACCATTCCGGCTTTTCAATTTCATAATCGTACATAAATGCGGCGATAGCTTCAATATCTTTTTGCTGGTAAGGCTGGTAAGGCATCAATCCGAAACGCTTGACCGCTCCTTTTAGTTTTGCTTTTTCATGGGTGGGTTTTTCAACAAAATTCCATAAATCAGCAATAAATTCTTCTTTGGAATCCGCATCGCGGGTATATCTCGCTTTCAAAGCAATCATTGGTGGAGCAATCATGGATTTTTCAGCGGCTTTGGGACTGTGGCAGAGGTAGCATTTGTTCTGCATCAGGGTTTTACCTCTTGCTGCTATTTCTTCTGAATTTAATTCCGTTGACTTTAGTTTGATGTAATTATCATCCTCTTTTTGAGTTGACTTTTTGCAGGATGTCAGGCTCACGGCTATAACTAAAGCGATTAAGGTCCATTTCATGATATTCAAATTTAATAAAGCAATTTAGGCAGAGTCTATATATTGAATGGTAACTAAAGTTACAAGAAAGAATTTAGGTAATAGGCAACAGGCTTTTTAGAGAATTGAGAATTATGATTTTTTTATCCGTGAGTCGTGAGTCGTGAGTCGTGAGTCGTGAGTCGTGAGTCGAAAATTAAAAAAGGAATTTTGAAATTACAAGTTTGAAATACCCCAGATCCCGATAATATTGAAAAGCGGGAATAGCTCCAAACAAAAAAAGCGAAGGCTTACACCTTCGCTTTTAACAATCATTAAAACTTAAAACACTAATTAAAATTGCTTTTTGGCCAGATACCAAGTTGTTTTTTCAATAGAGTCATCTGCTACTCTTTCTTCGTAAGCCTTTAATGTTTTTGGTGGTGGCACTATTGCTTTTTCACCTTTTTTCCAGTCTAGTGGGCAAGCTGCACCATGCTCATCTGAGAATTGAAGAGCTTCCAAACATCTTAAAATTTCGTCCATGTTTCTACCAACATTTAGCGGGTAATACATGATCAATCTTATTTTTTTACTTGGATCGATAAAGAATACAGCTCTTACGGCTGCAGTTTCACTTTCGTTAGGCTGCAACATTCCGTACAGCTTGGATACCTTCATATCGATATCTGCGATAATTGGAAAGTCCATATAGACTCCCGTGTTTTGTTTTACACTGTCTACCCAACCAATGTGCGAGTGAATAGAGTCGATGCTCAATCCTAAAAGCTCAGTGTTAAGAGCTTCAAATTCTTTTTTCCTTACCGCAAAACCACTCATTTCAGTAGTACATACAGGCGTAAAATCTGCTGGGTGAGAAAACATTACCGTCCATTTGTCTGGAGCAAACTCAGACATTTTCATATTACCTGTAGTCGTTACCGCTTCAAAATCTGGAGCTTGATCTCCGATTCTTGGCATCTGAATTGGTTGTTCTGTTTTGTTTATTTCTTTTAAATCTTCCATAGTTAATTTGTTTTTTTATGATGGCACAAATATAAGTTTAAACTATAGTTTTTAAAGTAACGATAGTTACACAGAATAGTATAATGTGGAAATAATTAAAAAAAACTGATTTTATTGAAGTAGAACCTGAAACATCCTGAGTGGTCTTCAAATCAAGAATAAGGCTTAGGGAATGTTTTAAAACTTACTAAAGTAGTTGTTTGCTGAAGGCAAATCAAGCGTCTTAAACACCTTGATTAGGTTGAATAAAGAAATATTGTATACCATTACTAAGTTTAAAATTTGCTTTTTATAAAATCTTTAATTTTTAAAAACAAATCATCTACACACAGTGAATAAACTTTTCAGTAACTCCCGCAGATTTGATTTTACTTTTTGAACAAAACAATTCAGCAACGAATTACTTTTCATAAGAAACAAAAGCAAAACGTTTACCATCTGGCGACCAGGAGGGTACGTTTAGGCTTCCTTGTCCGCCGGTAAATTCGCATAAAGTAGTGATCGCTTGTGTTTTCAAATCGAAAAGTCTTAAGGCTACTCTTTTCAGTGGTGGGTGGGCATCGCCCTGATCTTTGAGATAAGATAAAAACACAAAACAAGAACCGTCTGGAGACGGGTGCGGAAACCAGTTAGAGTATGCATCTTGAGTAAGTTGTGTTTTTTCGCTACCGTCAACCTTCATCCTCCAGATCTCCATACTCCCCGATTGTATGGAGTTGTAGTAAATATAATGGCCGTCGTGTGAATAATCTGGACCATCGTCAAGCCATTCTCCATCTGTAAGTCGGCTCTCTTCACAACCAGAAATATCAATGCTATAAATATCAAACCCCTCATCACGTTTGGCTGTATAGACCAGAGTTTTCCCGTCTGGGGACCAGCCGTGCCAAAAGGAAGACTCCTTGGGCGTGATCAATTCTGGAGTGCCACCAGAGGCTGGGAGTCTATAAATTTTGGAAGTGAGCCAGTGTTCTTTATCCTTTGGTGGGACTGCATCATCAGAGCTGATTACTATCTGTTTGCCGTCTGGTGAAATACCATGGTCATTATTCAGGTTTTTGACAAAACTTGTATCTAAATCTGTTTTTGCTTTAGTTTTCAAATTCAATTTAAAAAGTTTCCCATCACTATTCAGAAGAAGATACTCATCATCTCGACTCCAGTTGGGCGCCTCAAAATGACCGGTTTCAGTATAGATTACTTCCCTTTGGTGAGTGTCGAGATTATAAGTTTCTAATATGGATTTCATTTTAAAATAATTTAAAGGCATGTCTATATGCGAAGACTTAGAATTAGAAAGCCTTACTTCATATTAATCCTCATCTGACTTTTTCAATTGATTATACCCAGTGACTCCTGTAGCAATAGATAGAAATAACATAATGGGGACGGCGACTTTCCAAAGGGGACAAGAAAAATAGGCGCCGACCATTAGACCTAAAAATAATCCGCTTGCCCAAAATAAAACCATATGTTGCTTGATCATAAGTTTTTTTTTAAAGATATAATTTTTAAAAATTTTAAAATGGTTTTTATAAAATTTGAAAGCTTTACAGGCTTTCCTTTAAGAAGGAATGCAGTCCATCAAAACCTTAATTATAGGTATTCACTTAAGGAGTATTGATTTCTGCAAATGGTTTCTTTTGCTTAACTTTTACATCGAGTTCAAGTCCTCATTTAAATGGAAAATGTAATTGTAGAACGCGTTGCCGATTTTCTGAAGCTATATCCGCCCTTTCAGGATTTGAGTTCAGAAGATTTATACCTTTTGGCTACAAAAGTAAGAGTTCATTACATACCTAAAAGGAATTACGTGTTTAAGCAAGGAGATCCTGCACACAAGGAATTTTATGTGGTGCAGCAAGGAGCAGTTGGATTACGGTCAAAAGAGATGAGCTCATCCAACTGGATAGATATATGTGACGAAGGTGATATCCTGGGCTTACGACCATTGTTTGCAGATCAGACCTACGCTATGGAGGCCATGGCAAAAGAGGAATGTGTGTTGTATGCCATTCCTTTTGAAGCTTTTAAAGAGTTATTACTGAATAACAAAATGGTGATGGATTTTCTTCTGGAAAGCTTTGCTTCCAATACCAGGAACCCAAAAGCTTCAGAATCTAAAGGCAAACTACTCTCCAGCAATTACAATTCAAGCGAAGAGGCAAATTCAGAATTGGATTTTTTTCAACAGGCATTTTACACCAAAAATCCTATATGCCTCACTCCTACTAAAACCGTCCAGGAAGCCGCTTATATCATGAATAAGCACAAAATTAGCTCGCTCATTATTGAAGAGAATAAGCTCCCGATTGGTATCGTGACCGATAAGGATATTCGTCGTTGGGTCGCCAATGGTAGCATGAATAGTGAAGACAAATTAAGTACGATCATGTCCTCTCCTGTAAAATGCGTTCCTCCGCATGTCCATTTAGCCGATGTGCAGGGCTTGCTCTTACAGCATAAAATCGGCCATTTGTGTGTCACCAAAGACGGGTCTCAAGACTCTGAAATTGTGGGAATTTTATCTGAACATGACATTGTTACGGCGCAAGCCAATAATCCTATTGCACTTCTGAAGCAAATTGAACGGGTGAATCAAAAAGAGGATTTGACCAGAATTCGTAAATCTCTGAGTAGTCTTTTAAAGGCCTACCTCAACACGGGCTTACCGATGCCTTACGTTATGAAAGTAAGCCGATTGATCACGCAAGCTTTGATGCATCGGGTTATTGAATTAAGCCTAGAAAAAATAGGTGTTTCTCCAGTCAAATTTTCCTGGCTGGGAATTGGGAGCCAAGGCCGCGGCGAACAATTATTACTGACAGATCAGGATCATGCGCTGGTTTTTGAAGACGTTCCCGATGAAAAATTTGAAAGTACCCAGGCTTACTTTTTGAAATTGGCTGAAGAAATTAGCCGTATTATCAATGAACTAGGCTATGAGTTTTGCCCGGCAGACATGATGGCCAGCAATCCAGAATATTGTTTGAGTCTGAGTCAATGGAAACAAAAGTTTTCAAATTGGATAGAAGAACCTTCATCTGAAAGCATCATGATGTGTAATATCTTTTTTGATTACGCCAAAGTGTATGGTGAAGATGAACTTTCGAAACAACTGAGTGAACATATTTTCAGAAAATTGAAGGGCAATCAACGTTTTTTCGCTTATTTAGGTGAAGATGCGGTGAAAAATCCACCGCCTCTAGGGTTCTTCAGACAATTTATAATTGAAGACGATGGCAGGCATAAAGATGAATTTGATGTCAAAGCCAGAGCCATACAGCCCTTGGTGGAGGCAGCAAGGGTTTTAATTTTATCTGAAGGTATAGAAGGTAAAAACAATACGATTGAACGTTTTGAAAAATTGATAGAGCTCGAACCTCAAAATGAAGACATCTACGCAGGATGTATCAAAAGCTTTCATGTCTTATCCAGGTTTAGAGCTGTCGAAGGCTTTAAACAAAATTCCTCAGGCAGGTATTTGGAACTGTCCACATTGAGCAAGAGTGACAAAATGAAGCTGAAGCGTTCTTTTAAACCCATAAAAGACATTCAACGCTTATTAAAAAACCGATTTCAACTCACTTATTTTCTCTAATGGGCTGGTTTAAAGACTTATTTAAAAAGAAAGAAGATTATCCTGAGTTTTGGCAAGCTTATGCAGCAGAATTTAAACAATCTGATCTTAGCCGAGTGATTGTTTTAGATTGCGAAACAACAGGGCTCAACCCAGTGGAAGATAAAATTCTATCAATTGGAGCAGTCGCTTTACATGATAACGTGATACATGTAGAAAATCATTTTTCTGTGTTTCTCCATCAAAAACTAAATAAACCTGAAAGTATTGCAGTCCATGGCATCGTAAAAAATAAGATGCAGCCCTTAACTTCTGAAAGCGATGCCATCAAGCAATTACTGAAATTCCTGGGCAATTCTAAAATCCTGGGGCATCACATTCAGTTTGACATTCAAATGATTAATACGGCCCTTGCAACTATGGGATTGCCTAAATTGAAAAACCAGGTAGCAGATACTAATGATTTATATTCAAAATTTAAAGGAGTTGATCAATCGATGCACAAAAGTTTAGATGAATTGTGCGATGAATTCAAGATCCCCAAGAAGGACAGGCATACTGCTCTAGGCGATGCATTTTTGACTGCGCAGGTCTATCAACGTTTAGTGATTTCAGTTTAACTTTCAAATTTAGTCTCACTTTGTAATAAAGGATTAAAATTCAAAAAAGATCATTTCTTATTACTAAGTGCCTTAAGATCGGATAGGATGTCCTGATGAATTTTTAAATCCTTGTCATCAAAAAGCACAAATCGTATGGTCTTGACCGCATTCAATTCGGGAATCACATCCGAAATCGTTTCAGAGGTAATTTTGGTGGCCTCTTTTGTAGGAAACCCAAAAGCAGCAGTCGATATCGCTGGAAAGGCGACGTAATTAATTTTTTTATCCTCTGCAATTTGCAAAGCCTTACGATAACAATTTGCTAAAAGCTGGTCTTCAGGTTGGTCTCTGCCGTAAACCAGGCCTAAACAATGAATGTCACAGTCGTTCGGCAATTGATGTCCTCCTGTAATTACTGCCTCACCGGGTTGTATTGGGACCAATGGTCTACATTCCTTCTCGAGACATGGACCCACCAGCTTTATATAGAGCACCTGCCACTCCACTGCTAATTATCAATTCTGCATTTGCTGCTTTAACAATAGCGAACACATCAGCTTGGGAGGCAACGTCTCCTTTTACACACTCTATTGTCATTCTTAAAATTGCTTTTTCCATACTCACCTATTCTATTTTGAAGTTTTCTTCAACTAATTTTCTTCTGAAGGCTTATCGTTTTCATAACCTATCAAAATCCCTAGGGGTTCTAATCCTGGAGTATGATCAAAAATTATTTTCATAATAGCAAACAGAGGAACAAATAACACCAAACCTGCAAATCCCCAAATCGCACCGCCCAGTACAATTGCTATAATCACAAACAGAGGACTTTGTTTGATCTCAGAACCTATAATAATCGGCTCAAGTACATAACTTTCTATCAGTTGTATCACCAGCACTATGGCTGCAAATGAAATAATCTCTGCAGAACTATCACTAAATACAACCATAAATAGTACCGGGAGTAATCCACTCACAAAAGGTCCGATGTAAGGAACAATTGTAATAAGAACGCCAAAAATGATGAGTAGTGCTGAATATTCCAAGTCATAAGCGAGGAATGTAATGGTATACATTATCGCCAAAGCTATCATCACCTGCACTCTACCCCATAAATACCTATTGGCTACAGTTTTTGATTCATTGATAATTTTTTCTGCGTTACTGTTATTATGACTAGAAGCATACTTCATGAAAAAATTGAAAAATTGATCTCGATACAAAAGGAATAAAAACACATATATCAACATGACGAGAAAATCCATCAGGATATCAACAAAATTATTGAACAAATTGGATAAATGTTTTTGTAACTCCTGGATCATCCCAAAAATTCGATCCTTAAAAACCTCTTCCTGCTGCTCCAGAGTAATGCCTGTTAACTGTACAACCTGCTCACGTAAATTATCAATAAAGCCTAATATATCTTCTTTTCTCTCTAGAAGATCACTCACGAAAATGCTGAATTGTCTAATCAATAAAAAGAAGAGTCCTCCAACTACCAAGAATAAAATAAACGTGCTGACAAAAGATGAAAGCATTCTCCCAAATTTAAATTTATTCTCAAAAACAGAGCTTATGGGGAGAACTAAAGTGGTGAAGAATATTCCAAATGTAAGTGGAATTAAAAATGAAGAGCCATAGTATAACCCTACGATTAAAAGAAAACAAAAGAATAAAACACTATTAATTTTTTGAAGTTTACTGCTTGAGGCCATTATCCAATTTTTGAATACATAAAACTAAAAAATGGCAGGCAACCCATGTTTTTAATCACATTATGACTACCTGTCATTTAAAATTTGATTTTAAAATGAATTAGTATCTATACACCGCATTTACAGTTTTATGATGCTCATCTGGCATATCCTCTTTTTCCATAATAAAAATGGTGCCTCCTTTTTCAAAAACTTTTATCGCGATAAGGTTAAGCAATGAGATGTTATTGTCTGTCAGGTCTTCTTGAATACTTGCTTCTTGGCTAGTATTGTCATAATGACCAAAGATTTCAGCTCCATTTTGCACAAATAAACTGTCAATTCTTCCTTCTATAGCAGACCTTATAATTGCATTTGTATCTGCGGAAGCCTTGCCAGTTCCAATATATTCTGAATATAGATTCAATTTATCCTCACGAGCTTTTTCAAAATGAGGCTGAAGTAGACTCCAGGCTTCTTCATGAAGTTGATCGATGTCTTTGTCCTCTGGATTTCCTGACACATGCTCATCGTGAAGGTTTTGGTATGTATTTACATCCTTGTAGATAGGAAATTGGAAATCCTGACAAGCCATTACAAATGGCGGCTTTTGGTCGTCATGAAGCATGGTCATAATACCGTCGTTCACCGCTCTAAAGTAACGTTTCATTTCATTTAATTCCTCAGCTTTTCCCTCTCCGGCTCCATGGTACATTCCAGATTTGCTGTCACCTTGTTGCCCAGACCGAAACTGAAGATTTTTCTGTTCAAAATCATACCCAACAACATCTTCTAATCTTGATGGGACATCTTCGGGAGTAATGACTTCTGTCATGGAGTAACGAGTTCCTTCATAGAATTTTACCATGTCATTTTTAAGCGATAAAAGGTAAAACAGGCCATCACCATTAAAAAGTGGCATCAGTGATTTGAGGTAAAACTCATCGGATACATAATTAAACTCTTTGAAATAAACAGGAACCGTGTAGGTTTTGAAGGTGTTTTCTGAAAGAAAAATAGCCAGTCCATCTGACTGATGTCTCCAAAATTCACTATCATTTACAAGGTCATATACAGGCTTAACTAATCCTTCAATTTCTTTATCACTTAAACCTCGCTTTTCTAACTTTGCTTTTGCATTTTTAAGCTGAGTTTTGAGTCTGATTTTATCTTGTCCATCCAAAGTTTCTGCACCAGCGCGATGAGTTGGTATATAAATAGAAACATAATTTGGACTTTGTTCGTTTGCTAATTTTAGAACTTCTTGTTTTGTTATCATTGCCATATTAGTAGGTTTTATAGTAATTAATAAAAATTGATCTTGTGATTATCGACAATTTCAAACTATGAAATACATAGTCCTTCCAATTATATTTAAGAATAATTTAAAGATAATTGAATGAATTAAGATTCTAAAATTTATGCTTATTAAATTTTTAGAGAATTCAACACAAAGTTTTACAAGTTTTTTTTGGTTTTGATTGGGGATGGGTTTGGATAGATCACTCGGAGCTAGTCTTTTGGTAATCTGATTGGGAACATGAAGGATTCTAAATAAGGGAAGCTTAGGATTATGTAAACTTCTTCAAAAATCAAAGTGTTTAAGGAAATAATTATTTTAACTAAAACACTACAATACAAAAAAAACTACATTCATGATGTAAAGGTTGATTTTACATCATCAATGTAGTTTTTGTAATAATTTCAATTATATCTTACTAGCTTGGTCTTCCTACTTCAGTAGCCTGAGAAATCTCATTTAGCTTTCCTGTGTGACAGTCATAAATATAACCATAAATAGCAATATCATTGGGAACCATTGAATTTTCCCTTATACGTTTGACGTCCTCAATAACACTTTTTTCGTTGTCGCTTATGGTTAACCAATTTATAAATCGTCCTTCATTGGTTCCGTCTTCAGCACCCGTATCATGCCAGCCGTTCTCATCAACTGTTGCTGGTTTTAGACTTTGAGAGAGTAAATCACCCATAATCTCGTTCGTAAACGTTAACATACCACAATCCGTGTGATGAATAACAAACCACTCACGAGTCCCCAGTAACTTATAGGATATAACCAATGAGCGAATTGCATCATCTGTTGCTCTTCCTCCTGCATTGCGAATTACGTGTGCATCACCTTCAGCGAGTCCAGCATATTTTGCAGGATCAAGACGTGCATCCATACATGTAAGAATAGAAAACTTTCTTCCTGGAGGCATAGGAATATTTGCTTTATCTCCAAAATTATTTGCATATTCCATATTAGCCTTGACGACTTCATTCACTACTTTACTCTTTGTTTCATTACTCATATCTAATATTTTTTATTTGGGGTCTAATTTATGGAACAAATCATTTCATCGACTTTAGAGCGTTAAGAAATAAGTTATTGTTCCCATTTGTTTATCTGAAAACTCTCAAGGTGATTTTAAAGTTTCAGTTGTCTATTTCAAGCTTTAGTTCAGTTGATTTTTTTGTAGCGTGCAAGTACTCGATAAATTCCATTTTTATATTGTGCCAGACACACTTCCTCATTATCAATAACTTCCTTATCGGTCACACAGTGTATTCTGCCATTTTTTCTGGTAAAGTTCCAATGGTCTGATACTCTATAACTCCCCTCGGGTTTAAAACTCCAATCGATTTGATCACTGGAATAAAACGATTCGCTGTAGGGTGATTTGGTAATCACATACCAACTTTTCATCCTTTTCTTAATTTCTTCTGGAATGTTATAGTTGTCTAAATCAATAATATTTAGATAAATTTCTCTTTTAAAAGGCATTAAGATTCAATGAATAATGAAATCGAATTATTGAAATTATTGGTTATATGTTCTTTACTGATTTTTCTGCATGCTCCTTTGATAAGAAGCTTTTTAGGTAGAGGTTATAAAAATTATCTTTTGAAAACGTTGCTGGTATTTTCTTTTCATCTACGTGACCAATGATTTCGTTAAAGTCATTTGTGAGTAGTAGCAATTGATTTCCAGTTCTTAGATGATCGGCTTCATATTCAAAAGTCCACCACAGCCCCTTATCCTTATTTAAAGATTCTTTGTACGTGATTAGGTAATTTAGTAAATCATCATGGCTATAATGAAAATCATTAAAAGATCGATTTTCATCTTGAATCTTTAGTTTTACCAGCATAGTTTGAAAATTTATTTTCTGTTACAGTATAATATTGAAAATAATTGCGGTAAAGACTTATTAGGGTTTAAAAATTAAAGTACTTTTTTATAAGTTTCAACGGATAACCGATTTAGTAGCTGATATTGAATTTTTTAAAATTAATATCCGTTTGGGTTTAGAAAATCACATTTTAGTTAATAGTCAATTCGCTCTGATACTTTTAATTGTTTTTAGCTTTATTTTTGATCACAACTATGCCTATAAATTGGACTAAACGCATTAAGCCTATTTGTTTTATTTAAAAACGAAATTGATTACAATTCCGTAAATTTTAAAAGTTATTTCTTACCTCTGTAGGCTAAAGAAATCCTATTGTGCTCTATAAGCAACTGTTCGTCTCCCTTATAGCTTTTTAATAAATGAATGACGTGGTCGAATTGTTCTTCACTTATGTTTTTATAGGCTGGGGCCGGTACGACATCTTTCCATTTAGCTTGCATAGTGTTGTCCAAAGCAATACGCCAATAACAATGATTATCAAAATTCAAATGTCTGTGAATTTTTGGTAACTCATTTCCTAGACTAAAATATAATTTTCTCTTTCCTGTATCCATAGCTAATTCTTATTCTAAAAGAAGCAAAATAATTTAATGCACGGATTTAGATCATTAAACAATTGAAATTAATTTCCTCAATTTTTGATAAGACATAGACTTTCGAAAATTTCGTTTTCGTTTTCGTTTTCGTTTCAGTGAACGTTGTACATTTATCTTAAATAAAATACTTAATCGTGTAGTGTCTAAATTATTTTTAGTTTGATTCACAACTTAGTCTGTATTATTTTAAGTAATTAATCAAAAAAAAATCCAAACTCAATATTTTATTAACGTTTATTTTATATTGCTCAACTAAAAAATATTAATTAAGTTAATCTATAAAATGACTTATAAAATTTCAATCCTCCTTTTATTTTCTTTCTTTTTCACTAGTGCACAAAAAGATTTTAAATCAGGCTATTTCATTGCTGATGGAATAAAAACAGATTGTTTAATTGAAAATAAATTTTGGAATTCTAGTCCCGATGAGTTTGTTTACAAACTCGATAAAGATAGTCCTACCAAAACACGAAATAAATTCAACACCAGTGAATTTGGCTTAAATGGTTATTTTAAATTTATAAGTGCTGATTTAGATATTGATGAAAGTAAATGGGAAACTGATAATTTAGACTACAATAGAGAACCTGAGTTTGAAAAGAAAAGGGTCTTCTTAAGATTAATTATTGATAGTGAAGTCAAATTTTATAATTACACAAGAGGCAAAAATATAAAACGCTATTTCTATCAAATTGGAAATTCTGATATTGAGCAATTAGTTTACAAGAAATATTTAATAAGAGATAAAAACAAACAAATAGGAGAAAATGATGCCTATAAACAATGGTTGTTTAATAATTTAAAGTGTGAAGATCAGTCTCTAAATGATGTCGAGAAATTGAAATATAATGAAACTAGTCTTAAAAAATATTTTATAGAATATAATGAGTGTATAGGAGCAGAAATTAAGTTCATTGATAAAAAACAAAAAGTAGATTTTTTAAAATATCTTGATTTTAGTTTTTCTCTAAAAGGAGGAGTTGAATTTGGCTCAACCAAGGTTGTAAATGCGTTGAGAGAAAACCTAAACACTGATTTAGGCAGCAGTGAAGCTTTTCGTTATGGGGTGGAAGCAGAATTCTATTTGCCATTTTTGAAAAAGCAATTTTCTTTTTACTCTGATCCGAGTTATCGCTCAATTTCTATCTCACTATCTATTCCTGATGAAAGATTGACTGGAAATCTTAAGAATGTCAACTATAATTACAGCTCATTTGAAATACCACTTGGCATTAGATATTATTATTACTTCAATGAGGCTACACAACTATTTCTAAATTATGCATACGTATTTGATAATGTGGGTGATGATTCTTCTGTAGAATTCAGTAGAGCTGATGGAACAAGCCTGGGAGGTTTTAGTAATTTGAAAACAAATGAAAGTCAATATTTCGGTGTAGGTTTAAGAGCTTTCGATCGCTTTAGTGGTGAATTGAGATTCTATACCAACAAGGACATAGGACCAAATATTGAGTATTCAAATTCAATTACCCTAGTGGTTGGATATAAAGTTTTTTAGGTAGTGAATCCAGTTGCATTACACGATACAAATACAACTGAAGATTTTAAAAAGTCATGGTATCTAGAACATAAAAACACTCAAGCAAGCAACTTTTTTCTTTAAAAAAGAACCCACTTCGTGCATCCCAAAGCGTTCTGCTTTGAAAATCAAAACACCCCATTTAAAACTTCAAGCAAGCTTGGTCTTAAATTAAGAACAGACACGGTTCTCAATTAATAGTAATACGTAAGGATTCACTTCGTGCATCCCAAAGCGTTCCGCTTTGAAAATCAAAACACCTTATTTAAAATTTCAAGCAAGCTTGATTTTAAATAAGGTGTTTCTATTTATTCGTGACCGCGGAGGGATTCAAACCCCCAACCCTCAGAGCCGAAATCTGATGCGCTATTCAGTTGCGCCACGCGGCCTCAAATTCCCGCGAAAGCGGAAATATATTTACATTGCAAAATTACAATACTAATCTATCTTAAGACAAGTTCTCTTTTACAATTTTAGAAATAGTTTTGCCATCAGCTCTACCGGCAAGCTTTTGCGTAGCCAAGCCCATCACTTTTCCCATGTCTTTCATCGAGTCGGCGCCGGTTTCAGCAATAATAGCTTTTACCTCCTTCCCCACTTCCTCTTCACTCAATTGTGCTGGTAGAAATTGTTCGATGATTTTAGCCTCTTCCAATTCTGCATCAGCCAGATCTTTACGGTCCTGCTCCAGATACAAGTCAGCACTATCTTTTCTTTGTTTTACCAGTTTTTGAACCAACTTCAACTCATCCGCTTCACTCATGTCTTCCTTATTGGATGAGGCGGTTTTAGCCTTCAAAATTTCACTTTTTATAGATCTTAAAGAAGCTAAAGCAACAGAATCTTTTGCTTTCATCGCTTCTTTCATTTTAGTCATTACTTCTTGTTCCAGTGCCATTATCTATTTTTTGGCTAAGATAATTAATAATCTTTCAAAATCAATTGAAAGCCCTACTTTCAATGTAACCAAAGTTACTGCCTCAGCTTTAGTTGCGTTCTACATTTGTATTTTAAAAAAGGAAATTTACCTCATGGAAATAATAGAGATATTAGGTTTTTTTGGAGCACTCATCATAGGAATAGTTCTTGGGCTCATAGGAGGCGGAGGCTCAATTCTTACAGTTCCAGTGTTGGTGTATTTACTCATGGAAGATCCGGTCACAGCAACCGCCTATTCGCTTTTTGTCGTGGGTACAGCAAGTTTGGTGGGCGCCGTGCGCAATATGCAAAAGGGTCTGGTGGACATCAAAACAGCCACCGTATTTGCCATTCCGGCGTTTATTGCCGTTTATGCGACACGAAAATATGCAGTTCCCGCCATTCCTGACTCCCTTTTTACCGTTGCCGACTTCGAAGTGACCAAAGACGTAGGCATCATGCTGTTTTTCGCACTGATTATGCTTTTGGCCTCTTATTCCATGATCAAAAACAAAAAAGAAGAACTGAACGATATAGAAGTGGAGGTCAAATACAATTATCCTCTCATCATAGTCGAAGGAATTGTCGTTGGATTCCTTACGGGAATTGTAGGCGCTGGAGGAGGATTTCTTATCATTCCAGCTTTGGTGTTGCTTGCCAAACTCCCTATGAAAAAAGCTGTGGCGACCTCATTGCTTATTATCGCCGTCAAGTCCTTAATTGGGTTCTTGGGCGACGTCCAAAATATAGATATTGAGTGGTCCTTCCTGGGAATTTTCACCGGACTCTCCGTCGTCGGTATTTTTCTAGGCATCTGGCTCAACAAATTTATCGACGGCAAAAAGCTTAAAAAAGGCTTTGGCTGGTTCGTCCTCCTCATGGGCATCTACATTGTTTACAAAGAGTTCACCGCTTAAATCAGAATAATCTTCAGGAGCTATTCCCGCTATCCGTTTCAAGTCCAGCTGCATCTGCTGGCAAAAACTAGAAAGACTCAAAGAGCTCATAAAATCGCTTTTGGTCTTGAGTTTTTCAGCGCACCTGCACCTTGGGCTTTTCACTTCTATCGGGGCTAAGGTGGTTTTAATTTAGAATTTGAGATTTAAGATTTGTAATGTCATTCTAATTCACCTTTTAAAACCAAATTTCACGACTCAATCAAGTTATAATTTCACTCTCTCGGCGATATTCAAATTTCTCAAAGATTCATACCAAAGGGTGTTATCCACAATTTCAACTGCATTCCCTCACGGTTTTGGAGATAACTTTCATAAAACTTTTATATCATCTCTTGTCATTAATCATAAGAATTCGCTAGTTTAGCTATCAAATAACTAGCGAATCTTACTAAAATCTGTTTTTATCACGTTTCTAAGATGGGATAATGATTGGTTTGGTAATCATATAACCCGTTGCATTTAATTGAGACGCCTTTTTGGAACGGATGTAGTTCTGAAGTTAAAAAAGGATGATATGGGCACGCTGGTGCTCAAGTCTTTTGCGATTAGCATCGTGAAAATGTATTTTCAAACGTTGATAACGTCCTAAAGACTTGATGAAGTTAGCGAATAAAATTGACAAAGTCAAGTGAGCTAACTCAATATCAGTCATA
>Ga0307967_1000040_pt1 | contig 87267 bp, 60 predicted proteins | sample OrgLakmetagen648_FD_201828 | JGI IMG/M metagenome (GOLD analysis project Ga0307967, IMG submission 201828) | Saline water microbial communities from Organic Lake, Antarctica - #648 | ecosystem: Environmental > Aquatic > Non-marine Saline and Alkaline > Saline | place: Antarctica: Organic Lake... | reverse complement strand
CAAAGGTTGGATTTATGTCTTTTACAAGCTTCAACTTTCTAATCTCTCCTTGCTTGTTTAATTGAAATATACCTTTAGAAGTGGCTACATATAATTTTTGGTTAAGATAACTTGCGGTGTAATGATTGCCTAAATCATCATATACCTGCTGTTTACCATCACCATGATACAAGCTGATTTTTTGCTCTTCTACGATAACGACTATATCTTCCACTTTATTATAAATGAAATCGATAATCGGCACAGCCTCAGAAGCGGTGTAAATATTTTGGATATTCTTAGTAATTAACGATAATTTCAATAATTCATGTCGGTCGGTTAGTAATAAAACGTGCTCTACATCCATGAACAACACCTGCTTTATTTGGCCTTTAAATAGCGAAGAATGATTTATAAGTTGTGGCTGATCATCACTTTTTAAATCGAGCACAAACAGCTTATTATCTGATCCTATAAAGGCGACTAGTTGATTATTAAATAAACTAAAATCTAGGATAGGATACGTTTTCAAATCTCCTATCAGCATAGATGTTTCGGTGTAATCCTTTTTGCCTTCTAATAGCGACAGCGCAGTTTGATTCAAATCGTGCATCCAGTCATCGCTTACATAAGAGGTTTTATAAATAGAGTTTAAACTATCAAATAATAACTCCGTATTGATTAATTCACGTATTTGTTTAATAATTTCTAATTGGCTATTGTTGTTTCCAGTGTTTTTTAGCTGCACTAACATCGATGGAGCCTTGGCTTTAATCTTTACCAAATGACTGATGATCTGATTTTCTCGCATTAGATCTTGCGCAATCAACTTATCTGCATCGGCTGCTTTTCTAGATTTATCGGCATCGCTCCATTTATAACCGGCAAAAAGCATTAGAAAAACTGCAATAATTGTAAAGCTGATGTATAATCGGCGTTGAATCCGTTCATTTTTGCGTTCTCGTAATTCTCTCACTGCTGCTAAAGCGGCCTTTTTCTCCTGCTTTTCCTTACTTTGATGGATAAATTCTACCACAACGGCAAAAGGTAAATTATATTTTGAAGACCAACTAGCTGAGATAAACCTATTATTTATCCACTCTACTGCTATATCTAACTGCGGAGAAGTTAGTAACCCAGCTTCACCATCTTTATATTTCTTCAGTGAGTTTGCATATTCCTTAAAGCGCCAATAATATGTTGCTTCTTCACGCACCCAAAGTTGAAAGGTAGGATGAAAATAAAAAGGAGTGTAGCTAATCTGTAATAAGTCTGTTCCTTTCCATTTAAAGTCTGTATTATTAGCATGGATTTGTGTGCATATAGCAGGAATCACTTGTATTAATGATTGGAAATCTTCTTTTAGTGTGGTGTAAATTTGCTGTATATACCCCATATCTAAACCGGTTATTTTTATCAAATCATTGATACAAATTCTATAGTTGGTATTTAACTGATTAGTAGAATTAAAAAATGCGCGGATTAATAGCTCTATCTTATCTTTATCCGCTACTTCTAATGACTCAAAGTAATCAAAGAAGGAGTTGCTAACTACTTCCTTTAGAGGTATATAATTATCTAATTCTTGAATTACTACCTGATGATCACTCTCTAAATCTAAGTGATGCTTGTACAATGAATACAGTAGATATTGAAGTTTTGGTAGTAAAGCTGTATCTTCTAATAATTCCTCGTGTAGCGATTCTATTAACGAATTACTAAACTGAACATTAATTGATTTAAACCCTTCATGAATCATTTGATTAACGCTAGCTAAACTTATATTTTGGATAGCATATTGCGACTTACTGATGAGTTCTTGTAGCCCATTATACTGTGACAAATTACTCAAGTAGCCGGTACGGATAGAAAGAATAAAATAAATCGGAATATTCCTTATTCGAGCAGTTTTATTAACGATATCAAACAGAATATCGTCATCTTTGGAGCTAGCTGAGTTAAAGTAATCACTCAGGTAAAAAATATCTTCAACCTGATCTATAACTACTAATAAATTTTGCTTGTTTACAATTTCTGATTCGCTATAAATAGTCATCAGAGCGTCTGCTCCGCCGGTTTTTATGGATTCAAAATAAGATAAATAATCAGTGGTATTCGGTCTATTTTCTACTGACAATACACCGTCAAAAGTTAGTGCTTGGGTAAAGTTTTCAAGTGGGGAAACGCTAGGTCTAAATTTACAAACCGACCATTTATTACCTTCAATACCATTAAATCCGTTTAGCAAACGGGGCAATAAACCAGCGTTGATTAGAGAGCTTTTACCCGAACCTTCAGGGCCTGTAATGCAAACAAATTTATTGGATTGAAGAATAGAGAGTATCGATTCTACTTCTCTATCTCTTCCATAAAAATGCTGTTGGTCTAATTTACCAAAAGGCTGCATCCCAACAAAGGGATTGTTTGATTTATGGTTTCTAGTCAATTTTTATAAATTAATGTCCGCACAAAAGATTTTTTGTGTTAAGTTCCAAATTTATAAAATTATAGCATGTTATAGGCTATGATACTAAAAGATGTTTTCAACATTATGGCAATTCTTACGTGATTTTTAAAACAATTTTAGGGTTTGTACATTTTACAGACGAAATATCCGAAGGCGAATAAGTTCCTCCAAAGGCGAACGTGGACCGATGATAAAAAAAATAGTTGAGTAAGACCTTAGTCGAAATTAAACCATAGGGCATCTCTAATAACGCTGTTTGGAAGAAATAACAAATTAGCAACCGAAGTAGGGTTTTTAGAAGTGTCCCACAGTATTTTTAAATGCTTATCCGCTTGTTTACCTAAAACAATTTGGATTAAAAAAGGAGATTGTAACTATTATTTTAATAAAGATATCATCACAAGGCGGATGGGCTTCAATATAATATATAAATGAGATCCAGCTATATTATACGCGTATTAGCAAATCAGCTACCGCGAGATTGTATCGTGGTCTGATTTCAAAAACTATCTTGGGTAAACAAACGGATAAGTATTTATTTTTATTTTCGATATACATGATCCAAAAACATGAATCAGTAAAAGCATTAAAATTTCTCTAAAAAAATGGAAAAGCTTTATAAACAATTGATGTTTATAACTTTTTGAAAATTTCTTTCGCAGAAAGTTGATTTCATGCTATATTGCTAATTCAAATAATTACTTCCCAAAATCTCTATGTTAAGAACCTATTTTACACAACATATAGCAACCGAAATAGAAAAAGAAGTAGGACGTATTCTGTTTTCATTACAACTGTGTACCGATGAAACTGATTTGCTTTTTTTAGCGCCTAAATTATTGGCATTAACCAAAAAAGATAGACAGGTAGAAATAATAATATACTCAATATCAGACAACAAATCAATAAAGACCACTAATCTTATTAAACGACTAATAGATAGTGGAGCAGACATTTATTGGTTAAATCAATCAAAAAATCCAGAAAGTGAAAAGCTATTTTGTGTGCTCGATAAAGTCTATTTGATTAGCAGCGAAACGGAAAATAAAACGTATTCTAAAGAGGTAATTATACGTTCGAAAGTTGATTTATTTAATCGTCTTTTAAAGAGATCTGAAAAAATAAGCATGTTCTCAGGTGAAATAAAACTTGATTACACTGTTGATAAACCATTTATAAACAGAGGTGAGAAGGTAGAAATTAGTTGGAAAGCAACTAATGCGCATACGGTATTCATTACGCCTGAGATAGGTGAAGTAAATATGTCGGGGAGCACAAGTTTCACGCTTAGCAAAAGCCAACATTATCTAATCGTAGCCAAAAATAGTAATTCAGAAGTTAGGCGCTCTTTTTATGTTAAGGTACTTTCTGAAAATACAATTCATTTTGTGGTAGAAGTTTATGACCCGATTTTAGAAGACTATATAGAGTTAACATCAGTAAATGAGCGTAATTTGAACTTTGGCGTGTATCTAAACCAACAAGCACGGGTTAAATGGGAGTCAGAATCAGCAGGGAAATTAGAGGAACAGACCCTAGGATCATTACCTTCTAGAGGTAAACACGATTTTACAACGACTGAAGACACCGAATTCTCCTTTGAATTTACCAGTGTAATAGGTAAAACTGCACATGCTATTACCTTCTTTACGTTTGAAAACATAGAAGAAATTAGAAAAAAAGAAGCCATAGCGACTGCTTCAGAAAGAGGCGAAAATATGCGTAATCTCTTAAAAGGTTTTTATAAAAAAGTAACTAATACGATTTATAAAAATGACTGAAGAAATAAACAATCTATCTAAAATTAGTCGATTCTTATTATTCTGCTCTGGAGTAAGTATGAAGATGATGCTCATGTGCCCGCAGTATGAAATCATTAAATACAGCAGTATTGGTCTTACCATCGTTTTTACTACGCTGCTATCCTCCATATCAGCTTTTTTTGCTTTTTCCTTAATATTTGATTCATTTCCGATTGTATTAGGCGCTTCATTGATATGGGGTGGAATGATTTTTAATTTAGATCGATACATTGTTTCAACCTTACGATCAGTAAATAGTAAAAAGGGCGAGTTTTTTAAGGCTATTCCGCGGCTAATAATTGCGGTATTAATCGCTTTGGTTATCTCTAAGCCAATTGAAATAAAACTATTTAAAAATGAAATCAATACCTACTTAGAAAAAGAGCGCATAGCCGTGGTAGATGATGTTAAAATAAAATATACGAGTAAAATTGATGAAATAACAACCCGTAAAGACCTTTTAGTAAATAAATTAGAGAATAGAATAAGTATAAGAGATGCATATTACAGCGACTTTAAATGCGAGTGCGACGGCACCTGTGGTACTGGCAAAAAAGGTAGAGGATCGGAATGTGAAAGTAGGCAAGAGAAATACGAGACCTACGCTGCAGAGGTTCAAATGCAAAAAGCTCAAACAGACTCCTTACTTAACGTGCTGAGCAATGAGCAAATTACTACTAGAACACTTATGAATGCTGAATTACTAACGGTGTCATCAGAATTTAAGTCTGGCTTTTTTGATCGAATTAGAGCGCTTAATGAAATTGATAAACTATCCTCTTTGCTTATTCTTTGTATCTTTATAATGATAGAAATAGCTCCAATTCTTACCAAACTACTATCCTCTAAAGGCCCTTATGAAAGCTTATTGGAGGAAAGTGAGTTGGCGTTTGAAATGAATTTGCAAAAGGCAAAAGATAACTTTAGCTACGAACGAATTAAAAACAGCAAACTAAAAGAAGCCTCTTTAGAAATTGAATTAGAAAGTAAAACTTCTGAAATGAAACAAACTTTAAAAAAGGAAGCTTACGCCAGATATGAAAAAATGCAAAAAGAAGTAAACGCCAAATCAACACATTAAATGATGACAAAAATCTTAAATATTACGGCTTATTTGTTTGTTTTGATGTTGTTGTTTGGTTGTAAATTATCTGAGCAAGCAACTGATCTTACAAAGCTGGTGAAATCAAATACCATCGCTATTAATAACCTGAACAAAGAATTGGTGGCAAAGGATATTTCTAACTCCATTAATAATTTAAATAAAGAGACGAAGCAACTATTGGTAACGAAGAAAGGACTAGAAAACGAATCTGGTATTGAAAAACTTTATACAATAGATTATATAGACAGCCTTAGAAATCTGTTGATAACACAAAAAGAGGTTAAAATTGATGAAGCGGAATTATTTCTTCTCGATTACTTAACACAAGAAAAAACACTTGATACCATCGTAATGTCTTATTTGAATTTAAAGACACCCACAGATGGCAGTGTTACTTCTTTCACCTACGATGTGTTGGCAGGAGATGAAATTATTTTTAACCTTCAAAATGGCAAACATAAAATAAAAACAATTGAATTTATAGAGGGTGAAATGGTAAGAATGCGCTTAATGAATATTAAACGTAAGAAGAAAGTGGATGGCGCTTTTAGAGTAATGAGCGACAATAAGCTTATTTTAAATATTTCTAATCCCGGATTTTTAAGAAATAAAGGTGTTTTTGCTTCTAATCTTACATTGGTATTAAAGAAGCCTATAAAACGAAAAGGTACCTCAATTGAATTTGTAAACGATACCACTTTTGTAACCAAAATGGTGAATGAGTTAATTACAGATACCATTTACAAAATAGAAGACACCAAAGCGTTTAGACTAGAACCTACTCTAAATATAACCCAAAGTAACGCGTTTACCTTCCCGATAATTATCTCTTCCACTGATCGTTTATTGGGCTGGGGCTATTGGTTTGGCACTTCTAACAGCGACAAAGAAATATATGATAGTTATGCAAATGCTGATGGGGAAGCCCTTATTACATTTGCAAAGGAAGAACTTTTAGAAACTAAATCAGGATTAAAAATGCCTGCTTACACGGGTGCAGATTTATCTATTTCTATACTAAATCAAAGTTTAGATGCACGAACCGCTCACTTTGATAGAAATTTTGCCTTCTACAAGTCTGATTTATTAGTTGTACGACCAAGTAAAAAAGCCGAAGTCCGATTAATGAATAAATCGACCATTTATGACTTCCCAATTAATTACAGACTCGTAACAGTGAGCTCTATTCAGACAAATAAAATGGTAGAAAAAACAGTTCCCGTTATTCATAAGTCGATAAAAATTCAACTGTACAAAAATGATTAAAAAAGTCCACCTTCTTATTTTCACCCTAACGGCTGCATTGCTTGTTTCATCATGCAGGGAAGCTGTGAAGTTAAAGAGCAGTATTCGAAAAACCGAGACAGAAACTCGGCTATTTAAAAGTACGGTAAGTAAAATTGAGAAAGGCTTTGGATTAGATAAACTCAGTAAACTTAAAGATACAGCAAGTGCAGATACTTCCATTTATGCGCCAAGATCTCAGAAGAGTATGCTGAATGAATATGGGTATATTTATGATGCGCTAAATGCCGGCGATGCACCAATTTCAAGCACTAATTTTACTTATGACTCTACTGAATCATCCTACAAAGTAAAAGATATAACATATAAAGCGATACAAAAAGGAACAGAGGTATTTGGATGGCATCCATATTGGATGGGGGAAACATGGAAAAAGTATCCCTTCGATTTATTAACCACGATTGCCTATTTTTCGTATAAAATTGATCCACAAACTGGTTTATATACCAATCCGAAGCAGATAGAGGAATGGAATACTACCGAGATGATAGATTCAGCAAAAGCGCACAATACAAAAGTACTGCTGACCATTGCTTGCCACGGTGTTGAAAATACGTCTAACTTTTTAGACAACCCTGATAGGTGGGCCACATTATTAGAAACGCTTACTACTTTGTTAATTAGCAGAGATGCAAATGGAGTTGACATAAATTTTGAGTCTATTTCCTATTTTAAACGAGAAAAATTTAACCAGTTTGTGGAATTCCTTGATCAGCAATTAACCGCAGCTTATGAAAAAGATGGAAAATCATTTTTTTTATCAATTACACTTCCAGCAGTTAATAGCAGAGATATATTTGATATCAAAGAAATTGAAAAGTCAGCTGACCTAATGGTAATAATGGGGTACGATTACAATACGGGCAATCAAGTGCAAGGCCCTGTAGCTCCTTTACGCTCTAAAGAATCAGGAATTAGTCTATCTACAACCCTTGACTTTTATATAGATAGGGGAATTAATTTAGATAAAACAGTATTGGCTTTGCCGTACTATGGCTCAATGTGGGATGGCGAATTAACACAGGAAGGAATGGCAACCTATAATGCATCTAAGTTGGAACGCAAAGTAACCTATAGTGAGGTGAAAAAACTACTGCTCAGTAATAAGGAGTACAATACAATTCCAATATTAGACGAATACAGTATGACTAATTACTATAACCTCACTTATTCCGACAATTCGACAAAAGAAATATGGTTTGATGATGCTTATACTTTAGGAAAAAAGTATGACTATGCCATGAGTAAAAATCTAAAAGGAGTCGGGATATGGGCTTTAGGCTATGATAACGGTTCTGCCGACTTATGGGATGTGATAGAAAATAAATTTGCCACAGATATTAAGGTGTATAAAAATCCGATAGCAGAAGCAGAGGGATATCCTTTAAAGTGGAGCAAGTTTATGCTAAAATATGTAAATATTTTTGTCACAGCGACTATCGCATTTTTGATTGCCATAGTTATTGGTTTTGCGTATTTACTAACCGACTGGAAAGTGCGAGATTCTATACTTAAAAACAAACTTTATCAATGGATGTTTTTACTATTGGCTATCATATTCATTCTTCCACTTACCGCATTTGTTTACGTTGGTCTCAATAATATACTGCCTTATATAAACCTATTTATAAAACCTGAGTGGCAAATTTATATCGCGTTTATAATTGGTATGGTTGCGCTTTACTTGATTCAAAAATTGAAATTAAAATCAATCGAACGACCTTAAAACTATCTTATGAAAAAAACAATTATTCGAGAACTTTTTTGGTTTGTAATTAGTGCGCTACTTTCAGTGGTTATTGCATTCATAATTTTATGGATGATTAGCTTAACTTCTGTTTCTGGTCAACTGAATCAAATAGAAAAAATACTCACGATCCAATTATATGCAGTGAGTTGGGTTATTTCACTTATTTCTATTTACATTATAAGAATAGTAGTGAAAGGTATTTACAAATTAATGCATTAAAATAAGGACCAATGATTCATCATGTAATTACTTCTATCGGGAATAAACTAAACGAGTATGTAAAAAATAGGCTTTCGCTAAATGAGGATGCAGTAATTGTAAGTAGCCTAGTAGATGTAAAAGGTAATTTAAATCAGGAAATTGAAAATAAAATCACCATTTTTTTACTGAATATAGAAGAAGAAAAGGTTTCAAAGAATGCTAATTTGAGTGCTAATGCAGGATTAAACCCCGCTGTAAAGATAAGCCTGCACTTAATGTTTTCTGCACACTTCCCTAATTTCAATTATCTGGAAGCATTAAAGTATGTTTCTGTAGTTATAGAATTTTTTCAGGCGCACAATACGTTTACAAGTTCAGATACTCCTGGAATGCCTTTAGGGGTAAACAAAATAAATGCAGAGATGCTAAATATTTCAATAGAAGAGATTGGCAAGCTTTGGGGGAATATTGGCGCAAACTATATCCCATCAGTAGCTTATAAATTCAAACAAATTCACTTTAGTACCGATAACTTAACTGAAGATATAGCATTGGTACTGAGTTAATACATAAAATATGCTTCAGAAGAGTTTTAAATACAGCAGTAATCACAGGAAGTTAGCTTCAATTACTATGTACCACAGTTATTTCAGGAGTGGAATCCTTGAGAAAATACGAATAATTCCATCAGTTGAAACTACGGAATTGCTAAGAGATTATGAAATTAAACTTAAAGTAATACCCGGAGGTATTGTTTTATTAGGTGCAACTTCAGAACGCTTCAACAGTGCGAGCTTTAATAATGAAATACAACTGGAGTTTTACCTATTGGTTGATGATATCTACTTTTTAAATTATACTGATATAAGTTACAGTACCGAAAAGCGCTTAATATTTTCAAACAGTTTTTCAGGAACTAACCTGCATAGTGCAGACTACACCGACATTGACTGTGAAACCGACGAGTATTTTGGAAAAGGGATAACAGGGAAAATAACATTGAGCTTAAATAAAAATAATGAATTTTTTGGAGAGTTGGTGGGTAACAGGCTTGAGGATACAATTAATTATGCCATTAGGTTTAACGCAAGACAAACAATGGTTCGCTATAATTTAGCCAATATCAAAGACGCAAAAGAAATCACCGATTACATTATAGAAGAAGAAGGCAGGGAAGCGCTTGACATTACATTTGAAAGTAGAAAGTTATCCAGTGGTAAGAATGTGTTTTCTGCCATATCCCCCGTCATAATAACGTTAAAGGAACAACAAACTGATAAATACTATTTAAAAAAGAAAGATCAGACCTTTCATAATTACATGAAATACATCCCTCAGCCAACAATTAACAATTTAAGTTTCAGTAATATTCAAGATGCATTCATATCAGATGTTTACATAAACATTTAATAATCAGTTGTTTTGTTAATAACAAAACACCATCCGGTTTTTTTGTTAACAATTAATCAATCAATTGTTAATAAAAAAATAGGTAATAAACATCATTATTTGTTACTTTAGCTAGGAAAATTATTATTCAATAAACAACTAATTATTTAATCACATGTCTATTTCATTAGCGACTCCCGGTGTTTATATCGAAGAAAAAAGTTCCTTCGGTTCTACAGTGGTCCCAGTACAAACAGCGTTACCTGCATTTGTTGGATACACGGCCAAAGCAGCGAGAGGGTCAAAATCATTAATTAACAAACCTACAAAAGTGACTTCATTCGGTCAGTTTGTGGAATTATTCGGAGGAGCTCCGGATACTAAATTTATCATTGAATCCAACGAATCAAATGCTCAAGGTTTCCAACTGAGTTTTTTAGATGCTAGCAGATACATGTTATTTAATTCTATTCGTTTATTTTATGCAAATGGTGGTGCAGATTGCTACATCGTTTCCGTAGGACTATATGGAGAAGAAATTAATGGCGATCAGTTAACCACTAAAAACAACGGTGGTATAGCAGCGTTAGAAAAATCATTAGAGCCTACACTATTAGTAGTTCCTGATTCGGTTTTACTTTCTGCTGATGATTGCTTTGCTGTGCAGACACAAATGTTAAATCATTGTGGTTACAAAATGAAGAATCGTTTCGCTATCTTGGATGTTTATGATGGTGATAAAGAGCGTACTTTCGATGAAGATGACGTAGTTGATAAGTTTCGAGAAGGGGTAGGTTCAAACTTTCTAATGTGGGGAGCCGCTTACTATCCTTTTATACAAACTAACATCGTAAAATCTTCAGATTTAGATTTTACAAGAATCGAAAATAAAGATGTATTGATCGAGATTCTAAATGCAGAGGTAGACAAAAATCTAGCTAATGGTGTAATTACTGAAGCAAGAGCAGAAGGAATTAAAAAAGAAGTTGCAAAAATAGGGGATATAACAAACGCTGATGCAGTAAAATCTTTACAATCTACTTTAAAAGTAGTTAGCCCTGCTATAAACGCAATAGTTGAAGATATGGGCGGTATGATTAATCTGATGCCACCGAGTGCTGCTATTGCAGGAGCATATACTATGTGTGATAATTCTGCGAGTGTAGCAAAATCTCCGGCTAACATAAGTTTAGGAGCTGTAGTAGCACCATCAGTAGATATCAACAACGATAACCAAGAAGAACTTAACTTACCATTAAACGGTAAAGCCGTAAATGCTATTAGAGGATTTGCAGGTAAAGGTGTATTGGTTTGGGGTGCTAGAACACTAGATGGAAACTCACAAGATTACCGTTATATTAGTGTTAGAAGAACAATGACATTCCTAGAGCAGAGTATTAAATTTGCAGCCGAAGCATTTGTTTTTGCTCCGAATAACTCCACTACATGGTCTACACTTCGAGCTACTGTATCTAACTTCTTAAGTAACCAATGGCAATCAGGTTTGCTAGCAGGAAATTCTCCTGAAGATGCTTATGAAATTCAAATTGGACTAGGTTCTACTATGACAGCTAACGACATCTTAGATGGAGTTTTAAAAATGACTATCAAAGTAGCTATTACTAGACCTGCTGAGTTTATCGTAATTACGTTTGAACAACAGCAGCAAAAATCATAATTTCTATATTAATAAAAAACTAGATAAAAATGGCATTACCAACAGCAGGAACAGGTGAAGAACAAGATCAATTTTGGCCTTTACCAAAGTTTTATTTCTCAGTAGATATTGGCGACTTTACCGACTTACCTTTTCAGGAAGTTAGTGGATTAGATGTAGAAACTGAAGTAATCGAATACAGACACGGAAATAGTCCTAATCATACACTAATAAAAATGCCCGGATTAATGAAGTTCGGGGATGTAACACTTAAAAAAGGTGTATTTGCTGACGATAATAAATTCTTTGAATGGATTTCGAAAATATCATTAAATACGTATGAGCGCTTAACAGTGGTTATTCGTTTATTGGATGAAACAGCAAGCCCAAGAATGACGTGGACATTAACGAATGCGTTCCCACAGAAAGTTACACCAACTGATATGAATTCTCAATCATCAGAAGCAGGAATCGAAACAATGGTTCTAGCTCATGAAGGAATGACCTCGGAAGTGGCTTAACTAAAACAGTCAATTAGATAACAAAATTATACGCTGTGTCATTTAAAAGTGACACAGTGTATAGTTATCTCTTATAATTAGAATTATTCTCAACGCTTCAATTGAAGTTGATAATTACCGCCATCTATGCACATCGATAAAAATGATTACCCAGCATTAGGTTTTAAATTTAAGGTAACATCTACTAACCAAATGAAAGGTGTATTAGGACCTCTCTCTGGTGTCTTCTTTGACCCTGATGAATCATTTTTTCAATCCGTATCAGGTATAGGTGCTGATCTAAGTACGAGCGCCATTACGGATGCAGGTAGTAATAATAGGCAATATCAATTACCAGGGACTACGACCTATACAGATTTGGTACTTTCTAGAGGATTAATTAAAAGCGAATCGCCCATAGCCAAATGGGTTAGCAAATTATTAACCAACGATTCTTTTAGCTATCAAGTAACTTTAAAAACTGTGAATGTGTTTTTAATGGAGAAAGATGAAAAAAATCAGGACCGAATAGTAATGGCTTGGTCGTTTTTTAATTGCTACCCAAAAGGATTAGAAATTGGAGCATTTAATGCTGATAAGTCAGAAATTGCTGTGGAACGTTTGAAACTTACATACACACATTTTAATCAATATTTTAATAATTAAACTCGTTTTGGATTATGGTAGTAGTAATTAAAGAGTTGGTGATTAAAGGAAAAGTAAATGGCAACAGCGCTGCAAGCGAAGAAGAACTAATGAAATTAATTAGGGAAAATACCAGTGCGAATAAATCCAAAGGGAGTTTAAGTGAATCAGAAAAAAGGGCGCTAGTGACGGAATGTGTGAATGAAGTTCTATCTAAATTAAACGATAAACTAAGCTACTAATTATGAAAATAAATAGCTTAGAAATAACAGGATATGAATCAGATAGTGGTGGATCCATGGGGGAACTGGGCAGCTATAGATTACAATTAAATCCGTCTGACATTTCTTTTGAAGTAGGACGAACCGAACAAGAATCTACAGAAGAAGTAGATGCAGAAGGCTCATCGATTACCAGTAGAGCTATCACCTTTGTGAGAAGAAGAGTACAATTCAAATTTACAATAGACAATACTGGCGCCATCCCATTTGAACCAGATGGTGTATCTAGCTCCGATATGGGGTCTGTTTCATCTTCTATTTCCAAGCTAGAAAAGTTAACCGTAATTCCGGTAGAATCTACCCACAGACCTCCTTTCGTAAGGGTAAGCTGGGGCATGGGAAAGCTGACCGTTTTTGGAAATGTAGAAGGGTTCAATTATAATTATACTTTTTTTAATGCAGATGGTATTCCTTTACGTGCCGAGGTTTCTATTACGGTTGTAGAATTAGAATTTGAGGGAAAAACACTTTTTCAAAGCCCAGACATTACCAAATTACCTACAGTAATAGAGGGTGATTCCATCGTAAGCTTAAGCGAGAAATACTACAACAATAAAAAATACTTCCTAAAACTAGCTGCAGTTAATAATTTAAGTTCTTTTAGGCGATTAAAAAAAGGAAGTAGTTTAGAAATCCCTCCAATTAAAAAGAAAAACTAATGGCTGAAGACGGCAAATCTCCTGAAGAATCACTATTTAAACCACTTTCCTTTACCTTAAAAGTTAATGGTAGTGAATTAGACTCCTCCTTTGTGGTTATTAAACTAAAGGTGGAAAAAGAAGTGAATAAAATAAGTAGAGCGCAGTTTTCTATATCAGGTGGGGATCCTTACTTGAATACTTTCGATGAAAGTGAAAAAGATGATTTTAAACCGGGAACAGAAATTGAAATAGAAGTAGGATATAGCCAAGAGAATAAAGTTGTTTTTAAAGGAATTATAGAAAAGTTACGAATCAGCCTACAAGAGGGTTTTGTAACCAAGCCATGGAGAAGTTTACTAATTATAGAAGCGGTAGATAAAGCAATTAAATTAACTAATTCCTACACTACAGACCTTTACGAAGATAAATTGGATAGTGATGTATTTACTGCGTTGACTCAAAACGTGAGCGGACTAAAAACCGATATAGAAGACACCAATACAACACACCCATTTTTACCAAAATACAACATAAACGATTGGGAATTTATACTGGAGAGAGCAAAACTTAACAGCCAGGTAGTTTTTAACTCTGATAATAAATTAACCACGAAGAAATTAATTAAAGCAACTGACGATAGCTTGGTAACCATTACGAATGGCGAATCTACCATTAATTTTGACGCTCAAATAAATGCATCTAATCAATTGGCCGACATGACGGTTAATTCTTGGGATGTATTTAAGGATGAAATGGTTACTAGCGCAGCAGAAGAGCCTAGCTTAACAGAAAACGATACGCTTAAGGCGCCTGATATAACATCGCTTACTAGCGCTACGGGTATCGAATTTAATCTACCACATGTATTGGAGCAGACAGAAGTAAAAGAAATTGCCAATGCATTTTTACAGCATTCTAGATTAAATAGAATTACTGGAAAAGCAAAATTTAAAGGTGTAAATACTTTAGATCTTGGGTCGGTGGCTAAATTAATCGGATTCGGTAAAAACTTTGATGGATCCGTATTGGTAACCAAATTAATACACGAAGTAGAAAGTGGGAACTACACCACTGAAATTGGCTTTGGAATGCCTCAAAACTTTTTTGATAAAAAGTTAAATGATTTTAATACCGGCTTTAAGAAAGTTTCCGGATTATATATTGGTACCGTAAAAAAAGTAGATGCTGACCCATTAGATCAAAATAGAATTCAAATACAAATACCTGCTCTAAAAAATTCAGGTGATGGAATATGGGCGAGGCTTACGCACTTTCACACCTCATCAGAAGCAGGATCATTTTTTATACCTGAAGTGGAGTCACAAGTAGTGGTTTCATTTATAGGCGAAGACCCGAGACAACCGGTGGTAATTGGCGGCTTATACACCACCACTAATAAACCCTATAAAACAGTAGATGACCAGAATAATTTCAAAGCATTTTTAACTAAAAGTAAATTAACTTTAGAGTTTGATGATGAAAATAAAAAGATAACAATTAGCACACCAAAAGGCAATAGCATTGTAATAGATGAGTCTGCAGAAGGTATAACTATTACGGATCAGAATGAGAATGAAATAAAAACATCGGCAGATGGCATATCGATTACTAGCCCTAAAGATATAACGCTTAAAGCAAGTGGGGCCATAAACTTAACTGCTGATAAAGGAGTGATAGCTAAAGGTAGCGGAGGTGACGGTATAAAGCTAAGTGGAAACAATGTAACCATGGAAGCCCAAACGAAGCTCTCGGCAAAAGGTGGAAGTGGCGTAGATATAAATGCTTCCGGAGAAGTAACTATTAAAGGATCGGCTGTAAATATTAACTAAATGGATGAAAAATCATTTTTAGGTGTAGGATGGGGATTTCCTCCTACATTTGATAAAGAGAATGCTGAGGTAATTATGGTGAGTAAAGAGGAGGACATTAGACAAAGTTTATCCTTGTTTTTTCAGACTCATATTGGCGAACGTATTATGCGCTCTGATTTTGGATGTATTATTCATAACTATCAGTTTGACAGAACAGACGAAAATTTGCTCGGAAGACTTTCCTTTGAAATTAAACAAGGATTGCGAACATTTGAGCCTCGGATAATAGTGCACAGTGTAAACAGCAACAAGTCGAATATACTTGATGGAGTGATTAGTGTGCACATTGATTACGAAATCCACTCAAACAATGTAAGGGACAATATTGTATTCCCTTTTTATATCAATGAAGGAACGGAAATAAGCTAAAATTGAAAAACAATCATACATATCGTCTCGATCCTCAAAATTTGCAGATAGATGATAGATCTCCTGCTGAATTAATTCTATTTATTAAAGAGTTATCAAAAAGGCTCCACTTCTTTGATACAGAGAACAAAACAGATGAAAGCTGGAACGAATTATTGCAATACGACCCCACCTTTTTATTGGCTGAGATTCATACTTACCCGCTTGTTACGTTCGGAAATAAGCGATTATCAATTATAAGAGCATTTGATCAAGCCGCTTCGGCTAAAAATAAGTGGCAAGAATACAGCGCATTATTTGATTTATTAATCGAACTATTTATTTTACTAAACAGCTGGTATGAAAAGTCGAGGAAAAATAATCTGTCATTAAAAAGCGCTCCGATTGAGTATGAATTAGATTATTTTATAAACTCTACAGCCGCTTCTTATTTAGTAGAACTTAGAGTTCAATTTGAAGCATTTTATCAAAAAAAGAATACAGGAGCAGACTTAGATCGTATTCTAGGTAAACTATCTACCGCTTGGAAAACAAGTGCGCATCCGAAAGTAGCTAGCACCATTGAAAAAGGAACTGTAAATTATGCCATGAAACGCTTAATTTTATTGTTCAATAAAACGTACCAAGCCATTACGGGATTGGTTACGAATTCAGCTCACCTATTTAATGAGTCACTCGAAAATAATCAAAACCATAAAGCGCATACAGGGCTTATTTTTACATTTCTCAAACTATTTAAGCATTTACAGATAGATATTAATGCGATATCGGAGAAGCATTTAGATTTATTTTATCGCGATTTACTGCAGCAAACTCCCTTAGATGTTAGTCCAAGCGTACTTTTTTCTACGGTAGAGATTTCAAAGTCTATCGATGAATTAAGTTTATCAAAAGGGACTAAAATTAAAGCCGGACAATATAAAGACGGAAGTGATATTTTATTTGAAACCACGGAGAGTAGTCGCCTTAATAATTCTAAAATAAGTCATTTATCAACTACCTTTTTAAGCAGAACCAAGACGTTTGAGTACAATTCGCGTTTTAATCTTATATCAGGAATTTATACTAAAACACATGCATCTTCTGCGGCAGATGTAGAGGGTTTTAATAAAAGTAATTTGTTGTTTTCTAGTTTAGGTGAAGAGCAAAAATTACGAACTACTCAAGAAATGAATATGGCAGCTGCTGAGGTAGGTTTTATTATCTCCTCTCCTATTCTTCAAATGGGGGTAAGTAACCGAAAGGTAACTTTAGAACTGAGGTTTGATGCCAACTCTATTAGCTACTTAACGGATTTAATAATAGATATATCGGAGCGAAGAGAGGTAGATGAAGAGATTGTTTTTTCGGAGATATTTTCCAACGCTTTCGAATTAGTATACTCAGGACATAATGGTTGGATTCCTATACAATCATTTGATGTGATATCTCCATTGGACTGGACTACAGGTGTAATTACGATCCGATTTGAGCTCAATAAGCAATTCGAAGCCTTTTCGACGATACAACCAAAGGTACATGGGAGTGATATTCATGCAGAGTATCCGGTTTTGAAATTTACGATTAACCAGCATAATTTTTACAATGCTTATTCCTTTTTAAATGGAATGAAGTTGGATTCAATAGATATTCGTACAGAAATTAGCGGATTAAAAAAAGTGCGTGTGTTTACAAATGGTGAATTAGTAGACCCAAATAGCAGTTTTTTACTATTTGGTGCTACTCCCAAAGTAGGGTCATATTGCCTAATAGGCAGCGAAGAATTATTTAATAAGCAAGTTTCATCGTTAAACTTAGCTTGGGAATATGACAATTTACCGATAGAAGAAAGCAGTTTCTCTGAGTATTATAAGCTATATCCTCAAGATATTAAAAACTCAAGTTTTGATGTTAAGATTAGTGCACTTACCGATTTCCAATACCGCAATGCACAGCCGAAACCAATTAAATTAAACCTCTTTAATGAAGATAAGAAAGGTGAGTTGGTTTCAACCTTTAAGGCAAAAGATATTAACGTAGAACAGTTAAATATTAAACCGAATTATAGACTCTCGGTAGACGATATTTCAAATTATTCAAATGATTTAGAAACAGGTTTCTTTAAAGTAGAATTAATTGGACCAAAAGCAGGTTTTGGGTTTGGTAACTATCAAAAAGTATATGCCAATGCAATTACTAAAAATGCGCTAAAGAAAACCAAAAAAGGAGAGGCTCCAGAAATAGTGTTACCAAACGAGCCTTACGCTCCTGAAATTTCAGAGTTAACGCTAGGCTATACAGCAGATACCTCTATAATATTTAATCAGCGCGATTTTAACCGAAATAATTTTAGTGAAGGCAACTCATTTCACCTTTTATCACCATACGGTGTAGAAGATACATTTAAGAATAGGTTAGTTACCGACGATAGAATAGTATATAACCTTAAGTATGAAGGAGAGCTAGTTATTGGTTTTGATGGATGTAAACCAAACAAATCAATTAATTTACTCTTTGAAATCATAAAAAGTGAGAGTACAAATTATGAATTTAGTAGAAAATTAGAGTGGTTTTATTATTCATCTGAAGGATGGAAGTTATTAAGTGCCGAGCATATAATGTACGATCAGACACAGAGCTTAATGCGAACTGGTATTCTATCCATACGCATGCCGGCAGATGCGACGGATAAACACTATTTATTCAATTCTAAAAAGCATTTTATAAAAGCATGCTCGAAAAACAAATCAGATCAATTTAGTTTAATTAAGTCGATTCAGATAAATGCGATCTCGGCAAGGGAAATAATTAGTGAACTTCCGGACAATAGAATTACCATACTTCCTCCAAAATCTGTGCAAGGTTTAGAAGAAAATGTAAAAGGAATAACCAGTATCAGCCAACGACTTCAGACAATACCTGGAAGAAATAAAGAAACGAAGATTGACTTTTATAATCGGGTAAGCGAATTAATCCGACACAAGAATAGACCAATTACAAAATGGGATTTCGAAAAGTATGTATTGGCCAATTTTCCTTGGCTCTCTCATACTAAATGTTTCTCATCAGTAACCGAAAAGGAAGGTGTAAAACTACTTTGCATTAAAAAAATAGATGCTTTTCAGAACATCGACGAAATTAAATTGAGTTCTGCAGAGATGGAAGAAATTGAAGCATGCATTGCGAAAGTGGCTTCCCCATTTGCGAAGATAAAAGTGATCAATCCAATATTTGAAGATTTATGGCTTAAATGTAGCGTATCGTTTAAGGGAATTTCTAACGGAAATGGCATAGAACAGTTAAGCTTAGATCTATTTAACTTTCTATGCCCGTGGTTACGAAGTTCAGAAGCGAGCTATACACTGGGCGAAGAAATAAAGCTGTTAGATATTGTAAATTTTGTAAAAACACGAACTTATATCGACTTTGTAACAGGAATATCCATTATTCATTTAAAGAAAAATACAGATGGAACTTTAGAGGCGTATGACTCAGCAAAAAATAATTTTGAGAATGAGCTGATTAAAACTGGTTCACCATGGTCGCTAATAGTTCCTAAAGGCAACCATAAAATAACTATATTAGCTACCAACGAATTTCAATCGCCTGTGGCCTTAGATTTTAAAGAATTAGGCATTAATACCGCATTTTTAATTAATAAAAATCCAGATCATTTACATTCAGATACGGAGGGTGATGATGATAATGAAGATAGTGAAGAATTTTCTTTTCGTTTAAAAATATAGATTACCATGGCTTTAATAAATAGACAAACGTTAAAAAATTATTTTAAGAAAGGCGGCTTTGCTACAGAGAAGCATTTCGAAGACTTAATAGACTCTTCCATTAACGCGGTAGATGATGCAATAAATGTAGATGAACAAAATGGGTTAAAGCTGTCTGCTACGAATAAACGCAGTAGAGTACTTTCATTTTTTAAGAAAAGTGATCAACAGATTCCTGATTTCCAAATTGATGTAAATAAAAACAATTCTGACAAGTTAACTATTTCATCCGCAGAAAGCGATGCGATTATTACCTTATCGAAAAATGGACATATCGGAATAAACAAAGAAAAACCGACGGTTGATTTAGATGTAAATGGCACTATAGCAATTAAGAACCAAGTAGGTACGTTTGTAAAAAACAGTGCTTTTGCAGATGGAAGTTGGCAAGACATAATTAACAACTTAGACGGAATAAGCAGTTTTGAAATAAATGCTAAAGCGGAAGGAAAAGTGGGGCAAGGTTACTATTCCGTTTGCCACGCGATAGCATTGTCTACATTTGGAGGTAAATTTTCGAAAAATAGTATTAAAATGACGGAAGCACATTACGAAAATTTCCGAAATAAAATACAGCTTAGATGGTTAGGGGATATGCATAATTACGCACTTCAAATAAGAACTAGACGCCACTATGGAATAGATGAGCAAACAGGAGACCCCTATCTAATAAAATTTAACCTCATTGATTTATCTTTTGATTAATAAAGATGATTGAACCAAAATACATACAAGAAGAGGAGTCCGAAAAGATTACTTTAAATTATGAAGCGCTGAGAAAAAAAGCGATTTCATACATTGAGCAATATTCAGGTAATCAATGGACGGATTATAATTATCACGATCCGGGTATTACCATAATGGAGCAGCTGTGCTATGCAATTACGGATTTAGGATATCGCACTAATTTTCCGATTGCTGATATTTTACTATCCAACAAAGATCAATTCGATTTAGTGGAGAACAATTTACTGCTAGGTCCTGATAAAATTTTCCCAACATCTGCAGTCAATAAGGCAGATTACAGAAAGTTATTTTTAGATGCATTACCTACTATAAAAAACATCTGGATAAATCAGATAGATGATCACCCGATGGGAATAAGTGGTTTATATGAACTTCAGGTGCAGCTAACAGAAGATGTTCTAGAATTTCAGGAGCAAGAAACCTTAGCAGAACTCAAGAAGTTATTTGTAGAAAACAGATTTTTAAGTACTGATATAGAGAGAATTACTTTACTTAAAAAAGCTGAAATTAGTTTTTCAGGTAAGTTGTCTATCGATTCGTTTGCTGTAGGCGAAGACATTTTAGCTGAAATTTATCAGCAAACAGAAAACTACTTGAGTAACGAAAATAAAGAAGTAGAAGAGCTTAGTGAAGCTGAAATAATTTTTACAGAGCGCTATACAGGTCCTATATTGGCGAATTATTCGCTAAAAAGTATCCGACTAAAAAATAAGACAAACGAAATATATACCTCAGAAATAAAAGATATTATAGAGGCTATTCCTGGAGTTATTGCTATTGAAAAATTGGTGGTTTATAAAAATGGGGTCAAATGTTTTGATCCGATTGTAACCTTTGAAAAAGATACCTATCCAATACTGGAAAAGCTAATTAACAAGGAGAATATTTCAATTTACCAACTATCTATTTATAGAAACAATACCTATTATGAAATAGATACAGATATATTTTATCAGCTATTAGATGCATTAACAATTAGTGATAGAAAATCGTATCACGACCATAGAAAACACTTGAAATCCATACCTGATGGTAGATTTGAATTTAGCGATGTAAAGGAATACTTTTCAATACAGAAAGAGTTCCCTGCAGTATATGGCCTAAGAGACAGGGAATTACCTAGCAATAGCACCAAAAAAAGATTTGCTCAAGCAAAACAATTAAAGGCTTATTTACTGCTTTTTGAACAGCTAATGGCGAATCATTTAAGTCAGCTAGCACATGTTCGAAAACTGTACTCTATTGATAAAGAAGAGATAAACACCTACTTTAATCAAGTGCCTACCGATATTCCAACGCTTGAAAGTGTTCTAGATTTTGACAGTTTAGGCAGCTTTAATCATTACTTAGGTACCATAGCAGTAACAAAAGATGCGAATATCGAAAGGAAGAATCAGTTTCTAGATCATATATTGGCTCGCTATGGAGAGGAATTTGATACCACGCTATTGGCAAAATTGCATCATTTAGTAAATTATAAAGCCTCTAAAAGCAGCACTGTTTCAGATGTATTGCGGGCAAAAATGGAGTATGCTCAGCAAATAGTAGATTTAGGATACACGAGAGGAAAAGCCGGAGTGCTAATAAACGAAGAAGGTGAAATTAAAAAGTCGGGCTTACAAAAGCGGATAGAACTACTTTTATCGATTGAAGATAGAAAGACCACCTCATTAACTTCAGCTATTTTTAATCAGGCAAGCATTACTAAGGTGAAAAAAGTATGGGCGAAAAAAAATATAGAAATTGAAGGAGGCAGTAAGCTTCGAATACTCAGTATTGAGGATGATAATTACTCATCAGACGATCTTGAATTTTACTGTAAAAGCTACAAAGACTTAAAGGATCTTTTTTTAAATGCCATAAAAGATTCCAATTACCGAATAATACAAACAATGAATGTTTTTAGTTTATTTTTTAGTGTATCTGGATCTGAAGTACCAATAAAATTATACCATTCAGATTCTTATGACAAATGCGTTGCTAAAAAAGAAAAGGCAATAAAACACTTTACGGACTTAAACAAAAAGTCGGAAGGTATATATATGGTAGAAAATATTTTACTCCGGCCAAAACTTACCAACGATTACGAAATAGAAATTAGGACTAATAATGAGATACTTATATTTAAAAGCTGCCTACCATCGACATTAGAAAGACAAAAAGAACTAAAGGAATCGGTATTAAAACTTGGTAAATCTGCTGAAAATTACTCGGTTGTTTCTGATCAAGAGGGACTATTCCACTTAGTGATTTACGATAAAAATAATAATGCCGTGCTGAAAACGATAGAGAAATTCGATTCTAAACAAGCCGCGAATGACGCGATAGAAAAGTATGTTTCAGATTTTTCTACCAAAAAGAAAGAAAGTAAGCCCACTGCTACATTAGAAAAAGCAGATAGTATTAGCCATGATTTTCCGGAGCAATTCCCTTATTCCAACCATTTACATTTTATTTGCCCAGATTGGCCGTTGAGATTTCAAAATAAAGAATTTAAATCCTTTATTTCGGAATGCATAGATACTTACATACCTGCACATTTATCGTATACTTTAAAGTATTTGGGAATAGAACAAATGAAGCAGTTTGAAAATGTATACTCCACTTGGACCACGCACTATAATTCAACGGATTCATTAGAAAAAGAAGTTAGTGCCCTTCAACTAATCCAAGCGCTTAAATCGTATAAATAATGGATTAAATGAGTAGTAATAATGTCATTAATCGTATCATTCTTGATCTCGACTTTGAGTCAGAGCTAGCATTTAAAGCGTTTACTGATGAATTAGAACTTCAAAATGAATTTTTCCTGGAAGTAATAGAAGAGGTTTTTCATAACCTTCCTTCTAACAGAAATCTATATTTAGAAAAGGTAGAATTAGAGCTCTCTAGTAAAAGTATTCACTTAATAAATGACTTTAAAAAAGAAGTAAAAGAACAGCTAATTAAGTATTTGTCAGACCTTTTTATGGGTACTAGAAATACCTCAGGCTATAGTTTACTGCAAACAATTAAATACTTTATCGAAGAGGGACGGCTGCCGTGGTGGATTACAAACTATGCAGCATTAGAGAAAGCAGTATTAAAGATAACCAACCTTACCTCCAATGAAGTAAACAAAATTCTTCGGCTACTATTAAAGAGTGAACAATCATTTTATAGGCTAAAACAGATGCTTACTTCTCAATCTTATCATCACTTATTAAGTGTATTATTGGGTAAAAGAAAGTGGGCTAAAATTAATAGATTGGCAAAAACTATAAATACAAGTTTAGTGCTAGATAGTGCTGAAAAACAACATAGCAATTACTTACTCATAAAGGAAAGTAGCAAACTGCAACTGCTAGCTAAGGAAGAGAAAAACAGCTACAATGCCTATCTATTTAAGCTGCTAACTTCAAAAAAAGGACGCTCGACTACTTCAATTCTCGATATTACCAATGGTTCTGCCTCGCAATTAAACGAGCACTTAATTGATCTACTGGTGAACTTCATAAAAGGAGAAGAAATAGACCAAGAAGCAATTGGGTTGGGATTTCTATTTTCTAAAACAAGAAACAGTAATTTATTAATTAATACGTTATCTAAAAAAAACGCACTAAATGATGAAAATAGCATTATAAGGCTTTTTACAGCAGTTGAAGAAGATTCGACAATACTACTTTATAGAATTATTTCTGAAAAGGCTGGCAAACAGTTCGCTCAGTTATTTCGGCTTTTAGTGATAGAAAATAGTAGCTTATTAACTACTGCGGACTATATCCAATTCGCTTTTTCATTTATAAAAGTAAGTGACTCACCTAAGCCATTTCATAAATTAGTAGCTGATTTAGTAGATCGATTATTACTTAAACATACTTCTGAAGTGCTGCTTTTAAAGCTACCAGCTAGCACTGACAAATCGGTTACCTGCTTCGAGGAAGCAATTCTAAAGAAAATAACAACCGCTAACATTCTTGAGAGTAATACAACAGGAACTAATTACTATCTAATTACGGGTTTAATCGAATCAATAAAAGCGCAGCTTACTGCAATTTATGGTAATGAAAACATCGAGGATTTAAACTCTATTTATACTACAAAAAGGAATACACCTTCAGCTATTATTAAAGCAGCTTTAAGCCAGTATTCAAAAAAGAGGCGCATAGACTTGGCCACTATATACCAACAAACGCTCTTTAACCTAACTAAAAATAAGCAAATAAATTATTTTGAACAATCAATAATTCAATACCTTAACCAACAATCTGAAATAAATAAATTAGAAAGTATTAATAAAGTACTGATTCAAAAAAACATCAAACCTACTCAAAAGGACGTCGATTTAATTCAATTTATTTTAGAGGTACTAAATGACTCAACAACTTCAAATCAGCAGCTTAAAATTGAATCATTTTCTATAAGAGGCTTTCTTAATAAAACGGAAAATGGTGGAGGCGGTACAATAAACTTAGTAAGCCTAATGAAGCAGCTGGGGCTTAGTTCTAATGCTAGCAAGCAAGCCGCTTATGCGTTATGGTTGAGTTTGAGTAAAAAGCCGAGTTGGTCTAAAAAAGATCAAGCTTTATTGTCCCTATTGGCTCAATATTTTCCGCTACATACCTACTCTCCAGGTAGGCAGCAGAAGCTAAAAAACATTGGAAAGCTACTTTTTAATCCGTCAAAAACCAGTGAATATTTACAACTAATACCGCTAAACCTAACGGTAGTTTCTACGCTAGAAGAACCCGAATATATAGCTTTAGTAAAAACAATAACCACCAACTCTGCAGTTTATTTAATATACAAGAAACTTTATAGAATGCTTGTAGCAATGGGTTTTCGAATGCTGATTAGTGGTCTAAAAATAGAGTTAATTAGGTTGTTTTTAGGAAATAAAAAAACGTATTCCACCCGAAAAATTACGAATTTACTACTCCAATTTTTACAACAAACTAGCCCGGAATTAAAACATAAGTTAACGCTAACTGCAGAAATTAAATCCCCATCAATCAAAAATATGAGTAATGGGGAAGAGTTGGAAGCAATAACACTGCTTATTTTAATTGACGAACTTTTAAAGCCGAATAATAAGCACAGTAGTTTTGAAACTATTTTTAAACAGCAAATTGATAAAATTAAAAAAGTAGAAGCAACGAAAAATATGGCGGAATTAGCGGTTCAAAAAGAGCAGTCTTGGGAGCTTTTGTGGGCAACCATTTTAGACAGTGCGGAGAAAGTAACCAAACCAATTTCAGCAACCTACAAGAAAGAACTTACTCAGGCATTTGGTAAAGATGAGGAAGCTGCTGCATTGATAGAAAAAATACTAGCGAGCAAGCTAACCCAAAAAGAAAAGTTAGTCATAGCGAATTCAATAAAAGAGATAGGTAATCAGCTTAGCCTTGAAGATGCTATATTGGAGCGTTTATTCGCATTTATTTTTACCCAATTACCTAAAAACAAAATCAATAGCTCTAAAAAATTTGCAGTAATAGACGCAAAAGGTTTAAAAGCATTAAGTAAGCTAATTCGTGGGACAGAACAGAAAGCTAAACAAAGCCTGTGGGATAATGAGTTAACAACAGAAAATAACTCGGAATCACTAATTACTTATTTAGTAGATGATTTGCAATTTATTACTATGCTAGATGTTAGTAATTACACATCTATTAACGCAGATGAAATTAGAAGTCAGCTAAAAAAAGCAGCAAAATCAAGTACAGAAATTACGCTTATCGAACTCTTAAAAGGTCTAAGGATTAATAAATTATCATCTCAAAAAATAATAACAAACTTGTGGCAAGAATTAAAGTCAAAAAAAGCCTTCAACAAAAAAGATAGAATTGCTTTAAAAGAAGTTTCTACTGCATTAATAGAATTATATGTACCGATAAGAAATCGCAGGGAAACGGCAAAAATGCTCAATGAGCTATTACTCGTAATGGCAAAATACAACGAACCTGCTGCAACAGTAAACACATTGCTCAAGCACCAAAAAATGATTCCTTTGATAAATGAGGCTGTATTCAAAAACTTAATTTCTGCCATTACACCAATCGATAAGACTAAGGTTTTATCTATTTATGACCGGATGGTAGCGTTGATTAACGATAGTGGTCAGTTAGAATTACTGAATGTACTAAAATATAGCTTTCTAAGAATTGCTCAAAATTATAAAAATAGCCTCACTGCTCTATCCTTATGCAAAGAGTTGCTTGCGGTACTATTTAAATCAAATTCAGAATTTAAGGAAAAGGTGGAAGTGGCTATTTATAGTAAAAAAGTACCCAAGAACACTAAGTCTAACCTGAAAGAAAATGATGTACTTGCGCTACTTTTTAGTGTCTCAGATCAAGAATCGAAAGGCATACTATTCGCTGAAAAAACAAATGAACGACTAGAAGAAAAGGTAATACTTCGTCAAATAATAGATTCCAATGAATTAAATATAAGCGCTAAAGACAAAAATAAACTCACTACCTTATTATCGGAGAAGGCTTATAAAAAAGCATGGGAATACCTTTGGAAACAACAGCAAAAAAAGTCAGTCCCCAAATCGACTACAAAATTAGCGTTAGAAAAGAAGCTAAAAGAGATATTCAAAGATGATACGGCAACCGCTAAATTAATTAGTGAACTTCTAGTATCGAAAAAAATTGATACTGGTGATTTTCAAGAACGAATCAGTGAGGCAATCACCTTAAAAGACCGACAAAAATCTGAGCTTCTCAAACTTGACAAAACCATACAAACAACCCTGACACAAAAAGAGAAAAGAAACCTACAGAAGCAATTACTAAAGCGTGGAAATAATCAAAAGCAAGTAGGGGGAATAATACAAGAAATATTAAAAGAAGATAGAAACGAAGTAACCAACAATCAGTGGGCTAAATTAGATGATCGATTAGAGTATATGCTGAACCTAAGCAACGAAAAAGAAAATTCGGCAGAGGATATTATACAAATTGACCAACTACTAAAAACGCCTGCCAAACTAAGAAGTTTCATTAGAAAGAATCAAAACAAACCTACTTCAATACTACTGTTCACTAAAATAACATTAGGAAAAGCGTATGCAAAGCAGTTTGAAAAGATGGCTTATGAGATAAATAAAGATTTAAGCAAAATAGAGAAAGCTGTTGCTACCTTATTTGCCTCTTTAGCGATTGCAAAAATCCCATCCGTAACCTTCCAAGTTTTTTTACGGGTAGAAATTATCAAATCGTTAGTAGTAAAGCGATTTGATACAAGTGAGTTTACGTACGGAATAATTGAAAAGTTAAGATCGATGGGAATGGTCGATCCATTTAATAAGAAATTAATAGGACTAAATGGAAATAATAGAGTTGAAAATGATATAATTGATGGATTAAAGGCCCATTACGTTAATGACGGTTATCAATACATCGATAAAAAAGTAGAAAATGAATTTTATTTTGATCAGCTGTATGCACATCTACTAAAAAATAAAACGCTGCCTTTTTGGTCGAAAAACGGGAGCTATACTTTATCAGATGCTTTTGGTTACCTGATGATGAAAGTAAAAAAGAAGCAAGTATCTTACCTCATCGATTTACTAAATAATACTGTGGCTAAGAAAGAAATAGCGCTCCACTTTTCGAAAGCTCCACTTGATGACCAACTGCAATTATTAGCTGTCTTAGAAATTGAAAAAAGTAGACCAACCACGCTAGAAATCTACAAGGCTATTGCAATAAGGAGCATAGAGTTGCAAATTTCATTACCCAAAGTAATTGATTTTATTCTAAGCAAAGATATATGGAGAATAAGCAGTACCCAGTACATAGCCGAAAAAATAATAGATGTAATTGCAGCCAATGATGGAGATTTAAAAGACGCACTGAGACAGTATTTACTTGATGAAAAAGCACCTTTGATTACTACTAAAAAATCGACTGAAAAATCAGTGGTGATTAAAGAAGCAATCAATTACTATTCTGCAACGAAAACAATTAAAGAGGAAAACGTTGTTTCTATAAATGACTTAAAGAGAGCGCTTAAAACTTCTACAGCCCTTTTAAGAAATACGCTCTATGAGAATAGTACATCAGTAGAATTGATTCAAAATTTTACTGATTTAGTTTCTAAAAATCAGTTTGATGAACTAATAAAAAACTACTCCGCTGAAGTAGATAAAGGATTACAAGTACTCGCCAATGCCATCCGAACACAACTAAAAAAGCAGACCAAAGCTAGTGCTGCCTTCGTGCATCTTTTAGCACTCTTTTCTACTGCACTAATAGCGCAAAATACCTTTAGAAAATCTATACTGATTCGGCTGTTTGAAAACAGTAAAAACTCACCGCTAAATTGGGAAGAATTAGCGCAAGAAATTCAGACAGAGCTATTGCAAATAAACAAGGGCAGCCTTTCTGCATCTGATATTATAAAAATAGCTGACATCAAATCTTTTATTGATTCAAAAAACAGCAAAGAAAAACGCGATAATGAGTGGGCAGAAACAATTAATTACTACATAACTTTCGGAGCATTGCCGGCGAACCAAGAAGACAAATCTCCTGAAGTTATTTTTCAAAACCTAACACGGTTAGCTAAAAGCAAGCCATTACTGTGGAAAATAGCGTTCCATAATTGGTCGAAGCGAAAGAAGAGATTGAGTCATTTATTGGCCATTTATCCCGAAAAGAAGCAGAAAGAACTCTTAATGCTAATACACCCGAAGTTAGAAAAACAACTCAACTTACTACTTGAGCTGATACAAAATGATGGATTAATAAAGCCGAATAAAATAGTAAAAAGTATAGAAGAATTGGTGCCAGAGATTCTGGAGATATGGGGTAAATCGTTTGTGTCTATTGCTCACCTTGATGATGTTCTAGTTCCGTTTATACTCAATTATTTACCTTTAAAATCGATTAAAGATAAAGATCAAATAGCTTTATTGAAAGAAAAAGAAGTCTCAGCCACAGGAGATAAGAAAGAGATAATGAAATTAATAAACCAACTAATCGATGAAAATACCGTTCTAAAGAAAGAGAAACCAAGCGATCGAAAAAAGTTAGAAATTTCTAAAGAAGGAATCGGAATAACCAATGCAGGACTTATTATGGTGTGGCCATTTATTGCTACGCTATTTAATAAAGTAGGATTAACTGAAAAAAATAAATTTATCGATGATCAAAGTCAACAAAGAGCTGTATTATTAACTCAATACCTGATTTTCTTCAGCACCGATTTTAATGAAGGAGATCTTATTCTCAATAAATTACTATGTGGACTTCAGGCTTCCGATTTTGTAGATACAACGCTGGAACTATCCGACTACGAAAAAGAAACAGCAGGAATGCTGCTTGGAGCAGTCATCAACAATTGGGAAAAATTAAGTAAAACGAGTGTAAGTACATTGCAAGAAACATTTCTACAGCGAAATGGAATAATTCAAAAACACGAAAAAGATACAAAGCTATTCGTAGAATCTAAAGCGTATGATTTATTGCTAAAAACTATTCCATGGAATATTAGCATGATTCAAACCACTTTTATGAAAAGCAGACTATTAGTAGAATGGAAATATTAAGTTGGGAAAAATGACAGAAATACTATTACAAAACTCTAGAACCATGGAAGCCGAATTAAATTGGCTATCTACCCTTATAAAAGCCCGAATAGAAAGTTACTTTAAAGAGGAAAACATACTCTTAGCGCATCTCACGCCTTCCTATACTTTAGAACGTGAAGAAAGCAAGTACGCTCAATTTATAGTAGATAATAAGCTAACCGATTTAGACCGATTAATACTTGCAGCTAGCTTAGCCATTCATTTCAAACCACAACTATTTGATAAATTTTTCATCAGAAATAAGGTGTTAGATAAGCGGTTTACAGAATTTGGTGGTTTAGTATCAAACGAAAAGTCCTTTTTTATTCCATCCTTAGAAACCATTGGTTTTATATATGCTGGCGACGATTTAGCTACTCGGCTATTTATAACCGATCATTATTCAGGAGTACATATATTTACTCGGCTGAATTGCATACAATTCGAAACTGTAGGTAGTGATTTTTCTTTTCTTTCGTGTATTCCAAAAATTACGGATGAATTTCTACAATTATTTACCTCTGGAAAAAAATACATGCCTTCGTTTAATGCAAAATTCCCTGCTAGTAAAACTACTAGTCCACTAGAATGGAATGACTTAATTCTGAGTGAAAAAATACAGGTAGATGTCGATAATATCAATACATGGATAACGCATCAGGAAGAAATATCGGCCAATATAGAGCTGCAGAAGCGAATAAATAAAGGCTATAAATGCTTGTTTTATGGGCCGCCTGGAACAGGAAAAACATTAACTGCAACCCTTTTAGGTAAATTACACCAAAAGGAAGTTTATCGGATTGATCTTTCTCAAATTGTTTCTAAGTACATAGGTGAAACAGAGAAAAACTTAGCTAATCTATTTAATGTGGCAGAAGACAAAGATTGGATTTTATTTTTTGATGAAGCAGAGTCATTGTTTTCCAAGCGAACGAGTGTGCAAGATTCAAAAGATAAATATGCCAATCAGCAAACGGGCTATTTATTACAGAGAATAGAAAATTACAATGGCTTAATAATATTGGCTACCAATTTAAAACCCAATATAGATTTAGCATTCTCTCGTAGAATTCAATCCATTATTAACTTTCAATTACCCGAAGCAGCAGAAAGGCTTTTACTCTGGAATAAAGCCTTTGAAGGCATAGCGTCCTTTCCCGATGCTTTTATTAAAGGCTTATCAGAAACTTACGAGCTGAGTGGTGGTAGTATTAAAAACGTGATCCAATACAGTTGGTTACTTTCCAAAAAGAATAACAGTGAGATAGCGGAAAAATATGTGTTGGCTGGAATTAAGAAAGAGCTGAATAAAGACGGTAAATCATTTATTTTTTAAGCTCCATAAAATACAGCTTTTAACTGCTGCTTTATGGTAGTTAATTCTTCTAAAGTTTTTGCTTCTTCTATGTTTGGTATAAACTTATCAAAACCAGTACTCCATGTTTTTGATAAGTTTTCATACTCATAAATGTATAGATTGAGTCTAGTTTCCTCGTTGGCTATTGCCAAATTATTGGCATGTATTTCTATTTTTTTTGCTGTTACGCGTTTATTCCGTCGTTCTAGTTTATCGGTTTTCCATGTTTTTTCTTGATGCTCTCGTCTTCTTCCTGTAGCAAAATATTCATTCGAAAATGCTTTTTCAATTTCTGTATCTGAGGTTTTCCTCACTAATTCTGTAAGTACTGTACTCAGTACATTTCTTTTTTGAATAAGCTCTGAATGGGTTTTATTATCTCCAATTGTACTGACTGCCTTTTTGTTATTAAGAAAGAATAATTCCTGCTTATTCTTTTTGCAGTACTCTTTCTCTTTTACCTCAGTATTTTTCTTTTGTTGATTGTGAATTCCTGCAAGAAGTGATTTTTTAGTTTTAATCAAAGCAATGTCGTCTGTTCCTGCAGGAATGCTAGCGGTATCGATTGAATCCGAGATGGACGTAAGAGCAATATCCGCGAGGTCGTCTCCAGTTTCTGAACCCATAAAAAGCTGATCGAATTGCTTATTTTTAACTTCATCAATAGTTAAAAGATTTATCCTCCTGTTTTCTTCAGCGCAAATTTTAAACTCAGCCATTTTTGATTCAGCCTTGGACTCTATTTGATGAATAAAATCGACTCCATTGGTAATCATAGGTTGTTTATCACTGCCTATTAGATCTTTATAGTTTAATGCACTAATTTGTGCGAAAATTTCATCTGCAACGCGATAATCAAATATTGAAATATCTCTAGCATAAACCACAGCTACCTCATTGGAAAAGTTAGTTTCAAATTCCTTTAGTTTGGCTTGATAGGCCGCTAAATCAAAACCATCTGTGCCATTAGCACCGCCGAAATTTTCTGTTATACTGGTTTCGAAATTTGTTCTTAATTCTACTAATTTGCTAATTTCCTTATCACTTATATCATTATTTCTAGCCAGTAATTGTTCTGGTAAATAGGTGCGCTCTTCTTTACTTATTTTAAATCTACTTAATAAGTCTTTACTTTTGGTGTTTGATTCTTTTTTGACATTCGAAATCATATTATTTAATTCCGCTTCAGAAGTAGCAGTATCTGCATTCAGCAAATTCATATTAAATTTATTCCCTATATCTACAAGCCCCTGAGTGTATCCTTTTGGTTTAGCACTTAAAGGAATCTTCGGTGTTTTTCCACTTTCTAGAAAGCCCTTAGGAGCTATTGAAGTAGGTGTTAATTCTGTGCTATTGAACGTGCCAAAAGTATTTGAAAATTCTGTTGTGCCTAACTGCCATGTTTTTATATTTAGCTCATATAAATTACGTTCCCAAAATAAAATCCGAGCATTTATACCTGCATCTAACGCCATAGATACATCGAAGTTAAGGGAGTAATTACCATCAGATTTTGTGTGTACCATTTTATTATCGACCAAGCTATACGTTCTAGAATAACTAATTTTAGAGTCTGCCTTTGCAGCTGCCTTTGCAGATCCTTTTAGATATGCTTGTATTTCTGCTAGCAGCGGAATACCTGCCGTTAAAGCTGCCTTTAAATAAATTTCTAGAGCCGCGGATGGCATGGCTTCAACGGTCACTACTAGCTCATTATTAGCATGTTCTATAGTTCCTCCTACTTTAACTGCTGCATTTCCTTTTGCTCCCAAAGCAAACGTGCCATGCAGACCCGGAACTATAGGTGCATCTACTCGTAACTCAAAGGGCCAAATTCCCGGAATTTTTTCTGGTAATAGCTGCACCGTTGGCGTTTGTATGGTTGCGCTAATTGATTCGGCAGATAATTGACCAGTGTTTGATATTCTAAACGAGGCCTTTCCTGATGCGCCAATTAAATCGCTTGTAAAGCTGGCCTGAAAACCACTAATTAAGACAGAATCAGTGGTTTTATCGATTACGATAGAATTAGGCGCTTTTAACTTAAAAGGATCGAAATTAACCTCGCCACCGGTCCATTCAGCTCCTGCTTTTTCGTAATTAAAGCCTTCCTTAGATAGTTCTATTTGAGAAGCGGTAAAGATTAATGCACTGCTAGAGATAGATTCTGGTGCTTTTATATTTATTGCGGCAGTTGCAGCCTTGAATGTATTTGTTGCTTTATCGTAGGTAATTGTTTTTGCATGTCCAATCTCATTCTGTCCCCAGAAATTAAATTTCACATCGGCTGCACTAACTTCACCAAACGAATAGTCTATCCCTTTCTCCTTTGAATTATATGAAAAATTAATTGCTGCGCCAGCATCTGCTATGTTTGCAACACCTAACGCGATAGAAGGAATTGATGCAGCTAAAGAAGCTATTACTTTTACTTCTACATTTTCACCGTTTTTCACTAACTCTATTGGAATTGAGGAAATAGAAGCCTTACCTAAACTAAAGAAGTCTAGCTCCATTGCAGGTAAATCTCCTTTAATACTGCTAAAGTCGATACCTTCTTTTGATGCTTTTAAATCTTTGGCAGTTACTGAAATTGTTTTCCCAAGTAGTGTTCCATCTAATTGAGCATTTTTGGCAGTTAGTGTCTTATTATCGTCGTTATATATTATGTCAGCACCTGAGCCAGTAAAACCCAGAGCGGTTGCAGAAAAAGATCCATTTGCTAATGAAATAGAGCTTGTTTCTTCCGTTTTGTTTACTGTGACATCACCCGCTATGTTGTTTAATTTGATTGTATCGTTTCCTAAATTTGAAGCGGAAATTGCCGCGCTACCTGATAGTGTGGACAAATCATCCGCTGCACTCAAAATAACATTTGATACTTGAACTTTGCCATCTAGTAAGGGCAGATTAGTTAAAGTACCTTTTAGAGAGGTGAGGCTTACTGAAGAGTTTTGATAGCTTAGTCCTAAAGCGGTAAGGGTAACTTCTTCGCCTAAAACAGTAATTAAGGCCGTGGCTTTTTCATTGCTGATTTTTTTACTTTTATAGTCATAATTCAAATTTTCTAATGAGAAAACCGTATCAAATAAAGTTGCGTCCATGTTGAAGTTCGATACGGAAATATTGGTTCCTTCAGCCTTATTGTGAGAAAATTCTGCTTTTCCACTCATTTTATTAAGCGTTACTGGTCCTGCACTTATCTCCTCCGCAACTATAGCGCTTGAGCCATTCAATTTTAGTGCTTCACCTTCTTTAGTTGCGCTTAGTTTAGCTTCTTCTAGTTTAACTTTGTTGTTGAATAATGATTGCCCTTTCAGATTTCCAATAACACTTTTAAAATCTATGCCTTTGTCTTTACTATACGATAAGTTATTAACAGAAAGCGAGAAGTCACCTTCTGCTATTTTCCCATTAAAGGAAGCTCTGGAAACCAGTAAATTATCTTCTTTATAATCATAAGAGAGATTGTTGACAGCAGCAGTATAGGCATACATGGATGCCAAGCCATTTACTTCACTTAAGGTTATATTCGATTCTTTTAAATCAGTCGAAAGTACTACAGAGCCTGTCAAATTATCTAATGCCAAACTATCATCAGCTAAAGCTAGGCGCTCTGCTTCAAGAATACTGCTTGCTTTTAAGTTAATCTGATCAGCAGATTTACTGCCTGAGATCACAATATCTTTTGCCTTTAATTTGCCTTCTAAAAATGTAACTTCAGATAAACTACCTTCAGCATGTTTGAAAGTAGCTAGATTCTGAGATGTGATTTGAAAATCAGTAATGGACAACGAAATTTCCTTATCGTAGAGGTTTCCGTTTACAAGAATAGAGCCTGCTTTCAAAGTATTGTCTTTAGAACTGTAGCTGAAGTCCTCTATTTTCCCAACAAAATCCCCTACTTTAAACGAAGCTTTTCCATTAGAAATACGAACTTCTTTTGCGCCCTTTTGATAATCAAAACTCACTGCTCCTCCAAATTCACTTAATTCTATTCCGCCAAAATTAATTGGAGCATTTGTGGCTAATTCGCTGCTCCCTGAAACACGCATAGCGGGAGAGTCAATGTCTAGTAAACTTAAAGTGGTTGGTCCTAAATTTAACGTGTCGAACAACAAGAACTCAGACAATTCGGAAGTTATATCCTTAACCTGTATAGCATTATTCGTTAGCCCTAATCCAATAAATTTGAATACGCTATCTGTTCCAAACAGGCTTAATCCCAACTCTAAATTCTCGAAGCTTCCATAAAAACCTTTGCTATTCAAATCATAATAAAAGTTACCTGCTGTAGCTACTGCAAACTCTTTTCCTAAAATAGAGAAAAGCCAATTAGGTGCATCTAATTTTAGTTTAAATTGATCACCATTCGTATGAAAAAGTTCTCCAGTGTTAATGAGTTTTACTTTTAGATAATCATTTCCAATTTCTAAACCAGATATAGGTTCAATGGAAGATCCTAAGTAACTTACATCATTCTTGTCGTGCGTTTCTACATTAAATGATGAGGTGATTTTCACAGCATCCTGTCCCTCTATTAATTGAAACATTCCTGAGTATTCTATAAATGTTCCTAAGCCAGTAATATTAGTGTCCAATAATTTAAAAGATGTGTCCGGAAAAAAGTTGGTGAGATAAGTACTCGCTATTACTTTAAATGCACTCGCCATTTTTCCTATTGTACCTTCTAACTCCGACGAATCATCCGAATCTGAATTCATAGCCAGTGCTTCGGGGTCTTTAGCATCTAACTGTTCCTGCATCTTACCTCTAACAAATCGTGAGTTTTTAGCTGCAAAAGAACCAATCTTACCTAATATGCTAGAATCTTTGGCTTCATTTACACTATCGTCCTTATTTATTTTAGCACCTTTATTCAGATTCGTGTTGGTGACTTTTACTTTACTCTTATCAAAATACCCTTCTTGCTGATCCAATAAACTTCCCTTAAATTTATCGAATTGTTTAGGGTTCAATAAGTCACGACTATTTTCGTAGTCGATTTTTATGGGCATCCAATTATTACCGGCTAGTCCTGACTTTTCAACTAACACTGGTACTAAGAATCCCAAACTTTTAGGGTCTAAACTTCCTGGGAGCATAAAGCTCGTCTTCCAAAAACCAGAACCTGATTTACCGGCTTTAATAACATCCGCTAGATTTGAAGGATCAGATTCGCCTGATTTAATCTCGTCTACAGCCTTAATATCTCGCAAGGAACCTTTATCCATCACAAACCCTTTAGCAGTATAGGTGTGATTTAATAAACCTAAATCGATTATTTTATCGTCTGTAACTTCTATGGTAGTATCTTGGCTAGTAACATCGCCAAAAGCTGAGAATGCAAATAGATCGGCCAAACTTTGATCTGAATCAGAATCGGCCACTTGTGGACTAGCATCTAACGTAGCGCTTAAATCAGTAGTATCCGTATCTATTGAATTTGCAGAAATAGGTTCGCCTGCTTGAGCATCCACTTTTTGCTTAGTGGTATCAAATGAATCAGATTGGGTTTTAGAAATTTTAGTTTCAGTGCTCAATATTCTAAATTTTAGCTAAAGTATTAATTATAGAAACATCTTTTCAATTATTGGGAGGTATTTATTCAAAAACTTTTTAACATATTGAGTTGAGAGACAAACTATTAAATTTTTAATCAGCTGAAATAACATGAAAACCTCATAAAAAGCAAAAACCCTTGACAATTTTTCAATTATCAAGGGCTTTTGGTTGTCCCACTAGGGATCACCAAAAAACCTCAAACCCCTTGCTTTACTTGCGTTTAAAGGGTTTTGTTAAATGTAGGTCACCACATAGGACACGTGAAATATCGTGTATTATGTACTTATTTGAATGAACGTTTAATACATAAAGATACTCATTTTCATATTCATATAAGAATATATAGCACTAAATATTATGTTGATTTAAAATAAAACTTCTTCCACCTCATCCAAGTTTAAACCTAAATAAGAAGCACATTCTTTTATTGAAACATATTGATGTGATTTTTTGAGGTAGTGTTCTTTCATCTTTTTGATGAGTTCTCGAGAATATCGTTCAGACTTTCCAGTGATGATCATGACGTCTTTTGTATGTAGAACGATACGCTTCATTTTTCTTGGTTTTATTTAATCCTATTTGATTTTTGTCATACACTATCCATACACTATCCATACACCATCTATATACTATTCATACTCTTGGTATGAGGATGTTATGTGTGTTTCCTACCTCAAAGACAAAATTATAGGAAAATAAAGGATATTAAAAAGGCAAAAACACGGCAAATCAGCACAAAGATTATTGAACGGTAGTGAATCCTTTTATAAAGCATGTTGAAGAAGTAGTTTTGATGTATCGATTTCAAGTCGCGACGAAATTTGAGGAATGTTGAGAAAGTCTCAGCAGGATATTGTCAAAATATAAACTATGTAATCATGGCAAGACAAAAAGGAATAATCAAGCTTACTGGAAAGATTGGAGATTTATCCTTCTACAAGTCGAAAGACGGGTATTTGGCACGTGAGAAAGGTGGTATTGACGGAGAGAGAATTAAAAAGGATCCTGCATTTGCAAGAACCCGAGAGAACGGAAGTGAGTTCGGGTTGGCAGCTACGGGAGGTAAAACTTTAAGAGATGCTTTTCGACCACTAATGATGCGTGCAGCTGATAATCGTATAACCTCAAGGTTAACGCGATTGATGTCGCAAATACGCAAGTTGGACTCTACGAGTGATCGTGGACAAAGATCTGTTGGTGTTGCAATCCAGAATCAGCCTGCAAAGGATATGTTGAAAGGATTCAACTTCAACAATCGTTCAATGTTGAACTCTATTTTGTATCGTCCAATAGCATTGGATACTGCAACTGGAGAAATAACGATCGAAGATCTTATTCCGGTAAATCATATTGCTCCTCCAGCAAATTCAACGCATGTTTCTTTTACAGCAGCATGGGCAAATGTGAATTTTGCGGACGGTGTATCTGAGTTATCACTTTCCAGTCCAACGAACTTGGTTTTAGATAGCACTTTATCAACTGTGACTGTAACTCCGTCAGGAGCACCAACAGGAACAGGAACCGATGTGTTTATCTTACTTGTAGAGTTTTTCCAAGAAGTTAATGGTACACAATACAGCTTAAATGATGGAGGCTACAATGCCTTGAATATCGTTGATGTTGTCTAAAATCTTTAGCACTATGGAAAAGAGAAAGCAAGACAAGTTAGCATCCGCAGGAAAGCGATGCAAAAAGAAAACTCCACCATTTTTCAAGAAGCTACGCACAGCTGGATTAATATTGGCCGCAATCGGAACAGCGATTGTTGCAGCTCCAATAGCACTTCCAGCATTAGCGGTAACTGTAGGCGGGTATTTACTACTCGGCGGAACAGTTATTACTGCAGTGAGTCAAACTGCAGTTGGTGAATCAGATTGTGATGTGGAGTAAATATGCCAAGGAGGTATGATTAAAATTATACCGATTATGGTTTTAATGTCGTTCATCCGCAAATGACGGCTGAACTTCTTAAAACCTATATCGGCATCATACCATAGAGTAATGCATATTCGGAAATGCATATTTTAAGTGGTATGAATTGTTAAATCAGTCCTCCAGGGACAAACCTTGGAGGACTAAAAAATCAAAATTATGTTAGGAAAAAAATGTTTAGAGGATGAATTGAAAGTTAGCGTTTCCAAGAGACGTCCAAAATTCAAAGCTGGAACTGAGTTAGGAAATTCTGTGAATTCGATTCATGTTGACTCAAATGAAGAAATAACTGAAGATTCAGAGATCATTAAGATCACTCTTCATATGGTTTCAAAATCTTGTGTGGGAGTGAGCGAGTAATCGTTAACTAAAATCAAAATTAGGAGCCACCAAGCAGTATGTTTGGTGGCTTTTTTAGATATTAAAATTTAGAACAAATGGAATATACAAATGACAATACAACAATTATAGGAACGGTATCCGGAACGATATTAAGTGTTGTGGCCATGTTTGATGCTGGAGATATTATTAAGACGATAATTATGGCTACTGTTGGGGCTGTGGTTAGTTTTTTGGTGAGTAGGGGGTTGAAGTGGATTTGGGGGAAATGGAAAAAATAGATAAAAGTTTAAGGGAAGTTTATATATTGTGACTGAATTAACACCACCAAAATGGTATACAAAGCTAACAAACAGTTGTTGAATTTGTAGTCTGATGGTTCGTTTATAATAAAGTTACCAAAAATTACTCACTCACTCAAAATATGAAAGAAAATATGAAAAAATTAAAAAAAGAAAAATTTATGAAAGCTTTGATTCCTGGAATTATAACTGCAATATTTATTGCGGTCTTTTTATCAGGAAAAATAATTGATATACCAAGAGGAACTCATAAAGGTGGAATAATTTCAGCTATTGGAGTTTTTACAATAATTTTGAGTGTATTTATTTTAACTATTATATTCTCTAAAATAAGGAAAACTGAAAGAAATTAAAAAAATGTGGAACACTCTCTCGCTAATTTGTGTTTTTTAAAAACTTTGAATTTTATAAAACGTGAGAAATTACTCAAACTCTAAAACCAAAATTGCGGAATTATCACTCATATATTGCATTTATAAAGTTTGTGGAATTGAGCAAAGTTTGGAAAAACAAAATTGTGGATTTTTAGTCGTAACATAAATTATAAAGTTTGCGGAATATTTACCAAAACGAAAAAATAATTTAGAGAATACCGAAATTATAGATAAAAAAATAAAAACTTTTGGTAACACCGTATAAATTTTATTGCTGGTAATCGCTTACTTACGAAAGTCCTTTGGGACTTTCTTGGTTCGTGTTTTATTTACTAACTTTACTACTTAACCACGCAACAAAGCTTATACAAAAACGTTATATGCAATAAACAAAAACAGGTAATAATGAAAAAGATACTTTTAATAATATCATTAGTTGCACTTGCAGTATGTAGCTGCGGAGGAGATAGTTCAACAAAAATTGAGAACGGAATTGAAATAACAACAACCTCTGAAGATAACGTCAATGAGATGATTGAGCATATGGCGAGGTTTCACAAAAAATGTGAAGGTGAGTCAATGACATATAGAGCTTCTGGCGAGAGAACGGCAATTATAATGTGGGATAAGAAATATCCGACAGAAGACGTAGATAAAGCAATTGAAGAATTGAAAGAAACTATATTAAGTGATGCTGATATTGACAATATGAAGTACGGCAACTTAATAGTCAAAGGAAATAGGTTGTTAGAATAAATATTAAGATAAGTCCTTCAGAAATGATGGGCTTTTTGATGCATATAACAGGCGCTAAGAGCAACTCCTTTAAACTTACTATATTTAGATGCCGGCGCTTCGCTTAGCACCAAAACGTAATATTTAATGATAATTGCGTTCGTGCGAGACAATAAAACGAGAATAAATTAACCATATAAAAATGTCGTTTCCCTCAAAAGTAAGAGATCAATTGTTAGTTGCTGCGGCAAGACACTGTTGTGCATGTCATAGGTACAAAGGTGTAAAACTTGAAATACATCACATTAAGCAAAAAAAAAATGGAGGCGGTGATACCTATGAGAACGGAATCGTTTTATGTCTAGATTGTCACACTGATGCAGGTCATTATAACCCCGATCATCCCAAAGGATCAAAGTTTAGTCCATCAGAGCTAAAGTTACATAAGGAAAAATGGTTTAAAACAGTCATTGAGAATAGTATTCCTGTTAAAAAGGAATCTGAAATTAAAGTTGTTTTCGATAATAATGAGGAAATATTGATCATACGTCCGGAATTTTCTGAAATACACAGGGAATATCGAAATATTGAGGAGCTAAAGAAAGTTGACTACAAGAGTTTAATGTCAGATACAACTTCTGCTGGACATTTCGGGGCGTACATTAATTGGAAAATAAAATCATTTGAGAGTTTTGTAGACTTCATGAATGGTGAATTATTTAAGGACATTAAAGAGAAGAATCCTGATAAAGAAAACAACCCTCAACCTATTCTCTATGACTTTAGTGTGAATGGAAATATCTCTAAATTCCGAAACTTAAGTGTAGGAGAGTTTAAACTAAAAATTGTCAACGATGGCACTGACTCTATTGAAGACCCAAAGTTGAGGGTTTTCACAAGTAATTTGACAAACGCACAACCAGTTGACCCAAGGAGAGATTTCTTCGATCAAACATCAACATCAAATATTCAGTTCGAATCTGGAGAATGTGCAGTTTTTCAGCCGAACACTCCAAGTATTCTACATTCTGGAGATTACCTGGAAATAGACTCTATATGTTTTAAACCTGATCCAACGAAAACCGAGGTAATAATAACGTGGGAGTTTTACTCAAGAAGCTCCTATAAATCAGGCGAAATAAAAATTCAAGTTTCCCCAATTCTCAATCATGAAATTAGTTCCAAATATGTTGCTGATCCAGAGAATCATAATAGCAAGATTGAAATTAAATCGAAATATCAGTTCTAAAAAATACATATAACATCAAATAAACACAAGCGGCGAACGTTCATACGTGTTAGCCACATGCGTCTATTTGCAAAACGTTACCCAACATGACGAGTTGTCGTTAAAAGAGCATTTAAGCGATTAAACTATACTACAAAATATATCAATTATAAGAACGTTAGAGAATCTAGTTTTAAATTTAAAGGAAATGAAAAACCTAAAACGGCTAAGTTTACTAAGCAGTTGTTTGTTCATAGTCTTTATCCTTTTTGCATCATGCAAAAAGGATAAGATTCCAAACTATACTGTAAATAACAATGAAACGGTTCCCTGTGAAAGTTTTAATTGGGGAGAACAAATTATATCACTGGATCAGTATTATGGAGATACTTTATACGAAGAACCTTGCTTTAATCCGTTTACGGACGATGAACTGATTTATGTAAGAAAAATATCAGGAAGTTCACCAGAACTAGTTAAACATACTATATCAACAGGGGAAGATCAAGTACTGTGCACATCCTATGAAACTGGAGGCTTGCCTTTAGGTTCACCAGATTGGGGGAAGCAAGGTAAAGTAATTTTCAATGTCGGAACTGGGAGTTCAGGGATTGGATATATTATCAATGATGATGGAAGTGGGTTACAACAATTTTTACCTTCAAATGTTAATTTTACAAAACCAAAATTTAACGGATATGGAAATAAAATTATAGGAGGTGGAACTACTCTATCAGATTATTATGGCCCTATATATAATTTATCTGCAGACATTGTAGATTCTATCCCCTTTCGTCTTCAATCGAATAAGTATGGGGTTGGTGCTCCAAATTGGTTTAGTGGTGAGTTTATTGATGGTCTTTTTAGTTATGGAGATTTTAGCAAGACCCCTATGGAAACGGGGTTATGCTATATTGAATCTGATACTATTGTAGTACCAATTCTAACTGCAACCACCCCAGAAGGATATACTCTTACAAGCGTAGGCAAATATCAAAACCTTATTTACTATGTTCTTTATGGTTTAGGTTTTTATCAATATGATGAAATTACAGGTACAACAACGCTTTTACAAGAAATGTGTGATACTAGGAAAATATTAAACATTAGTGTTTCACAAATTTCTGGTAATATTCTTATTGAAGAATTACACAATTCAAAAATTAGTGAATCGGGCGGAGTTTTAGTTCAGGCAAATATTTATTTATTAAATCCTTATACGATGGAAAAAACATCGATCCTAGTTGAAAAATAACGTTGGTTAACAGCAAATAAGCATCAGCCACAATTAACTCTTCATTTATTATTAAAATAATAAGTTGGTTAAGTGCCTATACGCTTTTTGCTGAATCGTCAAGTTTTTTTCACATGCTATGAGTCGTATGAAGGATTATTATTTTAAAAAAAACAGCCCGCCGAAGCGAGCTGCTGAGAGAAACAAATGAACCCAACGGGCCAACCAATGAACCCGTTTGTGTTATTTGGATTTCAGCTATCGCTAGGAGGTCAGTTTTTGACACCATCGATACAGCTTTATCAACTTACTTCTTTCTGTTCCTGAAGGAGTTTCGATAATCCTCCTTTTAATTTTCTCCATTTCTACAGGGATTTCCTTTTTAGGCATTGTTCTTAAAATACTCTTTGTGCATGCTGGATTGATATGATACATGATATTTAAAGTTATGTTCAGCACACCTCATCAAATGAAATGTGCCGAACTTGTTAATAATTACGACTTAATTAATTGGTGAACGAGTACTTGTCTTAATTGCTTGAGAGAGTTCTGGATTCGCTTGTAGTTCTCTTCCTGCTGCTCCAATTGTAAAAGCGACGAAACAGTCTTCTTGACAGCTTCAGGCCTGTAAAAAGTAGCGCTATGTGCTTCAGTGATAATTTTGATGAGGTCGCTTTTCCGAATAAAGGGAATCACTGATCCTACTAAAGCAATTTCAAATCGTTTTCCTTGGTGCAAGGAGTAAACAATCCAGTAAAGGCTTTCTTTTTCACTTTCCGAATTGCAGCTTATCACAAAGCAATTCGGGCAGGGCTTTTTGAGAGGTTTGCCGCTGTTTAATCCTTTGTTGAGGATAAAGAAGTGAGGGCCTTTATACACGCCTTCTTGTCGATAGGTAATCATTTTGAAATTAGACATAACTACTTGTTTAAAAATTAAGTCATGTTCATCGTCGCTTCGCTCCACCATTAACTCCAAAAGAAAAAACCAAAGAAAACGACCTAAAAAGGCCGAAAAAAAAGGAAAAAAGAAAGCTCATTTTACAGGGCTAAATAGCAGGTTTGTCAAGGTTTTTGTCAATAAAAAATTTGACTCCTGCAGTTTAGCCCAAAAATGAAAGGGCATCTTTAATCAAAAGTAAAAGTTAGTTAGAATGTAATCACAAAATTATTATTGCAAAACCCGGAGGGCCTGACCTTTACTAACCTGCTTATAGCCCTATTTTTGCTTTTATTTTTTTATTTTATTATCTCAGAGATAAGGTAGATCTAAAAAAGTGCGGAGGTATACGTTTATTCCATTTGGATAAATGTTTAAACGGAAGTATTACTTTTTTTCAAGTGTGTTTTTTTTTCGGTGCAATGCGTTTCAACAAGTGCAACAATCTTTTGTAATTGTAGAAAGTTAGTTTGTATTTAGAGACGAAAAACAAGCCCACTCTTGACTGCGGTAATGTTTAAATGGAATGTAGAGCTAAAGTGCTTGCTGACCTTTTGGGAGGCTAGCACATTTCAAGAAGAATGTTAATCGGCAGGGCAGTCATTTTGTTGTTAAATGAAGAAGTAATTAAAAACGAAGGTTTAATGTTTAATCTGAAACCTCCTACTCTACTCTAAGCTACTCTATTCTTATTTGTTAAATACCAGGAGTAATATCAAAACTAAGGTAATCGTTCTAATATCTACTCAGAATAAGACAACTGCTAATTCGAAGGGATATGTAATTTTATTCTTTTTGCACCAATTTAACTGATAATAATCACAGGAAAAACAGCCTTGAGCTTTCTATCAATTCAAGAACGAAGGGTTAATGATTTAGTTTAGAATAAAGCATAACACGAAGGACGCGAGCCGCCTTGCGAGTGGAACGAAGGGGGGCGCAACAGATGGCTGGGAAGCAGACAAGTTGCAACCTCTGTGCTTTTTGGCACACGAGGGACGTTTCCAGTTTTTTGAATTCGAAGGTATAATGTTTTACAAGTGTGGGTGTTTTTTCGGTGTATTGAAAAGGAGACGAAAAATAAGCCCACGCTTGACTTCGGTAATGTTTAAATGGAACGCAGAGTTTTAGTGCTTGCTGACCTTTTTCGGGCAGCTTGCACATCTTAGAGTAATGCAAAAAACTGGAATCGGCCTGAAGCCTGAGAGACTAGCAGGCGAGCCATACACGACGCTGCGGTGACACCCCAACTTAAAAACTTCGCTTCAGCGAAAACCGATTAGGGGTTTTGGGGTGGCAAAGTAGCAGCAACTGAATGCGGAGACACCCACGTGAGAAAAATAAGTGGAGAGTGGCGCGCGGAGTTTTCGAGCACGACACTATGGAACGGTAAAAACAAGCCCGGAGTGAAACGGAGCTTTGTATAGGCTTGTTTTTATATTTTTTGAGCAGTGAGGTGGTGACAATTGAAGACCACATTTCCTGTTCATTCAATCTTTAGAAATCACCAAAATATACGAAGTTTAGAAACAAAAAATCTTCAGTTGCTGGTTGCGGAGGATAAGGCTTAATCATTCAGAGATGTTTGTTCGTGAGCTTTTATCTGATGGGTAGGCATATTTTCACAAAGATAAGGACAAATAGAATGGAGATTTCACGCCCCAATGGAGATGGAAAGCTTTGTGAAATAGTTTGCATAGGAACACACTAGGATAAAGCAACCCTATAGTGCTCTTGTAATAGTATTTTTGCTCTTATTTATCTCTGTCAAGTTTCCTTCACCTATATTATATTCATACCTGATTGTAAGTGATTTTCACCTTAATTATCAATTATACTGTTCTTTTGCAAGTTGAGATTAACGTTAGCTTCTTTAACTAAAAAGTGTGATTCTGAATGTAGGACTGATACAGGTGACAATTTTTAACAAGCTTCATCTATCTCTTTTACCATTATGGTTAGTTTAGCAAGATAATGCTTTTCATCATTAATTTCAGTCTCATAAAATTAATGGTGATTTTTTCTACTCCTCCAATTATCAAAATACTTCAGTTTTTCCTTGAATACTTTTTGCCATATTTAACTTTTTGCCAATGACCCATTCTAAGTATTGGGATGTCATACTTTTTACAATTTTAAGTAATGAATTAACAGACAAACCTAATTCTACAGTTAGTTGGACCATAGGTTTTTATCAAACAAGATCATGAATTTGTTTTAGATAGAGTTGTTGTGTCATGACTTTTAAATTAAATAATCATTTTATTTTTGCTTTAATCTCCATTCATCTAGTTGTTTAAAGCATAATTTGATCGATAAATTTTGTATAAAAAATAGAATGAAAAAAATGAGAGAAAGATTAGATATATAAAAAACTAATGTTTCATGTGAGTTCATAACCATACTAACTTCAAGAAGTAAATTATCTTGTTTGATAAATAGGTATGACAAATTTCCATAACTCAAACCCAAAAGAAATGAATATCCAAGTATTGCTAGGGTTAAAAACAGCATAGTAGTTGTCTGTTCCCAAACAAAAAGAAATCCTTTCCATTTCCAAGAACCCAAAGTCTTATGCATAATATATAATATAGAGGATTTGAAACAAAATAGAAATATTTGAAATACCCATAACACTATTAAGATTGAAGTAACAGTAGGAGTTGGATGTTTTAAGTACATAGGTATTCTACCAATTTTTAAAGGTGAGACAAACGCCCAATAAATAATCTCAGGGAAAATCGTTTTATATAACAACAATAAAGACAACGAAAACAATGCTAATTTCACTAGTTTAAAAGCTAAATCATTGGTAATTATTATTTTCCTTAAATAAATGATAAAACTGTTTGTTTTTATTAAAAACTTATAATTCATAATCCTCTAATTTTTTGATGTAATTTAATTTCTCTTAAATATGGATTGATCCATTTATATAAATCATTTTTTATTTGTATGTTATCTATTAACATAAACTCTTGATATGATTTTTTATGAAGACCATGATTGCATGTTTTTATAGTGAACCCACTTCCACAATAACACTTACTTCTATTGTTAAGTAGCTCTCCTGATACTCTGTCTTTTAATATAGCAGGAATAAGGCGCATCTCTTCAATATTTAAAATGTCCCCATAGCCTTGAATTATTCCTGGAGTTCCATGCGAGTATTCTCCTTCTTTATATTGCTTATTTAATTCATAAAATGAATTGTTCTGAAAATAAGGGACAACAATCAATGAAATGAAATCATGTAGCGTTTTTATTTTAGTCTTGAGTAGAATACATTCTTTTGCAGCTGTAGTTAAACAACAATTTCCTAAACCTTCATAAACATGACGATCAGCTTTGGATGGTATCCTCTCTCCTATTTCAAATACTAATGGGAATCTATTGGGATAAACACTTAAAACAACTCTTATGTCATAACTGTCGTTTGAAGCTATAAAAAGCTCTCCTGTAAACTCTAAATTGTCTTTATCCCAATTTAAATGAGGAAAGCTTTCTAGCACTTCATTTATTTGTTGATTAATATCCATAAGGACGAGGAATTATTGTTGAAGTAGAAATTGTTCTTCCTAAACTTTCTGTCTTAACATCTTGATCTTCATCCTCCCCTAAAGGAAATCTATCACCAAACTGATTTTTTATAAGGATCTCACTTGCTTTTTTAAAGTTCGTTTCAGCTTCAGCTTTATCTAAATCTCCAAGTAAGTTGACTAAAGTCTTGAGAAATTCGCTTTTTCTAGTTTCTGAATAATCAGCGAACACATCTTCGTCCTTTGGGGTTGTTGGACGAATACATTTAAAGCCATCCATCTTGTTAAGTTCAGTATCTATTTTACGAACTGTATCGCGAAATGCTAAATCATCATTATCGTCTTCAACATAATTATTGGAAGCTAGGATAGTTAACTCAAATCCACTTGGAAGTTTAAGAGAACTGTTATTGAACTCCCTAAAGTCCTTCCAAGCTTTTAGGTATCTGACAATTCTTGCCAATTGTGGATTCTTCAATTCATTAAACCATTCAAAAAATGCTTTAGCATCGCTTTCCGTCCAACCTTTAGTGCGATGTGCTAGTTCAATAACATCATCCATCTTATAGTAAATTGGCAAGTCAATGTGATGACCATCTGCAAAAACTACTCGAATACAAGTTAGTTTTCTTACGCTATCTTGATTTGTATGATTATCTACAGCATCAAATACCCAGTCGTGCCATGTTTGAATTGGTTTACGATTGTTCTCACCTTCTTCTTCTATAAAATAGATTCCATCATCCAAATCATATTTGAATAAGTTCTTCTTTAAAACTTCATCATAGACTGATATTGGATTGATCGCTGTATCCATTTCAATAGATCCTTGACTTGCGAATTTAGGTTGTAACTCATTGGGTTTATTTTCAGAAAACCACTTTTTAATCTTTTTCCTAAGTTCTTTTCGACTTGTTAAAAGTCCTTCTTTCTTTTTAGGATCTAATTTAATTCCCTTATTAAATCCAATAAACTCTTTATGTAATACTGCCATTTTTATATTTTTTAAAATTTGTGATTAAGGTCGTTGTTGACCCAGTTTAGTTCGATAAACTCTCCTTTTGTTTGGAAAGGCTCTCTTCCGGTATAATAACTTCCTGAGAGTTGTTTGTTTTTCCCGTTTTTGATAAATTTCACTACCTCTGTTCCGTAATGCGGTGGAAATCCTTGCTCCATACTACCTTCATTCAAATAGTTATAGATTAATCGATAATGCTGTTCATCTTCTGTCTTTTCAACATGCATCCCTTTATTTGTCGATGGGGAGGATGGTGTACCATCTACTTTGAATGTAAATGAAGTGATACATAGTTTGTGACCATTTTGATTGATGAGTTTTATATGCTTTAGTTTACCAGTACATTTTTGTCCTTTTTCATCAGTATATTGGTATTTCAAAGAACCTTCATATCTACCTGAAAAATCATCTATCCAAAATAGATACTTGAAAGGTGGATACTTCCACAGATAATTGGAGATTAGCATCATCAGTATAGTTATTCCAGTAAATATTGAAAAGGATATTTTCCAATAGCCTTGAACCAAATAGAGAGTAACGAAAAATCCAATTATTAAAAACGGGAGGGTTTTCGAATTGTAATATTTAAAGTAATCATGCTTCATAAGCATTTGTCTTTTTATAAAATAAAATTAAGGAAGGAAGTCTTTCTCCCTTCCTAATTATCATCATGCAGATCTTAGTAGTGCTGCAATTCCAATAAGCACCAACATTAATGCTGCGCCCATTGTAATCATTTTAGCATTTTCACCCGCCGCGTGTACACAGCTGTTTTTGTGACAAACACTAACTTGATTTGTTTTTTGTGAATTTTTTGTCATATTAAATGATTTAAAATTGTTTTACTTTTTCCTCATTCCAGAGCAGAGGAGTATCGCTCATTTTGGTTTCTAGTTTGGTTTCTCTGTTGTCAAAGACTCTTCAGGAAATTCATCTCCTGTTTTTTTACCTTCAACAAACCAAACGCAGAAAATATCTGAACTTGAAATTTCAGAGACCGTCATTGCAGGACCACCACTCTTTAACCAAACAATTGTTCCAATTTTCATTTGAAAAAATGTTTAATTTAACCTAACTTCTCTCACTTCTCGACCGAAAGAACTGGACGGCTATTTAAGTATAGCTACTTATTAAATATGCTGTTGAATAGTGTTAAATATTACAACTCATTGTTATAATGATTTGCTATATTTGTTCAAATAACACCAAACCTTACCCTAACTACTGAATGCGTGACTCACGGATTTGGTAGTTAAAATGAATCGAATAATGGAAACGAAAGAAGAATTTAAATCCACATGTAGCCTTGACTTATTTGAATATATAAATTGGAAAAATGATTATCCAAAAGAAGCAGAGAAAGCTCTTTCTGAATTGTCATACGGTTTGAACGAGATGTGATGAGGATGGCTGAAGTTGCTTGTTCTAAATGGGGGTATGATGAAACTGTTGCTTTTGATATCTCTAATTGCGTTTTTCAAAGGGTGTGGAAATATCCAAGCTATAATCAGAAGAAATCAAAAAGTAAAGATATTAATAAAGGGGTTAAGCTCTGGTTACACAGAATAGTTTATACGCAATTAGCGAATTATAAAAACAAAGGTTTTTGTTATGAAGCTGATGAAGAAACTGATTTAGCTTTAATTGAAACAATTGAAGATTTGGTAGAAGGGTATGGTGTACCTGATGAGAAAAGGAGAATAATTTTAAAAACTATGAAAGTGGTGGATGAAGCTCTTTCTCAACTGACTCATAAACATAAAATTATCTACTTGACATACAAACTGTATTGTAGTGTTGATAAACCCTACATACCTAGAGCTATTAGTAAAAAACTACAGGGGGAACTTGGTTTGGCACAAGGAAGTATTAGAAAATATAAAGAAGAGGCAAATAGAATTGTAGCAACTTATTTAACTAGAATCAATGGCTAAAAAACATAAATTAGGAGGATTGGTAAATGAAAGTAATTTACACCATTGGTTAAGTTCTTCAGGATATCTATACCCAAGAAACGAAACTGAATTGGCTTTATTTGAAAAAGCCTATATTGGATATGATTTTAAATTGGAGAGTAAATCTATAAATGTTGCTAGCATCATTAATGGAACTTTAAAATGCCAATCGAAAGTTATTTCTTTTATTGATAATGAAGAAGAGAAGGACATACAAGAATTAAAAATGGCGGCAAGAAAAGGTATTGAGTCTATTCCAAAGGATATTTTGGATAAAATGAAGAACAAGCACAAAAATGGAGATAAGTAATACTTCAAAAACTTTTATAAAAGAATTAGCTGAGTTTATTGCTTTAGAATATGACGAAATAATAACGCCATTAGAAAGAATAATTGAATCAGAGGGTGTTATAGTTTTTTATGATGATTACGGAAATGCATTTGACGGTATAATTGTTTATGACTCCCTATTTTATATTCACATTAATACCAAAAGTGGAAATAGAGCTGATTCAGCAAGAGGAAGGTTTACATTAGCTCATGAATTAGGACACTATTTTATAGATAACCATAGGAACGGCTTGCAAAGAGGACTGTTAGAACCTCACCCCTCCAAAAACAACGAAGATAAGCATCAAAAAATAGAGCGTGAAGCTGATTACTTTGCTTCTTGTTTATTGATGCCTGAAGAGCGATTCAGTAAAGACTGTTTAAGGCGTAAATTCAGTTTCTCAATTATAGAAGAACTTGCAGAAAAATACCATGTTAGTTTAACTGCTTGTGCTATTCGTTTTTCAGATATTGGAAATCATCCTATAATGATTGTTTACTGTGAAGATAATGAAGTGAAATGGAACTGGAATAGTAATGATTTTCCATTTAAGAAAATTGCTAAGGATGGTAAAAGAGTGCCAGAAGACACCTTGGTTGGTGAATACTTTAAAACTGGTAAAGGGTTCAAAAGGACAGAACAGTTACTAGCAGGTGACTGGTTTAATTGTTACAATTATACAGATGAGGGTAAGAGAATATATGAGCACTTTATTCCTCATAAGAATAAAGTGCTTTCTGTAATTTGGGAGGATTAATCTTCAGGATTCGTAAAGTAGTATCACTCCAATCATTTATAATTAAAAAATATATCATCTGCAATATCTTGCATAAATTTAGATAAAGGTCTTTTATGAATATCTGCTTCATCCGTATAATTTCCTAGAATTATACGTTTTGATAAATTTGTATCATTAAATATACTACTAAAAGACTTTTTTAGGACACTTTTGTAAGATTCATCATAAGCTCTTCGTTTATAAAACAACTCTTCAATAATATCCTTCTGGGTATTATATATGCTGCTTAAATGAAATGTATCTTCAAATGAACCAGGTGACTTAATATTATCAGTTTCTTTATCAGGATCTAAAAACTTAACTTTGATGTCATCAATATCATTACTTTTTAAATATTCTGCTTTACTATCTGTATCTAAATAAAACCTATATCTACTTGGCTCTAATTTATTTGTATAAAGTCTGAAATCAACAGGATTGGCGCTCTTAATATTATTACATGTTGCACAAGAGGGGTATAAGTTAAAAACACTCGCACTCAAATATGGATATTTACTCTTTGGGTAATAATGATCTAATTGAAACTTTGCAGAAACTTCATTACCTAAAGAATATAAAGGCTTTTTTCTTCCTTTCTTGGAAACTGGATATCTATTTTTACTAACAGAGACGGTTAATTGAGAATTACAATATACACAAGCCCTAATTCCAATAGAGTCATAAAATGTTGGATAAAAATCAGACCTTAAATAATCATATCCAAAAGCCATTAAAATCAAATCCTTAAGATAAATTATTTTATTTTTTCGATTTTGTGTGATCTTTTGAGGTGGAATTTCTCCAATCCTATCTTTAATTGAATCGAGATCATATTCTATTAATAAACTATTGGTCTTTGTTTTAAATTCAACTATTATTTTATTTAAAAATTTAGCTTCTTCTTTACTCATATTTTTAGAATAGAGTCTTCTCATTTCAATCAAGTTCTCTTTAATGGAGTCATGTTGATTATTAAATTGAGATTTAAAAGATCTAATTTGTTCCTCAACTATCCGTTTATCTATTGATATCATTTTTAAGTTTTAATTTTGATAAATGCTCAATCTGTTCATCAAGTTTATTGGAAAATTTGATATAATATAGATCTAAAAGTATTTGTTTTATTAAATCTTCCCCTATCAAATTGATAACATTTAACGAGTTTTCAGCATTCCAAACATCAGCTCCTTTATTTGACTTTAAAAAGTCAATTAATGAATCTATCTTAGACTTTGCAAACCCACCCATAAATCCATCACCCAAAAAGAAATTATTCGCCAATAAATCATGAATATTAGCCCCGAAAGATTGATTTCCTTCAGGTTTAGGTTCACCTTTTTTGAGTCTTAAAATATTCGAAGAAGGAATGTCTGACAAAATGAAAGGTGAATGCGTTGAAAATAATATGTTAATTCCTTCAATGTTTCCAAGATGAGCTTTTTTAAGATTATCAATCAGTGTTGAAACAAATAATCTTTGAAAATCAGGATGAAAATAAAGTTCAATTTCATCCAAAATAATATTAATATATGGATATTTAATATCTTCCGAATTATTCTCAAATACCGAGTTCAAGTTGTTTATATGATACACAACAGATTGGATAGACTGAATTAATTGCTGTTCTCCAGAGCTTAAGTCACCAAATTTTGAACGACTTATTGGATTGACAATTTCTTCAAGAAAAATCTCAACATTAAACAATGATGGCGGAAGAAAATTAATGATTTCTGAGCTGACAGTTTTTGATATTCTCTCTGACAGTTGAACTATTGAAATATCTAATATACTCGTATTCCCAGCTTTCCTCCAGTGTAAAGTATCTTCTTCAAATAATGGGTTAGACTTAAGATAATTTATAGCCTGATTTAACTTAAATGTTATATGACTTTTGTCCTCCTTTAAAACACGTATATAATTTTTCAAATTTCTATCTGCATTTTCTTCTTTTTCACCAAGATTATAGAAAGAAGGTTGAATACTTTCTCCCGTAGAATATACAGTAGGATCCCGTCCAATAAATAGCCCTTCTTTATCATCTAGGTATTTTTTATAAGACTCATACGTTTTTGCAATTTTAAATAATTTCTTAACGATATACTTTTCAATCTCTATCTTAAATGGCACTTCTACTATATCACGATCTAGGTTGATTAATTCTGTATAGATAAGTTCCAATAAATCTGACTCAGTGGAATAGTCAGAGTAAAGCTTTTCAAAAGTCCAAATAATCGGCACCTTCAACCTCTTATTTTCGTAGAGGTTTTCAACCTTTTTTCTATTTAATTCAAATCTTAAATCAACAACCTTTTGAGTTGAGGTTAAATTTAAATGCTCATTAGATGTTGATTTAAGTAATAAGTTTGCCAAAAGCCTAGATTTCGAAAGATATTCTTCTCTATTAATATCAATATTTCCCTTTTCCCTCATAGGATTAATAACAACAGGAGTTTGATATCCATCATTTTTATGAAACAAAGCTCTTATCCAATCGCCAACATGGTTGGTGTTTAAGCTATAAATAGAATAATTGATTGCAATAGAATAGAAAAATTCTGGCAAATGCGATTTTTCGAGCTCTTGAAAATCATTAAAAGTGTATTCTTCTATATGCCTCTCTAATTCAACGGACGAAATCGTGATATCAAAATCATCAAGTCGAATACAATAAACCGTATTATTTATTTGATAAAGTAAATCTAATTTCACCCCTGTCTCCGTATGCCATAGTGTTTCATCATCAGGATTATTTAATATTCCACAATGCGACGCTATATTATGAAATGCCAAAAAAAGAAATTCTATTATGGTACTTTTTCCTGCTCCATTCTTCCCTACAATGGCAGAAATACTAAGATTAGTTTTGCTTCCAGAAGTACTAAGTTCTGAAGAGTACAATTCAACTTCTTCTTCTGGATAATAGTATAATGACTTAGTAATTAATTTATAATCAAAACAACTATAAAATGAATAAAAGGTATTTTCCTTTAATATTTTCAAGTAGTCTGATTTACTTGGATCCTCTTCTAATGAAATCCTATCCTTTGTCTGAATACCTATTAACTTAAATCCACTCATACCATTTCTTTTTTTAGCCCATTTCTTATAAAAAACTATTTCTTTAACCTTCCTGCTGCGGTTTCGAAAACCTTACCACCAAAAATTCCTTCTTTATAAAACTCGCTTATAACTTGAATAATATCTTTGGCTTCATCTTCGTTTTTAGCATTTATTTTCCCATCAACATCGTAGGAAAATTTAATTTTTAATTTCTTTCCCGCTCGATTGAATTCCAACTTGAAATTCTTACAAGTTTTCAAAAAATCGATATTCCCAATATCTTTAGCTTTAATAAGTTTATTTCTAAATGAAGGCTTATTCATTATAACAGATGAAATGTGCTCTATTCCATTTACAAAGTTTATTTCACTCACCTCTTCAACCAACTCCATACTCAATTCTATAAACTCTTCAGTTAGGCTTGTTATATCTTCAAAGCCCTTTTTGTTGAATATATAAATATTTTGATCAAAATAAATCATATCAATACTGGGCTCAATATTGATAGAGAAACCGTTCATTGGTTTTAGAGTGCTAGTTGTCGTGTCAAAAACTGAATTAATTGAGTTTTTCATAGCACCTTTGAGATTTTTTGATAGAGATTGATCTACAGCCATATTTCTAGGTGCTAATTTCTTAATACAATACAGCCAATCTTGCTTTGAGGAACTGTAAAAGCCATAACAAATAGCCCATGCCTTTTCTAATTCGGTGATTTTCTCAAAAGATTTTAAAGCTTTGATTTCTCCACCTAATCTGGTATTCAGAAATTCTTTAAATCCAGTTATCTTTCCTAGGTCTTTATATGTTTGAATTTTCTCTTCTGTATCATCAATGACTTGATAATCTTTTATTTCAATGTCATCTCTGATTTTTTTCTCAATAACTTTTTTAAGCATTTTTTGAATTATTGGAGCTAATTCAGAACTCAAGTCAACTTGTAGGGGTATATATTCGAATTTTTCTGATGGTTTAGTTTTAGTCTTTGAACCTGCTTTCTTTTTTCTTTCAATAATATACATGTGAATAGTTTCACTGCTTGTATATTCCTTCAGATCTTCTAATAATTCTGTTGCTTTCATTTAATGTTTTTTAATTTTTATAAGCAAAATAAAGTCTATGACTTAATTTTAAAAGTTTTAACTCTTCCTCTTCCTCAATCCATTTTTGACTTGAAATAATTAAGGCATTCTTAATTTCTTTGTCCTTTGAGAAGTGCGTAAAGTCAAGTTCAAACAAACCATACTTCATGTTTAGTATTGGGTTTATTAGTATTAAACTTGACGTAGAGTATAATTTGTAATAGATAAAGAATAAAATTGAAAATACGATGTAGTTATATGTATCAATGTTTCCCTGAATCATTAAAGGAATAACGTATGTTGCTAAATAGGACAATGACTCTTCATTTTTTGGTCTAATTGATGTGACTTTTACAGGAAAGGCATTTACTTTTTTCTTAGAAATATTCTTAAAAGTTAAAATTGTGCCAACAATTGCAAAAGTACTTAAGAATGCTAGTACGGTTAAAAAACCAAATTCGGATATGAATGTTTTAATGGATTCTAGACTAATATCGACAAATTCAAAACGATCAATTTTTTCAAATAAAATCTTAATTGCAAGCAATAAAAATAATGGTAAATAGGATAAACAAAACATTGCGAAAAGAGATCCTTTTTTTAGGATGTGCGGAGAATTGCTCATTATTTAATGATTAGTGATTTAAGCATATTTATAGAGTCTGAATAGGTTAAGTCTTCAATGAGGTTATATAATTTTTATTTTCCTGAAAGATAATCAAAAATTACTTTTCTCACATCAGCTTGTTGTCCATCTTTTTTTGGGTGTTTGAGATCAAACTGTTTTCCGTGAATGCAATAGTATTCGAAGTTTTTTTCATATTTGGCGTTGAAACCTGACATTTGTCTTCGCTGCTCAGGGCATCCTATTACCCAGTCGTTTTCTGATTTAAAGGCCAACCATATCAATTTGTCTAGACCGTTTGCTAACCATCGTTTAAATTGTTTGTCTATTAGTGTTCGATCATAATCTCCTACCATAGATTTAATTTTAACCTCATCAATTGGATTGGAGGTAAGTATCTTTTTCAACTCTATGGAATCTGGCATCATGACCTCAATTCCAGGTTGCGTGCGAATTGCATTAATTGAAAATTGAGAAATGGCTAAAATATAACCCCACCCCGCTCTTGAAGTGGTTTTTTTCATCATGCTGAGCATTCTATCTAAACCTTTTGCTACCTTGAGGAGATCAGATCCGTGAGCTGGTGCAAAGGTTATTAGTTTGTTAATTTTAATTTTACGGTATGCCTTATCATAGGAACATAATGTTTCTGCTAATAATGCACCTCTAGATGTTGTAATGACATCGATGGGTTGTGTAAATATTTTATTTCCTAAAAGTTTTATGAACCAATCCGCATTTTCTTGGATTGAATGTGAAGCTGTAGGGTGATTAAAAGCTATAATTTGATCAAAGGTTTGGTTTTCTATTAGTTTGTTAAGTAGCCTACTGTAATCAGAAATACCAGGTTCTAATAATTCACCAAACGAGTTTTCTACTGAGCTAAAAGTACCATGGAGTAATAATAGCGTTTTTTTATGCTCATCTATTTGAATGAGATCATCTAGTTTTATGAAACTGTCTTTATTTTCAGTAGAGTGGAATTTGTAAAAACCATATTTTTCTTCTCCAATTTTATTGATTGATTTATGGACTAATTCCGTTCCTCGGCCACTGACTTTGTTGAGATTTTTAGTTGCTTTATTGGTGTAGCTCTTTATACATGCTTCATGTCTTGGAAAAGTCAGTACCTTAATTGAAAATTCAGTTTGTTCTTTCTTGTTTTTATCTTTAAGATGAAGTAAATCACCTTCTCTTTCAAATTTTTTATTAAAAAAATAGGTAAACTTATATGATAATGAATACCGTTCTTGACTGAAGTTTATATCGGTTGACTCAGGAGTAATTAAATACATTTCTGCTTTTCTCGAATGGAATTCACCAACTGGATTTTCTTCTAAATATACTAAAGCTCCTTCATTCTTCTCTATAAACAAATCAAACCGTAATTGAATTTCTTTTTCACTTGTAATAATTTCAGGTACATTTAAAAAATTGATTTCGGAGAGGTCAATAAACCTTTCTTTAATATCAGAACAGTCATGTATCTCAACATTTTGATCTCTTAATAAATCAACTGTTTCTTTTGTTATGCCATGGTGATCAAAGTTTCCAAATTCAGAAAACTTTATCTTACCTGTTGCGGCTAATTCCTTATCATTTGCCCAACCTAGTGTACCCCAAATTTTTTCAATTTTCTTGTATTTAGCGTTTTTAAAGTCGTAAACATTAAGTTCATTACTGTCGGCCGAACCACCGATTTTAAGAAAGCTGTATTCTTGAGATTCGAATGTTATTTCGTTAGGTTTGAATTTTAAGGCCATGATTGAAAATATTGATAGAAGTTACAATTACTTAGAAATCCATTCAAAATCAATCAAATGTGCCAAGTTATCAGTCAACTCATCATCAGGATTTGATCTTAAGTATTTTCCATTTAATCCATTTACAACCGTGACTTTTTCTCCAACTACCCAGTTTTGTTTCTTATAACTCCACATCCAAGTATATGCACTGTTCGATTTTTGTTCTAGAATAGTTACTGCCTGAACTTTTGACTTTTTAATCGCTCTAGTCATTCCATTATTCTTAACTTCATGAAATGCATAATCAGTGATTACGTTGTCATCATCTTTCCATACTCCTGAGATTCTATATTCTGCCATATTTAATAATTTATTTTGTTAATATTTATGCTCCAAATGTGTACCTCCCTGAATAAACAAATGTGACTCCATCAGGGCAAAGAGTTGAAGTAACTTTAATAATAAATGTATAAGTTCTGTTTGGTTGAGAGGCATCTAATAACAGCCCTCCTTGTCCGTTCGAGATAGTTACAGATCCCCCTATAGTATTTATTGTATCTGTAAATGCTCCTCCAAGACCATCTTGGACGGTAACGTTAACTAAGCCAAATGTATCACCAGCGGGTAAGTTTGAAGAAATAAGTTCTGTAAGGGTCATACTTCCACCAGGATTGTCATTCGTTCCATCATTAAATGGACTGGTTTCCAATGGAGATATTGTCAAACTGTTACCATCTATATATCCTACAACTGCAGTTTGAGAGCCTAAATCTTCATAAGAATCATATGTATACGAGAGACTGTATACGAAATTCACACCATTCATACATAAATCTGTTTTAAGATTAATTTCCATGAAAATCGAAGGATTAGGATTCGTAGCATCAAGATTAAGTTCAGAGCCTGTATCACCATCTCCAGTGTTAAATGTAACGCTACCACCAGCAGTAACAGGAAGGGAGTGCAAACCACCAGCACCGTCAGTTAACATAATCTGCATAGATTCAAAAGAATGACCTGTGGGTAGTATCCCACTTACAATATCCGAGATTGTAATACTTCCGCCTGGATGACTTATGCCATTATTTACATGTTTGTCGACTAATGGATTCATTGATTCCCCAGAGTTGTCTGTCAAAGAAATTACATCAGTTAGCGCCTGAATAGCATTACAAGGATTGTATGAATAGTACAATTGATAATTAAAACCTTGACCGGCTGTACATTCTGCTGTGATTAGAAGTAACGATATATTATAATTTCTATTTTGATCACCATCGTTAAGCACAAGGCCTCCGTCACCATTATTGAAAGTGACAGCGCCTCCAGCGGTATTGATCGTTTTTGTATCAGTATTTCCAAGATCATCGGTTACTGCTACGTCTAATTGAGTGAATATTTGTGGAATTGAAAGTCCGGCAACATTTGAAATATCTGTTATGGTTAATGAAACTGGAGCGTCAACACCATCATCAATAGATAAATCTGCTTCTTCAACTTGATAAGTATGTGTACTATCTGTTATTTCAACTATCTGTGTAAGATTTGATAAGTCATTACAGGGACCATGAACATAAGAAAGGGTTGCTAACTTTCGGAATCCATCCGTACAAAAATCTGTTGTGAGTTTTGTTGCGATATTGTATGTATGATTGGCGCCGTTTAACTGTAAACCTCCATCTCCATCGTTAAATACAGCAGTACCTGAAACAGTTGTTATCGTTTTCGTATCAGTATTTCCAAGATCATCGGTTACTGTAATATCCAATTGTGCAAAAGTATTATGACCTGCTGGTAACTCTGAAGGGATATTGGCTGTGAAAGTCATTTGCCCTGGATTATTATTCGCTTCGTCATCTACTTCTTGTGTTAAAATGTTTGAAAGTGTAAAGCCGTTGCTGTCTGAATAACTCACATGATTTTCTACTGCTTGAAGATCAAAACAGCCAGTTGCTAAGGTTATAGGACAATCAGAAAGATTAAACAAACCACTTGAATTCTCTACTTGAACACGGAATCTGTGGTAAATTGGATTTCCGTCATCATCTTCACGTGATAAAACGGACGTCTCATCAAAGTTTGTAAAGTCTGGTACTCCACCAACCAATGGGGGGTACTGCTGAAGGGCTTCGTTACTCTTAGCTTTATAGACTTCTACCCAGTTTCCAGAGGCATTCATCTTTTGTAGGCTGTATGTACCATTATAACATACTTGTGGCCATTTCAAAATAACGTTTTGTAATTCTGTAGCTGCAGTTATACCATTTTCTGAAGTAATACACGGTGCCGGAGGATTATTTGGATCAACTAAAGATGTACGAACCATTTTAGAAGGTTCTGAAGGTATGTACTCTTCTGTCGTTCCGTCTTCCAATATTATTTTACGCATTGCGACTAATCGATAATGAAGGTCTTCACCGTATAAAGGATAATCAAGATTATCAAAGAGATCACACAATTCAGTATTACCGATGGTTCCATTAATTTCAGTCTGTGCTGCCAAATCCATGGTTCGCACAGTCAATGCATCTATTGAATCAATAGCACGATAAATATCTATTCTTGTAATCCCCTCGCTTTCGATGTACTCCTCCAATTTAAAACAAACTGCCGTTGGAATTTCTGACGCCTGATTTTCTACCTGTGTAATTGTCTTCTTGATACCCGGCTGCTTAGCTGGACGAGTATTCACTAATTGAATCGGTCCGACAATCGTGCTTGGTGAACTCTTAATTTGTCTGTCGGAAAGTTCCATCGCATAGTAGAAGTAATGACTCACTGAACCACCGTCAATTTTATAATCGGTAAATCTTAAGTTTCCGTTTGATAGTTTTACAGCAAAAGGGGTCGCATTATATCCAGACGCTCCAGGTGCAAGTAAATCATCGTTTTCACTTCGCAATACAGGATTTGAATTACTCGTTTGATCTCCGTTTGCGATATGCTCAAAAATCATTGGATTTTCGGTCTGCGAAGTAAAAGCACCAGAAATAGCGTCTCTAACTGCTTGTTCCATAGTAATGACTTCGCCCGTCTCTGAAATTGTAAAAGTAACTGATGATCCAGGAGCATCGACATTATTTAAGAATGGTTTTATTTGAACCGATGACGTTGCGCTTTGAGGTAGAATATAATCTGGATTGTCTGGAATTTTAAAGCAAAATATACTTCCAGGATATTCCAAGAATTCACCAGCATTTGCACCTGATGTCTCAAGTACCACATTCACAAAGTCACTCCATCGCTGAGTGAAGTATGTATCAGGAGCAGGAATTGCAGCTAATATTGTTTGAACGGTTGAAGGTTTGTAAAGTGTATCTAATATTTTTCGTTCATTTGCTTTATAAACCAACACAGAATAAGGTACATTGGTAAAGCCTATATCCATTGTATAAGTTGATTTTCCATAGAAATCAGGACGTGTTGCATACAGGGGACCTGTTGGTGGTAATGGCGGTTCTGGATTTCTGATTTCTTGAGCTGTAATAGCGGCAGGAGTAGCCACGTGTGATGCGCAATCATCAGCAGATGGATCATTGTTAATGCCATCTATTGCTCTTATTCCCAAAAAGGTTTTTCTAGATCCTTCACCAAATGAAGGAAGTATTGAGTCTTCATTAAATTCATTCGTTTCTGGACCAGCTCCAACTTGGGTTTCATCAACCTTTAAGTAAAATAGATAAGACGGATGATAATTTATTTCTATTCCAGACCCTTTGACAATCGGAACATATTCACCCGAAGGGGTATATGAACTTGGAACTCCGGACTGGTTTATTTGAAATATTGGATCAACAACTATGAGTACAAGGTTTCCTGAATCCTCATAGACGTTTTGAACTTTAAGTTCCTTCATTCTTGCATCTGTTCGGGAATCAAGTGGGGTTGGAAGGTAATTTTGATTTTCTAATACTCTCACCTTTCCTTGAAACCATGAAATATCAGGATCAACATGAGAAGGTAATGGGTTTCCATTAAATGTAAATGTGTAAATTCCAGTCAAAGATCCAGGAATTGGATCCCCAGGATGCGCTCCAGAAACGACATTTGTTGGAGTGTAGACATCTGGTTCTTCTACAATTGTACATTCACCAACAAGACCACCCATTATTAATTCAGTGGTAGTACCGTCTGTATTTTGCCTTAGTTCTTTATATGATGGTTTTAATTCATCCTCATAATTTCCATTTAGAATAATTAAATTGTTAGTTGTGTCAAAGGAAAGAATCGATACTTGTTTTCTAAAAGCAATACTTCCAGAAGAACTGTTTTGAAAGAAGGTTTCATTTACAACGATGTCTGTATTTGTTCCGTTAAATGTAACTGAATTAATTGTGTAATCTCCATCATTATCGAGTGATGCAAATAATTTGAAATCTGCTACTCCATTAAAATCATTTGTAACATCTCCAGCTATTAAAAACCCATTATTTCCTGAGTTGAAGGCTATGATATGATGTATTTTATCAAAAGTCACGGTGCCGTCCGATACTGTATCATCTACTGTCTCAACTACCTTAACCTTAGTCTGAGTTCCAGTAAAAGTGGATTGGGTAATTGTATATTTTCCATCATTATTTGTTGAATCCTCAACCTTTAATTCATCATTGGTGCTAAATGATTCGAGATAAATGGATTTTACCAATTTATTATCCCAGTTATTTGCATTTCCTAAATTCTCTGAAACCAAAAATCGTTCGCCTATCGTAGGACTTAAATAACTTTCAGTGGTTAACCACACATTTGAACCCGTAGGCGTTTCTACTGAATTTGTTTCACGGATTTGATGCAAAATAAACGTTGGATTTTCCCCAGCGCTTGTCGTTGTGTCAAGTACCTCTTCAACACGGAAATTTAAGCCACCGACTGCAAAAAGACTCTCAGTAAAATGGGATTCAAAGCCAGGCATTATATTAGGTTGAATCGTTTCAACGGATGATCCACTGGTTAAATTATATGAACCTGTTATTACCTGAACACGATTGTTTGGAAGTGGAGTTACCGAAAGAATCTCTCCTTTTAAAATCTGTTTTTCTTGCTTATTGAAAAACAATTGTGCTATATGCGCGAACTGATGCGCTTGATTGTGAATGTAATTCCAGTCAAATGTCACCCTAAGATAGGTTTGGTCTCCAGAAATAGCATCGTAGACTATTTGTTCTTGAGCTGTTGTAAGAACAGGTGGCACTTCATTTTGCACCAATTGAACTGAAAGATTCATTGGCGGTATTATGGTGTGCCGTTTTGGAAACTTTGTGAAATCTGTACAAATATTATTACTTAAATCTGAAGAGCGCGAAAACCAGTTGATACTATAAAGTGAGTAACAATGAATCCCTTCATCTGTTTCTTGATGTCGATATACAGGATTGGTTTCACCATTTGGAATCATCAATGTTTCGGGTAAACCTGAGGCATCGTTGTAGAACCGGTCATGATTCAACTCAGGCTTAATCCATAAAGCTCCCTGAAGCGCATATTCCAAGCCAAATGCAACTACATCTGCATTGACATAAGTAGAAAAAGGTTCAGCATTTTGGAAAAACGATCCAAAAGCTTTCTCATACTGGTATGGTTGACGATGAATATTCACGAATCTTAAATCTGCAAATTTGGTGTACCCTTGCGCATCCGTTAATAAAATTGGGTTTGCTGTCCCATTATCAACAGCCAGTCCATATGTCGGAGGATCTTTTAACTCTGGAATAGAAGGTAGCTTATGGTCTAGAATTGTTATTGGTGGTGTCATGTATAAATGCTTAACCATTCGTGCACCTGAACCATCTTCAAGATCTCCAAGCGTATCGTACTCCATTAAGTAGATATAGCTTTCTTCTTCTTGAGCATTACTGTTTGCATCAATATGTCCAAGCCCCAACATTCTAGCTAAATGATAATCGATACTTGTTAATTGTATCATATCTAAATAACTGATTTCTATAGTGCTGTTATCAGGTAAATTACCAATTGGATCAGCAGCGACAATTTCTTTTGCATTGTAATTGCTAGAATTTTGAGATAACTGCAAATAGCGTTCAACACCATATTCAAGTCCTTGGCTATTCGACCATCGATCTTGGTAATTTTGGACACTGATCTTAAAGCTGCCAGTGGAGTTATTGCTTTCATTGAATTTGGGCCAAAGGCCATCAATTTGAAAAACTGATGTGTTCTCAAGGCGTTTATAGGCTTCATTTTGATTTAACGTCAAAGCAAAGTCATCAATTTTCCCTAATGTGTTTTGATTGTTAATCCCTTGAATGTAATCTCCGTAGGCATAAAAACGCACTTGCTGGATATAACTATTTACTCGGTCAAAACGAATCGATGCAATATCCTCACAGGTTATTATTATAGGCTCTGTAATATTAGGGGAGGTAGTCGTTTTACGCTCACTTAAAAGTTCACTACTAAGATCTGTTGAATCCGAAAGTGAAATTGTCTCATAACGAATTTCTGCATTTTGAAAATCACCAGGATCAACCAATTCCAAATCTAATTCAGCTCTGAAAGATAATTTGTTATCTAATTGCATATTTATTTCACCTTCATATAATTTCAGAAAGTCAATTGCTGAAACGGAAGGTGAGTTTGTTGAAGCTAGCGCATCATAGGCAGCTGTATCAATAAAAGTCAAAATAACTTTTGAATTTGTACCCACTCCTCCAACAGGCACTAGATTCGCATATTCCCATTCACGAACATTACCAGAAACATTAAACGATGTTGGTTGTACACTAAAATTTAAGTCGGTATAGTAATTCTCAATAAATTGAGCCCGGTAAATTTTAATAAAGTCCTCATCTTTGTTAAAACCATAGGTAGCTGGGTACACTCCGTTATTTCCAGATAAAGAACCTTTAGCCATATGTTTATCTGAAAGGACTTTTTTAAAATCCCATCGCAAATGAAATCCCTTGGGGGTATCATCTGAGGCATCAGATCCAGAGGCTTGCATATATACATAAGGAGATTGCAAGAGTGTTTCCTTCGAGAAGTCAATTACTGTAGTCGGACATAATTCAACTTTCATGGTATCAATTGGTCTTTCAAGAAGTTCAACATTCGTAACCAATACTTTGAAATCTAACTCTTTAGCTTTCCATTTATTAATGTAAAAATGAATTTCATCTTGAGATGATATCTTTAGTTGTTTAACTGCACAGAATTCAAACTGATCCACTGTACGCAAAACTAAACCACTATTCAAAGCCTCACCAAAATCTCCGCAACAGCGAATTCTTTCATTTCCTGAATCACTAATGAATAAATCTGTGAATCTATGCTGAAAAGTGGTGTCTACCTTCTTATGCCAAGTTGGCAATAAGATGTTATTCAGACGTGTGAAGGTCGATTCAACTTTAGAATTTAACTGGGACATTAGTATGAATTCATCTCCTTTTTCGCCTGAATCTTTAATTCTTCCTAATTTTTTGAAACTGTCTTCCTGACCTTGTATAAGGTTGAGTATATTAACTGAAGCCGAATGACCAAGTGGTGCAAAGCGATAAACGAAACTAGCTTGAGATTTATTACCAATCTCTCCGGTTACAATAAATTCTTGGGCATTAATGTATAAGACGTCTTTTACCATTTGCCTCTTCTCTTCATGCCCGATAAGTTTAGACCATGTGACGAAGAAATTGGAATTAAAATGAATAAAAAAATCATCCCAAGAATTACTCCGGTTAGTACCTCCGAAGACAAGAAACCCTTCGTCAGTTTCAATTATACCCATCTCAGGTCGATCACTTTGTGATTCGATGTATTTCACTTTAAGAATACCTCCTTCACCATCAATTTTGACAAGTGAAAAATCGTATCCCACCTCTTTTATTTTATGCCTTGTAGCGAATACGTATTGATCCTTATCTAGACTAATCAAACTAAGAAAACCTGAAACATTTTCTAGATTGTAACGCTTCGTCCAAATTACATTACCAATCGACGAGACTCTTGTTATGGTTGCATATTCCTTTTCTTTATCTTTATTGGTCTCAGCACCGAAAATCAAAAAATCTCCATTATCAGCCTTAACAGCATTTAGAAAATTAAATATAAGCCCTGAATCGTAATATTTGGACCAGATTTCATTTCCCTCTTTTGAAATAAGAGATAACAATCCATATGTGCCTATTTGCCCAACAACATATGTGAGGTTCTGGTCGCTCTGCGGAATAATGCTATTATAGTTAACTTTCTCTTTGTTAAAAGCATAATGATTAAAAAAAACAGACATATATTATTTATTTGTATCGGATTATTAAAAAATTAATTAGCTGCACCAACTGTAAAACTTACAGGTACTGATTGTACTGTTACATATTGCTGACCATTCCATTCTCGATAATCGAATGTAAATGCGTATTCGCCGTAGGGCATATTAAGAGAATTATCATTTCGAGTAATGAAGACCTCTCGAGCATCTTTCGAAAAAATAGCCTTATAGTTTGACTCACTATCGCTATCTACGGAAAGTCGTATAGTCGTCAGTATTTGAGTCTTCGGTAATTTCGGGTCATTGAAAGGTTCAGGACAACGTATCCAGATTCCAAGTAAATTTCCACTTGTGTCAGTATTCTGCACAAGATTGAATTCTGTACTGATTGCAGGCTGTAAAGTTCCTAGTTTGAATGCTCCCTGCAAAACACGTTCGATAAGATCTGCATATTCTTGTAAGAGATCATCTGTAGGAGTACTTGAAATCATTCCAGAGGCTGAAGAAATACTTGCTGAAGAAATCACCTTCTCAATATCAAAAACAGCTTGTTTCAAAACAGCACTAGTTACGGTATCTACAGCTAATTGGTAACTATTTACCTGCTCCTCAAAATTTCCATAACGAGATGTTCTAAAAGGGTAACGGTGAACCTCCCTCGTCGTGGTAGGTGTTCCGACATCTGCATCACGCTGATAAGTATTACTAAAAATAGCTGTATATAACTTCAATGGTTTTAACTGATCAATATCAATCTGTGCGCTTACACTATTTTGATTCATAGATTCCGGTGGACAGTCAGTAGGGGCACTATTTTGAATCATATTACCTATAGCCTGAACGTCTTTCCCCATGATACTGAAATCATCCAATTTCCACGAGAGTGTTGGGACGGGTGGAACAGCAGGTTCAATGGAATCTTGAATAACAATCCCCATATTTCCGTTTACCTGACCGTTTCCAGTTAAAGGATCCCAATTTCCAAACATAGCATAAGCATATTGTTTCTTGAAAAATAATAGAAGTTTCGGGTCAAGGTAGAAAAGTGGTTTGGCATTTAATAAATTACCATCAGCATTAGGATATGAACGGCGATAATCTACATAATGCTGTAATTTACTCAACTTATAACTATCCTCCTGATTGGCATCCAGTAATTCTTGGTAATCTTCACGAATTACTTCATTGTCACTGTTGTCGAGGTAATTATGAAAGTGACCTATAGGACCTTTGGTACGGAAACCATAATAAAAAGTATTTCTATGATTATTTGATCCACCACCGCTGACAGCTTCATTGGTTTTAATAGCAACAGCATAAGTAGTATTTGGACGCCAGATTGGTTGAAATGTTTTTTCTAGAGCGTCCATCATACTATCTGTCTCAGCTGCAACAGCAGCTGTGTCAGGAATCGTTTGATTGTAAGCAAAATCCTCTTCGGTATAGAAACAGAGTTTATAAATATATGTGCTGTTTTGAGATGTACATCGAATTACGTTATAATAACTTGTTGTTCCTTCCAAGGTAATGATCGTACCATTGCGCATCGTTGCATCAATAAGGAAGTTAAAATTCTCTCCTTCCGTTAGGCTTTGATTCGCAGGACGAAGATTCGACATTAGAGTAAAGTCACTCCATTTAATACTCTGGCTGGCCGTAAGAGTAAAATTACATTGATAATCTTTATCATCTTTTACTATAAACTCAAGACTCGTTTCTGTATTAGAAATTGACTGATAATTTACTGGAATATTTTTTCCCCCAGGATATTGATAAAGCGGAGAATTCATAAAAACACCTTCATAGCTAACACTATTCCGAGCATCATTAAGGACAACCTCATTAGACAACAAGTGTTTTCTTTCTGCCAATTTACTTAGGAAAGCTTCTAATTGTTGACCTTCCATAGTCATTTCTGGATTACATAAAGTAGGTAATGCAGCATCAGGTGAAGACACTCCATTTCTTATTATGATTTTGTCCACTGCATTACTAGGGTCAAGGTATTGAACCACTGCACTCAAATCAGTCGCACTGAAGGTATCTACATGAGGCAATTGTTGTTCAATGACATTTATTCCAGAAGGCTTACTGTTATCAATTACTAATTGATAGTACTCAACAGTTACTGATTTGGCAAGCGTAAACATCGTAAAATCAATACTCGCCATTGGTTCTTTAAAGGTGATTTCAACAGACTCATTATCTTCAATTGCCAGAGCAATATTGTGGCCTAGATGAGTAATATCCGTCTGAACAATAGATCCATCTCCTCCTGTTACCTTAAAGGAAAATTTTCTAAAGAACTTAATTTCATTAACTGGAATAGTTGTTAGATCTGTTACTGGGTAAGTTGAAGGACCACTTTGAACTGGAGTTGGACCCGTCATTGTATCAATCACTGCTGTGAAATTTACAGTCCTTTCTCTCGTTTCTCTTTTTCTATCTCCGAGATAATCACGAAAATCTACACAACACTTTTCTCTTGGCCGCTCTTCACAAAAGATTGTTTCTGACGTAATACCATTATTTTCTGGAATAAATTCACCAGAAGTCTGCGTCATGTAGCTTAAAGGTGTTTGCGCTAATAAACGTAATTTATTGTATTTGTTCGCTTCTTCCATCTGCCAATATCCTTGCTTCAAATCTAGACTGTCAATTACTAAAGGATCAATGAATGGCAGATCGACCATGGGTGTCAGTGCATCATAAATATCGTACTCCTCCCAAGTAGCTGATGTAGGATTCCACGCATAAATAAATAAATATATCCTCAGCTACAAAATTGTGCTTTACACGAGGGGTTTTCCCTTTTTGAGGAGCCACAAATCGTGTATAATTTGCTCCACCATTCTTACCAAATCTATTTGTACTGGCATTCCCGTTTGGATTCATACCATTCATGAAATCAATATCAACGAAACAGTCTAGTGGAATTATATAATCATCGAAGCTACCTCTCCACGCTGGAGAAGAAGGATCGGGTGGAAGCCAGGTTGAAGGGTTAGTGCCTCCACGATAAATTAAATTAGAACTCGCCTTAACAAAATTCACAGGGAATGTTTCTTTCGTCTGTATATTTACCGCCTGAGCAGCACTTCCCAATTCAGAACGATTAATGAGTCCCACTTCAGAGGTGTCTATGTTATCATTAAATTCCCAAGTAAATTCAAATTTAGCGCATCTGTCTTTTCGTAAAACACGAATACACGCCTCAACACTACCTGTTACTATGAATGGTTCTGGAGCTTCTGCTGCAAGAGATGCCGCAGCACTTACAGAGAAACCTAATCCAAAAATACTTAAGTCAACTCCACCTCCAAGAGCTATAGAGCCTCCAAATTGTTTTGGCTTGAATGCTACTTTCGCAGTTATATCTAGATAGGCATGCAAATATGCACGAAGCGGGCCAAACTTTTTATCGACTTCAAACCTTGCTCCTGCACCTGTACGGATTCCTCGTGCATTTAGCATAAAGTAAAAATAGACATCGAATAAATCAAGTAAGCGTACCTGAATCCTGTAGCTTTCTGGTAAATCACGTCCAATATTCAAATACCATGCTGATGAGTCCTTAAAGAAGAAACCTAGCTCTAGTACCCCTTGAACTGTAGCGATACTGCCAGGATCTTTATCGTCTGGGATGAGGTAATTTACTCCTAACGCAGCTTCAATTGATTCTCTTGTAATTACAATTAGTGCAAAAAACGGAGGATCATTAGGGTCATTTAACTTAATACGTTCTGAAAGAATAGCAGCTTGTCCTTGAAGCATGAATAATTCTCTTAAAGACAGCAACAGAAATATTTTGCTAGAAAACACTTTACCACCATCTGTGGCTGTAGCTAAAGACACTCCTAAACCAAGAGCAAATCCTCCTTTAGGATCAAATTTAGAAATTTGAACACCTTCTTTATAATCGGGGTCAACTTTGGCTTTGTAATATTTCCACCATGGCTCGCTATCTGCAACGCCAGCTGCATTTTTTGTCGCTACAAAGTATTTACCAACTAAGCCTCGGAAACCGTATAAGCCTAATCCTGTACTCCCTAAAGGTATCGCCTTTGATATCTCTACCTCTAAATCTATTATAAAGTAAGGAACTTTCGGATTAAAACGCATTGCGGCAGAACCTCCGATTCCAGCTTGAGGAAGATCAATACTAATACCGCCAGCATATTCTGTTCCTGGCAGTCCTGGAGGAGGCTCTTTCATCGATAAGAATCCTGCAATAATTACAGAGGCGTCATCTGGATCAGCATCTCCTGGAATAATGATATCGATTCTAATACTTTCAATTCGAATGAATATATCCAAAGGTAGTGTATCATTATCAGTACTGAAATAAACTTGAATACCTTTTCCTTTTGCTTCAACACCTCCAGGGTCTAACTTAACACTCCCGTCAAAACCAAAATATTTGTATTTACGAAGAACATTCGTGCCGTTATGATCATAATCACGTTCTGTTGATCCTAGGTGAATGGCTGTCACGGATAATTCTACAGGTGGAAATTTAAGTGTTAAAGCCTGTGGTAATTCCAGTCCGCCTCCTTTAATTTCAAACTGTCCATCGTCCCAGATGATAATTTCTTGAAACTCAATTTGTGCAGGGAAAAGCGAGGCGACAGTTGGGTTAATGAACTCCATACTACCTGAGACCGATAAGTAAAAACGATCATCTTCGCGACCGATACTCGCTGATATCAGATTGAACTGCATGATATTTGGAATAGTAATTGGAATTCCTTCCGGTTCTCTAGCAGTAACATTGAAGTCTCCATCTTGTCCAATATGAATATCAATTTCAATTTCAGCAGGATTTCCACTTCCATCCTCAAATTTTGGTATTCGCATTGTTCCACTTATGCTAGAGCCAATTATAGCGTTTTGCTGGAAAGTAATATCAAATGCGTCAAGACTAATCTGGAAACCGTCACCGAAGTTGGCGCTTATTAATGGTGATGGGTTTCCTGCGGTTTTTGCTTCTAAACCTAAAGTTCCTGAGATTCCTCCTGTACCTACTAATAGGTTGCGGGCTACAATTTGGCCAGTGGAGTTGGAGTCGTCGTGATTCCAGAATTGGGGGAAGCCTATAGATGCACTTGGTATGAATGCACCAATAAAATCTGTAGGGTACCCCGCTGCTGTAGCCGCAGCAATATTCCGGTCCTTCGAGAAATCAAACTGAACATCTGTTGCACTAAATGAAAAATCTGTTCCTCCAATAAAGCTTAATGGTAAAGAAACTGTCCCTACTTCATTAAAATTAAATCCGTCTTTTGTTGAAAGTGAAAGTGAACCTATATCAAATATAAGCATAGATTTAAATGGCTCGGGAAGGGCCTCTCCTTCTATTAAATTTAATGGAGCATTAGGATAATCATTAAAACCTGTAAAAACTGGTCTAAGTATTTTTCTTGGAAATTCAAGTCCTATAGAAATATTTCTCAATTGAAAATCTGCCGACAACTTGAGAAATTCTTTGATGTTATCTGTATCAATGTCATCGATAAAATCATTGAATACTGATTTTAATGCATTGCTAGCATCTTCAAATGAAAGCTCAGAAATAAATATATTATATAACTCTTCGAAAATTGAGATTCCAAAGATTTTAAATTCTGAAACCAAAGAGTTCAAGTCATCAAAATCATCTGTTCCAGAAGGGTTGTTCAAGGTGAGTCCCGAAGTCGACAATGTATTATAATCATTTACAAAGATCTGTAGATCGTCACTTCCATCGAAAAAATATCTCAAAAATGAATCAAGAAAGTCAAACTCCGATACACCTGAAACATCAACTAAAATTTCGAAAATCTCCTTTATAGACTCAATGAAAGAGAGATTATTGAAGCTTTCTCGGTATTTTAACACTTCCCAGTTATAATTAAACGCAATCTTAAATTCGGATTCCTGACCATTAAATGACGGATTCAATACGAGTGAGATCCCATTGGTACCAAACATTTCGATACCAACTCGATCAAACGCTACAATTGTAAGAGAATAACTAGCTGTAGATTCATCACGTGATTTAAAAAATAACAAATCTTTATAATGCAACTTCTCCAATATGTTGTTTGCTACATTCTTCAGATCAAACCGCGTCTCTGGCAACGCATCAAAAGACAATAAGTCTGAAATTAAAGGTAAATTCTTCTGTGGCATAATTTTTCATTTAATGATATGGGTCCCATTCAGTTTCTAGACCAAATTTGATGCGCTTTTTATAATATTCAAATGCATTTGAGAAGTAAGAAATCGACGGTTTGCTATGACTCATCAACATACCTCTACCTCCCTCGAAGTCTAATCTTTGAAGAGTATCTCTTTGTTCCTCAGTTGAAACTCCGATTAATGGCGGATTGAAGTATTTTAACCCCTGTTTATGGAGTGTGTCGTATATGAACAATACACTTTCGAAGTCCAATTCACTTCCATAGAGTAAAATACTTTCTAGCTGCTTTAGGTTTTGAAATGTGCGTGGGATAGTTTTTATGGGTAAACCATAAAAATGCATAAAACGTAAGTTTGATGCTTGATCTAAACCATAAGGAACGGCATGAATCTCACTAAACGCTTTTCCATGCAACTCTATGCATGCAAGTGTGCTTTTTACTGGTTCAAAGTTTAAGTCGGTGTTTTTTAAATAATCTATTCCGTAAAAATACAGGTATTCTAAATTAGCACACCCCCTAAATTCTGGAATTTTCTTTAAGTTCATATTGACAAATCTCACTCCTTTTAGGTTTCTTAACCCTGTAATTTCTTTATGAATACTTATTGTGTCATTGATCCAGCCTATTTCAAGTAACTCGAGAGCGTCTAATTCTTCAAACATTGAGGGGAGTTGGAGCGTATTGAAATACGAAATTTCCAAATGTCGTAACTTTTTAAGACGGTGTATTGATTCTGGAATATTAAGAGAATCTCCACCATTAACACTCAAAAACTCAAGGTTTTCATTTGAAAAAATAGTTGGAACAGATTTGGGATTAACTCCGCCAATTTGCAAATACTTTAAATTTGGTAGATCGGAGATACAGCTCGGTAAATCAGAACGTGAATAATTAATCAGTTCTAAATACTCCAAGTTCTTAAGCTCACAAATACACTCTGGAAGCGGATAACGTGAGCCATAACTCAATCCACGGAGCTTCTTGGCAGTATTCAACAAATCATATTGTTGCTTTTCTGTGATTATCTTTGATGAATGAAGTTCAACATATCGAAGTTCAGGGAAATTACTAAAATCCAACTCCGGCGATATCTCTCCGTTTTTTTCAACCTCAAGAAAACCCAGGTTCTTACAATCGTTTAAATCTTCCAAGTAAAAATAAATGCCTCCTTTCGGGGAATCATCAGGATATCTTCTTCCAATCTTACTGGTTATGCTGATATAAAGCACACTGTCCAACGAATACTTAGGTTTTAGTGCTCTTACTGAATCTTGAGGGTTGTAACTAGACAGTCTATAGGAATATTCTGATGGTGGCCTTTTCAATATGTTGTAAGCGTTGTACATCTCTGGGGGGAAAGTTGTTCCAATAGTGATGTTTTTTTTATTACTAGCTTTCGATACTTTTTTCTCGACAGAACATCCAAAAAGGACTAGGACTAATAGTGTTATCGATAATTTCCTCATAAAATTAGTTGTTTTTGTTCTTTTCATCACCACTAAACTCCAACATCGCCTGCCAATGGTTTAGTTGCTTTTGATCCGTTAAATTCAAAATTTTAAAATTCAATTCTTCCATCAATCGGTAACTTAAGTTATCAGTAATAATATTGTGTATAAGGGGTAAACCATTCTCATAAAAAACATGATCGTAAGTAAGAGATAAAGCTGCCTGCAAATCAATGGCAATCTTATAGCCTGCCGCAGCTCTTAAACCTGCTCCTCCCCCGAACCCCATTTCCGAGTGAAATCCAAAATGTTGAATTTTAAATGAGGAAAGAATTTGATGCACTAATTTTTTTAAGTCTGCACTGATCTTTTCTGAATTGAAGAGATTAGCATAAGATGCAATACTAACTAGAACATCAAACCAATTAGGATTACTCATACCATTTGTAATGAGAATGTTCTTAATCTCATCAAAAATATCTTCCAACGTCGTCATTATATTTAAGAAATCGCCAAAAGTAATTCTTGCTTCAATATCTAAAAAGGCTCCTGCCTTAACTCCAAACTGTGCAAATTGATTTTTTTTGAAAAAAGATTTTAATCTTTTTTGAACATCATCAACATCCTTTAACGCTGAGGTAGAGAAACTGAGAAGCCGAAATCTTTTCTTGATATATATATACTCAACTGAATTTATTGCATCTGCCAAATTTGCAGGCGTGTATGTATTACCTTTTAATCTCAATCCAAACTCTGAAGAGGACCCATCATAGAAATCCCAATTCCCATTACCAGCAAAAAAGGATATTTTGGGCAAAATAGAATTATTTTCAAATTTGTCGACTTTGGGATCGAAAAAATCCACGCCTATTGCATTTGATGGGTCTGGTGTTTCTCTTGTATAGGACTGAGTTAGCTTCATCCCAATGTAAGGACTTAAATTTGAGGAAACTCCAAAAGTAAAGGCTGAAGCACTGGCAGTATAGAATAATCCAACGTTTGTAGTCACTGCTTGAGTTATACTCTTTGGTACTCTCGCTCCCGTTCTCTTGTCAAAGCTCTGATCATCGAAAGTAGCCATATACTCATATCCCAATGTTAAATTCGCCCCGACATTAATACCAGCACCAACATAAATCAAACTCATGAGTTTGTCGACCACCCAAGGAGTGCTATTTCCAGAATTGGGAACCTGATTATTGTTATCAAAATCTGTCCAATATCCATGGTCATTACCATCACTTGTATCTATTCCGAGCATCGCTCCACCAGATCCTTGTGCTTCTGCTACATATCGAAGTTCCATTTTTGATAGATAATTCATTGGATCAATATTGTAATCCGAAAAAGCCTTTGTAAATTCAACCGCAGCGAATTCAAGCGCTACACTACCAGTTCCTGCAAGTGAAGTTAACAATGCAATGCTACTCAAATCCCTCCGACCTATAGCTTCAGTTGAGGTAATATCATATAAAGGGAACTCATATTCAGTGAAACACTCAAAACGTCCGTGTCCTTGAGCCCTAGCCTCTAGCATCGCCCCAATTTTATTTCCCTTATCTTTACTATTTCCACTTCCCACGTAGTATCCTGCTCCAACTCCTATATCTACACCCGCCTGAACCGTTCCAAATTTTCGAATAACCATCGTTACATCATCATCCGATTCTGTATATTTTCGATAAAGCCAAACGCCTCCGCCTAATTCTACTCTGATTGGTATACCAAATGTTGCACCGATACGACCTTCAATTTCCACACCAAAACCGCGGGGCCATTTAGTTTGAATTGCGTTTCGGATTTGATTGTGATAATTGGATAGTTTACTTTGATGATTTGTAACATACAGATACAATCGATCGGCAAAATCGATTCCCGGAAGCCACATCCAATAATCTTTCTTAACAACAATTTGATTTGTTTCAGACAGATCCTCATCCCATTGACTGTTGGGATTATTGTTCTCAAGATAATTTAAAAAATAATTATAGTTGTCTATTCCAGGACTATTGTCCCAATCATCATCCGGATTATTTGCAGGATTAGCGGATGCCTGAACTCCATCAATAAGTTGTTTTAAAACTACTGGGTCATGGAGAGTCGCGCCAGCTGTATCCAGATAAACAGATGGATCGCCAGAATGATTACCCAACTTTGGATTGTTCGCGAACAATACTAAATTAACATAAAATTTAAACGTATTATACTGCTTAAGCCTTCTATAATACGTTAAATTAAATACTCCCGGAGTAGGTCTTTCAGTCCAAATTTCTGTTCCAAAACCATTTGCCGCAGCAGTAGTTCCCGTTATCGGGGAAGGTATACTTTGATCATAATATTTGTCTTTAATTATTTTAAAAATTGTTCCTCCAGACAGTAGGGCGGGAATTTTAAATAATATCGCTTCGGAGTCAGGCATGCTTTTTAGACTTAAAATATTCCATCCACGCATGTAGCCAAAACTTCTATTGTCCTTATGACTCGTAGCTCCAACACCAGAATCATATTGCACATAATACCAATTTTGATTTTGACCTAACTCTGGAAATATTTCCTTTATTATGTGTACTTTATCATTTACCGACAACTGTGTTTTAAGCATTAGGGGGTCACTCACGTCTGGCTGCGAGTAGATTTTAGCTTGTTTATATACTCTTGTTATTACTGGTTGTTCCAGATCTTTGGATCTACTAACATCATAATACAATTGCCCAGTGTAGCAATCGTAATTTTCGATATCATTTAATTTCTGATCAATTAGTAGCAACGTATTCTCCCCTATAATTCCATCGATATCTAAGTTGTATTGAGCTTGAAGCGCACGAATGATTTCTCTTAATTTGATATCATAATTCTCATCGTTTATGTTATGCCCTTTTAGATAATCTTCAATCATCCCAGGATGTACTGTAGAAAGACCAAATGTAGGCTGTAACCAGCTTTGAGGATTGAAACCATCTACAATAACATTCCCTTCCTTGTCTTTACCTGCCTGATACAATACCCACAAAGCCTTTCTTAGTTGAATAATGTATTCCCCTGAATAAGTAACAGAATATTGTTTTTCAACACGAACAGGTTCAATAATCTCTGGTCCCAATGGAATTTGAGGTGTTTCATAAATCTTTTTTAGTATTATTGGTATTGATTGAGTGGTTTTTATGTCCACAGTCAACATATTGTGTTCACCAGTAACAATTCTTTGTAAGACCTTGCTTTGCCCCAGTAAGCAACTGGATAAATTCTGTCTTGGAGCAACATTTGGTTCCCCTTGTTGTGGTAATGAATTCTTTAAAGCAGTTTTTTGAGAAGAATAAATTGGCATAGCACTTACATTTTTTTGATAATAGTTTGAACGAAAACACCGGTATCTACTTCAGAAACCTCAACTTCAGCATTAGCTGACCCCGTCTGATAAACAATGCCATGTAGAACAAGTTGGTTTCTTCGAAACTCAAACTGCGGAATCCTCCTAATTTCGCTTTGAGATACTTTCATACTCAAACATACAGGTGTGTTAGGAATAAAACCCGCGTTTGTCAGAATTGAATCAATCGTACTTTTTTCAGTTTTTGTAATATTTATAGTATTTAAATACCTTGGTTCAATTCGATTAAGAAAAGGTGATATCGAATTAGACCGTGTGTTAATAACATTAGCCGGGAATCCTTCTAAATCGACTTCAATCAATTCAAATGAAACATTTTCCGCTGTTTTATGTACAACGTTAAAAAAGTCAATCCCATCAGGGAATTTAGACGTAATAAACTGACTGTTAGAAGCTAATTCACTGCGTCTCTTATGCCCAAAACCTCCTGAGGGATATGAAAAAAATGTGAAGGCCTCAGCGTCTTCAGCAATTCCAAGACTAGCAGTATATATATCCCCATATATTTCGGGATATTCAATATGTTCAACTACCGCAGAGTCTCTCCATACTTTGATAATAACATCATTTACCTGACCTGAAATTTCTGTTTGCATCCAAGTCATTGGGAACAATGTCTGAAGCGTATCTGAGCTTCTTGGGAAAAAGGTCTGTTGGTTTCCTCGCTTTTCATAAACAAGTTTAATCTTGATAACTGCCGAACCGAATTGATTATACGTACCATCATTATATACCCAAGAGGATAGCTCAAACTGAAAATTTTGATCCGGATAACAAAATATGTCCTTTCTCTCCACTCCAGACTTTCCATTAATAAATTGAACGGCTCGAATCGCGGCTCCTGTATTCTTCAGCTCCAAAAGAAAGTTTCCGTGTTCATTGTTGTTTGTGAACTCTACTGGTTGTACGTCTTCAATAATGAATATGGGCCAAATGCCATAGGTAGTTGTGTTGGACAATACTTCATCATAATAGTGATAAAAAGTTAGTGGTACAGGAGGAGTTGCTACTACCAAAGAAACGCCAATCTCCGAATCAAAATCATCAAATACATTATATGACAAATTAAATTCGGACCTTATATCTAAATAAATACGGTTTTTGTTTTGAAATTTTTGGACGATATCTTCAACTGTATATTGATTTGTAGTAGCTGTAAGAATATTCAATGAACTATTTTGGAACATCCCGAAAAAACTACTAGGATCAATTCGTGACAATATTTCTTCCTTTTCTAATAGATGAAGGATTCTTTGTGCATTTGTGGATCCAATCGATGTGGAAGAAGTAAATATATTCTCATCAAGCCGCGCAGTCTTCATAGTTATATCAGTACCAATTTTTTCCGTAATAATCTCAAAGTTCCCCTTCGTAGGACTACCAACAAAATCTGCAATGTGATCACCAGCTTTAACAGGAATCAATTGAATATCATCTTCCTTAAAGAATACGGAATCAATTGTGTCAGAATCATCAACAAGAAGCGTTCCTAAACCTATAGAAGTATAATTCGCTCCCAAAACCTGAGCACTTGCATCATTAGGTCCTGTCTGTCTGTTTGTATCTGTAATTTCCTGATTAGACCATGCATATTCGGTAAGGTCATTATTGTTTCTATTTGCGACTTTAATTCCGTCAATCAAACTGCTTGCAAGTACTCCTCGATAGATAATATATTCGATATTCCCGATATTAAACTTAGGCTGTGAGGAAGGACGGAGTATAATATTTAAATTCCCAGATGGAGCAGTTTGTATAAGTACATTTCCATCACATACAGCATATATCTTTGCGCCGGAAGAAATGTCGAAAGATGTATCTAATTTGTACTGTGTATTAGAAAGTGGACCAAACCTATCAGACAAACTTTGCCCGATAAAAGATTCAAAATCTGTAAAAAAATAAAATTTATTAGCCATATTATCTAATTAAAATCAACAATTTGCAAGTAGAAATTACTGTAAAAAACAAAAGAAATTCATGCGATTGTAATCTATGAGTTCAACTTTCTAGCTGAACCGAATAATTAATCTAAGTTTTGGTCCATCAAAATTGAGATGATTATCGTTTGAGGCGTCAAAACAAACCAATATCAACTAAATCTCGTTACAAATTATTGAATTTTAGGAGATAAAAAAATATTCCAATACAATTCATACTAAAACGAATGAAAATAAATAAAGAACTTATCGTTATTTTTATTCATTGTCTTTGTATTTAAAGGTGGTTCACCAATCTTTTTCTATTGAGAATTATTATTGCAAAAAGTTATCAACATTAAAATCATGATTGTCAACACTTTCTTAGAACAAACAATATTCAATAATTCATTTAGTTATGGAGGTTTGCCTAGGTTTTAATGTTATTTAATTCAGAACAGACTTATATTCAATTAGTATTTTCGAATTTTTTAAACAATTATTATTTTTATCTTAGTCACGATTTAGGTGGTTAGGTTGATAGTAAAAGGGAAAAAGACGCTCGTTTTTTTTCCCTCTTGTGTTTTTTATTATAAAAATAAATTATTTAATATTTTGGGAAAAGACATGGAGTTTGAAATGATGAAAATTCTGAAAGGGAGACAGGATAGGTTGATTTATTATATTGCTGGGCTAAATGTTGCAGCCATTGGTTTCTCACTTTCAAAAACGTTTGATATTATCCCTGATGAATATGATATAGCCCTAGGTTTAGCATTACTTTCTTGGGTAATTTCAACAATGGAATCATTTCGATGGATATTCATTCAGTTTCGAACAATGGAAATTGACTTAACTATTATTAAAGATGATAATAAGAATAGTAAAATAGATGAAATTAAAGCTAAGCAACAATTGGTAATTGAAAACAAAAGAGCTGTAACAGCTATAAATAGAACGCTTTTCTTTTTCATTGCGGGAGTCGTTAGCTTTGTGTTCTGGAGAATATTTGAAGTGTTTCAATTTTAATATCTAGAAAAGACTTTTTACATTTTTTTTTCAGGGGTCCGTATATATTATATATACAGGCTTTGATTTTCTTGCTGAAACCTCTATTAAACAATAGTTTTCTATTTTTTTATACGATTATAACTATAAACAATTCTGTGTGAGAGAGGGCAAATACTTGGAAAACAAGCACTAGAGTAGGGATTTTGATCATGAATTGAAAGAATATTTAAGAGTGTTTTATAATTCACAACCCCAACAACATTTCCAACAACCCTTCTTGTGGACTCACATCGAACTTTCCACTATTTACATTTCCATGAGACCAAACACCGGGACTATCAATACAAATTTTCGTTCCAATCAAATCAAAAGCTTTAACTCCTTCCTTACGGATGAGGTTTGGTAATCCTTCACGAATATCTATGTTGTGCTTCTCAGCTAAATGGAGTAGCAGTTTCTTTAATAATTTAAGTTGATCAAAAGAATACTCATGAAAGTAATTATAACCTCTAAACGGGGCGTCTAATTCAATCACTTGTTCCGGATCTACTTCTTGGCCAACGTAAGTGAAATAGGAATTCTTTCCTCTGGCAATTGGTTTTGGAATTCCGTTTTGGTCTTTTTCGAAGTAGCCTTTTGTTATTTTCCCAAAGCTACAGAGTTCAATTCCTATGCTTTCTCGGTGGAGTGGTTGGTTTCCAATACCAAGGTGCCATGCCCAACAATTGTTTGGAATGGCCTGGAGTATTTTCCCATCGTGTATTGAATTGTCGTTGTGTATGGATTGTCCTCCTATAATAAATTCCGTGGCTACTTTGTGTGGTCGTTCACCCCAGCGGTCTATTACGCGATAAGGATTTTGCCACCCTTCTGTGTGATGGAGAAATATCGATTTCTTTTGGGTTGGTTGATTGTGGAAGGCATGGTTTGGAAGGTAGTAGGGTGTGTAAAGTGATTCTTCTTCGTTGGGATTGTTGATCATTTCCCATCCATCGTAAATTAGAGACCAGGTTATTGGTCCTACGATTCCGTCTGGTATTATGTTTTGGGATTTGTGGAAGAAGATAACGGATTGTTCAGTTTGTGGTCCAAAGATTCCGTCAGGGATGATGTTGAGTAGGAGTTGAAGTTGTTTTACTTCTTGGCCTGTGGAGTTGAGTTTTAGTGTTTTCATAGAAAAAATATTTTTATTTTTTGGGATGAATGCAATTCGTCCTTACTTGCGTTTGTCTTTTGTGGACGCAGGAAATGAGATGAGATTGAACATCTCTCGTAATCTTGACCGCACACGTTTTCCGTAAATATTTTCGATTTCTTTTGCGGATAAATTTGTTGTTGCGTGGGTGACTATTTTTTGGTTTACCAAAAGATCATATCGTTGCAATAGAATTTCGGCAATGGTGTTGCATTCGTTTCCGTAGAATTTGATGTTTTGCTCAACACCAATGTCGTCTAAACACAATGCACGTTGCCTTTTTCCGTAGGTGAGAATTGCAGTATATCCTTCTTGATTAAATTCATATGCAATGTCCCTGGAGGACTTGACTTGGAATGTGTCTTCAGGAAAAACGAGAGTTTGTACTATTTGCATCCATGATGTTTTTCCGCAACCTACTGGACCAGTCAGTAAAATTCCTTTGTTGAGATCAATGCCATATTTTTCACATTGAATATCTTCGTGGATCATGTAGATGATGAGTTTGTGAAGAGTTTTGACGTCTTCTTTGTGAATTTTAAATTGGGGCCCAAATTTTTCTTTTCCATGTGCCTGCAAGTAGGCAAGTGTGTCTTTGAATTTGAATTGGCGCATTCCATCTATGACTGAGTAATAAGGCTTTTTCATTTTTTTAAATTTTACAATGGTTCTGAATAATCTTTGTCTTCGTTGACGTGTAATCGCTGTTGTGCTGGACTCATTCTTTCAAAACGTTCTTTGTTGTCGCGAATAATCCATGTGTGAGCAGAGGCTTCCCAATTTTCCATTTTTAATTTCCCACCGATTCTCCATCCATTGGCTTCGTAGTGGTAGAAAAATAACTTAGCTTGCTCGTAAGAAGCTTCTTGCTTTGAAAAAAACTCTTTTACTTTTTCGAGTTTTGGTGGAGTGAATGTCTTTTTTGGTTTTAAGGACTTGTCAGCTTCGGACGATTTCAAATCGTCCTTATTGGATTTTTTTAAAAAAGAAGAAGATTCATCATTTTTAAATTGAGTGGGTGAGGAGGGAGAATTTTTATTCTCCTCTCTCTCTTGTTTATAATTTTTATATTGTTTTTTATGTTTTATACTGTTTGTAGAAGGTACCAGTACTTGTCCTTCTACCTGTCCCAGTACTTGTCCCACAACTTGACCCAGTACTTGTCCCGCTAGTTGTCCCTCTTTTGGACTAGTAGTGGACAACTGTGTTTTATTGCTCTGTTTCACCTTTTCAGTTGACTGAAATTCAATCATTTTTACGAGACTACCTCTTAACGGATTGTTAGAGGGGAAATATTTGATATATCCCCATTCATCAAGCTGATTGATACAGCGATGATAAGTTGTTTTAGATCCAACTTTAGAAACCCTCATAGCATCAGATCGATTGATTGAAATAGGATTTTTAAAACGGTTTAAATTCCAAAACTGGAATAGTGCCAGGTATAAGCTCACGTGAGTAGAGTTCAGGCGTTCATCGTCTGAAAATCTACTTATGGCCTCAGTGAGCTGAGAAATGTAATTTACCTTTTGCATGGCTACACATTTTGTTTGTTGTCATCGATAATGTTGAGTATATCCTCTTTGTCATAGAAGATTACTCCACCTACCTTTGAAAAGGGCATTATTCCATTTACGCGCATGTTTTGTAATGTTCCTGGAGAGATTCCTAACATGCGTTGTACTTGATGAGATTTCAGAAGAACAGGATCGGGAGATAAGGGGCTTTGAGTTACTAGTTCTTCTTTTAAAGATTCTAAAGACGATAGGATTGAGTCTTTTAATTCTTGCAGGTCTTCCTGCGTTATTATTGAAATTTCCATAAGATATTGGTTTTAAGATTAGGTACAAATAGAAGTAATTATGTTGGATAAATTGATTTGCAAGGGGTTGCAGTTTTGTTGAGAAGACCAATGTTTATGAGGGCTACATCGTTTTATTTTTTTTGACATTGGGAAATCAAAATTTTAAAGTCTCATTTTTCATCCAAATCATATCAAAATGAAATAATAGACATCTAATTTTATTTAAAATAGAGCTAGGAAAGTTTTTTTATCCTTGGTGGATTACAGTCTATTATTTAGATGATAAATTGATTTAAACTGTTTGTTTGCAATGCTTTGGGAGGAGGTTGTTAGTCCTTGCATGAATAGGAATTGTTTGTAGTGCAACCCCCACTGCAACCCCCTTGAAGCCCCGTAAACATTGAGAAATTCTAAAAAAGGCTAATTTTCAATTAATTTTAATTGAATTTGTGGCTTTTTGACTTGGCATTAGTAGTGTGAAATACCCCAGTTGGAGTATTTATTGAGCTAAAATTAAAAGTTCTTGATTGAGATAATGCTATTCTTTAGGCTGATTTGTGACATCCAAAATGTAAAAAGCAAAATCGCGAAGCATCTCTCTACTTTTACTGTCTGTGTTGTAAAAATTGTTCCGTATACTATCTGGTGTATAAGAATGGCCAGATTCGTTTTCATGAGTTTCATGAATCCATTCAGAGAATTTAATCATTGATTCAGGTTTGAACACCCCATAATCTTTTGAAACCAGATAGAATGCACCTAGTTTTTTACTGCTAAGAGTTGTGACAATTTTTGCACTCACTTGTTTTTCCACTTCCGATTTTACAGCCTCAATTTTTCTTTTGTTATGTTTTAACTCTAAGTTAATCCACTTTAAAAGACTCAAAACTAGTGGGGATTCATCTGTTGTAAGGTTTTCGAATGACGAGAGTTTCAATTGGAGATATTCCTTTTTCTTTTCCATCAGGAACTCGTTTTTTTCTTCATAATCGTCTAAATCAATGATAGAAGATTTTAAACCATGGATTAAATATTCAAAGAAGCTTTGCTTTTTAAAACTTATGGATATTAGAAAATGTATAAGGTCTATTTGGTCAAGTTCTTCATATTTAAGCTTCTCTAAAAATATGCTGAAGTATTTTAAAAATCTGTTGAAGTCATCAAACTCTTTATAGGATATTCGTTTTGAGATTTCAAAATTTAGAATTTTTCTCAGTTCAGTTTCAATTAACAATTTTAGTCTTTCCTCAACGTCTATTTTATTTAGCTGCTTGAGTATCTTTTCTGTTTTACTTACAACATCGTTTTGGTTAAGCAGTTTGGAATAATAGGGTATATTTTTATTCTGATCTATAAAATCATAAAAAGTCGTAGAGATAAAATCTAGAATTACAACCATTGATCTATAGACAAGTACAGCGCAGTCCTTATCGGAATAATTGTTTTTTAATGTGATTTTTAGATCCGAAGGCTTTAGGTCAAACGTATTTATAATTTCATTTAGGTTGCTATGTAAATCGCGTTGCAGTTTAATGATGCTTGACTTTAGTTGCTCATCACTCTGAGCAATATTAATTTCCCTTATTATACCAATGTATTGTTTCTCCATTTCCTGAAGAAGTATATTGATATAGCAGTATTTCAATCTATTTTCTTCAACGTCATTCCAATCAGCATCTATAACCATTCCTACCAACTGCAAACCGTCTTCATTTCTGTAAATAAATTTGTTTTCAAGTTTCTGAGTTTTGATATTTAAGTGTTTTAGGATCTTGGATTTTAAAACTTCTTGAACTTGTTTTGGAAATTGTGGTGCCTCTGAATTGAAATAGCTTTCTGCTAATGGATGAGCTGAACTAATTCTAAGTTCTTCAATAAATTCAAATTCATTATTTCTCCCACTATACTTTCCAATGACTATTTCTTGACAAGAAATTTGTTCACAGTTAAAGTATCCAGCAATATTGGAAGTGTTAATTTCATTAGGAGCGAGGGGACCATTTATTAGTTCATGGTAAGAAATTGTTTCATTAAAGAATTCATTCATAACGCAGTAGTTTTGTACTTATAAAGTAGGTTGTAAATTGAGATAACGAAAACAATATAAATATTTTACACTGATTTTCCAATCAAGATGCGTTAGTTGGTTGCTTTAGATAGTTGGTTTTAAGAAAAACCACCAAGCTGCTAAGCCTGGTGGTTGGTGTGATTTTCTATCCAATTTTACTTTGATCTGGACTTGCGTCAGTTTTTTGAGAAAGTAAATTTTTTAAACTTTTCATATCCTCTGAAACCTTGCTTTCCAAAACTTTAGCATAAATTTGAGTAGTTCGAATAGAGCTATGGCCAAGCATTGAGCTTACCGTCTCTATAGGTACACCATTGGATAATGTGATGGTTGTTGCAAATGTGTGTCGAGCAATATGAGAAGTGATTTTCTTTTTAATTCCACATATATCAGCAATCTCTTTAAGGTAACCATTATATCTTTGATTGCTGTTTACTGGGAGTAATCTGTTTTTATTTATGCAGTAATTGTGATCTCTATACTTTTTAATAATTTCTAAAGCAATGGGCAGCAAAGGAACACTTTCTTTTACCCCTGTTTTCTGTCTCTCTGTAGTTAGCCAAAACTCGCCATCTATTCCTTTAGTAATAGCATCATATTCAAATTTGTATATATCAGAATACGCAAAACCAGTATAACAACAGAAAATGAAAACATCGCGGACTTCAGCGAGACGTTTAATGTCTATTTTCTTAAAACGGATTTTGTTGACCTCTTCTTGCGTAAGGACTTCTCTTTTTGGTGCAATGTAACTACAGCGGAAATTGTTGAAAGGATTTGATGATATCCAATCTAAACCGACAGACATATTCAATACTGTTTTAATATTCTTTATGTATTTATGTACTGTATTGGAATGTAGATTGTCTTGGGTAAGTAGATAGTGCTCAAATTCGGTAGCGAAGCGCAAGCGAAGTTCAGAAAGGGGTATGTCTTTTATTTTATACTGGTGCTTCAAGAAAGCTTCGACTTTTTTCTTAGTGATTACATATCGTGTGTGGGTTTTTTTTGCTGTTTGGCCAATTTTCACCTTTTCCTCCATTCTGGTGTTGTGGTAGTCTAAGGCGTCGAGGATTGTTTTTTGGGTTGGTTTCTCATCGATGCCTAGGTATTTATTTTTTATGTCTTTGCTTGTAATGGTGTTTCCTTGCGAAGCTTCTTGAATAAATATTTGATTAATGTCATTTATAACTTTGTCAATGTAGGCGTTTAGAAAAATGGCTTTAGAATAGGAGGGTTTAACTTTTCTTTGCTTCTCGTTCCATGCCGAAGTTGGTATGTAGTGGGTTGTTGCGATCTCCGCTCTTTTGAGATCAACTACTATTCTAATGTATAATTGAACATTATCTTTTTTTGCTTTCTTTTTGTTCAGGTAAAAATGAACATTGAACTTTTGATTTCTACTCATATCTATATATTTAAAATGTTACCAAATAATTGGTTCATTTATAAGTGAGAAATAAGCTTCTAATTAAATGGTTTAAAGTGCTAGATTAGTGGTGCTTGTAAGTTTTGGTGTCCTAGTTTTTTTATTTTTTAGGACACCGTATAGGACACCAATTTAGCCGATTTAATGAGTTTAATTAGTTATTTCTGGTGTTCTAAATTAATTTATAATTAGGACACCACATAGGACACGAGATTTATGTATTCCCTTGTGTTTGTTTGTGTTTGTGGTGGTTTGAGAACGTGTTTTAAATCCTCTTTTTGATAATATTTGGTGGTATATAATGAAAAAAGACCTCCAAATGGAGGTCTTTTAGTTGTCCCACTAGGGCTCGAACCTAGACTCTTCTGTACCAAAAACAGATGTGTTGCCAGTTACACCATGGGACAGTTTCACAACTTTCTCAAACCTATT
>Ga0307967_1000033_pt1 | contig 94178 bp, 76 predicted proteins | sample OrgLakmetagen648_FD_201828 | JGI IMG/M metagenome (GOLD analysis project Ga0307967, IMG submission 201828) | Saline water microbial communities from Organic Lake, Antarctica - #648 | ecosystem: Environmental > Aquatic > Non-marine Saline and Alkaline > Saline | place: Antarctica: Organic Lake... | reverse complement strand
CTTCTCTTGGTTTGAACCGTGGTCGAGACTGGAAACAGATTTTATTTCACGACGAACAGATTCTGAATAAATTTCTGTGAAATTTTCCAGAATGACAGTCAGCGACGGGCGGCACATCAACCCATCATCACATCATCACATCAACCCATCATCACATCAGCACATCAGCACATCAACACATCTTCAAGTCACCTAATCAACTCATATTGATTTCCAGGCAGCGGGCTGGCTGCGAAGTGACAGCGAAGTAATACCAGTAATACTGTCATCCTGGACCGCTTTGCACAGCGACAGCGTAACAAAGGGGATTCAGGATCTTCTCTTGGTTTGAACCGTGGTCGAGACTGGAAACAGATTTTATTTCACGACGAACAGATTCTGAATAAATTTCTGTGAAATTTTCCAGAATGACAGTCAGCGACGGGCGGCACATCAACCCATCAACAAATCAGCGCATCAGCGCATCAGCGCATCAGCAAATCAGCAATTCAAATAATCAACCGCACTTCACCGAGTTGCTCGATTTTGTAGCGGAAATCTTCACCCGGCGCGCCGATAAACATAAAATTTGTCGGGATGTTCCAGCGTTTGGAGAGCTCTTTGATTTTTGCCGGTCCAAATTTTCCGGGTTCTTCCACCAGTTCGATTTGAATATCGGGATAAGCCCGGTCAAGAACATCAATATCACGTTTCAAACCTAGTGGCAATTTGTGTTCTTTAGACAACACAGCACAAATTTTAATCCTTTTAGTAGGTTCGTTTTTTTTGATGTAAAGCATCACCTTATTCAAGGTTTCCACATTTTCGTGATTGGTAAAAAAAACGAATTCTTGACTTTTGAGATTTGCCAGGGATTCAATAGTTTTCCGGTATAAATATTTGGAAAACTTGTTTTCTTCCGGGAATAAATATTTGAGCAACCTTAAAAAGCCCCCCAAAACATAATCGCGGTACAACATAAAAAAGACCACTAATAAGGTTGGAATTAAATATTTAGCAAAAATCAAAAGATAACCTGGATTGAGATTGATATTGCCAATAAGCCCAACGGCAATCAACAATACCGCCACAATCACGGCAAACCAACTTGCCCTTTCCGGCCTGGGCAATCGTTTTCTCTTAATTTTCAGCAGCATATTCCCGATCCCAAAAAGGATCATCACCGCCAGAAAAGCAATGGTGTAAACCCCGGCCAACTGCTCGATGTCGCCTTGGGTCACAAATAAAATCGAAATGCAAAGCCCCCCAAAAATTATAGGGATGAGATATGTGCTTCCTGTTTTGTTTTTCTTTAAAAGGAATTTTGGTAAAATCCTATCCAAGGCCATTCGTTTCATCAAGCCCTCAACACCCACAAAAGAAGTCAGAACAGCACCACTAAGGACAAGTGCAGCATCAACACCAATTAAAATGGAGAGCCAATGGCCTCCGGTTTTCTCACCGAGAAAGGATAAAAACGCATCTTGGTTATTGGCCACCAAATCCATCGGTAAAATAGCAAGGGCGAGAAATGCAATTAAAGGATTGAAGATGCTCACCACAATCCACATATTGCGCAAGGTTTTTGGGAAAACCCCTTTTTTTTGCTCTTCGACAAAATTCGCCGAGCTTTCAAAACCGCTGATTCCCAGCAAGGCCGCTGAAAAACCAAAAAGCAAGGCCAGTGTAACGCTACCGTGTTTGACCGGCATATTGAAGTTTTCCAGAAATGTCCCAAAACCAGTAGAAAAAATAAAATAAATGCAGAACGAGCAAAGGACCGTCAGGGATATCAAATGGAAAATAAACAGAAAAATGGCCACTTTAGAGGACTCTCCGATTCCCACAATCACTAAACCCATAAACAGTAAAAGCAATCCAATGGTAGTGGGCAAAAAAGGGATCGCATCCCAAACCTCAATGGCATAATTGACCGCTTCACTGCCAGAAAGCACCGCGGTAGCCATATAAGAAAGCACCGTTAAAGTTGCTGCCAGAGAAGCCGTGGATTTTTTGGTCGTGTTCAACAATGCGTTGTAGGCACCGCCGTTTAAAGGCAAAGCCCCCACAACTTCACCATAAATTTTTCGGAATAAAAACAAGGTTGCCGCGACAATTAAGAGTGAAATCCAAGCATATTGCCCGGCATAAGCTATGGCAAGCGCCGAAACATAAAGACATGAAGAACTGATGTCATTGCCTGAAATAGCGGTGGCTTCAAGCTCGTTTAATTTTTTTTTGGCCATAAGAAAATCTGACTTTTCCGTTTTACTTTAGTGAAAAGGCTGATGTTTTTGATTAAAAAGCCTAACAAAGTAACTTATAATTTTAATATACTGAATGGTTTTTTATATTAAATTTTCCAATTAGCATATATTTTTAGACCTAACTAATATTTAATTTCGAGCTATTCATTACATTCGTGCGAAACTGGAATTGCAGACACTTCTTTAAAATACATTTGAGAAGTCTCACTTTCAAAAAAAAATTGGTTCCCCTATCACCAAAAACCTTTAAAATCAACCACAAATGGGATTACTCACAATCATTTTAAACATTCTCTTGCCACCACTCGCAGTATTTTTAAAGCACGGTATTGGCAAAGATTTTTTAATCAATTTAGTACTTACCTTGCTCGGCTGGCTTCCCGGCTGCATCCACGCTTTTTATGTAAATAGCTAGCAATACAGATATTCTGGCTTATTTATAAAACCTAAAATTCATCGAAAGCACCAATGGATTCCATTTTTGACTGGCTTTTTTCGGAATATATCGGTCGTGACACGCACCTGATTGTGCTGGAACTCGTGGCGGCTTTTTTTGGGGTAGTCAGTGTGGTGTTTTCAAAACGCAATAGCATTTGGGTTTTTCCCACTGGAATTATCAGCACGCTCATTTCGGTTTATATCCTCGCCGTTTATGGACTCATGGGCGATATGCTGATCAATGCATATTATTTTGTAATGAGTATTTATGGCTGGTATTACTGGACGCGAAAACCCGACAATGTCCATGAAACCCCAATCACGTTTACCACCAAAAAACAAAAGAAAAAATCAATCTGGATTTTTCTGGCAACCATGGTTTTTATCGCCTTGGTCTATCAGGTTTTTGACAAATGGCAAAACTGGTATTCTTATACTGATATCCTCACGACCGCCATATTTTTTGTTGGGCAATGGTTGATGTCAAAACGCAAAGTGGAAAATTGGCTCTACTGGATTGTGGGCGATTCCATTTCAGTGCCCCTTTATTTTTTAAAAGGCTTGACCTTTACCGCTTTACTTTATCTCGCAATGACTATTTTAGCCGTTTTTGGATATAGATCATGGAAAAAGATTTTCAACAACAACCGGCAAACGGTCTGAAACGCATCGTTTTTTATGGCCCTGAATCATCGGGAAAAACCTCCCTTGCCCGGGATCTGGCTAAAATTTATAGCACAGAATGGGTGCCAGAATTTGCCCGAGATTACTTGCAGAAAAAATATGACAAAACCGGTGAAATTTGCGCCCCTGAAGATTTACTGCCCATAGCCCGGGGACAAGTAAAACTGGAAAATGAATGCTCTAATAAAGCAAAAAAATATTTGTTTTGTGATACAAATGTTTTGCAAACTTATTATTATGGCAAAGCCTATTACCGTAATTTTGCAAATCCCTTATTAAAAAATATAGCTTGTCATCATCACTATGATTATTACTTTTTAACTGATATTGATGTGCCATGGATTCCTGACGATTTACGTGATAAACCGAATGACAGAATGGAAATGTTTGATTTTTTTAAAAAATCCCTTTTCGATAATCAAATTAATTATACTAAATTGAGCGGTAATCATCGTGAAAGAATTGAAAAAGTAAAACAAATCATCGAGCAGAACTAACCAATCTACTATGAAAACACTCGATTCCAAAATTAAAAAACAACTCGACGGGCATGGAATTTCTTTTGCCCAATTCGAACAGCAATTAAAAACATTTCAAGACGGCATTCCCGCTGTAGAATTGCAAAAAGCAGCAACACCAGAAGACGGGATCTCAGTTTTTAATGATACTGAACAGGAAAGATTTTTAAATTACTTTGAAGAAAACCTGCCCGAAAAAATCCTGAAATTTATCCCGGCCAGTGGTGCAGCAACACGAATGTTTAAAGACTTGCAAAGTTTTGTCAATGATTTTGAGCAAACAGACCGAAACATCGATGAATCTGAATATGAAAAAAAACACCCGAAAGTAAAATTGTTTTTTGACGAGCTTGAGCATTTAGCAATTTATAAAGATGTAAAACACCATATTGAGAGGTCTGAAGCCAAAACCGAGGCCCAAAAATATTATGAATTGGCAAAAGTTTTATTGGACGAAAACAGCTTAAATTATGCCGATTTTCCAAAAGGCCTAGTCCCTTTTCATCGTTATGGCGGGGAAGTCCGTACGGCCTTTGAAGAGCATTTTCAGGAAGGCGGGCTCTATGCAGCGGCGATTAATAAACTGCATTGCCATTTCACGATTGCAAAAGATCACTTGCCAAAATTCCAGCAGGCTTATGATGTCCTTTTGAAAAAATATGGCCAAAAACCTGATCAATTGAAGGCCGACTTTTCCTTTCAGAAAAAATCCACTGATACCCTTGCCGTTGATTTAAATAATAATCCTGTTTATCAAAGTGATGAATTGCTTCTAAGGCCTGGCGGCCATGGTGCTTTGATTGAAAACCTCAACACTGTGGAGGCCGATCTCGTTTATATCAAAAATATAGATAATGTTATCGTGCGTCATAAAATGCCTGCCATGGCAGAGTATAAAAAAATGCTTGCCGGGTTGATGCTCAATGTTCAAAATGAAATTTTTTCTATCCTTAAAGCCCTAGATAAAGACGGTTTTACTGAGGAGTTACTGAAAAAATCAAATGAACTTGTTCAGGATGAAATTGGTTTAAAAAAAGAACTCAAAACCGAAGCCGATGTCAGGGATTATTTAAACCGTCCCATCCGCGTGTGCGGGATGGTCAAAAATGAAGGCGACCCCGGTGGCGGCCCGTTTTGGATTAAAGACGGCCACGGCGATATTTCCTTGCAAATAGTGGAAAGTGCACAAATAAATTCGGAAGATGCCCACCAAAAAGAAATCATCAGTGAAGCCACGCATTTCAATCCGGTGGATTTGGTTTGTGGCTTAAAAAACTACCAGGGGGAGAAATTTGATTTAATGAAATTTGTCAATGACAAACGCGGTTTTATTACTGAAAAATCTAAAAATGGCCAAAAAATAAAGGTCTTGGAGCTTCCGGGACTTTGGAATGGGGCGATGGAATATTGGAACACAATTTTTGTGGAAGTGCCTTATTTTACATTCAACCCCGTCAAAAGTATCGTTGAACTACTCAAAGAAAACCATCGAGGCGTGTGAATTTTCCTGCTAAAAGACTCGTTCAAGAAGCTGATTTCAAGGCCGTCACCAGCGGTGGGCCGGGAGGGCAGCACGCTAATAAAGCCAGCACAAAAGTACAACTGGATTGGAATGTCAGCGAAAGCCAGGTTTTTGATGAAACTCAAAAAGAGCGCATCATCGATAAGCTCAGCAAGCGCTTAACCAAAGAAGGTGTTTTGCAGTTGGCTTCCGGCAGCACGCGCAGCCAGCACAAAAACAAGGAAATTGTGACCAAGCGTTTTTTGCGGGTATTAAAAGGGGCTTTGCAAAAACCCAAACAGCGCAAAAAAACCAAAAAACCCAAAAGTGCCGATCGAAAACGACTGGATAAAAAACGCCAACAAGCTGAAAAGAAAAAGAACCGGAAGGATCCTTTGGGGTAAGAAATTATATCATTTCAACCCTTAAAAATTTCATTAGGTATTAAGTCGATAATGGAATACCCATTGTTCTTCCACACAAACCTCTTTACCGACAGACCTGTCTGCCGGCTAGGCAGGCAAGACAATTGTAGAACCATTAATTTCAAATTTTTAAAATAAGCACATTCACTATTCTACTTTTTGCCCAAAAATTAAAATAAGGCTCTTCACTATTCTAATTTTTTGATAGAAATTAAAATAAAAGAAACCCTTATTCTATTAATGTTGAAATAATAGAATAAGGGTTTCCGCTAATCTACTTTATTGGAAGTGCTGCTTACTGAACTTCAAACAGATCCATATAATCCTGAAAAACATAGACCCTTCCCCTTTTACCGCCTGTAATTTCTTTCAAAATCTTGAGTCTTTCCAACTCGCTGATGAGCCGATAAGCAGAGGTTGGGGTTTTTTCTATAACCTCAGCTACACGGGCAGCATCGGTAACAGGTTTGCGGTAAAGCGCGTCCAGAACCTTGGCCGCATCACCGGTTTTAGAGCCCAAGGATTTTATTTTTTGTTCGGCAGAATTTTTCAATTGCAAAATAGAATCAAACGTATCAATTCCTGATTTTGCAGTTTCTGTGATTCCGGTGAGAAAAAACTTAAACCATTGACCCATATCATTATGCGTGCGCACCCGCATTAAATTGTCGTAATACAATATTCGGTGGCGTTCAAAAAAATCGGATAAATAAAGAATGGGCTGTTTTAAAATCCCCTTGCTCACAAAATACAGCGTTATCAATAACCGACCGACCCGCCCATTGCCATCGAGAAACGGATGCACGGTTTCAAATTGATAGTGAATTAGAGCAATTTTTAAAATATCCGGCATGGGGTTTTGGGGGTCATTGGCAAATTTTTCAATATCAGAAATCAATTCAGCCAGGGTATTCTGGGCCGGCGGAATAAAAACCGCATCATTGATGGATGCCCCGCCTATCCAGTTTTGGCTCGTCCTGAATTCGCCTGGCATTTTGTTTTCACCACGAACATTTCGCATTAAAATTTTATGGGCGTTTTTTATCAAGCGCGCTGATAAAGGCAATTTTTCAAGCATTTGCACAGCTTCGTTCATCGCATTGATATAATTTTGAACCTCGCCCCAATCATCTCTTTTTTCACGAAGGATATTTTTTTCGCTCAAAAAAGCTTCTTCAATAGTGGTCATCGTTCCCTCGATTTTTGAAGATTGCGTTGCTTCTTTAGCAATATGCATCGATACAAAAAGGTCTATATTCACATATTCAGAATACATATCCAAGCGCCCCAGTTGGCGATCAGCAATGCTTAAAAGATTGAGTAATTCCATATCGGTTATCGCCCAATCACGGTTGATAAAATTAGGCTGAAAACTTGTGTAATGCCCTTGGCTAATTTTTTGTCCTGCTTTAAAATCTTTCATTGTTTTGTAAATAAGAAACCGTCCTATTCTACAAATATAGATAAAAGTATAATAAGAATACTTCTTATTATACTTTTTAAGTAAATAATAGAATAACAGCATTTGTTATTTTACTTTTAGATAAATTACCTTTAAATATACCTAATCAATATTACCAGCTTATTAACAGTCGAAACGGGTTTTATTTTTTAGTTTTAACCTAAAAAAGATGAATAATTCAATTCTACTCAACAACCGCCCAAAAGAAACCCCCACAAATGATGATTTTAAATTTGTGGAAACCGAAAAACCAAGCCCAAAAAATGGCGAAGTTCTACTGAAAACACGTTACGTTTCCGTTGATCCATATTTACGTGGCCGGATGCGCGATGAAAAATCATATATCCCGCCCTTTGAGCTCAATAAACCCATTTCTTCTATGCTTGTCGCAGAAGTCAGCGAATCAAAAAACGACGACTTCAATAAAGGTGATTTTGTTTCTGGAATGCTTCAATGGAAAAAATTTCAAACTTCAGATGGTGAGGGCCTTCAAAAAATTGATCCTGATGTTGCCCCGCTTTCGGCCTATCTCGGGGTTCTGGGAATGACAGGGTTGACCGCTTATTTTGGGTTAACAGAAATCGGTAAACCCCAACAGGGAGAAACCATTCTGGTTTCCGGTGCTGCGGGTGCCGTGGGAAGTACCGTTGGTCAAATTGCAAAAATCAAAGATTGCACAGCCATCGGCATTGCCGGAAGCGATGAAAAAATCGACTTGATAAAGAACAAATTTGGTTTTGACGCCGGTATCAATTATAAGACCACTGAAAATATGCAGGAGGCAATTTCAAAAGCTGCACCTGACGGGATTGATGTATATTATGACAACGTGGGTGGCGAAATCCTGGACGCGGCAATGCAAAATATGAACCGCAATGGACGGATTATAAACTGCGGTGCGATTGCGAGTTACAACAAAAGTGAAACGCCAACAGGCCCACGCGTTGAAGGTCAGCTTATCAAAAAAAGCCTGTCGATGCAAGGCTTCACAATCGGAAATGATTTTGGCGACAGAATGAAAGAAGGCTCAGAACAATTGGGCAAATGGTTACAAGATGGAAAATTAAAACACGAAGAAACCATTGTGGAAGGTTTTGACAGCATTCCACAAGCCTTTATCGATTTGTTCAGCGGAAAAAATAAAGGGAAGATGGTGGTTAAAACGGATTGAACAAGTGGCTCTTTTTGTTCAAACCAGAATTGTGGCGATTTTATTTTCTGGCTTTTAAAATATTTTAAGATTTCCAGCAGAAAATTATATATTCGGAAAAAATTAAAATTGACCGACTATGATTAAAAATACGCTGGGAATAGTGGTTATTTCAATTCTTTTTTGTTTGCAAACCAACGCTCAAACCAAACAAACCGCTTCCGTGGAAGAATCTGTTTGGGAAATTCAAACTGGATTTTTAGGGGTTTGGGGCTATAAAGAAACAAAGCTCAGCAATTCCATAGCTTTACGCACAGAAGTTGGTTTTGATAGTGATATATTTTCCAGTCCATATTATGAAAGGGGTCGGGCTAATTTTGTAATGACACCTGTAATCACTGCAGAACCACGTTGGTATTACAATTTGAGCAACCGCGTGGAAAAAGGCTATGACATTGATCATAACAACGGGAATTTTGTGAGTCTTGATATCAGTTTTCACCCAGGGATTTTGGTAATTTCCAATGTGGATAATTTAGAAGTCATTCCAGACCTTTCTATCGTTCCAAAATGGGGAATACGACGAACTTTAGGCAGACACTTTAGTTACGAAGTCGGGATTGGAATTGGGTATCAGCGAATTTTTTATGACTCTGAAAAATATTATTTTTTTGATTCTTCCGATAAAAACAACGGTGTAATTGATTTACACCTGCGCATCGGTTATACGTTTTGATTTCAAATTTCAAAATATATTATTTCAAAGGTCAAATTTGAAAAGTGTCAAAAACGATAGGGACGTATAGAAAATTTTAATTTAAAAGGATATAAAGACCGTTAATCAAAGCTATACATTTAACTCAGAGCGAAGTTTCAGGATATAATTTGAGTAATTAAAATTGTTCTGGCATCCTGTATCCCTTCCGATTAAAATTGCCCTCGCAATTTTAATCCCCTTCCCTTGATCAAGGGAAGGTGCAAAAAAATAACAGCTAAGGCTTATCAAAAAGCATAACGCCATTTATGAAGTTTTGAAATTCAACAACCAACTGTTAATTGAACGATTAACAACTTTCAATTTCGAATTCAGCTTCAATTTCAGTTTTTCAATATCCCAATTTCCCGCGGACGCGGCTTAAAGTTTCATCGGCGACTTTTGCAGCTTTTTGGGCGCCTTTTTCCAGCGCGTCATCGATTTGGTTTTTGTCGTTCATAAATTGATTGTAGCGCTCGCGTTCTTCGCCGTAGTTTTCTTTGAGCAAATTCAACAAGGCTTTTTTGGCGTGGCCATAACCATAGCCACCGTTTTGATAATTGGCGCGCATTTCCTGGGTTTCTTCCGCGGAAGCGATCAATTTATACAAATTAAAAACATTGCAAGTATCTGGGTCCTTAGGACCTTCCAGCGGTTTGCTGTCGGTTTCAATGCTCATCACCTGTTTTTTGAGGTTTTGATCAGTCTCAAAAATATTGATATAATTTCCGGCAGATTTACTCATTTTCCCGCCATCTGTCCCGGGGATATATTGTGTGGACTTCTGAATTTTTCCTTCCGGCAGCACAAAAACTTCGCCTATTTGATTGTGCATCCGTTCGGCGACATCGCGCGTCATTTCAATGTGCTGCATTTGATCTTTTCCCACGGGGACTTGTTCAGCATCATAGAGCAAAATATCGGCAGCCATCAACATTGGATAATCAAAAAGTCCTGCATTGATATCAGCAAGCCGATCAGATTTATCCTTGAAAGAATGGGCTAAGGTCAAGCGTTGATAAGGAAAAAAGCAGTTTAAATACCAGGTTAATTCTGCGGTCTGGGGAACATCGCTTTGGCGGTAAAACACGCTTTTTTCAATATCCAGTCCAAAAGCCAGCCATGTTGCCGCTACGGAATATGTGTTTTCGCGTAAAATTTTTGGATCTTTAATTTGAGTGAGCGTGTGCAAGTTTGCAATGAACAAAAAAGAATCGTTTTCCGGGGCGTGCGCCATCTCAATTGCCGGTTTAATTGCCCCGAGAAGATTGCCCAAATGTGGGGTTCCCGTGCTCTGAATGCCGGTCAGGATTCGTGCCATATCGCTTTTTTTTGTAAAGGTAAATTTTTTCAGTGAATCACATCGGGGATTTTTTTACTTTTGGCGGGCAAATGAATATCCTCAAAAACATATTACATTTTCTGTGGCGACTCTGGTTTTACATCCTGATCCTTTTTGCCATCCTTCTTCTATTTCCTTTCTTGGTGATTATAGCAGGATCTGAACGGCTTTATAGACGCTTTTTTATCGTTGCCCGGATTTGGGCAAAAATTGTACTTTTTGGGATGGGCTTTTTTCCTAAAATCAAGCGGTTAGAAAAAATGAAGCCCGGTAAACCTTATATGATTGTGTCAAATCACAGCTCGATGATTGACATTATGTTGATGTTTCATGTTATCCGGCAGCCTTTTGTTTTTGTGGGAAAGAAAGAACTCGCCAAGTTTCCCATTTTTGGTTTCTTTTACAGAAAAACCTGCATTCTCGTCGATCGCAAAAACGTTAAAAGCCGCAGCGAAGTTTTTACCCAAGCCCATCAAAAATTGAAACAAGGCGTCGGGATTTGTATTTTTCCGGAAGGCGGCGTGCCCGATGATGAAACAGTTTTACTCGATAATTTTAAAGATGGAGCGTTTCGGCTCGCCGCAGAACACAATTTAACAATTGTTCCAATAGTTATCTACAATTCCAAAAAGCGTTATCCCTATACTTTTTATAAAGGATCCCCAGGAACATTGCACGTCAAGACCCTGCCGTTTATCCAACCAAAAGGAAATAACCCTGAAATCCGACGAAATTTGCGTGAACAAACCCGGGAGTTAATTTTAGAAGAACTCAAAAAGAACCCCACAAAAACCAAGGCTATCGATCAATTCCCAAAAGGAAATTACTAAAATTTTATTGTTTTTCGCGAAAACAACTTATTTTGCAACCAAATAAGATTTATGGTCGAGCTGGCAGGAATAGTTATTTTAGGGATTTTAGCACAGTGGACTGCTGCCAAATTGCGCATTCCAGCGATTCTGCCCTTAATATTAATCGGTTTGGCGGTCGGGCCCATTTCCACTTTGTTTACCGATGACGCCCAGAAAATCATCGAACCGATATGGAATGAACAAAGTGAACGCGGCCTTTTTCCAGGACAAAGCCTGTATTATTTTGTCTCACTTGCCATCAGTATTATTTTATTTGAAGGTGGCTTGACCCTGCGCCGCAGTGAGGTTTTGAATGTTGGACCTGTTATTGTCAAACTGATTACGATTGCCGTTTTTATAACCTTTATCGGTAGTGCCATCACGGCGCATTTTGTTTTTGACCTTTCTTGGTCAATATCTTTCCTCTTTGCGGCTTTAATTATCGTGACCGGCCCCACCGTGATCACACCCATTCTCAGGAACATTCCGCTGAAAAAGGATGTTTCTGCAATTTTGCGGTGGGAAGGGATTTTGATCGACCCCATCGGTGCGCTTGTGGCCGTTTTAGTATTTGAATTCATAAGCGTTGGGGAGGGAAGCGAATACACCTTAACGGCGCTCGAAGAATTTGGGAAAATCGTGCTTTTCGGGTTTACCTTCGGATTTACGTTTGCACACGCTTTGGCCTTCAGTATCAAGAAAAACATCATTCCGCACTATTTACTCAATGTTTTTACGCTGGCTTGTGTCCTCGGCGTTTTTGTCCTGGCCGATGTTTTCGCCCAGGAAAGCGGTCTGCTGGCAGTTGTAGTAATGGGGATCATTCTAGGTAACATCAACCTCCCGAATATTAAAGAACTGCTCTATTTCAAGGAATCGCTCAGTATTTTACTGGTATCCATTCTCTTTATTTTGCTAGCGGCAAATATCCACATGGAAGACCTTTATTTAGTCTATAACTGGAAATCCCTCATTCTTTTTCTCATTGTGGTTTTTGTCATCAGGCCACTCGGTGTTTTTGTCAGTAGCAAAGGTTCTGGATTGCAGTTCAATGAAAAGCTCTTCATCAGCTGGGTGGGGCCGCGCGGTATTGTCGCTGCCGGTATCGCTTCACTCTTTGGAATTCAGCTTGCTAATGATGGCGTTCCCGGGGCACAATATATCACGCCCCTTGTTTTTATGATCGTTCTTGGAACGGTCTTGCTCAATGCAACCACCGCACTTCCTTTTGCAAAATTGATAGGTGTGTTTTTGAAAAACTCCAGGGGGATTTTGATCATTGGCGCGTCCCCTCTTTCAAGGCTCATTGCAACTTATCTAAAAAAGAACAACCGGCACGTGGTCCTCGTGGACAATAACCGCAACAATATACAGAAGGCAAAAGAACTGGGACTAGAAGCCATTGAAGGAAGTGTTTTTTCAGATAGCCTGACCAATAACATGGAGCTGAACGATATTGGATATTTAATGGCCTTGACCGGCAACACCGACATCAACAATACCGCAATTGAAAAGTTTCAGAAGCATTTTGGTGAGAACGGTTCCTTTCGAGTGGTTTCTTCGGAAGAAATGGCCGATCCCGAAAGCAACCCCAAAGAAGGGCTCTTTTCACAAACCGATGATTATATCAAACTCTCGCAAGTGGCGCGGCAAAATCCGCACGTTCGTGAAATCGAGTTGAATTCTCAAGAACACTACCAAGGCTTGATAGAAATCACCAAAACTGAAGGTGGTATGATTCCTCTTTTTGTAAAAAACAGTGAAGGTGACCTGAGCATCATTCCCTCAGATAGCCAAGAAGTTCAAATTGAAGAGGGCTTTCAATTGGTTTATATGGGCAAGGAAATCGAGACGGAAAGTTCAGATCAAAAAAAGACCACTGATATTCAAAATTGATTTTAGGGAACCCGTTTCAACATATATTAGTAAGCCTTAGATTAAAAACCATTTAAAACCAGTAATTCAACCTTAATCCTGCAAGGTCTTTTTTTTTGACCTTGTAGGTCTGGCCATTTCACAATTAAACTTAGAGCATCAATAGTTTAAACCTATTCAGATTATTACAAATTTCAGGTTAAGATAAGTTAGGATTTTAAATTACTGCAATTCCTCATTGCGAAAGCATTCTTCAACGTGATCGTTGACCATTCCCACAGCTTGCATAAACGCATAAGCGGTTGTGGGACCAATAAATTTAAACCCGCGTTTCTTTAAATCTTTGCTCAGCTTTTCGCTCAGTTCAGTTTTATTGGAAACCTCGGAAGCATCTGTATTTGTGTTTTGAATGGGTTTTCCATCGACATTTTCCCATAAAAAGCTATCGAACGAGTAAAATTCATTTTGAATCTCTAAAACTTTTTGCGCATTATTGATAGCGGCTTCAATTTTTGGACGGTTGCGAATAATTTTTTCATTGTCCATTAAGCTTTGGATTTTCGCTTCCGCGTAATGCGATACTTTTTCGATATCAAAAAAATCAAAGGCTTCTCTAAAATCTTCGCGCTTTCGCAAAACGGTAATCCAGCTCAAACCGGCCTGAAAGGATTCCAGCACCAGAAACTCAAAAAGCGCCTGATCGTCGTGCAACGGCACGCCCCATTCGTTGTCGTGATAAGAAATATATTGCGGATCATTCCCGCACCAATGGCAGCGTTTTTTATTCATAAATCGAGGTTATTTAATTCTTAATAGTTCCTACAAAGTAAGGATTATTTCTCAATTTTGTTGGAAAATATGTTTTATGGCCAAACAAAAAATTCAAATCATTGAGCAGAGTATAAGTAAATCTATGGATTATTCCCAATATCTTGAACTTATGGAAAAAGTAACTAAAGAAGGGAAATCCACTGCGCCGGAACACAATGAAGACCTGGCGCAATTTTCAAAATTAAACTTGAGCCGAACCCAGCGCTGGCACAAAAAACCGGATTATTCCAAAGAAGATTTTCCGGCCATTTCAAATTATGACAAACCACTTGTTTGGCTTTTGATTACTGAAAGTTGGTGTGGCGATGCGGCGCACAGTTGTCCGATAATTGCAGAATTGGCGGAGCTCAATGCTGAAATTGATGTAAAGGTCGTCTTGCGCGACCAAAATTTAGATTTGATGGATCAATTTTTAACCAATGGGGGCCGTTCGATCCCAAAACTGATTATGTATGATCCCGAAAACCAAGAAGTCAAAGCAACTTGGGGACCACGGCCAAAAGATGCCGCAAAACTTTTTGCCGATTATAAAGAAGACGACTCTAATTTTAAGGACGATTTAAAAACCACGCTTCAAAAGTGGTATAATAAAGACAAAGGCGTTCAAACCTCTTCAGAAATCGAAGCCGTGATGAACTCATTAAATTAAAACTATTATGGATTTCAACATCAGAAGAGCCGGAAAAGAGGATATGAACGCCGTTTTAGAGCTCATTCAAGAGCTGGCCGTTTTTGAGGAAGAGCCGGAAGCAGTGGAAGTCACAGCCGATGATTTGAAAAATATCGGCTTTGGCGAAAACCCACTCTTCCACATTTTTGTCGCCGAAGTTGAAGAAAAAATTGAAGCAATGGCCTTGTTTTATTACCGTTTTTCCACCTGGAAAGGAAAAACGGTTCACCTTGAAGATTTGATCGTGCGTGAAAAATATAGAAATCAAGGTTTAGGATCGGCCTTGTATAAAGAAGTGATGAAATTTGCTTACGACCAAAACTTGAAACGTGTGGAATGGGTCGTGCTCGACTGGAATGAAGGCGCGGCAGGATTTTACCGCAAAACCGGGGCAGACGTTTTTCAAAAATGGGACACCGTGCAAATGGATGAAAAAAGCCTGAAAAATTATGTCAAATCATAAGTTATGCAAGTTTTTAAGTTTGGTGGGGCGTCGGTAAAAAATGCTTCGGCCGTCAAGAATGTGCTGAATGTTTTACGGGAAACCGGACCAGGGCAAAAAGTCGTTGTGATTTCTGCGATGGGAAAAACCACCAATGCTTTAGAAAACATCATTCAAAATTATTGTTCTGAAAACGACCTTCAGTCATCAATAGCTGATGTGATGACTTTTCATCTCGAAATTACCGAAGAACTTTTCCAGGCTTCAGCCAAAGCGAAAATTCAAAAAAAAATTGATCTGCTCTTTAAGGATTTGAACGCTTTTTTAAGTCGAAATAAATCCCCGAATTACGACTTCATTTATGACCAGGTTGTGGGTTATGGCGAACTTTTGAGCACAACAATTGTCAGCGCTTATCTCACTGACCAAAACCTCGACAACACTCTGCTCGATGCCAGAAAACTCATCAAAACCGATGCGACTTACAGGGACGCACAAGTAATTTGGGAACAGACCGAAAAGCAAATTAAAAACCACATTGATCCAGATAAATTGAGCATTACCCAAGGCTTTATCGCTTCAGATGAAAACAACTTTAGCACATCTTTAGGACGCGAGGGAAGTGATTATTCCGCAGGAATTTTGGCTTATTGCCTGGACGCTTCAAACCTCACTATTTGGAAAGATGTGGAAGGCGTCCTGAATGCCGATCCTTCCATTTTTCAAAATACTGTTTTGCTGAACACCATTTCTTATGAAGAAGCCATTGAACTCGCATTTTATGGCGCCTCCGTGATTCACCCAAAAACACTTCAACCGGTTAAACGAAAAGGAATTCCACTTTTTGTCAAAGCTTTTAAAAACCCAAAAGCCGCCGGCACAAAAGTTTGCAGCGGGAAAGACATTGACCCAGAAACGCCGTGCTTTATTGTCAAGCCAAATCTCACGCTAATTTCCCTGTCTTCCAGGGATTTCTCATTCTTTGTGGAAGAAAATATGAGCGAGGTGTTTGCACTTTTTCATCACTATCAAATTAAAGTGGATTTGATTCAAAATTCTGCCATTAGTTTTTCGGTCTGCGTAAACGATCTTTTCAATAACATTGAGGACCTATTAAAAGAGCTTCAGGAAAAATTTAAAGTTAAATACCAGCGTAATGTATCGCTTTACACCATCAGATATTTTAATCAAAATGCTGTCAATCAAATCGAAAGCGGTAAAGAAGTCCTTTTGAAACAAACGACCCGGAAAACAGTTCAACTCGTTACTGCCCACGTTTAAGGTCACCTGCTTAGTAGAATTTTATATATTTGCAACAAACGAACGTTTAATGGGAATTGTTTCGGCAAAAGAAATTGCCCAAGGACTGAACTTGGACAAGTTTGGATTTTTAGGGAATATGCTGGGCTCAACGGTTTTGAAAATGACCAAGCTCAAGCATTTTAATAAAGTCTATGATGACCGAAAACACCTTTCTGGCCCAGATTTTTTGACTTCCATTTTAGACAACCTCGAGATCAACTATGACATTCCCGAGAAAGATTTAAAACGCATTCCTGAAAAAGGCCCATTTATCACCGTTTCAAATCACCCGCTGGGCGGTATTGATGGAATGATCTTGATGAAAACCTTGATCGGTGCCCGCGAAGATTATAAAATAATTGCAAATTTTTTACTTCAGCGCTTAGATCCGTTGAAGCCTTATATAATGCCGGTCAATCCTTTTGAAGACCGCAAAGATGCGCATTCGAGCATGCTGGGTGTTAAAAAAGCCCTTTTGCATTTGCGCAACGGGCACCCTTTGGGGATTTTTCCCGCCGGTGAAGTCTCCACCCACAAAGAAGGCAAAACCATTGTTGACCGTCCTTGGCTTCCGGAAGCCATGAAATTCATCAAGAAAAGCAAGGTTCCTATTGTTCCCATTTATTTTCACGGTAAAAACAGCTCTTCGTTTTACCGGCTTTCCAAAATCAATGATTCTCTGCGCACAGCAAAATTGCCGAGTGAAATGCTTTCGCAGAAACACCGGAAGATAAAAGTGCGAATCGGGAACCCAATTTCTGTGAAAGACCAGCAGGAATATGAAAGCCTGGAAGAGTTTACGCTTTTCTTACGCAAAAAAACCTATATGCTTTCCAGCGCTTATGACAAAAAGAGCTTGCTGAAAAACATTCCCAATCATATTAAAATTCCGCGGTCGCCTAAAAAGATCATTAGCGAAACTGCGGAACATTTGATGAAAGAAGAAATTGACTATTGCCGCGAAAACGATAAACAGCTTCTCGAGAGCAAAAAATATGAAGTCTTTCTGGCCGAAAAGAAAGATATCCCGAATATTATGAAGGAAATCGGTCGTTTGCGTGAAATCACTTTTCGGGCAATCGGCGAAGGCACGAACAACGCAGTGGATTTAGATGAATTTGATGAATATTACCACCACATGTTCATTTATGACAATAAGGCCAACAGAATTGCCGGGGCTTACCGGATGGGATTTGGCCAGGATATTTTTTCTAAGTATGGCATCGACGGTTTTTATGTTCAAAAACTTTTTCGTTTTGAGCCTGAGCTTTATAAATTAATGAGCGAATCCATTGAAATGGGCCGCGCCTTTGTCATTAAAGAATATCAACAGCGCCCGATGCCACTTTATTTATTGTGGAAAGGGATCGTGCATTGCACCCTTCGTTTCCCAAATCACAATTATTTGATCGGTGGGGTGAGCATCAGCAATAAATTTTCTGAGTTTTCAAAATCGATGATGATCGAGTTTATGAAATCGCATTATTATGATCCTTATGTCGCGCAATATGTCCATCCTAAAAAAGAGTTTAAGGTTAAACTAAAAGACGCCGATAAAGATTTTGTTTTTGACGAAAGTAAAGCAGACCTCAATAAATTTGACAAAATAATCGACGAGCTCGAACCCGACAGTCTAAGGATGCCCGTTCTGCTGAAAAAATACATTAAACAAAATGCCAAAGTTGTGGCCTTTAATGTGGACCCGCTTTTTAACAATTCCGTTGATGGGTTAATGTACATCCGCATTGCCGATTTACCGGAATCAACAGTGAAGCCGGTTTTGGAAGAATTGGAAGAAAAAATCGATGACTCGCCTAAAAAATAATACGCACAGAAAACTATTCATTTTCTGCTTTTTCATGCTTGGGTATTCTGTCCAGGCACAAATCCATATTCGTGGCCAGGTAGTCGATTCTACCACAAACTCACCAATCTTAGGCGTTTCTGTCTATTTTGATGGAACAACAATTGGCACTGTAACCGATAAAAAAGGCAACTTTGACTTAAGGCTTAAGGAAAAAATCAGCAGTCCGCTGGTGATTGGGGTTTTGGGATATAAATCTAAAAAGCTGGGGGCTTTAGGCCTAGAAAAAAATAATGTGGATCTAAAAACAATTGCTTTGGGCCCAAAAGTGGAATCTTTAAAAGAAGTTGTTCTCGAACCCGACACCTGGTCGCGTGAACGCAAATTAAAGTATTTTATTCCGGGTTTTCTCGGCAAAATCCACGAAGGCTGCTTTATCAAAAATATCAATAAAGTGTATTTGCGCTTTAGCAAAAAAGAAAAAAAGCTGACCGCTTATGCCAAAGAACCTTTGCAAATTGAAAACAAGGCTTTAGGCTTTAAAATACGTTTCACGCTGTCTAATTTTGAAATGAATTTTAAATTTTATCCTGCGGTCAATGGACGGCCAAAACCTAAATTCACCCCCTATTCCATTTTTTTTACCGGGACGACCTTTTTTGAGGAAATCAGCGATGACCCCTCTAAATATAAGGCGGTGCGCAAACGGGCCTACCTGGGATCCTCTGTTCATTTTATGCGGGCTTTGAAAAATAAAACCCTCGAGGAAAACGATTTTGCCATTTTCAGAAAGAGTTTCATCCGCGGCCCTTATAAATTTTTTGGTTTTAAGGACACTAAAGATTCCACCCAAACAAAAATTGAAATCACAACAGATGAACTATCTATTTTATATGATGGCGAAAAACAGACCGGTCTCAAAACAATTACTGACCCCTGCGTCATCTTGATCGATCAATTTGGAAATCATTACCCGCCAAATGCACTGATGTTCACCGGTGATATGGGCGAAAGACGGGCAGCTTCATTGCTTCCACTGGATTATCGGCTTGCGGAAGAGGATTGAGATAAGGTCACGCTGAAAGAAAGTTAAGGGTTAAAAGTTATTGAGTTATTTTTTCGACCACGTCTCAACCCGAAAATAAAGTACGATTTACGAAGTGGGAAGTACGATTTTGAATATCGAATAGAGAATACTGAATAGCGAAGTCAATATTTTTTTTAAACCCAAAACACGCCTGCCCGCCGTAGCGCAGCGAAGGAGGTAAACCCGAAAATGAAGTATGATTTACGAAGTGGGAAGTACGATTTTGAATATCGAATATCGAATAGAGAATACTGAATAGCGAAGTCAATATTTTTTTTAAACCCAAAACAAGAAACAAGAAACCCGAAACAAGAAACAAGAAACTAGAAACCCGCACACCTGCACACCCGAATACCCGCATACCCGAAAACCTTTAAAATTTCCCTTTATAAAATTTTGATTGAAGAGGTTTTATTATAAATTTAGGGCTTTGATAAAAATAAGCCTTTTATAATTTCGTTATCCCCTTAAATCCTGATAATATGCTCAATATAAATCTGCAAGAAGCTGCCCAAGCTGCGCAGGAAACGGCCGGTGAAGCGCCAGAAGAAAAAACCTTAAAGTTGATCGACCTGCTTTTTAGCGGTGGGATTGGCGGAACAATTATCATCATTATCCTTTTTGTCTTGCTTGCCATCGGCCTTTATATTTATTTTGAACGTCTTTTTGCTATCAGAGCAGCCTCGAAGACCGATAAAAACTTTATGCACCAAATCAGGGATAATATCGCCAATGGCAATGTCGAGGGTGCAAAAATCCGTTGTGCGCAGGAAAATTCCCCGGTTGCACGGCTCACTGAAAAAGGAATTTCCCGCATCGGAAGCCCGCTGGAAGATATTAACACAGCGATTGAAAATGCTGGGCGTCTGGAAGTTTATAAACTGGAAAAAAATACCAGCATTCTCGCCACTATTGCCGGTGCTGCGCCGATGATCGGGTTCTTGGGGACTGTGATTGGTATGGTTTTGGCTTTTCACGAAATGGCCACCAGCGGCGGTCAGGCAGAAATGGGCGCGCTGGCACAAGGGATTTATACTGCGATGACCACAACGGTCGCCGGTCTGATAGTTGGTATTATTGCTTATATCGGCTATAACCATCTCGTTGTCAAAACCGATAAAGTCGTGCACCAGATGGAATCGACAGCCGTTGACTTTTTAGATTTGTTGAACGAACCTGGATAAAATGAATTTACGCGGAAGAAATAAAGTCAGTACCGAATTCAGCATGTCGTCCATGACAGACATCGTGTTCCTGTTGCTCATATTTTTTATGCTGGCATCACCAGTGGTGACACCGGAAGCTTTGGATTTATTATTGCCACAGTCAAAAGGAAAAACCACAAATCAGCAAAATGTGGCAGTGAGCATCGATAAAGATTTGAATGTTTATCTTAATTCAGAACAAATTCCGGCGGGCCAATTGGAAGGAGAACTTCAAAAGCGCTTGAAAGGTGTTGAAGGGCCCACGGTTATTTTGCGCGCTGAAAAAAGCGTTCCCATTCAAGATGCGGTGGATGTGATGGGCATTGCAAAACGCAACAATTATAAAATTGTGCTCGCGGTAAAACCCCGGTAATTATGAGTTTATTTGAAACAAAACACCAGAAAAAATCGGCCATTATCACTGCGGTGATCAATGTTGTGATCCTTGTATTGTTGTTTTTCTTTGGATTGACTTATCTCGACCCGCCACCTGAAAATGGAATTGCGGTCAACTTTGGCACCAGCGAAGTGGGTTCTGGAAATCAACAGCCCACAAAACCCATGAAGTCCACACCCAAAAAAAACACAACACCACCGCCACAAGAAAGCAATTCTTCACCTGAAGAAACCAGTCCAGAACTCAATGATGAAGTGGTGACCCAGAAAAATGACCAGGCACCGGTTGTCAAAGACAAAAAGAAAACAGAAACCAAGCCCGAGGCGAAAGAGAAAGAAGAGAAGAAAGAGGAGAAAAAAACCGAAGAGGAAAAAGAAACCAAAGAACAGCCGAAAGAGCAACCCAAAGAAACCAAGCCTGAAAAAAAACCCGATCCAAAACCAGATGAATCCACATCAAATGCTTTGAACAGTATAATGAACGGCCCCGATAAAGATGGAGAAGCCCAAGAAGGGGAAGGTAACGACAATCAAGCTGGCGATAAAGGAAAAGAAGATGGCGACCCAAATGCCTCTTCATATTACGGCAACGGCTCTGGAAACCAAGGCAACGAAAATTATAGATTGGACGGGCGTGAAGCTTTGAAAAAAAAGAAATTTGTTCAGGATTGCAATGAATCGGGGATTGTGGTTGTTCAAATTCAGGTCAATCAAAATGGGGAAGTGGTCAAAGCAAACCCGGGCGCAAAAGGAACGACAAATTCCAGTGCTTGTTTAATGAAGCCGGCAAAAAAGGCGGCACTTCAAACCACTTTCAATCAAGATGCCGACGCTCCAGCCCTGCAAACCGGAACGATTGTTTATGAATTTAGGCTTTCTGAGTAGGTTTGATTAAGTTTTGGTGAATAAGTCCTATACATCTCAACATACCGCTTAAAAGAAATCTTATTTTTAAAACCATGTCATTTTAAGTTTGATCCAGGTTCTAAATTTTACTCATTCAACGCTTCGACAGGCTCAACGAGACATTTTACCTATCGATTGGCTCTCCTTAATCTTGACGTTTTCCTTTGTGATGACAGAATCAATTGCTTTGACTTTGTTATAAAATGACATTAAAAATACATGAGTCAGCAACTTAAACTTTTCCCTTAATTCCTTACTTCTAACAATTCAAATGAACTATACCGAAACGCTCGACTGGATTTTTCATAGGCTGCCGATGTATCAAAAGCAAGGCAAAACCGCTTTTAAACCAGGATTGGAAAACATCCGCGCCTTAGCCAAGTATTTAAGGAATCCTGAAAAAAAATTTAAGTCGGTTCATATTGGCGGCACAAATGGAAAAGGTTCGACTGCCAATATGATGGCTTCGGTTTTTCAAGAAGCCGGCTATAAAACCGGACTTTACACTTCGCCACATTTACGTGATTTCCGCGAGCGTATTAGAATTGACGGGCAGCTTATATCCAAACACTCTTTAGTTGATTTCATCGAGAAACACAAGGATTTTATAGAGAAGCAGGAATGCTCTTTTTTTGAATTGGGGGTGGCGATGGCCTTTGATCATTTTGCCACTGAACAAGTCGATATTGCATTTATTGAAGTTGGCCTGGGCGGTAGGTTGGACGCAACAAATATCATTGATCCCGAGTTGAGCCTTATCACCAATATTGGCCTGGATCATACTAATTTTCTCGGCGAGACCCACGCAAAAATTGCAAAAGAAAAAGCCGGAATTATCAAGAATAAAACACCAGTTGTCATTGGGGAAAACAATCCAGAAACGGCGCCTGTTTTCCGTGAAAAAGCCAAGGCTGAACAAGCAGAAATTGTTTTTGCTTTAGATAACGATCAAGGTGATTATGAACTGGATTTATTAGGCAAATACCAACAAAAAAATTTAAAAACAGCACTTGCCGGGATTCGTTTGCTTCAAAACCAGGGCTGGGATATTTCTGAAAAACATTTAAAAAACGGACTCAGAAATGTCCAAAAAAACACAAGTTTTATCGGTCGTTTTTCAGTACTGGGAAAATCCCCGTCAATTGTGGCTGATACGGCTCATAACGCAGAAGGCTTGAAGGAACTTTTTCAGCAAATTAATGATATGTCCTATGAACGGCTTTTCATTATCCTGGGGATTGTCAACGATAAAAGTACTGATCGCACTCTGCCGTTGATGCCAAAAGGGGCCACTTACTTTTTCTGCAAACCAAATGTTCCCCGCGGAATGCCGGCCGAAAAACTTCAAAATTTGGCCAAAGATCACCACCTTTATGGCAAAACATTTCCATCAGTAGAGAAAGCCTTGCAAAAAACTAAAAGTGAAGCCGGTAAAAAAGACCTGATTTTAGTTACCGGAAGCACCTTTACCGTCGCTGAAATAATTTGAAATTTTTCTTTTTTTAAGCTTTGCGGAAAATGAATTTAAATTATATTTGCAGTCCGAAATTAAACTCGGGCGCGTAGCTCAGTTGGTTCAGAGCACCTGGTTTACACCCAGGGGGTCAGGGGTTCGAATCCCTTCGCGCCCACTCTTCTCAAAGTAACAAGAGCCTAAAGATTTCTTTAGGTTTTTTTGATTAAGGGTGTATAGCTCAGTTGGTTTAGAGTGCTACCTTGACATGGTAGAGGTCACAGGTTCGAATCCTGTTACACCCACTTCTAGTGGCGATTATATCATTTCTTAGGTGCACAAATTCACAACTATCAGTAAATCAAATTTTTCGATTATTTTGACATAAGACTTTTTGACTTAGGACGTAAGACAAAAAATACTGTCAAGTCAAGTAAATTAATATAATCCAAATTTCAATTTTTAGAACGCACTTTTAACTCGTTTCTGCCCTAAGTCAAATTGTGATTTCAAATCAGAAAAGGCCAACTTTCGATGCGTAAATTTTCGTCGAGCCTTTCTTTATTTCTCCGCCCAAATTAAATCTGTATAGACTGTTTTTCCTTCCCCAACTTGAATACTTTTTAATTCCGAGGGTTTGAAATATTTCAAATGATCTTCAATAATGTTTTTTAGCCAAATCACCTCGGCTTTGAGTTTCCAGTGAGCATCATTTTCGGCATGAAGAACCATCAAAAGCGTGTTACTCGAGCCTTCTTGTTGACCTTGATTTTGATTTTTGAAAAACCATCTTAATAATTCCTCTCCGTGGTTTTGGGCATAAAAAAAAGTTTGCCCAAAATCTTTGGGATAAACTAAAATCTCATGGTCAAAGTCCACACCGTTCAAGGTGAAATCAACCAAACGGTTTTTTCTATCCACAGACGGAATGACGTGTGTTGATTCGACAAAAATCTGTTCCACAGCCATCTCAGACCAAAAGTTAAACCAGCGGTTGGCCGCATAATTAAAGAATTTCCTTTTGGGTAGATCATAAGCTTCGACGATAGCTTTGATGGCTTGAACGACAGCTTCCCATTTCCAATAATCATAAACAAAATCAGTGAGCCCATCCCATCTATCATTTTGTTTTTGCCCGCATTGATGGTCAAAAGCTGTACGCTTTCTCAATTCCAGTTCAATGAGTTCCAAGTCTAAATTCATATCAAAAAAGGCAGAGCTAAACTAAAAACAAGCATCGCAATCAGCAGGATTTCCTTAAAAATCAATTCTTTTTTCTGTTGATAATAAAGTGATCCGGCGATACTCACGGGAAGTATCAGAAAAATCAATTCACTTCCATTTTTTTCCGGCGTAAAGAACACAGTAAAGATCCCGGCGACCCAGAACCAAAAAATTAAGTAAAGGGAAGCTTTATTTCTACGTTTCGCCTTTCTAACCTCCCTAAAAAAGTGCAAAAACAACCAAATATTAAATGCCAAAACAATTCCCAATGGTAAAATCAAGCCTTGTTCTCGGTAAGCGTCGAAATTGAAATCAAGTATAAAGTTAAAATTGTAGAGACCAAAGAAGCTATCAACCCACAAATATGACAAACAGATGGCGAGAATTGCGACGCCGATAAACCCGATAACGGGAATCAGCCAATTCCTGAACCTCTCCGGTTCATACAGCAAAATTGCGAAAAAAGGGATGATCAAAAAGGGAAAACTGGCCTCGAAAGTAAAAACCATCACCGCTAACCAAAACGAGATATCAAAAAATTTCTTTTTAACATCAGTTTTATCACGCAGGCCAATAGCCCGCCGAAGTGCTAAGACCAGTAAAAACCCTGTGATTAGAATCCTGAAATCATAAAGAATAGGCTGGAAAAAACCGGTAAAAATGACAAAGAGAAGAATGGTGAAAGAATTTTGGCGCGTGATTTCATTGCGCTTGATCAACTTATTCAAGATAAAGACCAAAAGCCCATAAACCAATAAAGCGGCAGTAATTTTCAAAAGACCTATCAGCTCAAAACTAAAATTTTTGGCAGCCATTTGAGCGGAAATAAAATACCACAGCATTAACAAACCAATCACCGCAGAAGTAATGGGCTTAGATTTTCTAAAAAAGCTTGTTAGCATTGCTTATTTTATTATTTTTGCGATGAAATTAATCCCTCAAGATCATGACCGAATTTTGGTATTTTATAGCTTCGATTTTTGAAGATTTACTCTTTTTACCATTTGACTGGCTTCGCGAATGGCAAGACAGCACGTGGTGGGGTGCAAATTTACTTAATTTCGGCTTTGTTCTAATCGCCGCCATGGCTTTTCTTTATTGGCTGAAGCAGCTAGACAGTTTTGAAAATGAAGACCACCACGATTACAGCAAAAGCTGACTTAGGGGATTACTCACCTAAGTCTTTGCGGTAATACATTTTTTCAAAGTCAATTTTTTCCAATTCAGTGTAAGATCGCTGCATTGCTTCTTTGTGATCTTTTCCAAAAGAAGTCACAGAAATAACGCGTCCGCCGTTTGTTTTCAGTTCATTATTTTCCTTTTTAATTCCTGCTTGGAACACGATTGAATCTTTGACTTTTTCAATTCCGCTGATGGTTTTTCCTTTTTCGTAAGATTCTGGATAGCCGCCAGAAACAGCAACAACAGTTGCAGTATGGCTCTTATCGATTTTAAGCTCAACTTCATTTAGCTTACCGGAAGCTGTTTTATCCAGTAATTCCAAAAAATCAGAATCAATGCGCGGTAACACCGCTTGAGATTCAGGATCACCCATTCTCACATTATATTCAATGACATAAGGATTGTCATCAACTACCATTAAACCAAGAAAAATAAAGCCTTGGTAATTAATTGATTCTTCTTTTAGGCCTTCAATTGTAGGTTTGACGATTCGGTTTTCAACTTTTTCCATCAGCCCGTCAGTGGCAATTGGCGAAGGTGAAATTGACCCCATTCCACCGGTGTTCAAGCCCGTATCGCCTTCACCAATGCGTTTATAATCTTGAGCTGTTGGCAGTATTTTATAATTTTCGCCATCGGTCAAAACAAACACACTCAGTTCTTTTCCGTCGAGGAACTCTTCGATGACCACGGTTTTTCCAGCTTCGCCAAATTTATCTTTTTTCAGCATCAGCTCGAGCTCGTCCTGAGCAGTCTGCAAATCTTTTTCAATTAACACACCCTTTCCACCGGCAAGTCCATCTGCTTTCAAGACATAAGGCGGTTTTAAGGTTTCCAAAAATTCTTTTCCGGCCTTGATGCTTTTGGCGTTGAAACTTTCATAAGCCGCGGTGGGAATACTGTACATTCCCATAAATTCCTTAGCGCGCTCTTTACTGCCTTCCAGCAAAGCGCCTTTTTTTGAAGGGCCAACTATTTTGACGTTTTTTAAATCTTGATCCAAAGCAAAGAAATCGTGGATGCCGTCAACCAAGGGTTTTTCAGGACCGACAACCAGCATCTCAATTTTGTGGTTTAGAACTGCTTGTTTCACGGCCTGAAAATCGTTGATATCCAGATCGAGGTTTTCAGCAATTTCAGCTGTTCCAGGATTTCCGGGTGCTACCATCAATTTTTTACAGTCAGCACTTTTTGATATTTGGCGGGCCAATGCGTGTTCACGGCCGCCACTGCCAAGAATGAGAATAGTCATAAGGATGATTTTTGATTGTCAAAAATAAAGTATTGTGTAAGTATTACCAAAGTATTTCATTAAAAGGAAAATCAGCTTTTAATATATAGGCTTATTCGGTTTAGCTATATCCATTAGTCATCGCCAAGTCAGCCTTCAGAAGGAACTTTAGAATTATTAGTTTTTGACAAACCCCTAAATCCCCGCTGCGGCGGGGACTTTACCATTTATAATAAATTGGCAGTCAATTTATTAGACCTTGAGCTTATACCGAATGTGATTTGTAATGTCACATAAGTGCTTCTTAAAATCTACCTCGGGATAATACCTTTATAGAAAATCTATTACGGCATTATAAAACTTAATTGGTATCAGAACCTACAAGGTTTCAAGATGATTGTTCGACACAAACCTTGCAGGTCGAGCTTTGCGATTTCCTGCGAGGTTTTCAAAACCTCGTAGGTATGACTGATACTGAATGTGATTTGTAATGTCACATAAGTGCTTCTTAAAATCTACCTCGGGATAATACCTTTATAGAAAATCTATTACGGCATTATAAAACTTAATTGGTATCAGAACCTACAAGGTTTCAAGATGATTGTTCGACACAAACCTTGCAGGTCGAGCTTTGCGATTTCCTGCGAGGTTTTCAAAACCTCGTAGGTATGACTGATACTGAATGTGATTTGTAATGTCACATAAGTGCTTCTTAAAATCTACCTCGGGATAATACCTTTATAGAAAATCTATTACGGCATTATAAAACTTAATTGGTATCAGACCTACAAGGTTTCAAGATGATTGTTCGACACAAACCTTGCAGGTCGAGCTTTGCGATTTCCTGCGAGGTTTTCAAAACCTCGTAGGTATGATTGATGCTGAATGTGATTTGTAATGTCGCATAAATGCTTCTTATACCAATCAACTCCGCTTTTCTTAAAACCTGTGGGTATAATGCCGAGAGACTATAAAAGAGTTGAACCTTAATGAACCTAATACTATAGTCGATCCGGTATTAAAATCTACCTCGTCCTGATACCTTTACAGAAAATCTATTACGGCATTATAAAACTTATTGGTATTAAGTACCAAAGCAAAAGAATTGAAAAATAATTCAATAAAAAAATCCCATCGAGAAACTCAATGGGATTTTTGAAAAATAACGTTTTTAAGCTCACTTTTTAAACGTGAATCGCCCGGTTATCCGTCGCTGCCATTGCAGCTTCTTTTGAGCCTTCGGCATAAGTGGGGTGCGCGTGGCTGATGCGGGCAATGTCTTCTGCACTGGCGCGGAATTCCATTGCGGTGACGAGTTCTGCGATTAAATCTGCCGCTCTTGCCGCGACAATGTGAACGCCCAGGATTTCATCGGTTTCCTTGTCTGAAAGGATTTTGATAAATCCATCAGTATCGCCACTGGCGCGGGCGCGTCCCAAAGCACGCATCGGGAATTTTCCACTTTTAAATTCTTTTTTACTCTCTTTTAACTGACCTTCGGTTTTCCCCACAGAAGCAACTTCTGGCCAGGTGTAAACCACGCCGGGAATCAAGTTATAATCGAGGTGCGGTTTTTGGCCGGCCATTCTTTCGACAGCGTAAACACCATCTTCTTCGGCCTTGTGAGCGAGCATCACGCCTTCAATCACATCGCCGATGGCGTAAATATTTTCGGCATCGGTCTGTAAATTTTCGTTGACCTGGATTTTTCCTTTATCGTTGATTTTGACGCCGGCTTTTTCAGCGTTTAAGCCGTCGGTATAAGGTCGGCGTCCAACGGCTACTAAACACTGATCGCCTTTGAATTCCACTTCCTTGTCTTTTTTATCGGTGGCTTTTACCGTCACTTGTTTAGTGGTCGCTTTGACATCACTGACTTTATGTGAAAGCTTAAATTCCACACCTTGTTTCTTCATTACTTTCATCAGCTCTTTACCGCTGTCTTTATCCATAGTCGGAATAATGCGGTCCATAAATTCGATGACCGTTACCTCAGCGCCGAGACGACGGTAAACTTGACCGAGCTCCAAACCGATTATCCCGCCACCAATAACAACTAATTTTTTTGGGATTTTCTTTAGACTAAGTGCTTCAGTTGAAGTGATGACGCGTTTTTTATCGAGGTCGATAAAGGGAAGGTTTGCCGGTTTACTTCCGGTTGCGATAATGGTGTTTTTTGCTTCGATGGTTTCGTCATCGCCTTTTTCTTTGGTGATTTTGATGTGGGTTTTATCTTCAAAAGAACCGACGCCTTCATAAGAATCGATTTTATTTTTATCCATCAAAAAATCAATCCCTTTTGTGGTTTGATCGACAACCGATGATTTCCGTTTCATCATCTGTTTGAAATTGACTTTCATTCCGTCGGGAATATCGATGCCGTGTTCTTCAAAGTGTTTAACGGCATCTTCATAATGGTGCGAAGAATCCAGCAGGGCTTTTGAAGGAATGCAGCCCACGTTCAAACAAGTGCCGCCTTTCGTACTGTATTTTTCAATTATCGCGGTTTTCATTCCCAGTTGTGCCCCACGAATCGCAGAGACATAACCGCCTGGACCTGAACCGATCACCACTAAATCATATTTACTCATAATATTTTATTTTCTATTTTGTCAATAAAGATTTCTACTCATCCTTATTTTGAATTCCAAAGATACGAAGGCTAAAGGAATGGGGCAAAAGTTTTAAGAAACCTCAGTCTAATTTAAATCAACGCCTCCTTCACTGTTAAGTATTTTGAGCAAATTTATTGATGAGTCTCGAAACTCAATTCACCCGAAACTTCATATTCTGTTCATTGAGTTCTTCCAATAATTTTGTCGATACGTTTACCTTGTGGTTTTTACTCGGCATATTCAATTTTAGCTTCTCTTTCATTTCATAAACCACGAATTTGAGGACCTGATCGCCGGGATAATTTTCAACCGTTTCAGTTAAACCCTGGATTTTTTCTTCTTTCAACTCATCGATATCCAGTTGAATGGTCAGTTTTTTAGCGAAAGAATTCATCACTTCGGGAAGTTCCTTAAAGCTTTTAAAATTAATGCGCGGCTGTCCTTTTTGCCCCGTGTGTTTGTTCGTCCAGCCTTCCTTGATAAAGGCTTTCATATACACAAAATTATTCGGGATCAAGAAATGCCTGAATTTCAAATAATCTTCCCCATAAATCCTGAATTCATAAGTGTCTTCGTAATCCTCCACCACAAATTTCGCCCATTTTGTTCCCTTTTTGCTGGTCAAATGCTGAGGTTCTGAAATAACACCGGCAAAACTCACCTCCCGGTTCAAATTACTTTCAAGATCATTGAACCGGCTCAAGCTTCCATTGCAGAAATACTTCATTTCATATTTAAAATTATCCAGCGGATGCCCTGAAATATAAATCCCTACAACTTCGCGTTCCCTTCTCAATTTTTCAATCGTTCCCCATTCCTCACAAGGCGGCACTTCGGGCTCTGGAATTTGCACTTCGCTGGAACCGCCAAATAAACTGGTTTGCGACGAGTTTTCATTTTCCTGAAATTTTGACGCAAACTTGATGACCTTTTCAAGAAAGTTGATTTCATCGCCATTGTGATGAAAATACTGTGCGCGGTGCACGCCGCCAAACTCATCAAAACCACCGGCGAGTGCCAGGTTTTGAAATGCTTTTTTATTTGCTGCGCGTAAATCAATGCGTTTGGCAAAATCAAATATCGAGCGGTAAGCGCCGTCTTCTTTTCGGTTGTTGACAATGGTTTCCACGGCACCTTTTCCGACACCTTTTATTGCGCCCATCCCAAAACGAATGGCATCATTTTTATTGACCGAAAATTTATAGTAAGATTCGTTGACGTCAGGTCCCAGTACGGGCAGCTTCATCCGTTTGCTCTCTTCCATAAAGAAAGTGACATCCTTAATATTATTCATATTATTGGAAAGAACGGCCGCCATATATTCTGCCGGATAATGGGCTTTGAGGTAAGCCGTTTGATAAGCCACCCAGGCATAACAGGTCGAGTGGGATTTGTTAAAAGCATAACTGGCAAAGGCTTCCCAGTCTTTCCAGATTTTTTCCAAAACCTCAAGCGGATGGCCGCGTTCTTCGCCGCCTTTCATAAATTTTGGCTTCAAGGCTTCGAGGTCCTTTATTTTCTTTTTCCCCATCGCCTTCCGCAAAATATCAGCTTCACCTTTTGAAAATCCCGTCAGTTTCTGGGACAGTAGCATTACTTGCTCTTGATAAACGGTGATTCCATAGGTTTCTTCAAGATATTCTTCCATTTCCGGTAAATCATAGGAAATGTCTTCTTCGCCGTGCTTTCGCTGAATGAAACTGGGGATATATTCCATCGGCCCGGGACGGTAAAGCGCGTTCATCGCAATTAAATCTTCAAACACGGTTGGTTTTAAATTTTTCATATGCTTCTGCATTCCCGGCGATTCATATTGAAAAATCCCGACGGTTTCCCCGCGCTGGAAAAGCTCATAAGTTTTCTGATCGTCAAGCGGAAATTCTTCCGGGTTTAAATCCACATCGTGACGCGCTTTTACAATATCAACGGTGTCTTTAATTAAGGTCAGCGTTTTTAAACCGAGAAAATCCATCTTCAGCAAGCCCGCTTCTTCCACGACGTTATTGTCAAATTGCGTCACATATAAATCTGAATCTTTGGCGATGGAAATGGGCACATAATCCTTCATATTTCCCGGGGTGATGATGACACCGCAGGCGTGAATTCCGGTATTTCGCAGAGAACCTTCCAATATCCGCGCTTGGTTGATGGTGTCGGCAGCGAGATCAACGCCTTCCGAAATTTCAATGAGTTCTTGAGCCTGTTTTAAATCGTCGCCGCTAAATTTTGCTTTTAATTCTTTCTCATCGGCATTGAAAATTTTGTGAAGTTTTGTGGCATCGGGAACCAGCTTTGCCAGGCGATCGGCATCGTGTAGCGGTAAATCTAAAACCCTGGCGGTATCGCGAATGGACGATTTTGCGGCAAGGGTTCCATAAGTCACAATTTGCGCAACCTGATCGGCGCCATATTTTTCGATCACATAATTCATCACGCGGCTTCGGCCTTCGTCGTCAAAATCAATATCAATATCAGGCATACTCACACGATCGGGATTGAGGAAACGCTCAAAAAGCAGATCATATTTAATCGGGTCGATATTGGTGATCTTCAAGCAAAATGCCACAGCACTTCCCGCTGCGGAACCCCGGCCGGGACCAACGGAAACATCCATATTCCGCGCTTCACGGATAAAGTCTTCCACAATCAAAAAATAACCCGGATAGCCGGTATTGGCAATGATGGACAATTCAAATTCGAGCCTTTCTTTTATGTCATCGGTGATTTCGGCGTAGCGCTCTTCGGCACCTTTGAAGGTGATGTGTTTCAAATAAGCATTTTCACCTCGTTTCCCGTGATCTTCTTCGTCTTTGGGATCGATAAACCCTTCTGGGATTTCAAATTCTGGAAGCAAAACGTCGCGCGCCAACTCAAAAGCCTCAACTTTATCGATGATTTCGTGAATGTTTGTGATGGCTTCTGGAACGTCCTTGAACAAGGATTTCATTTGGTCAGAAGACTTGAAATAATATTCCTGATTGGGCAGTCCGTAGCGGTAGCCACGGCCGCGGCCAATGGGCGTCGCCTGCTTTTCGCCGTCCTTGATGCACAATAAAATATCGTGTCCATTGGCATCTTTTTGGTCACAATAATAGGTGTTGTTTGACGCGACCATTTTCACCTGATGCTTATTTGCCAGTTCAATCAAATCCTGGTTCACGCGGTCTTCATCTTCTTGACCGTGGCGCATCAATTCAACATAAAAATCATCTTGAAACTGCTCTTTCCACCACAGCAAAGCTTCTTCGGCTTGTTTTTCGCCCACATTCAGCAATTTTGAGGGGATTTCGCCATACATATTTCCCGTGAGCACCATAATATCATCCTTGTATTTTTCAATCAAGGCCTTGTCAATTCTCGGGACATAATAAAAACCTTCGGTGTAAGCCAAAGACGATAAGCGCGATATATTTTGATAGCCATTTTTATTTTTCGCCAGCAAAACCACTTGATAACCATTGTCTTTTCTGGATTTATCCTGATGGTCCTCACACACAAAAAACTCACAACCGACGATGGGTTTTAACTTCTGCTGATTCTTATCACCCTCTTCAGAACCTTGTTTTTCTTCCAGCTTTGAATTGTAATCGGCTACTGCTGAAACAAATTGAAAAGCGCCCATCACATTAGCGTGATCGGTCATCGCGACGGCCGGTTGGTTGTTTTCAACGGCAGCCTGAACAAGATCATCAATCGCCGTGGTGGATTGCAGGATAGAAAACTGGGTGTGATTGTGCAAATGCGCAAAATTCTGTTCCTGCAATTGCTCGACATTCTGCTGGATTTCAGCATCAGAAACACCGGTGTCCTCATCTTTGGCGAGTTCTTCCCTGATTTTTTCGGAAGCTTTTTTCAGGTTAAAATGGCGCAAACCTTCGCGGGCAATTGTTTTTGGGTTGACCTCTTGAAATTCTTCAAAATAGCCCGGCGACACCTGAAGGGCGTCAATTGAAAACTGGCGGTTCCTCACCAATTCCAGAAAACAGCGTGTGGTGGCTTCCACATCGGCAGTGGCATTGTGAGCTTCGTTAAAGGCCTCACCAAAAAGTTCTTCGTGAAGTTCGGTTAGCGTTGGAAGCTTAAATTTCCCGCCTCGTCCACCCGGAATTTTACAGAGTTGTGCCGTTTTTTCGGTACAGGTGTCGAGCACTGATAATTCAGTGAGATCGCTGTTGATGGCAGTGCGGTGGAATTCTGCGCCCATAATATTGACATCAAACCCGAGATTTTGCCCAACAATAAATTTTGTTTTTGCCAAAGCTTCATTGAAACGCCCTAAAACTTCTTCGAGTGGCAGTCCCTGCGCTTCCGCCAATTCTGTAGAAATACCGTGGATTTTCTCCGCGTCATAAGGAATATTGAAGCCTTCAGGTTTGATCAAATAATCTTGGTGTTCGATGAGTTGCCCCATTTCATCGTGAAGTTGCCAAGCAATCTGCACCGCACGCGGCCAGTTTTCAGAATCGGTAAGCGGTGCATCCCAGCGTTTTGGAAGCCCAGTGGTTTCTGTGTCGAAAATGAGGAACATAAATTGTATTTTGGGTGAGAATTCTAAAGTTTAAAATTAGGCGTTTTGATGGGATTTGTAAAGTTTACTTCATAAGCTTCCATCAAATAACCATCAAATAAGTAAATATCTGATTATCATGTTTTTAAGTTGTTTATGTAAGACTATATAGGTTAGTCATCAAATAAGATTTAAGCCCAAAAAGGGATGTACTTTGCATATTTTCTTGAATTTGTGGTGGGGTCATCATCTTTTATAAGCTCAGCTCTTAATGTATCCCTAATAATGCGGGATGCAGTAGATGCATTGTGTTCTTCAATTGCAAATCTATTCCTAAGGGATTTATTGGTCATTTTTTCATTCGTTACATATCTTAAACAACAATGCTGATATGTTGCTCTAATTTTATCTTTCTTGCCCATATTCTTGTGTTCTTTGTAAGCATAAAGAATGATCTTGGTGTGTCTCTGCTGAATTATAAAATCTGGAGGAGGTAATTGATAAATTTCTGTTGCATTAATAACTTTATCTATACCGCTACCTTTTTCTTCACAAATTCCCAATCGTCTCAGTAAATCCGCCAATTTTTCATTTCGGGATTGGTATTCATCGATAAAACGCTCTGCAGAGATAAGCGGAAGACCAGGGTTAGAAATTTCAATTCTATCTGAGAATATTTCTATCATAGGAAATCCTTTTTCATCAAAATCCTGATGGATTAAGGTGTTCGCGATGATCTCTCTAATTGAAATTTCAGGATACATCCTCACTTCTTTTCGAAGCGCCTTCCCTATAACTTCATTAGTTGGTAGTTGACTATTCGTCCAGTCGATTAGGCCTTCAAAACCTACAGCATAACCCCGAACCCCTGTTTGCTCCCTTATTGTTTTAAGCTTGTTCTTTCCCTCATATATAACCACTCGTACAGACTTTCGTTTTAAGCCTTGAAAGTTATTTAAATTTTTGGCAAAAAGTATGGCCCCTAAGTTTGTGATATTGAAATTAGAATGTGTTTTAGTTATAAGTCCTTCAGAAATAAATTTTTCGATCACTACTTTTCTAGTTGAAGGGTAAGGTAAACCTAATAATTCAAAATAGCTTTGACTGTCCAAGAGTTCAGTAATTTTATCGGGGCGAACATTTTGAATGGCCAAGCCATCCTCAAAAACTGTTACTGGACCTTTTTTCCAAATTTTCCGCGCTTTTTCAGGAAACTCGTTTAACTTTCTTGTAATGCTCGCCACCCTAATATATGCCTCGTGCTTAAATTCAACTGGTTGATTAAATGTTGCGGGTATAATGAATATGGTGATATGACAGTCATTATAATCAAATTCTTCTATTTCAAAATCAATTCTTGGTTTTAAGCGTTGGGCTAACCAATGTTCTATATCTTCCCTTTTTCTTTTTTTTGTTTTGGGCCTGAATGTTGTTCCAATTACCTTATGTGTGGTATCCTCTACACCAAATATTAAGTATCCAAAATCTTTATTGTGAATACAGGCACCATTTGACAGTGCAGAAATCCGCTCACCTATTTCTTTGTCAGAGTGATAATTGTGTTTGAATTCTACCCATTCGCTTTCCATTGGTTGTTTTACCAATTCTTCTAAAAACTTATGTAGTTGGTTTTCTGTCATACTCTATCAAATAACAATCAATTAAATAACTTACTTAATGTCAAATATTTATGTCTTTTTGAATTTTATATATCACTTACCTGTCAAATAAGCTTTAATTCGTTTTGCATACTTAAGCAATGTCTTAACCTCAAAAATAGTCTTTTATAGATTATTCAGCAATCTGCACCGCACGCGGCCAGTTTTCAGAATCGGTAAGCGGTGCATCCCAGCGTTTTGGAAGCCCAGTGGTTTCTGTGTCGAAAATGAGGAACATAAAGATCTGTTATTTAAGAAGTTATTGCGTTTGTCACCGCAAATTTAAGACCTTCAAGATACTAATTTTTTTGGGTGTAAAAAAGTGAAAAGTGCGGTGTTAATAAATTTTTTTTGGATGAAGCCGTAAGTCGTTTTCGACATAAAGGTCGGTTTATTTAAGTGGCTTACTTTTATTGAAAACAATGATGGCTTATTACCTTTGGCTTTTCAAAACATTACTATGCATTCTGATAAAATTTTAACTACCGAAGAAATAAAAACCGGACAGTTATTTTTAATGGACAAACCTTTGCACTGGACCTCTTTTCAAGTGGTCAAAAAAATGCGGGGGATTTTGAAAAACCGCTATGGTTTCAGAAAAATAAAAGTGGGCCACGCGGGAACTTTGGATCCGCTGGCAACAGGTTTATTGTTGATTTGCGCGGGTAAATTCACTAAAAAAATTCCCGAATTTCAAGGCCAGCAAAAACGCTATACCGGCACTTTTGAAATGGGCGCCACAACACCATCGTTTGACCGTGAAACCGAAATTGACCAGCGCTTCCCGACCGATCACCTCAACCCAGAAATTTTAAAAAATGCAGCTGAAAAGCTCACCGGCGAGATCGAACAACGACCACCTATTTTTTCAGCACTTAAAAAAGATGGAAAGCGTTTGTATGACTATGCGCGCAAAGGCGAAGAAGTGGAAATAAAAACACGCAAAGTCCAGGTTGATAGCTTTGACATTACAAAGACCGATTTACCCGAAGTGCATTTTGACATCCGTTGTGGAAAAGGCACTTATATCCGCAGTATGGCCAATGATTTTGGCAAGCTTGCGGACAGCGGGGCGCATTTAAAATCATTGCGGCGCACCGAAATTGGTGAGTATTCCGTTGACGATGCTTTGGATATCGAAGGCTTTGAAAAATTGCTTCCGCCAAAAAAAGAATGAATTATTCCACTTCAAAGGTTTTACTGTCCAAAAGTGAGATGTTATAGAAAATGTTCACCGTGTAAGTTCCAGATTTGAGGCTTGACACTTGGCAGTATAAATTGACGCAATTTTGTTTTTTGGATAAATCCACTTCCATTGCCTTGCTATAATTCAAGACCTTTCGCCCGAATTCTATTCTGTGCCGACCGCCGATGAGGTTGTTTTTAGGGTTGATGACCTGAATATAAATTTGGTTTTCTTTAGCTGAAATTTTCCCGCTGACATCAAAACAAATTTTGAGTTTTTTGATATCATCCTTTACTTTGGCTTTCTGAATGTTTTTTTCAGCCAAATCGATTTTTAAATTTGAAACTTTTAGTTTCTGAGCCTTGGTTAATTTTTCATTTAAATCGGTGTTCGCTTTGTCTAAGGAATCAACGGCCTTTTCTTTCCTGTTCAAATCGTTTGTTGTGCTGTCAATTTCAGCTTGTAATTTTTGGTTTTTTTGCAACAGGCTATCGATCACCACTGAAAAATCCTGATTTTGGCGCTCGAGCATTTCCACTTCAATCTGGTATTTTTTGAGCTGACGGAAATCCTTTTGAAGGGTTTCCACTGAATCCAGCAAGCTTTTAATTTGCGCTTGTTTTTCTTGCAACCTTTGATCCAGTCCCGTTTTCAGCTCTAAAACCCGATCATAATGCGATTGCATTTTCTCTAATTTTTGCGTCATCGCCGTTTTTTGCGCCCTTAAACTTTTGAGGTCGTTTTGTTTTTCCTGATAAAAGGTAAACGTATAAAAAGCCAATGCCACTAAACTCACAGCCAAAACACCGAGCAGCATTTTTAAAATCCTATTGTCTTTTTTCTCACTCATTCAATTTTCAAGTCTAAAGTTTTAGTATCTTTATTCAAAAAGGTTTTGGCTGGTTCTTTTTTTAATTTTTTCTTTCCGGATTATTGTTTGCATTGCGAGACGCTTCTAGAGCCTTCGCAAAAATATGTCTGCGTCAATTGCAGGCACGATTTACCGCTAACACATTCACATAAAAATAACGGGCAATTCATTAAAAAAGTATTTTATGGAAGGCTTCCCTTGCAGCACGCAATTTCCTTGCTCTATTTCTATAAAGGCGGCATCACCCAGGATTTAATCCACCAAATGAAGTATAAAAACACTCCCGAACTGAGTTCGTTTTTTGGGCGGTGGCTCGCTGAAGAACTAAGAAGTTGTGGTTGGAAGAACGATTTTGATGTGATTATCCCGGTTCCGCTTCACAAGCGAAAAAAAAGAAAGCGCGGTTATAATCAAGTGGAAGGTTTCGGGAAAGCGCTGGCTGAAGCCCTTGAAATTCCCTATAAAGATACTATTCTCAAAAAACACAAAAACACCGAAACCCAGGTTTTTAAAACCAAAACCCAGCGCACCACCATCAAGGCCGATCATTTTTCACTTAAAAATGTAAATGAATTGAAAGGGAAGCACGTTCTGCTCATCGACGATGTCTTGACGACGGGAACGACTTTAGAAGCCTGTGGCTCGGTTTTGCTTCAGGCAGAAAATATAAAATTGAGCATCGCTACCATTGCTATAACGGATAGTTGATTAAAAAGACGGGGCTTTATATTTTTGAAATACCTACAAGGTCAAAAAAGAGACCTTGCAGGAAAACGCTAAAAAGAGAACTATTTCTAACACCTCAATAAACCTATTTTTTCAAATCGCCACCTTTCCTTTAATATGGGGATGCGGTTCATAGCCTTCCAAGTTGAAGTCCTCAAAATTAAAGTCAAAAATGTTTTTGACATCTGGGTTGAGTTTCATTTTGGGCAAGGGGTTTGGCTTACGCGAAAGTTGCAATTTAACCTGTTCCATATGATTATTATAAATATGTGCGTCGCCCAGCGTGTGCACAAAATCGCCTGTTTCAAAACCACAAACCTGCGCCATCATCTGCGTAAACAAGGCATAAGAAGCAATGTTAAAAGGCACGCCGAGGAAAATATCGGCACTGCGCTGATAGAGTTGGCAGGACAGTTTATTATCGGCAACATAAAACTGAAAAAATGCGTGGCAAGGTGGTAAAGCAGCTTTTCCGTCAGCGACATTTTCGCTAAAACTTTTTGAAGTATCCGGCATCACTGAAGGGTTCCAGGCCGAGACGAGCATCCGGCGGCTGTTGGGATTGCTCTTTAAAGTCTCAATGACATCGGCGATTTGGTCGATTTCGTCACCGTTCCAGTTGCGCCATTGTTTTCCGTAAATCGGGCCAAGATCACCATTTTCATCAGCCCATTCATTCCAAATTCGGACGCCGTTTTTTTGCAAATAATCAGTATTGGTATCGCCTTTTAAAAGCCACAACAATTCGTAAATCACAGATTTTAAGTGGATCTTTTTTGTCGTTACCAGAGGAAAGCCCTCACTTAAATCAAACCGCATTTGATGGCCAAAAACACTGGTCGTGCCCGTGCCCGTGCGATCGCCTTTTTTATTTCCTTCTTGAAGGACTTTGTCTATTAAATTGAGGTATTGCTGCATTGCTTTAGACTTTGTTTTTCAGTTTAAGGATTTTCTTTGACGCCTAATTTTTTAAAAATACTCTTTAATATGATCGCTGAGATCGAGCACTTTGACATCTGAAAGGTTTCGTTTTAAAATACTGCTGCCGGCGGCACTTCTATAACCTGCGGCACAATGCACGACAACGGGTTTGTCTTTTGGAACCTCGCCAGATCGCTCGCGCAACTCGTGAAGCGGAATATTGATGGCACTGTCGAAAGCTTGTTTTTCTTCAAATTCAGGTGCATTTCTGATATCGACAATGGTGTAATTTTCAGGGCTTTGCTTAAAAACTGAAAAATCCATCTCTTCAAAAGATTGGATATTTGCTGCTAAAGTAACCACAGCTAGCAACTGCTTTTCATAACCGATTTTTGCCACCCGCGCCACAGCTTCTTCTGCCTTTGCAATCGAGGGAACGACCAAATAAAATTTTTCGCCCGGTTGCACAGTCGCACCGAGCCAGGTTTCCAATTTTTGTGCCGGCCGCACCGCTTGGATGTTGATGCTTCCAGGCAGGTGATTGTCTTTAAATTCAGATTGTTCACGGATATCAACCACTAAATTTCCTTCGGGCAATTTGCTTTGATTGATAAAAAAGGGAACACGCCCTGTCGCCGTCCTGAAATTTTCAGGCCCTTTTTTATTGACCTCAACAGCAAAACTGAAATAATGCGGAATCATCGGCTGACCGTCCAAAAGTTCGTCGAGAAATTCAGCTTCACTTTGATCCTGAAAAGCCCAGTTTGAAAGCCGCTCATTTCCCAAAGTTGAAGAAGAGGCTTTACTCATTCCTTTTCCGCAAAGCGAGCCCGCACCGTGAGCGGGATAAACTTTAGTCTCATCGGGCAAATTGTTGAATTTATTCTGCATCGTGTGATACATTTGTTTGGCCAGCTCTTCTTGTTTGGCCTGCATATTACCAGATTTTTCGCGTAAATCAGGCCGCCCAACATTTCCGATAAACAAGGTATCACCGGTTAACAGCACTTTTTCATCCTTATTTTCCGCCAAAATACAGATGCTATCCGGCGAATGTCCTGGAGTGTTGAGCGCAGAAAGCTTTATATTTCCAAGCTTCAATTCATCGCCTTTATCAAAAGTTTTGTGTGGATAATCAGCGCCCAATAATTTACTCACATAAATAATTGCGCCGGTTTCCCTGTGGATTTGGTCGTGGCTGCTCACAAAATCGGCGTGAGGATGCGTTTCGAAAACAGTGGTTATTTCAGCATTATTTTCTTCGGCAAATTGATAATATTGCATTGGGTTTCGCGCAGGATCGACCACCGCCATCTCATTTCCTGAGATTATGGCATAAGAATAATGGGACAAGGCTTTATCTTCAAACTGTTTGATTTGCATAAAGTTATGATTTTCTAATCTTTAAAATTCAGTGGCACAAGATAATTATTAGAAATTGAAACCCAAGGGATTCCACGTTAATTGATAAATTTATGGAATATTGGTTTCAATTTAAAAAATCTCAAAATAGTTGATTTTATTGCGGTTTCAAAATTTTTTCTATATTGTGATTTTTAAATAGCAGAAATAAGGACTTTGACTTTATATTAATTTCCGCTCAAATATATGAAACACCGATTATTGCTTTTTTTGTTTATCCTTTTCTTTTCTGGGGTTTATTTTCCCTTGTGCGCTCAAAAGCCCGACAGCACCGAAACTAAAAAACCTAAACTTAAGCTGGGCGGCGCCTTGCGGTTTAATTACGTCTATTCCTCTTGGAAGGGCGAACAAAAACAAAAAGGCGGCGAATTTGGTTATGATATGTTCCGCATTGATGTGGATGCTTCTTGGAAAGATGTTTATGTGAAAGCAGAATACCGCCAATATTCAGAAGCTTTTGGAGGCGGCTTTCTAAAACGCGGTTATTTTGGTTATAAGTTTAATGAAAAAGAGGAAATCCAAGTTGGTTTGACCGCCGTTCCCTTTGGCATCCGCGAATATAATTCTAATAACTGGTTTTTTAACTTGACTTATTATGTCGGTTTGGAAGACGATTATGATATGGGGGTGAAATATTCAAAGAGTATCAAAAATTGGGTATTTGATCTCGCATTTTTTAAAAACGCCGGCGAATATGACTTTAGCGGAAGTGAGGAAAATTCGTCCAAACGATATTCTTATGACATCGTGGGCAGAAACACAGAAGCCAATCAATTCAACGGAAAAGCTGTTTATAAATGGGGCAAAAACTGGAAAAACAGACTTGGTTTTTCTGGTCAATTTGGCGGTTTGTATAATATTGATACTGAAGAAATGGGAAATCATTTTGCTTTAGCTTTGCACTATGAATTGAATTGGAAAAAATGGAATTTAAAATCTGAAGCAATGATCGTGGACCACAACCCAGAAAACAAAGAAGGTCAAAACGATGACATTGTTCAAATGGGGGCCTATGGTGTTCCTTATGGCGTCGCTTCTGATTTCAATTTATATTCCTTGACACTTGCCAGAAAAGTTTCGGTCAACTGGGGCCCGATTTCCACCTTGACTTTTTATAATGATTTTGGAATGATGGATAAAGTTGTCGATGAATTTGAAAATTCTTATATGAACGTCGCCGGAGTGATGATAACCGCTGGAAAAATGTTTATTTATGTCGATCACGCCTCAGGATATAATCACTCGTGGTTTGGCGGAAATTATAACAACGATTTTTCCACCGGAAACTCGGTCGATAGCTGGGAAACCCGATTCAATATTAATTTTGGATATTATTTTTAAAAATTATCACTAAAAATAAAGTGTATGGCTAAAAAAGTAAAGCGCAGCGACGAAAGCAAATCCCTCTTTGGTGGGGCTATGGAAGTCAACCCACCAGTATTTTTTATTTCGGTATTGATCATTGTAGTTAGCGTCGTTCTCACGTTAGTTTTTGATCAACAGGCAGGAGAAGCTTTTAAAAACATACAGCAACAAGTCGCACAAAAGGCAGATTGGTTTTTTATCCTGTGCGTTAATGTTTTCCTGGTCTTTCTGGTCTTTCTGGCAGTTACTAAATCTGGAAAACTCAGGATTGGCGGGCCAAAAGCGCGGCCAGAGTTTAAAACCGGCTCTTGGTTTGCGATGCTTTTTAGTGCGGGAATGGGGATTGGCCTGCTTTTCTTTGGCGTTGCAGAACCCATAAAACACTTTGTAAAACCGGCAACCGCAAGTCCAGAGACCGTTGCCGCCGCTCACGAAGCGATGAACTTCACTTTTTTGCACTGGGGTTTTCACGCTTGGGCAGTTTATGCTTTAGTGGGCCTGGCGCTGGCATATTTTACTTATTCCAAAGGACTACCGCTCACCATCCGCTCGGTTTTTCATCCATTTTTAGGCGATAAAATTTACGGTCCCATTGGCGATGCCATTGATATTTTAGCGGTTTTGGCCACCTTGTTCGGGCTTGCAACTTCACTGGGTTTTGGCGTGCAACAAATTGCCACTGGACTGGAGTTTGTTTTTGGGCTTTCCGGGGGAATTACAACCCAGGTTATTTTGATCGCCGGCATCACTGCTATTGCAACTTTATCAGTTGTTCTTGGGGTCGATAAAGGGGTTAAAATTCTAAGTGAATGGAATATGCGCATCGCTGTGGTTTTATTATTGCTGGTATTGATCTTAGGGCCCACACTTTTTATTTTCCGTTCTTTTATAGAAAACACGGGGAGTTATCTCTTTAACTTCCTGAAAATTTCCACTTGGAGCGAAACTTATTCAGGGGGCGATTGGCAGAACGATTGGACGGTTTTTTATTGGGGCTGGTGGATCGGCTGGTCGCCGTTTGTCGGGATGTTTATTGCACGGATTTCCAAAGGGCGAACCGTTAGGGAGTTTATTCTTGGCGTTTTACTCGTGCCATCGGTCGTGACTTTTTTCTGGATGTCAGCTTTTGGAAGCAGCGCTATTCACCAGGCCATGGCTGGAGATCCCAATATTATTTCTGCCGTCAACGACGATGTCGCCAGGGCATTATTTGTCTTTTTTGAAGATTATCCATTGTCAGCGATTATTAATGTTGTGGCAATTCTTCTCATTGCCGGCTTTTTTGTAACCTCATCAGATTCAGGTTCACTGGTCATCGATAGTTTGACTTCCGGTGGAAAAGTTGATGCCCCGGTTCCCCAACGGATTTTCTGGGCCGTTACCGAAGGTGCAGTTGCTGCTGTTTTACTGATCGGCGGCGGATTGAGTGCGCTGCGAACGGCCACCATTGTCACCGGCCTGCCTTTTGCCCTTATTTTATTGACGATGTGTTATTCGCTCTATAAAGGTTTGCAGGAAGATGTCAAGAAAATGGAAAAAAAGAAATCAGATGAACAGCGCGATGATTATGAGGAAGTTGTCAAAGAAATCGTTGAGCGTCGAAATAAAAACAAAAACCAATAAATTATGAACTCGATCGAAAATATTTTAGTCGCCCTGGATTTGTCGTCCATAGACGACAGTTTGATTCAGTATGCCCATTTTCTGGCCGAAAAGACGCCGGTAAAAAAGGTGTTTTTTGTGCATAACATTAAAAAATATGATATGTCATCGTGGTTTGAAGAAGAATTTGAGGACGTCAACCTCGATGAACTGATCGGCGATGAGCTTCAGGAAAAAGTGAACCGGTATTTTAAAGCCGATATCCCGCACGAAGTTTTGGTTTCTGAAGATCCAAACACAGAATCATTGATCAATTATGTGGTCAATAAATATTCTATTGACCTCGCCCTTGTCGGGATGAAAAACTCAGATCAAGGCGCCGGAATCGTCGGTTCTAAACTGATGCGTCTGCTCAAAGCCGATTTGATTTTTATCCCCAAAAACCCACCCTTGAAATTAGAGCATATTTTAATCGGTAGCGACTTTTCGAAAAACTCAAAAAAATCTTTTACAGCAATGGAAAGTTGCAAAGATTGGTTCAATTCCAAAATTACGGGCGTCCACGTGTTTCACGTGCCCTTTCAGTTTGCCGTTCACGTACCAAAAGAAAAATTAATCCCGAAAATCGAACAGCAAGCGTGTGAGCGGGCTGATAAATTTTCAAAAAAACTGCCTGAGAACTTAGTGGAAAATATTGAGATTTTGTTTGCCAAAGAAATGAGCATTGCCCAAAAATTGGTCGCTCACCTCAAAAAAACCGGCGCTGATATGTTGGTGCTTTCAGACCGCGGCGCTAATAATTATTCAACCCTTTTAATCGGAAGCCTAACGGAAGAAATTTTTGACGAAGAATTGAAAGTCCCTTTTTATGTGGTGAAATAGAGCTTTAAGGCTTATCAAATTGTATTGACCAAAATGAACTTTCTTGGCTTTTAAATTGAGATATTTTCGGGTTAACGCTTTCCGCCAAATAAAAAATAAGGATTATTGCAAATTTGAAAAGGTTCAATACCGCAGAATATCATTTAGGGTAGATTTGATTTCTTCTACCTTTTCCAGCGGTATGCCACCCATCCTCTTTTTTAAACGTTCTTTTGACACTGATCTCACGTGAAATGTCAGTACTTCATATTTTTGCTTTAGACCATTAGTTGATTTTGGATTTAAAATCACATTGCCTTTAAAGTTTTTGATTTTAGTGGTTAACGGACAAACAATAACAACCTTCAAATTTAAATTCAAAAGGTTACCGCTAATAATTACACACGGCCGCCTTCCACTTTGCTCACTGCCTTTTACCGGGTTTAAATAGAGTTCATAAATATCGCCCTGTCTCATTTTTGCTCATTGAGATCGGTCAAATAATCTTCCATCCCTTCTTCAGCAACTGCCATTATATCGTCATCTTGAGCAGCCCGGCTATATGATTTTGAATATTCTGCCCTTTTGAGCTGATCGAGATAAATGATCAAGGCCTTTTCTATAATTTTGTTTTTAGGCATTTTATAGTGCTTGGCCTTATTAGCCAAATCCTGAAGAAGGTTATCGGGCAATGATGAAGTGAAGGTTTTCATAATACATATTTTAACCACAAATTTACGTTTTATATTTATGTTTTAAAAATATATTTTAAATTATTCTAAATTAATTTTCCGAATTGGTTTAAAATTTTTCCAGTTTATAAACTCAAAATTTCAGGTCATTCTTAACTTCCAAAGTTTTATCTTAATTTAAAAAAATGTATTCAGAGCCCTTGGAAATACACCACGTCAATACAGTCGAGAAGCCCATTCGGCTGCAGGAATATGCACGTGGAATTTTCAAAACCATTCCCAACCGCAGCGGAATCAAAAAAGCCATCAAACGCGGACAGGTCCTGATCGATGGAAAAGCGGCCAATACCAGCGATTGGATTCAAGAAGGACAGGTCATTTCTTTGTTCGCATTAGAAAAATCAGGTAAAGCTAAAATTTTTAAGCTCGATTTTCCGGTTGCTTTTGAGGATGATTATTTAGCGGTAATCCATAAACCGGCCGGCTATCCCAGCAATGGCAGCTTTTTCAAGACCATCGAACGCGCACTTCCGCATAATTTAAAAGCTTCTAAACGAAAAGACCGTTTACCACACCCCGTGGTGGCGCACCGCCTGGACAACCCGACTTCGGGTTTGTTGCTCATCGCCAAAACAATTCCGGTAAACAGTCAGCTAAACCTTCTGTTTGAAAACGCCGGAGTTCAAAAACGCTATGAAGCCTTGGTGGAAGGCCATTTCCCGGAAATTTCTAAAATAGATATTTCCATTGATGGGAAAGAAGCCGAGACCCATATTCATTCAAGGGAAATTATGTCAAGAGAGAATAAGGAGGTCACAAAATTGCAACTCGAACCCAAAACCGGACGCACCCATCAACTGCGGCGACATCTTTCAGAAAAAGGACATCCCATTCTCGGTGATAAAAAATATGGCGCAAAGATTTCTTTGAAAAATGGAATCGCTCTGTGTGCAACACATCTGGGTTTTGAGCATCCAGTAACTGGCAAAGCACTGGATTTTGAAATTATCCCTGAAGATCGGTCCTAAAAAAAATAGTCGGTAAAAAGCTTTATCTTCGGTCATCAAAAACTTAAGCTTATTATGAATAAAACAGCCCTTATCACCGGCGCAACAAGCGGAATTGGAAAAGCAACCGCTAAAATTTTTGCCGAGGAAGGCATTCAGCTCATCCTTTGTGGACGTCGGCAAAACCGGTTGAATGAACTTCAAGAAGAATTGTCAAACCACGTCAAAGTGACCACTTTAAATTTTGACGTGCGCGACCGGAAAGCAGTCGAAGAGCAGATCAGTTTATTGCCGGCAGAATTTCAACCCATCGATATTTTGATCAACAACGCTGGAAATGCGCACGGCCTTGACCTCATTCAAAATGGCGATCCAGACGACTGGGACGCGATGATGGACATCAATGTGAAAGGCCTGCTCTATGTGAGCAAACAGATTATCCCAAAAATGGTGGAATGTGGCAGCGGGCACGTGATCAATATTGGTTCGACGGCCGGCAAAGAAGTCTATCCAAAAGGAAATGTCTATTGCGCCAGCAAACACGCTGTAGATGCGCTCAACCACGGAATGCGAATGGATTTGAACGGCACCGGCATTAAAGTTGGCGCGATCAACCCCGGCCTCGTGGAAACCGAATTCAGCAAAGTGCGTTTTAAAGGCGATGAAGAAAAGGCCGAAAAAGTATATAAAGGCTATAAACCTTTACATCCTGAAGACATCGCCGATATCATCCGTTTTGTGGTCACGCGCCCATATCACGTCAATATCGCTGATGTGATGGTGATGTCCACCGCACAGGCAAGTTCGACGATTATTGATAAAGGGTGATCCGAAGAAGGAATAGCGAATGATGAAATTAAAACACCGCGATGGGCGCGGGATCGAAGTCCTGTTCCAAAATCCTTGTTTGTGCACCTCTAAAAAAGTGCTAATCATAAGGACATAAGGAAATTATTTGTCATCTTTGTTTCAAAGATCATTATATGCCTTTTTACCATAAACTCGGGAAGATTCCCCATAAACGCCATACCATTTTTAAAAAACCTGATGGAGGGCTTTATTATGAGCAGCTTTTTGGCACCATCGGTTTTGATGGAATGTCGTCAAACCTCTATCATTTGCACCGTCCCACGCAGCTCAAGGAAATTATTGACAGATATGACGTGCAGCCAAAAATTGCTGTTCACGACAATATTCAATCATACCGTTTTGCTGGATTTCAAACCGTGCCGGCACCCGATTTTTTAGATAGTCGAAAACCGGCCTTGGTCAACAGCGATGTCCAACTTTCCCTTGCCGCGCCCCAAGAATCAACAGAAGATTATTTTTATAAAAATGCCGATTCTGATGAGCTGCTTTTTGTGCACCGCGGAAGCGGAAAACTGCGCACCCACCTTGGGAATATTGATTTTAAATATGGTGATTATTTAGTTATCCCAAGGGGCACGATTTATAAAATTGATTTTGACGATGATGACAACCGCTTGTTTATCGTTGAGTCCAAACATCCATTATATATCCCAAAAAAATACCGCAACAATTTTGGGCAGTTGCTCGAGCATTCACCATTTTGTGAGCGCGATTTGCGGGCGCCGCACGAAATTGAGACCAATGATGAAAAAGGCGATTTCTTGATGAAGATCAAAAAACGAGGAAAAATGTTTGAAATGGTCTATGCCACCCATCCTTTTGATGTGGTCGGTTATGATGGTTATAATTTCCCTTATGCTTTTTCCATTCACGATTTTGAACCCATTACCGGACGCATCCACCAGCCGCCGCCGGTGCACCAAACTTTTGAGACCAGTGCTTTTGTAGTCTGCTCTTTTTGTCCGCGGCTTTTTGATTATCACCCAGAAAGCATTCCGGCGCCATACAGCCACAGTAATATCGACAGCGATGAGGTGCTCTATTATGTCGATGGCGATTTTATGAGCCGAAACGACATTGAAGCCGGCCATATGACGCTTCACCCATCTGGAATCCCGCACGGGCCGCATCCCGGCGCTGTGGAACGCAGTATTGGCCAAACGGGAACGGAAGAACTCGCCGTGATGGTTGATACTTTTAAACCCTTGATGGTCACGGAAGCCGGCCTGGGCCTTACTGATGGAAGCTATCACAAGTCGTGGTTAGATCACGATTAACTCAAATAATAAAAATTTAATTTAAAACTGATAATTATGCAAACTGACAAAACTTCTTTAGAACTAGAAAAGGTAATGCCCGAAGCAGAGGACTTTCTCCCAATTTTGGGAACTGACTTTGTGGAACTTTACGTGGGAAATGCCAAACAAGCCGCCTTTTATTATCAAACCGCTTTTGGTTTTCAGCCTGTGGCCTATTCTGGACTGGAAACCGGAAGAAAAGACAGTGTTTCCTATGTTTTGCAACAGGATAAAATCCGGTTGGTGCTCACAAGCCCCCTTCAGCCGAAAGGCAAAATCAATGCGCACATCGACAAACATGGCGACGGCGTTAAAGTGATTGCACTTTGGGTGGACGATGCCAAAAAAAGTTATGAAGAAACCACTAAGCGCGGTGCTGACTCTTATATGGAGCCTTATAAAGTTGAAGATGATCAAGGCCATGCTTGGATTTCCGGTATTCATACTTATGGCGAAACAGTTCACTTATTTGTTGAGCGTAAAAATTATGAAGGGCCATTTTTGCCCGGTTATAAAATGTGGAACCCAGATTACAAAACAGAACCAACTGGCTTGAAATATATCGACCACATGGTCGGAAATGTCGGATGGAACGAAATGAATAAATGGGTGAAATTTTATGCCGAAACAATGGGCTTTGCCCAATTGCTGTCTTTTGACGATAAAGATATTTCCACAGAATATTCTGCTTTAATGAGTAAAGTGATGAGTAATGGAAACGGAAGAATAAAATTTCCCATTAATGAACCTGCCGAAGGAAAGAAAAAATCCCAGATTGAAGAATATGTTGAGTTTTATAACGGTTCTGGTGTTCAGCACATTGCAATGGCCACAGATAACATTATTGAAACCGTGGCTAATTTGCAAGAACGCGGGGTAGAATTTTTGAAGATTCCGGAAAGCTATTATGATGATGTGCTCGACCGTGTGGGTGAAATTGATGAAGATTTAAAACCCTTAAAAGATTTAAATATATTGGTGGACAGTGATGATGAAGGTTATTTATTGCAGATTTTCACAAAACCCGTTCTCGACCGGCCCACCATGTTTTTTGAAATTATCCAGCGAAAAGGTGCCGAATCCTTTGGTGCAGGGAATTTTAAGGCTTTATTTGAGGCCATTGAACGCGAGCAGGATTTACGCGGAACACTTTAACTAAGTTAGGCTCTAGTGTTATGTTAAGCCTATTTTAGCCACCCGAAATCTTGTTCTTTTTCGCCAGTTCTGCGTTAAAAAATGATTCCGTAGCTAAGGCTATGCAATAATTTCTTGCCTTGACCTGACGAAAAATAACGGCGGTTTAACCGCCACAACAGACCTAACATAACACTAGTTTAATTTAGCGTTGTCCCTTTAAAGTCCTTTTCGCCGCGGCGAAGAAGCCTGCCTGCCGGCGGGCAGGGATTTAAGATGGGGATGAAAATAAAATTAAAAAGTCATCCTATCCCCGCCTGCCATCCTATTTAAAAAAAAATGACTCCCCCCCAAGCAGGCTTGGGGGGGAGTCATTTTTTTATTATCAACGCAGTTCTAAACTTGAGCCCTAAGTTATTAAAAACCCACCAACGAAACATTGTATTGATAAACCCTATTTAATGATAAGCCTTTAATATACATTTAAGGCCTAAAATTGATGGGTTGTGATGTATATTTGCACTCACAAAAAATTCAAGACAGCACTTGAAAATTTTGTGGTAGATTTTTCATAATAAGTTTTAGTTGGTTACTAAGTTTAAGCCCTGTCATTTTATTTGGCAGGGCTTTTTTAGTTAAAAAAAAATTCAAAAATTCATTTAATTTCTCAAATTTTATTAGCTTGGCATTCATTTAGCTATTATCAATCCAAATTAACTTCATGAAATTTGTTTTATATTGTTTTTTATTCATCAGTTCAATTAGTTTTGCTCAACAAACACCTGAGATCCCCGATGCTTATGAAGACGGTGAGTGGTTTAAATTCAGGGTTCATTATGGCTGGTTCAACGCGAGTTATGCCACATTGAAGGTGGAAGAAGATACCTTTAAAAATCAAGATGTTCATCATATCACAGGAAAGGGTAAATCTACGGGCTTACTGGATTTATTTTTTGAGGTTGATGATAATTATGAAACCTATATTGAAAAGAGCACGGGTTTCCCCTTGAAATTTATCCGTCAGATCAATGAAGGTGGGCATACCAAAAACTTGACCCTTGAGTTTAACCAAAACAAAGAAAAAGCCACCGTTCACGATATAAAACACGACGAAACCAAAACTTTTTCAACAGAAGGGAAAGTCCAAGATATGCTTTCGGTATTTTATTATTTGAGAAATCAAATTGATCCAAATATTATTGAAAAAGGCGACGAGTTTTTGATCAACCTCTTTTTTGATGATAAAACCCATAAATTCAAAACAGTGTTTTTAGGCCATGAAGTCTTAAAGACAAAATTTGGGAAAGTGCGGGCACTTAAATTTCGACCTTATGTTCATGCTGGCAGAGTTTTCAAGGAAGAAGAAAGTTTGACTTTTTGGGTGAGTGCTGATAAAAATAAGGTTCCCCTAAAAATAAAGGCAAATCTGACTGTGGGATCCTTAGAAGCTGATTTAGAAGCTTTTAAAGGCTTGAGATATCCATTCATGATGATTATGGACTAAAATTTAAAGTTTAAGCCCTAAGCAATTTGGCTTTTTATTGTCTATTCTTGAATAAATCGATAATTTTGTCCTATTAAATTGAAGCCCCAGTGAACATCCGATTTTTATATTTTCTTATACCTGCGCTTTTAATTATGTCCTGCGAAGAAGACATACAAGAGCAAGCAGAACACAAACCTGAAATCACTAAAAAACCAGTCAAACCGAAGCCAGAATTCAAGAATGGCTTTCAAACCGACCAGTATAGTTTTAGCAAGGACACTATTCAAAATGGCGATAGTTTTGGGTCTATTATGTATGCCAATGGCGTTTCCAGAGGTAAAATTTTTGAAACCGTAAATGCGGTTAAAGACACGTTCAACTTAAGACGGATCAGAGCGGGAAACCCATATACCTTAATCAAAAAACAAGATTCCGCACAAACTGTCGAAGGCTTTATCTATAATAATGACCGTATCAATTATACGGTCATCAAATTTGGCGACACCATCAGCGCAAGCCGCAAAAAGAAGGCTGTCAGCATCAGGCACCGCACAGCATCGGGCGTTATTGGCTCATCGCTTTCAACAGCGATGGACCGGGAAGGTTTAACTGTCGGGTTGATCCGTGAACTCGCAAACCTCTATCAATGGAAAATCGATTTTTTCCGCCTTCAAAAAGGTGATCAATTTAAAATCAGCTATAACGAAAAATATATCAGTGATACTATTTATGCAGGTTTGGATGACATTGACGCTGCACTTTTTAAACACGCAGGTGATGACTATTACGCCTTTCAGTTTGGCAAGGACACAACTGGCACTTTCGATAAATATTATAACAGCCAAGGGGAATCACTGCAAAGCTTTTTTTTAAAAGCACCCCTAAATTTTACCCGCATTTCCTCACGTTATCAAAGACGTCGTTTTCACCCCGTTCAAAGGCGCTGGAAAGCCCATAAAGGAACAGATTATGCTGCGCCAACTGGGACGCCCATATGGACTACCGCCGACGGCACGGTTATCCGCTCGGGTTATACCAGCGGAAATGGAAATTATGTCAAGGTGCGTCACAATGGCAAATATACCACCCAATATTTACACATGACAAAACGCAATGCTAGACGCGGCGATCACGTGAAGCAAGGCGACATCATTGGCTATGTGGGAAGCACAGGTCTTGCCACTGGCCCCCACGTGTGTTACCGGTTTTGGGTGCACGGCCGCCAAGTCGATCCTTTTAAACAAGATCTGCCCAGTTCAGAACCCCTTCCCAATTCCTTGAAACCAGAATATTTTGAGCATATCAAACCCTTGAAAAAGGAATTGGATAGTTTGCCTTCAAAAAAATTAGACGGTATTCAGTAGGTTTTCAAGGGCTTTAAACTCCCTTTTATTTCAAAAAAAGCCTACCTTTATCACTAATTTATTGATAGATACCTCGTTATGCTCAATAAAATCAACTTATCGGATATACTTTTCCTCGACATCGAAACCGTTCCCGAAAGTGAAAATTTTCAGGATTTGCCAGAAGAAAAACGTTTGCTATGGGAAGCAAAAACAGCTTATCAACGAAAAGAGGGACAGTCCGCTAAAGAATTCTATTCCCGTGCTGGAATCTGGGCAGAGTTCGGGAAAATTGTCTGCATTTCTGTGGGTTATTTTACGTTCCAGGATGAGGGAAAATGTTTTCGCACCACAACTTTTTACGGGAAAGAGAAGCAGTTGTTGTCAGAATTTAAAATTTTGCTCGAAAAGCACTTCAACTCTAAAGACAAATTGCTCTGCGCCCATAACGGAAAAGAATTTGATTTCCCCTTTATCGCCAGGCGAATGGTCATTCAGCAAATCCAACTGCCACCGAAGCTCAACCTATTCGGCAAGAAACCCTGGGAAGTCGCACATCTCGACACGCTTGAGCTCTGGAAATTTGGCGACTACAAACACTACACATCCTTAAAACTTTTGACTTCCATTTTAAATATCCCCTCGCCAAAATCAGATATTGATGGCTCCCAAGTGCGGAATGTGTTTTATGAAGATAGCGACATTTATCGGATCAATTCTTACTGCGAAAGGGATGTCGTGGCAATTGCACAAATTGTTTTGCGGTTTAGGTGTGAAAAGCTGTTGAGTGAAGATGAAATTGTTTCAGTGTGAGGGTTTGATTTTTTGGTCCTACCACTAATGTTGTGAAATTGATTTTTGAATATTCAAATATAAGTTCATAACCCCTGATCTAGTAAATCCTTATTTATACAAATATTTGAAAATCATTTTTTTAATGATTAAGTCTTATGTCTTTCCGTCCTAAGTCAATTTAAAAATTTTAACCACACAAACCTATCTACCGACAGGCCCCCTTTGCCGGCTAGGCAGGCAAGAAAATGGTAGAACCATTTTTCAAGAATAAAAAAACCCGTCCCCAAACAGCAAGCTTGGGGACGGGTCTAAAATAGAGATGTATGTGATTATATCACTGTTTTATAAACTTCCGGACAATATTTTTTTGCCCGTCATTTAGTTTTAAGAGATAAACACCGTTTGCCAACTTACCAACCTGAATTCTCGGTTGGGACAATTTACCCTCTAAAACCAAATTACCTTTCAAGCTAAACACCTTATAAGACGTTTCCCTTCTATCAGGCATTTGAACATTGAGCGTATTTGCAACAACAGGATTTGGATAAATCTTTGCTGCAAAGGCAGCTTTTTCATTACCTAAATTTTCTGCAACAACTGGATTTTGATTGAGGAAAGTTACATTCTGGCCAGTAATGACAGTATAATCTTCAACTTCACCATAACCAAAACTTTCGCAAGCAGTTTGAGCACTGTTGTATTTCATAGAAACCCGCATTCTGGTTGCCCCAGCTAATGCAGAACTTGGAACACTAAAGGATGCACTCAATTTATTTGAGCTGCTTGAGGAACCATTAACGGCCAATTCGCTACTTGAAAAAGTTCCATCCTGATTGTAATCAATCCAAACTTTCCAATATTCAGTATAACTGGAATTGGCAAACCCTGCACTCAAATAAATTGTATTTGAACCATAAGGAAGGTTGGCTGTTAAGCTGGTATTATCAGCATAGCCCCCATCAGAAGAACTGCTTTGGGTTAAATTATTGAGTTCCACTAAATCGATCCACTCATAGGAAGCATTATTTCCCTGGGAATCACAATACGTCACGTTACTTGATCCGCCGGCAGTAGTAGCAGAAACAGTGTTTGATGCTGATGATGTATTTCCTGCATCGTCATTTGCTTTAACTGAAAAACTATAGGTTGTATTTGCAGACAATCCAGTGATTTGCGTGGATGTTGAAGCAGTTGTGCCTAAGAGGCTGTTGTTCTGATAGACTTCATATTCAGTAACAGAAACATTATCGCTTGCCGCATTCCATGAAAGATCTACTGTGGTTTCTGTAATGTTTGAAACGCCTAAGTTATTTGGCGCAGAAGGTGCTTCAGTATCAGCAGAGCCTCCTTCAATACAAAAAGTAGTTGCTTCAGAACTTCCAAAATCACCTCCGGTTACAATAGTTCCATTACTTCCGGAAAGCGTGTAAGACCCTGAACCATATTGACAGCAAAAACCGTCACCATATTCATCAGTAATTGTAAACGTATAATTTCCAGCAGAAAGAGTGCTAAATGTTTTGGTCACCGTGGAACCATCAGCGTTGGAACTCGAGTAACTTTCAGAATCGACTGTCGTTCCGCTTTCATTTTTCAGTGTCCAGCCCGTTTCTTCAGGATAGTTATCAAACGTGATTGAAAGGTTAACATTTCCTGCGATGCAATCATCTGATGAAGGAGGGGTTGTTCCGCCTTGATAGGCAGATCCAACGCCAACAGCATACCACGCATTAGTAACCGCTTTTTCTTCAGCACTTCCTGAACCATATAAATCTACCGCAGCCTGAATCGAGCCATTTCTCGCGTTGTCATAGTCAGAGCTTGCACTGAGGTAAACCGTCAAGTTTCTGTAAGCGATTTTAGCGGCTTTAGTGATTCCAATTGATGAAACGGAATAAGAATCGCCAATATCATTAGTGCCAGATCCACCAACACTTGTGAGATAAAACCAAAAATTCTGAACCCCTGAATTCGTGTGCACGCCACACTGGTCATTGCTTTGTGACGGCGTTCCACAATTTGGGTTTTGCCAATAGCTTCCGCCATAAGTATCGGGTTGGTTATAAGCATTTGGATTGCTCATTGAGCGAAAGGCCGAACCTATTTCTGCCCCGATCAACCAATCGTTATTTCCGCCAGTAGCAAATTTCTCGATAGATTCACCAAAAACATCGGAAAAGGATTCATTCAGGGCCCCTGATTCATAAGCATATTGCAAGTTTGCAGAATATTGGGTCATTCCATGGGAAATTTCGTGGCCCACGACATCGATTCCTATTACTGGGCCATACTGCTGACCATCACCATCGCCATAAGTCATTCGCGTTCCATCCCAAAAAGCATTTACATAGTTGGTTTTATAGCTAATATAAGATTTAATCGCTCCACCAGCATCATCAAAAGAATTTCTACCTAAAGTCTGGTTGTAATATTTATAGGTCTGTTCAGCACCCCATTGTGCCTGGACACCTTTTGGGCTGTTAAATGTTGTGGAATTGCTGGTTATATCCTGGGCGTTGCTATAATTGGTACCATTGTTCATATCAAAGGTCTGGATTCCACTGCCATTAACCGTTTGACGCAAGCGGTAATAGCCATTATAACTGCTTGCCGTGAAATTCACATTGCCATTGTATAAACTATTCCCATTTGCTGGGCTATTAGCGTGGTGGATTTTTGAATTCTCCATTATAATTTTTCCCGTGTGGGCATCGACATAAACATCTGCACGATAAAGTGGTTTTTTAGCATAAATGTCATATTTATATGCTAAGCGTGGCTTTTCTGTTATGTTTTTAGTCGGTGGAAAAACCACAAGTTCACCTTCTGGTTTTTCGTAACCGGTCATCGCCGCTTCTTTTTTATTTTGCCATAAATATTCTTCCGCGCCAACTTCATTTAAAATATTTTGGAAGGCCTCAGATTTGCTTATTTCAGGATTTACCGATAAATCTTTAATTCGATAAACATTGTTTGACATAGATTGCAACAATCCTTTTTTTGAATTGAGCGTCGTTTTCGCAAATTCAACTTTTACACCTTTATAAATCTGTTGATATTCACGGTGTTTGAAACCGAGATTATCTTTTTTTGTTGAAATCAATTCAAAAGAATTTCCCTGGGGCATTTTGAATGTTTGCCTCATCACTTGACGGGAACTTTTGACTGGTTTTTGATCTGCACCTTTAAAAACGATAAGGTCTTTAATGGGTTTTTCAGGACTTTCCTGAGAAAATACATTTGTCGCAAAGAGCAGTAATAAGCCCAATGCCACCATCATTTTGATAGAAATTTTCATGTTATGTGGGGTTTTAATTTGATAATAAAACTATAAGAAATTTGTGAGCTCGCCAAACTCCAATCGTGTTTTTTATTAGGAAAGCAACAAAAACAAGTCAAAACCAAGCACTTTGACTTTTACTCGAACCCGCTGCTCATAGATGATTTAACGAGTTTTAAGAATGAAAATTAAATTATGTGGTTTTCAGTAAAATGAGAAGTGTTGAATTCAGCCAGCTTAAAAAAATTGGTAAATAGAAGTAATTATAAACTTCCCAAAGAAATATTTACCTTTGAGTTTGCAAAAAACCTTTGATGTCCAAATCATTACTCGACATAAAAAACCTGTCCATCGCATTCAAAGATGAAAATGCGTGGAACGAGGTCATTCATTCCATTTCTTTTGAATTGCAGGATAATGAAATCCTGGGGATTGTGGGTGAATCGGGCTCGGGGAAGTCCATTTCCACTTTAGCGGTTTTAGGTTTGCTTCCAAAAAATGCCAGGATCACTTCGGGAAGTATTGAATTTGAGGGAAAAGATTTGGAAAATTTTTCAAATAAAGAATTCCGGCGCATCCGCGGAAAGGAAATTTCAATGATTTTTCAAGAGCCGATGAGTTCGCTCAACCCGTCGATGAAGTGTGGAAAACAGGTCAAGGAAATTTTGAGCGAACACACTACAATGAATGTTTCAGCCATAACTGAAGAAATGTTGCGCCTTTTTGATCAAGTGAAATTGCCAAGGCCAGAATCCATTGCCGATTCTTACCCACACCAAATCAGTGGCGGTCAAAAACAGCGCGTGATGATAGCGATGGCTATTGCCTGCAAACCAAAAATCCTGATCGCCGATGAACCCACAACCGCTCTCGATGTGACCGTTCAGCAGGAAATTTTAAAACTGCTCAAGGACATTCAGCAAGATACAGGAATGAGTATTTTGTTTATTTCCCACGATCTGGCCTTGGTTTCTCAAATCGCTGACCGCGTGGCAGTGATGTACCAGGGTAAAATTGTCGAACAAAATGAAGCGCGCCAACTTTTTTTAAACCCAAAAGAAACCTATACCAAAGCCTTGCTCGCTTCAAAACCGGTGACTAATAAACGCTTAAAAACCTTGCCCACCGTCAGTCAATTTTTGAAAGACGCTGGTAGTGATGAGGTTGAAACTGAGGACGAACGGAAAAATCGCCATCGAGAAATTTATAAAAACGAAGCCTTGCTAGAAGTCCAGAATATGAGCAAGGTGTTTTCCTCAACAAAATTATTTGGTAAAAACGAGGAAACCCAGGCCGTCAAAAATGTGAGTTTTAAAATATATAAGGGCGAAACTTTGGGCCTGGTTGGGGAATCGGGTTGCGGTAAATCGACTTTGGGGAATTTAATCCTGAATTTATTACCGCCGTCTTCAGGCTGTGTTTTTTACCGGGGGCTGGACATTTCAAAACTTTCAGAAAACGACTTCCGGAAATACCGTCGTGAAATCCAGCTCATCTTTCAAGACCCGTTTTCTTCGCTCAACCCGCGGATTCCAGTTGGTGAGGCGATAATGGAACCTATGAAAACACACGGGCTTTATCCTTCTAAAAATAAACGTCGAGAAAAAGCCCTTAAACTTCTGAAACAGGTCGGTCTGGAAGCAGAACACTTCGGGCGTTATCCCCATGAATTCAGTGGCGGGCAGCGCCAGCGCATCGGGATTGCAAGAACTATTGCCGTGAAACCTAAATTTATCATTTGCGATGAATCGGTTTCCGCCTTGGACATTTCCGTGCAGGCACAGGTTTTGAATTTGCTGAATGATTTGAAGGCAAAATACGGCTTTACATATTTATTTATCGCACACGATCTAGCCGTCGTCAAATATATGGCCGATAAATTATTGGTCATGAACAAAGGTGAAATTGTCGAACGCGGCGAGGCTGACGAAGTTTATGCAAATCCTCAAAAAGATTATACCAAAAAACTGATCGCAGCGATTCCGAAGGGACTTTGATGTGATGTCCTTCGACAAGCTCAGGATAAAATGTGAAGATTCGGTGATGTGCTGCCCTTCGACAGGCTCAGGGTAAAATGTGATGATCTGGTCATCCTTGGCTTACTGTCATCCACCCCGGCGGACAGGTTCTGAAAAATTCTGACGGTAGGAAGAATTTATTCAGAATCTCACGTCCTGTTTTGGTTGTGCTATTCCCGCGCTGTTTAAACACTGTCTGTCAAATTTGATATTTGAACTTTGAAACCATCACCCGAGCAACACCACTGAGATTCCGGATCAATTTTACTTGCCGGCAAAGGCAGGTCCGGAATTACAAATCAAAGCTTTTCAATTACGGTATCCGCAATGGCAAGGCAAGAGGTTGCGGCTGGGGAAGGTGCGTTCAAGACATGAACTTGGTTTTCAAAAGTTTCGATCCAAAAATCCTTGATCAATTCGCCATCTGCTGTGGCTTGAGCGCGAATTCCACAACTGTAGCCATTGATGAGTTTTAGAACAAATTTAGACCAGTATTTACGCACATTTTTCTTAAAATATTTTTTGCTCCCCTGTTTGAGCAATTCTTTGGTAACCGTTTTGCTATAGCGCCGGGCGATATTGAACAAGGCTTTATTTGTGAACGTTTCCGCACTGTCTTTCAAATTTATTTCTACCCCTTCATAGCCTTCCTGCGAAAAGGAAAGCACCGCATTTGGCCCAACTTTCAATGTTCCATCGATCATTTTGGTCAAATGCACGCCGAGGAATGGGAAGTTGGGATTAGGAACGGGGTAAACAGGAATATCTGAATTATAAGCCTTCGGTTTTACGTGAAAATATTCACCTTTAAAAGGAACAATTTTAACCGGCGGTTTCTCTTTGGTCAACAAACTATAAACGCGATCGGCCTGCAGACCGGCGCAATTAATTATTTGTTTTGTTTTAAATTTCTGCCTTTTGGTTTCAACTTGAGTGAAGTTTTCGGTCTTGGTGATTGTTTTCACTTCCGACCCAAAAAAGAATTCCGCTCCGTTTTTACGGCTCAGTTCTATAAATTTATCCAGCACTTTTTTATAATCGGTTATCCCCGTTTCTTTTACAAAAAAACCGCGCTTTGAAATCAGGTTTTCATCGATTTCCCTGATTTGTTCAGCGTTAAAAAAATCCACATTTAAGCCAACCTCTTTCGCATTTTTATACAATCGGTCTAATTCAGGATATTCGCTTTCATCGGCCGCGGCGATCAACTTTCCCGTGATTTTATAAGGCAGGTCAAATTTTTTTAAGAACGAAATTAACTGCCCATAACCATCGAGACAGGTTTTTGACTTTAAAGAATTTTTGGGATAATAAACACCTGAATGAATCACACCGCTGTTCCGACCGGTCTGGTGCTTATTTTGATGCAGCTCTTTATCGATTACTGCAACTTTATAGCCTTGTTGCGACAGTTTATAAGCCACAGCACCTCCAATAATTCCAGCTCCGATTATGCTAACGTCAAATTTTTCCAAGCTTAAAAAGTTACTCGTTTTAAAACAACCCCTAAATCCCCGCCGCGGCGGGGACTTCTGCCAAATGGTCTTTTTCTATGATCATTAAAATAAACCATTGGTCAAAGTTTTAAATCGATTTTTCAAAAACACAAATTTAACGTATCGTATTTCGACAAAATCAAGGCAAGTGCTTTTTGCTGGCGCCGGTGATCTCCAGGTCATCTTTCTGAATGAAAATTGCCAGTAAAAGCGGTTCGCCGTCCTTAACAAGTTTTGGGACCTTCAATTCTACTGTTCCAGATTGCTTTGGTTTTAGTATCTTTTGATTGACAACCACATTACTGTTGCTCAGTGTTTTTCCACCATTTTCGCCACGCCCGATCTTTGTCTTGCGGTTCTCCAAAGCCAAAGCTGCGACTAATTTTTCCCCGTTTAAACTGCCATTCAGTTGATAATCAAAAGTGATTTTACCACGGCTTTTTGAACACTTGCTGATTTTGACACTGTTTTTTGCTGAAGTATTAAGGGCTTCTTTAACGCGGCGGTTCAGTTTTGACCGGTTTGAACCGACAAACCCATATTTGCCATTGATAACGGCCTGCGGGGTGTAAGAGTCGCCATAAGAGCGCTGCAAATTAGTATATTTTGCTTTGCTGAAAGGGTCTTTCCAGCCCAACCGGTTCCAATAATCAACGTGGTAAGACAACAGAACGACATTTTCATTATTTTTATCGGTATTTTTTAGACCTTCCAGCGCACGATCAGCACTGGGGCAATTGCTGCAGCCTTGGGAAGTAAATAATTGCTCAACGACGAAGGCTTTATTTTTCGGGTTTTCGGAATCCGTGGACCAAAAATTAATTGATGATGTGAACAGGGCAAAAATTCCGGCAAAAATAAAACTGATTAAATAACGCATAGCATTTTTTCAATAATATTGGAATTATCGTGCCAGGGTCTCAAACCAAAATCAGGGCTCAAAAGTGAGTGTTGCCTGAAATGGAAAATGATCTGAATGCACACTTTTAGCAACTTCAATATTTTTTACACGGAACTCTTTGGACACAAAAATTTGATCCAAAGGCCAACGCATCAAAAAACTCGTGGCGTCAAAAGTACTATAAAGACCTCTGCCCACGCGCACGTCATCCAGTCCAGAAATATCTTTAAACAATTGAACATTGCTCGACCAGGCGACTTCATTAAAATCACCCAAGACTAAAACGGGCAGTTCTTTTTGTTTTGCACGCTTTGCAATTAAAGTGATTTGTTTTTCGCGGTCAGAGTCGGTGCGTTTGTGTTCGGGTTTTGGTGGCGTGGGATGAATGCAATACAACTTAAACCGCTCACCATTTGGCAATTCTACCGTGGAATAAATGGAAGGAATTTTTCCCTGAACACTATAAATAGTCTCGGGTTTTATCAATTTAAATTTAGAATATAACAACATTCCATAAGTATTGTCCTGCGGGTTTTCAACCTGATAAGGGTAACTGGCCTGAACGGCTTTTTGAATTTTTTTTGTCCAGGTGCTATCGGTTTCCGTGAGCAACACAATATCAGCATCGGCTTTTTTTAATTTTTTTAGCAAAGGCCCATACTTGTTATTTTTCTGAAGGACGTTAGCTACCAGTATTTTTATTTCTTGGGCATTTCCTTTCGAAGAATCCGGCACTTCAGAAGAAGATAAAGAGGTGTAAGGCAAAAGAATAGCAGCTTGCCAAATAAAACCGATCAACAAAAGGGCTGTGAAAATATAATCGCCTTTAGAATGCCTATTAAATTTGAGGAAATAAAGTAAAAAAGCGAGCAGTGTTAAAAGTGTTAGTTCAGGATGTGGATAATCAAACATCCTGATCCACCAAACTTCTGCAGGAATTAGTGGAAGTATAACCCCGAGCAAAGCCAAAACGCCGAGAAGTTGTAGAAAACGCTTTAAAACCATCGTTGTAATTTTAATTTTGCCTAAAGTAAAGAAAATAACTTAAGAAATCGTCAATCCTTCAATTTCTAAACCTTTTTGATTGAATAATTTGTAAGCTAAAACGGGCGACAATTAGTTTACTCTTTCATCAATATTAAAAAAAAGACCCAAACCAATGATTTTCAGTGCTTAATTAATTTTTTTTAGGATTGTAATCACTTTGTTCCGTTTTTAATTGAAGTGTTCTGTTTTAAAAATAATTAACTAAAACATCACCTAATTGAAAGCATATCAGGTAAAAATTTGACTTGATTAAGCATTTGTTGGAAAATTTTACTGAATCTATTATGTCAAAATTAGGCTCTGTACTGCCTGATATTGTCTTTGCCATTTTGATCTTGATCATTGGCCTGATCCTCGCGAGTTTACTCAAAAAACTGGTCAAAGTTATTATCCGGAAATCCGGGCTTGAAGCTAAAGTCGAGAAAAAAGTCGATCCCAAAAGCTTTAGGCTTGACAACTTTCTGTCCATGCTGGTTTATTATCTGGCCGTCATTTATGTTCTGATCCTCGTGCTCAATTTTATGGGCGTTGAATCGGCACTAGCGCCATTGACCGATATGTTGAATTCCTTTTTGGCGTTCATTCCAAATATTCTTGCCGCTGGAATTATTTTATATGCGGGTTATATTTTGGCAAAATTAGCTGCGGCTGCTGTCACTGCTTTAGCTGGGGGATTGACGAGTTTTTCTGAAAAAATGGGCTTAAACAACTCAATCAATTTGTCATCAATTTTAGGGCAAGTCGTGTTTTTGGTGATTTTCATCCCCATTGCCATCGTCGCTTTGGACACTTTGAACTTGGACGTGATTTCAAACCCAGCTGAAAATATGTTGACGGATTTACTCAGTGCCATTCCACGCATTATTGCCGCCGCTTTGATACTATTGATATTTTTTATCGGTGGGCGTTTTGTTTCCGCAGCTATTCAGAAACTCTTGGACGGGTTTAATTTAGATAACTTTTCCAAAAAAATGTACCTTGATAAAGTTATTGGAACCAATAATTCCATGTCAAAAATCATTGGGAATATTGTCTTTTTCTTTATTGTTTTTAGTGGAATAATTGCCGCTATAGAGAAGTTGGAATTCAACAGCCTCAGTGTCTTGCTCACTGATCTTCTCGACCTTTCCGGCTCTATTTTACTGGGCCTCGTGGTTTTTGCTATTGGTAATTTCTTGGCTCAATTGGCTTACAAAAGCTTGTCAGAAAACGATAAGAATAAGTGGGTTGCTAAAATTGCACGTTTTGCAATTTGGGGCTTGTTCATTTCAATCGGTCTCAACACAATGGGCATCGGTGAAGAAATTGTCAACCTTGCCTTTATGCTTTCCCTTGGTGCGGCAGCCATAGCTTTTGCATTGGCTTTTGGCCTTGGTGGAAGGGAACCGGCACGCAAAATTATGGACCGTTGGTTTAACAGTAAAAATGATAAGCCCCTAAAATAAAAGTCTTAGGCCGATAATTTTATGGCCTAAGTTCAATTTTAAAAGGCAATTTCAGTCGTTCTGAAATTGCCTTTTTTTTTGTCGTAAAACAGTTTTCCTAAGCCTTTCACCTCTAAAATTAAAGCGACAAATTATGTCTAATCTGTCTAAAACCCTTATTTTGGGCACCAATTGAAAAATAGAGAACTTATGAAAATACTACAAAAAGGATTTGCATTACTCTGCATTACAATTGTTTTTTTCGCTTGTAAAAACCAAAATGATGAACCAGAGAAACCAGATTATAAAAGCTGGAAATCAATGGAACTCACGGCTTCATCTTATAATTCAGTAGAAAACCAAACTAAAAAAGGGAATATCGGCCTTGCCGCTTGGGGCGACACCTTGAAGCCGGGAGTGAAGGCCATTGCCGTTTCCCGCGATTTGATCAAAATGGGTTTTGAACATAACACACGGGTAAAAATTAAAGGCCTTGATGGATATTACAAGGTAATGGACAAAATGAACCGCCGCTGGAAAAAGAAAATTGATATTTATATGGGCACTGATGTGCAGAAAGCCCGCAACTGGGGCAAGAAAAAAGTAACTGTCTATGTGGAAGGTCTCGAGAAACAGGAAAAAAAGGATTAAGAAATATTTCCTAATGTATTTGAAAGCGCTCATAAGTAGAATTATGAGCATTTTTTATTTTTATATATAATCGGTTTTTCTAAATTCGCCTTATGGATCAGGCCACACTTCAAAAACCGGTTGCATATCTGAAAGGCGTTGGGCCAGAGCGTGCAAAGCTTCTGGAAAGCGAGCTGAATATTTCGACTTATCAGGACTTGATCCATCTTTTCCCAAACCGCTATATCGATCGCACACAATACCACAAAATAAACCATCTGCAACAAAGCAATGCTGAGGTCCAGGTGATCGGGAAAATCACCGACATTAGAATGGTCAAACAGGGTCGTGGAAAACGCCTGGTCGCCGATTTCCAGGACGATACTGGCAAAATGGAACTCGTGTGGTTCCGCGGTCACAAATGGATCCGGGAAAAACTGAAAGCCAATACCGCTTATGTGGCTTTTGGAAAAATCAACCGCTATGGAAGAAACTTTTCGATGGCACACCCCGATCTGGAATTTTTAAACGAACACAAAGAAAAGAAAATGGCCAGCTTGCAACCCGTTTACCCATCCACGGAAAAATTGGCCAAAAAGGGATTGAGCAACCGCGTGGTGCGAAAGATCATTTATCAGCTTTTTCAAGAGTCCCGGCCTGATTTGCTTGAACCTTTCTCTGAAGGCTTTAGGAAAAACCTCAATTTGATTGAAAAGTCACGGGCGATTTTTAATGTCCACTTTCCGCAGTCGCACCACGAATTGCAGTATGCCCAATACCGAATGAAATTTGAGGAACTCTTTTTTGTGCAGCTTCAGCTTCTACGCAAAAACAGGCTGCAAAAAAAGAAAATAAAAGGCTATGTCTTTGATCAAGTGGGCAATAACTTTCACGGGTTTTATAAAACAAAATTGCCCTTTGAACTCACGAGCGCCCAAAAACGTGTGGTCAAAGAAATTCGCAGTGATATGCGCAGCGGCGCTCAAATGAACCGGCTTTTGCAGGGCGATGTGGGGTCAGGAAAAACCATTGTCGCCTTGATGGCCTGTTTGATTGCGCTGGACAATAATTTTCAATCCTGTTTAATGGCGCCCACGGAAACCCTCGCAATTCAACATTTCAACGGGCTCAGTGAATTTTGCGAAGGACTGGGCCTCAAAATCGCTTTACTCACAGGTTCTGTCAAAGCAAAAAAACGCCGCGAAATTCACGAGCAGCTTCAAAATGGCGAGCTTTTTCTATTGATCGGCACCCACGCTGTTTTAGAAGAAAAAGTAAAATTTAACAACCTCGGGCTGGCCATTATCGACGAGCAGCACCGTTTTGGGGTGGCGCAACGTTCAAAGCTTTGGCAGAAAAATAATCTTCCACCACACATTTTGGTGATGACCGCGACGCCCATTCCCAGGACTTTGGCGATGAGCCTTTATGGCGATTTGGATATTTCCACAATTGACGAACTTCCACCCGGAAGAAAACCCGTGAAAACCGTCCACCGCTTTGACAACAGCCGGTTGTCTGTTTTTAAATTTATCAAGGACGAAATAAAAAAAGGCTTGCAGGTTTATGTCGTTTATCCGTTGATCGAGGAAAGTGCAAAGATGGATTACAAAGATTTGATGGACGGTTTTGAAAGTATAGAACGGGAATTTCCAAAACCAGCTTATCAAATTTCAATCGTTCACGGCCGGATGAAACCTGCGGACAAGGATTTTGAAATGAACCGGTTTGTCAAGGGCGAAACGCAGATTATGATTGCCACCACAGTAATCGAAGTGGGTATCAATGTGCCAAACGCAACCTTGATGGTCATCGAAAGCGCCGAGCGTTTTGGCTTGTCGCAATTGCACCAACTGCGCGGAAGGGTGGGCCGCGGCGCTGAGCAAAGTTACTGCATTTTAATGACCGGCCACAAGCTGAGCCAGGATTCAAAAACCCGCCTCGAAACAATGACCTCAACAAACGACGGCTTTAAAATCGCCGAAACCGATCTCGAAATCCGCGGTCCTGGAAATATGATGGGAACCCAGCAAAGTGGTGTCTTGAATTTACAGATCGCCGATATCGTCAAAGACAACCAGATTTTAAAAACCGCCCGCATCCACGCCAAAAAACTAGTGGAAGAAGACCCAAATTTTGAATTGCCCCACAACAAAGGAATTCAGTTATTATATCACCAAATGGAAAAGGGGAAAACGGTTTGGAAATATATTAGTTAAAGTAGTTCTGTCATTCCGGGCCGCAACCCGGAATCCCTTTACCACTGTCATCCTGAACCGCTTTGCTCAGCGACAGCGTAACAAAGCGGATTCAGGATCTTTTTCTTGATTTGAACAATGGGCTACTGGAAACAAATTGATTTTCACGACGAACAGATTCTGAATAAATTTCTACGAAATTTTCCAGAATGACAGAAGGTGAGGGATGGCACATCAACACATTTTCAAATCATCAAATCAACACATCATCACATCACCCCATCATCACATTGTCAAATCAACACATCATCCAGAACCACTTCCATCGCCATTCCGCGGGAACCTTTTACCAAAAAAAGACCTTTTTTTGGTAAAGTATTGTTTTGAAGGTGCTTACGAAGTTCTTTCAAGGTTTTGAATTGTTGAACACTTTGTGTTTTAGTCTGTGCAAAATCCTCCCCGCAGACAAAAGCAAAATCCAATTGCATTTTTTCGAGTTGATCGACAATTTGCTGATGCTCCAGAACTGAATTTTTTCCGATTTCAAACATATCGCCGAGAATCACAATTTTGGACGTAGCTTTCATTTGATCAAAATTTTCCAAAGCCGCTTTTACACTTGTGGGGTTAGCATTGTATGCATCAAGGATGATTTTCTGACCATTTTTTTCGATAATCTGCGAACGGTTGTTTTTTGGGCAATAACCTTCAATGGCTTCTTTTATTTTTTCTAAAGGAACTTCAAAATAATTGCCAATTGCAATCGCCACCGAAATATTTGAGGCATTGTAACTTCCGATAAGTTGGCTTTTAATTTCACCATCTTGGGTTTGTACCACTACAAAAGGATTGGCCTCAACAAAATTTATGCAGGCGTCAAAAGAGTTGCTTTCGCCAAAAACAAAACGCTTTGCACCTTCGCTTTTTTGCATTTGCCGTTGATCATCACCATTTACAAAAAGGATTCCGTTTTGCTTTTTTATATAATCATAGAGTTCACTTTTACCTTTGATAACACCTTCTATTCCCCCAAAACCTTCGAGGTGCGCTTTGCCAAAATTAGTGATCAGGCCATAATCTGGTTGTGCAATTTCACAAAGACCGGCAATTTCGCCTTGATGGTTAGCGCCCATTTCAATCACGGCGAGTTCTGTGGATTTTTTAAGTTTCAGCAAAGAAAGCGGCACCCCGATGTGGTTGTTTAAATTTCCGCGGGTTGAGGAAAGGGCAAATTTTCTGGACAAGACCGAGCTTATTAACTCTTTGGTCGTGGTTTTTCCGTTGCTTCCGGTCAACGCAATCACCGGTGTGTTTAACTGTTTTCGATGGTGGACCGCTAATTTTTGTAAGCACTCTAATGTGTCTTTAACTAAAATGCAATCCTTGGAATCATAGTCTGCATCGTCAATAACCGCGGCAATTGCGCCATGTTCAAGTGCGGCTTTGGCAAATTTATTTCCATTGAAGTTTTCGCCGCTCAGGGCAAAGAAAAGCATCCCTTTTTTTAAGGTGCGGGTATCGGTGCTGATGCCCTTTGATTCTTTAAAGAGTTTGTAGAGTTGGTTGATGTCCATCTAAATTGAGCTAAATTTTCAGGTGATGAAAGTATCAAAAAATCAGCAAACCCGGGCTTCTAAAATTTTAACTTTTACTTAACTTCGGTTTGTTCGGTTATTTCCGAACAAGGTTGTTATCTTTGCACCGTAAAATTTTTCCCCTTATGGAGAGCTGTTCGAAAGAAAAAAAACAATTGATTGAAGAGATTGGGCTGCACTTTGAGCAAACCCATAATATCAGTCCGCTGGCGGCGCGCATTTATGCAATGATGATTTTATCGCCGGCCGACGGCCACACTTTTGAAGAAATTGTAAACATCAGCGGGGCGAGCAAAAGCTCGGTCTCGACACAGCTGAATATTTTGATCCAATTAAAAAAAGTGGATTATTTCACACTATCCGGTAGCCGGAAACGCTATTTCCGCGCCAGCAAGATGTATTTAAAAAAAACACTGGAAGACTACAACCAAAGTATTGAAGAGGAAGTTTCCATTACGGAAAAAATAATTGCTTACAACAAAAAAAATAATATTAAAAAGTTTAAGGAACACGGACAAACGGCTGTGCTTTTTAAATCTTATTTAGAACATCAATTAGAGAATATTCAATCCACTATTGTGGAAATGGAAAATATCAATTAAGAACCATAAATGCAATGCTTAAATTTAAACCGATGAAAACAATTTTCCGTTCATTCATTCTAATCACTTCTGTTGGCTTATTAATTTCCTGTGGCGGCGAGGAGAAAAAACCACAAGCTGCTCAGCAGCGCAACCAGGCAAAACCATATCCGGTTACAAAAGTACCCACCAAAACGCTGACCGCTTATACCAGTTATCCCGCCAGTATCGAAGGTATTGTCAATTCTGAAGTGCGGGCAAAAGTTTCGGGCTATATTGATGAAGTGCTCGTTGATGAAGGCCAAAAGGTAAAAAAAGACCAGATCCTTTTCAAGCTTGAAACCCAATCCTTAAACCAAGAAGCCAATGCAGCCCAGGCCAGTGTAAATGCGGCAAAAGTTGATGTGGACCGGTTAAAACCATTGGTAGAAAAAGATATTATCAGTAAAGTTCAATTGGAAACCGCCAAAGCAAAACTGGCACAGGCCAAAAGCCAATACAGCAGCGTTGCCGCCAATATTGATTATGGAACAATCAAAAGCCCTGTCGATGGTTTTGTGGGCTCAGTGCGCTTGCGCACTGGAAGTTTAGTTGGCCCGAGCGATCAAACACCACTGACTATCGTTTCTGACATTAGTGAGGTTTACGGTTATTTTTCAATGAACGAAAAAGATTATTTAACTTTTATGCAGCTTCAAAACGGGCAAACAATGGAGCAAAAAATAGATAGCATGCCAAATGTGCGTTTGATGCTCGCCAACGGAACAATTTATAAACACAAAGGAAAAATTGAAACGGTCAATTCACAAGTGAACCCTCAAACCGGTGCGGTGTCCTTCCGCGCAACTTTTGACAATCCAGAACGGCTTTTGACCAATGGAAACAGCGGGAAAATCCAGATCCCAAAAGTTTATAAAAACAAGCCTGTTGTTCCTGTACCTTCAACTTTTGAGCAACAAGGTAAAAAATATGTTTATAAAGTTGTCATCAAAGACAGTACAAAACAAAGAATTGCAGCTTCGACAGTTATCGAAACCTTAGCGCAGGTGGGCAATATGTATGTCGTCAAAAGTGGGGTAAAAAAAGGGGAAACCATCGTCGCTAAAGGCGTGGGTCAATTGAGGAACAAAGCCCCGATAAAACCTCAGCCCAAACCCTTTGATAGCGTGGCCAAACCATTGCCACAAAGCTTTCGCTGAGAAAATAGAGTGAATTGATTTTTACTGAATAAAAACATTGAAGAACGCTATATCATGTTAAAAACATTTATTACAAGACCGGTCCTTTCCACCGTGATTTCGATTATTATCGTCATCCTCGGGATTTTGGGAATGATTTCATTGCCGATCACGCAATATCCTGATATTGCCCCACCAACTATTAAAGTGACAACAAATTACCCTGGTGCCAACGCAGAAACAGTTTTGGAAAGTGTTGTCGTTCCCATTGAAGAACAGATCAACGGGGTTGAGGGAATGACATACATCACCTCCACGGCTTCCAATAGCGGTCAAGCTGAAATCACCGTTTATTTTGAACAATCCTATGATCCCGATATTGCCGCGGTAAACGTTCAAAATCGTGTGGCAAGGGCAAATTCCCTTTTGCCGCAAATCGTGACCCAAACCGGGGTGACCACGCAAAAACAGCAGACGAGTTCGCTAATGTTCCTGTCGTTTTACACTGAAAACAAGGATTATGACGACACCTATCTTCAGAATTATCTAAAAATTAATGTAACCCCCGAACTTCAACGGGTTAAAGGTGTCGGTAATGTCAATGTTTTTGGGGGTAAAACTTATGCCATGCGTGTTTGGATCAAACCCGAAAAACTCAGCGCCTATAATTTACAACCTTCCGATATTACCGCGGCCATTAATGAGCAAAGTCAAGAGGCCGCTGCAGGCGCACTGGGTCAAAACAGCGGGGAAACCTTTGCCTATACCATTAAATATAGCGGTCGTTATAAAACCGCAAAACAATATAAAGACATCGTCATTAAAGCCCTTGGAAACGGGGATTATTTGCGCCTGGGTGATGTGGCCGATGTTGAACTGGACGCTCAGAGCTACCAAACTGGTTCAATCACAAAAGGCTATCCAAGTGTAAACATGGCCATTTACCAAACCAAGGGTTCCAACGCCCGTGAAATTATACAAACGGTTAAAGCAAAACTCGCAAAATTAAAACCGCAGTTCCCAGATGGAATTAAAGTTTTTATTCCTTATGACACAAATAAATTTTTGAACGCGTCCATTGATAAAGTGGTTCACACTTTGGTCGAGGCCTTTATCCTGGTTTTTATTGTGGTCTTTATTTTCCTTCAGGACTTTAGATCGACCTTGATTCCGGCCATTGCTGTTCCCGTTTCGATTGTGGGGACCTTCTTTTTCCTGAATTTATTGGGTTACTCGATCAACCTGTTGACTTTATTTGCGATGGTCCTCGCCATCGGGATTGTGGTCGATGATGCCATTGTCGTGGTGGAAGCCGTGCACTCAAAACTCGATGAAGGGGCTAAAGATGTTCAAAAAGCGACCATTGAAGCGATGCAGGAAATTTCTGGGGCGATTATTTCCATTACCCTTGTTTTGGCGGCCGTGTTTATTCCGGTGACATTCTTGAGCGGCCCCACGGGTGTGTTTTATGAACAGTTTGGGGTCACCTTGATTGTGGCGATATTTATTTCCGCAGTTAATGCATTGACATTGAGCCCGGCTCTTTGTGCGATTTTTCTTAAACCTCACAAAGAAGAGAACGAGAAGAAGAAGAAAAATATCGTTCAGCGTTTTTACGGCGGGTTTAACCGCGGGTTTAATTCCACGGTGCGCGGCTATGGAAAATCATTGAGTTTCCTTTACCGCAATGCGTGGATCACCGTGGTGCTGATTATTGCAGCCGGGGTTGGGATTTATTTAACCTCGAGTTCACTCTCTTCTGGCTTTGTGCCAGATGAAGACCGCGGGATAATTTTTGCCAATATTGAGTTGCCGGCAGGTTCCTCTATTGATAGGACCGCAGAAGTGAACGAAGAACTGTATAATAAAGTGAGTAAGTTGCCTGGCGTAAGGGGCGCTTCTATGATCCAGGGGTTCAGTTTGATCAATGGGCAGGGAAGTAACTATGGCCTCGGCTTTGTTGCGCTTGACGATTGGGAAAACCGCGAGGCTGACAGTCTTTCTGTCGAGACCTTGACAAAACAACTGTTTGGCATTGGCGCGTCAATACCTGAGGCCAATATTGTCTTCTTCTCGCCACCAAGTATTCCCGGTTTTGGGGCTTCTTCTGGATTTGAAGTGAACCTGCTCGATCGTTCTGGCGGAAGCTTTAAAGAGCTCGATCAAGCCAAGCAACAATTTATCGGCAAATTGATGCAGGAGCCCGCAGTTCAATATGCGCAATCCTCGTTCAATACAAATTACCCGCAGTATGAACTGAGCATTAATGTGCCGCAGGCCAAAGAATCTGGGATTTCCATAAACGATATTTTCACGACTTTGCAGGGATACATCGGTGGGGTTTATACCTCTAATTTCACCCGCTTTGGGAAACAATACCGGGTTTATGTGCAGTCGCTGCCGGAAGACCGCAAGAGTGAAGAATCTTTAGGTTCAATAAAAGTGCGCACGGGTTCTGGTGAAATGGCACCGATAACCCAGTTTATTGATTTGAAAAAGGTTTATGGCCCTCAATCGGTGACCCGGTTTAACCTGTTTAACTCGGCAAAACTAAGTGGTGCTGCAAATCCTGGGTTTAGTTCTGGAGACGCCATTGCCGCTGTTCAACGCACAGCAGAAAAACTACCAAAAAAATATGACATTGCCTATTCCGGTTTAACCCGGGAAGAGGTCAGTGCTGGAAGCCAGACCACGACAATTTTCTTATTGTCCTTAGTCTTTGTTTATTTCTTGCTGGCCGCGCAATATGAAAGTTATCTTTTACCATTTTCAGTGCTTCTCTCCCTTCCTTTTGGAGTGTTTGGGGCTTATATCACGACAGCATTAGCTGGTTTACAGGATAATATTTACTTCCAAATTGCTTTGGTAATGCTCTTGGGGCTTTTGGCCAAAAATGCGATTTTGATTGTGGAGTTTGCTATTATAAGGCGAAAAGAAGGCGAAAGCATTGTAGACTCAGCAATTGATGGGGCAAAAGTCCGCTTAAGACCCATTTTGATGACGTCCTTTGCCTTTATCCTTGGGATGATGCCACTAGTTCTCGCTACAGGTGTTGGTGCTGAAGGAAACCGGTCAATAGGGACCGGTGCTGCCGGTGGGCTTCTCATTGGAACAATATTCGGGGTTTTTGTAATCCCCTTGCTTTACATTGCCTTCCAATACCTGCAAGAAAAAGTGGGCGGTAAACCTGATGCTTTAGAAGAAAAAAAATCATAATTGATTAGAATATAAAATTGATATGAAACGAAATCAAATAAAGTTTTTACTGATTGGGCTGGTTGCTTTTAGCCTGCAATCTTGCTTTGTCGCAAAGGACTATGATGATGAAAGCACGCCAGATGTGGTGAACTCCCAAAATTTCCGCAGTGATAGCCTTGCCGCTGGTAGTGCGAGTATTGTCAAAGTTTCCTGGCGCAATATGTTTACAGACACGGTTTTGATCAACCACATTGAAGACGGGCTGGAAAACAATATTGATATTCGCGTGGCGATCCAGCAAATAGCGGCGGCCCAGGCTTATTTCAAGCAGGGAAAAGCTGGTTTTTTCCCTTCATTGACCGGAAATGCAACTTATACCCACCAAGAGCTTTCTGGAAACAGTCAGTTCAGCAGTCTCTTCAGTTCGCTCGATCAATATGAAGTTAACGCACAGCTTTCTTGGGAAGCTGATATTTGGGGAAAGATAAGAAGCCAAAAACGCGCGACCCAAGCCCGGTTTTTGCAAACTGTAGCGGCGCACAAGGCCGTGAAAACGCAGTTGATTTCTAATATCGCTTCAAATTATTATCAATTGCTTTCGCTGGACGAACAATTGAATGTTACACGCGAAACCGTTGAAACCAGGCAGAATGCAATTGAAACCATCAAGGCACTGAAAACAGCGGGCATCACAAATGGAGCGGGTGTCAAACAAACTGAAGCCCAACTTTATACAGCAAAAGGAATTTTAATCGATCTGAAAAAGCAAAAACGTTTGCGCGAAAATACACTGGCCATTCTTCTCGGTGATGAACCCCACGATATTAAGAGAACGGAACTGGACCAACAAACTATCACGACAGAATTGAAGAGCGGTGTTCCCGCACAGCTTTTGAGCAACCGTCCTGATGTGATCGCGGCGGAATATAATTACCGCAATAAATTTGAGCAGACAAATGTGGCGCGCAGTAATTTTTACCCGTCCATTACACTTTCTGCAACGGGTGGGTTCCAGAGTTTGAGTTTTGACCAGCTCTTTGATTCAGGATCGTTGTTTGCAACTATTATTGGTGGTTTAACCCAACCGATTTTCCAACAACGGAAAATCCGAACGCAATTTGACGTTGCCCAAGCCGAGCAGGAACAAGCGCGGCTCAGATTTCGGAAGTCCTTTATCACGGCCAGCAAAGAAGTGAGCGATGCGCTGTATTCTTATGAAGCGGCCACCGAAAAAATAGATGTCAAGAAAAACGAACTTCAGGCCAATCAAAAAGCCACTGAATATTCCCAAGAATTGCTGAACAATGGCTTGATCAATTATCTGGAAGTTTTGACTGCCAGGGAAAATGCCTTGAATTCACAACTGGATTTAATCCAAGCTCAATATAATCAGTTGAATTCAATGGTTCAGCTTTATGAGGCCCTTGGCGGTGGATGGCAATGAATTTAGGTTTCTTGCGACAAATTTTCAGACCTGAGTGTTTACCTAATAGAGGAGGTTGATTTTGAAAAACACAATATATAATTTTTTGGTTTTTAGCGTCGTTTTGATCGTGAACAGTACAGATTTTACTCAGGGTACCAGATTCAAATGAAAATTCAAGCGAAACTTACGCCGAATGTGATTTGTAAGGTCGCGTAAACGCTTATCAGACTCTAGCTTAATACCATTCCAAGAATTCTATTACAGCATTATAAAACTTAATTGGTATTATATGAACCACTGGAATTTGCCTATTCTGAAATAATTACGAAGTCATAATGTAATAGATTGTGCGGCCTCAACCTAGAAATAATTCTTTTTGGCTATAGTTTAGAACGGCGTTGGTAATGAAAGATTATTTGCTCCCCCCAAGCCTGCTTGGGGGGAGAGCCTGCCCGCCGTCATTTTTTTTAAAACAGGATGGCAGGCAGGGATAGGGTTATTTTTTTGTTCTTTTTCAATTTCATCCCCCACCTAAATCCTCTTCGCTGCGGCGAAAGGACTCGAAAACAACGCTATATTAAACTTGAGCCTTCTTTTTAAAGTATTGAAAATAAATTAAATAAAAACATGTTGTTTCTGAAACATTAACTTAGAAGGTAAACTTCAAACTCAACAGAACTTGTGAAGGCCTTAAACGGTATGTGCTTTGAACATAAGAATAGTCGCTGTTTGACACCTGCACAAATTCCTCAGTATTCAATACATTGTTCCAACTGGCTTCCAGGTCTATTCCGGTATTTTTAAAAGTATATTGATAGTTGAAATTCAGAAAATAATTATTGCGATTTTCCTCTGAAATATTATTGAAGTAATACTCTGAATTTATGCTGAAATATTGGTTGTCAGACATATAAAAAAATAGATCCAATTCGTGCTGCTGAGTCTTGATTTCATCAAAATCCCGTTTTGCAAAACTTGTTTTTAAAAGACTGAAATTGCCATTATAACTCGCACTCAGCCAATCGGTCACTTCTGATTCTAAACCTATATTAAATTCCAGGATTTGGTTGTCAACATCGGCGAGCTCGCCATTGAGTAATTGCTGGCGATTAGAAATCGAATAGCTGCTTCCTAAATCCAGTGTCGTGTGTATTTTACTAAAGTATTTACTGCCTTTTAAATTCAACCTGTGAGAATTAGTGTAGTTTTCCTGTTCTATTGCTTCAAAAACAGTGGCTGCATTCTGAGAAATTTGATTGCTATAGACTAAGTTTCTTTTCGTTCTTCCATAAGTATAAGAAAAGTGGGCAAAAAGTGATTCCAAAGGATTCCTAAATCGAAGCCGCCAGGAGTAATTTTGGCTAAAATTTTCAGGTATGGGGGAATTGTAGCGTTGCAGGTTTCGGTAATTGTTTAAAATAAAACCGTAATAAATACGGTGTACATCACCAAAATTATTACTAAAATTAGCTATTATCCTAGTTTCCCAAAACTGTGCAAACTCATTTTTTATAAAAATATCAGGCTCAAAAGTAATGCGGTTGAGGTTTTGATTTTCTTCCAAAGCAGCATCTTGAATATCAAAATTTCTAAAGCTAACCGGCGTATTCAAATTAATGCTCCAATCGCCTTTTTTATAAAAAAACCGGCTGGTAACGTAAAATCCGGAACTAAAAAAATCGAGATTATTGGCAAAGTCCCCGTTTAATTTTTGGATTTCATCAGCATTAGAAACCTTGAGTTGACTGCTTAGCGATTGTTTTTTAACCGAAATCCCAACTTCAGGTGAAACGGTAATCCCTTCAATTATTTTAGTAAACCCAGCGGTATTGTCGCTGAAAAAAGTCGTGGCTTGTACTGCCTGTTCTACTTTATCATAATTATTCCCTTTATTCAACAACTCTTCAAATTGTCCTGGTTTTACTTTTAGACTTTGGTTCGCTTCGTTGTAACCGGTGTTCGATCGAAAGGTAATTAATTGCTTACCTATGGGTTTTAGCAATTTCAACTTATTTCGAATGCTAAAAAATGGATTCGACAGGTTTTGTCGAATTTGGGAGTTTCCAGTATCAATATTCCCGCGCTGTGAATTCCAAAACCTGTTGATATCCAGGTCGTTTTTTAAGTAATTCTCATCGGTATTGCGCTCTAAGGTAAATTTGGTTCGCAATGCATTGATAAATAATTCATTATTTGTCTTTTCCAAAATATTTATAGTATCGGTAGGTGTGAAGAATCTGGTCTGCGTATTTCCCATTTGTTGTTGCGCGTCGTTTAAATAGGAAATATTAGTTTTTAAATCCAGGTCATTTTTAAGCCGAACCAGATAATTGACCGAGCCCAAATGCACATTATTATCCAGCCAGCGTTCCGATGAAAAAGGGGGTTCTGCCAGTTGGCGAATGGAAAGCCAATCATTTTTTGTGATATCAAATTGTTCACGACCAAAATCTGCAATAGAAAAATCGCTGATTGCTCGCGAGACATTATTTCCGGTATTATTGGCCTGATAAGTAACGATCGCCTGGTTCTTTTTTGTGAAAAGCATTGGCGTCAGCTTAGCTTTCCAGAGTAAAGGTGAAAGCCCGGCGCCTAATTCAGCACTCCCTGATACAGTGACGTCTTTTTTAAGTTTGATATTTAGCGAAGCCCGTTCAGAAAACACAAGGCTATCCAGCAATTTTATCGGCTGGTGGTTTTCCAGTATCTGTACTTTAGAAACAGCATCGGCAGCGAGGTTTTCGTTGGCGAGGTTATAGCGGCCTTCCAGCAAATCGAGCCCTTCGATATAATATTTTTGAATGGCTTTACCCTGGTATTCAATTAAACCACTGGACGAAATTTCGATACCGGGCATTTTTTTGAGCACATCAGAAATAACGCGGTCTTTTTGATCTTTAAAAGCCGAAACGGAATAATCAAGGGTGTCACCGTGCTTTTCTATAATTTTAGATTCCACCACCACTTCCTTTAATTCTTCTGAAGAAGGTAAAAGCCTTACGTTTAATTGCTGGTTTTTATTTGGAATTGTCTGCTCCCAGATTTTATAACCTACATAGGAAATTTTGACGAAAAGTGAATCGGCGACCGAGTTGAGCTGAAGGTTAAAGGCACCCTCATTTTTACTGATGGCATAGCTCAAAATTGCACTCAAGCTATCTTTGCTAATTACAATCGTTGCCCCGTTCAGGCCTTGCCCATTTTGATTTGTAACTTTACCGGAAAAAGTTGATTGTGCGCTTCCCGAAGATGAAATCAAAAAAAAACCTATAATAACGCAAAGTGTAGATAAATGCAAATTACTCCAGTTCTATAGGGTTGTTTCTTTTTTTTAATTTTTCTTTATGCTGTTTTGTCATTCGCTCCCTGACCCCTTTTTTGAAATCAAAACTGATTCCTGACTGCTCCATTTTGGAAAAAGGGTGTCTTTCGAATTGCTGTTTAACACTTTTAAATTTTGATTTGCTGGTCGTTAAAAATTTTTTCTTTGAGAATTTTATTTTAATCGGTTTTGGTAATTTTTTCACCTCGCGTAAATTAAAAACATAATGGTTTTCGGTATCCTTAATTTTAATGATTAAACCGGGCAGTCCTTGAAATTTATAAGGCCCATCGCTAATAGGTATTTCTTCCGTAAACCAGGCTATATAATCCCTCCCCGCATAAGTAGTTATGGCTTTTTGAGCTTTATAGCCAAAGAGACTTTTGGTTACCGATGATATTTGCCAATTTATATCATTTAAATTTTCAATGTATCGCAAATTATCATCTACTATTTCCCGCGCAAAGGATAACTTTCCATCGGGAATCCCTTTATAGATATAGTATTCGAACTTATAATTTGGGATTTGAGATTTTAATTTAGCCATTTCACCGAAACTTTTTTTGGAATGTTTATCAGAATTTAAGATAGAATCACTTATTGCTTGACCGGCGCTCGAAAACCTGGAAATATTATCGCCTGTGTAAAGCCACATTTTTTCCGACTTTATATGATCGGAATTCGTAGAATCTAGTTGGTAGTGAAGTTGATAAGAAATTTTATAGTTGTAGTTTCCATCGATATTATCGGATTGAGACAAAAGTAAAAAAGGAAACATTAGAACTATAATGGAAATAAAAATTTTCATAATTCAAATACTTAAAAAGTTAGGATAGCCGTAAAATTACAGCTATCCATTAAATTAATCAATCATCACACAAGAGATTTTCAGCGAAGATAACATTGCGGATTAAGTTAGTTGTGTTCTCTCCACATACCGGTCCTGTTATCCCACAAGATAGAGTTACTGTTGCACAGCCTCCTTCTCTTTGCAGCTGAACTTTTTCAGAAGTTTTATTCGTGGTAAACCCCGAAAAAACAAACATTAAACTGATTACTGGTAAAATTAGTAAATTCTCCATAATAAATAAAATTTAAATTAAAAATTCAGTTAAACGGTTTAGTACTAATACCTTTCGCAATTTCAACATATTAATTAAAAATCAGCAAGTATTTTCTGTTCTAAATTATTTATATTTGGTTCTAATTTAGAATTTACCTTTTTTATGAATCATCAAATCGGGGATAAAATCAGAAAAATACGGGAGATCAAGGGGGGTTTACTCAGGAGATTATATGGCGTTGCAGTTGGACGTCTCTCAAAGGGCTTACAGCAAGATGGAGCGCGAAGAGATTAAACTGGACTGGGAACGTATTCAAAACATTGCCGGTATTTTAGAAATAGAGCCTGTAGATCTGGTATCTTTTGATGATAGCTTAATTTTTCACAATTGTCAGCAATCCGGCAAAGCCAACACCATCAACAATAATTTTCCCATAGAGCTTAAGAAACAATATGAAGCTCGCATCCAACACTTAACTAAAGAGATTGCATTTTTAAGAAAACAGATTTCTGAAGAATACAAATAAAATTCCCTCGATTTAATTTTTCAAGATAGACTTAACGGCATTCTGAGAAGCCTTATCAAAAACTTTCAAAAAATAAATTCCCGAAGGAAATTTTTCCAAACTGATTTTTCCCTTTTTTATTGTCAAAGTAAATTCCTGCAACTTTTTCCCTTCCACTGAATAGAGTACAGCTTTGGTCAAGGTCGTCTTGCTTTCAAAGTTTAGGACATCTTTTGTTGGGTTGGGATAAAGCGAAACGCTAACTGAATTTTTGGCTTCAACGCTGAGGCTGGCGTCTTCTATTTTATAAATTTTTCCGCTTTGGATTCCCGCGACATACAGGTTATTGTTGTTGTCCACGCCAAAAGTGGTGAAATTATTGCCGGGAAACGGACCATAATAAATGATATTACCGTTAGCATCAACGGTGCCGATCTCGTCGCTACAATAATCAGCAAAAAAATAAAGCCCTTGAAAGTTTGTGTATTCAGCACCGCGATAAACATAACCCCCGGTCACTGAACATTTGAATTGCCCCGAATTATTGTGAGAGTATTGTGCAAGCGGAAATGTGACTTCGCTGTCGTCTGGACAATTTCCCGATTGATCGTAAACCTCATTCCCCTCAAAACACCGCCAGCCAAGATTTTGACCGCCACTATTATCCAGCCGGTTGATTTCTTCAAATTCATTCTGTCCCACATCGGCGATCCAGAGGTTTCCAGTCTCGCTATCAAAAGAAAATTTCCACGGGTTGCGGACACCGTAATCCCAAATTTCACTTTTTATATTTTCCATTCCCACAAAAGGATTGTCCGATGGAACATAAGGCGAAGGCAAGGTGACATCCAACCTCAATATTTTTCCGAGAAGGGAATTCAGGTTTTGGGCGTTATCGTTTGGATCGCCGGCACCTCCTCCATCGCCCACAGCGATATAGAGTTTTCCATCGGGCCCAAAGGCAATACAACCTCCATTGTGGTTTGAAGCCGGCTGATCGATCGTCAAAATTATTGTTTCAGAATCTGGAATGGCTAAATCAGGATTGAAACCATTCGCTTGAAAACGCGAGATAACCGTGTTGCCATCAAGATCAGTATAATTCACATAAAAATAGCCTTCTGTATTATAATCAGCACCAAAGGCCAGCCCTAAAAGCCCGCGTTCATTGCCAGAGGAAACTTCAGAGCTCAAATCGAGAAAAGGGGTCTGGTTTACAGTCCCATCTACATTTAAAATTTTGATCAGCCCGCCTTGCTCAACAATAAATAGACGGTCGTCGCCGGCATTCTGAATATTTACTGGGCTATTAAAACCTGAAGCTACTAAATTCAATTCGATGTCCTGTGCGTGGGAAACTAAAGTAAAGAAAAAGAATAGCGTGATAATAAGTAGTGATTTCATAATAAAGTATCTTAAATATTTCGGAAGATAATAAAAATCCGCACCAATCACCGTCAATTTTTTTGGATCGACGTTACTGTTTTAGCCTAATAACTTAAAAATTCTTCAAAGTTTTGGCTTTATGTTTTTTGTAATGGACAAAAAACAAAGTTTTGGGGTCAGCTTCGTTTAGGTAAATTGCGTTCAAAACCAGCCTGGTTTTTACTTTGTTTTGTGATATTGCACAAATTTAGATAGCACATGCGCGCACCACAATCATTTTTAGACTGGACGTCTCAGGATTTCTTTTCTCTCTCGAACCCACGTTTATGGTTGGTGAGGTTTTTAGGATGTAGAAATGTGGTTAAATCATAATAACAGCTTTACTTTGAGCGGAATTAAGTAATTTGAAGAGGCGTCTTAAATCCTTTAGCGAAGCGGTCATCAGTCTTAAGAAATCAAAATACTTCAGTAGAAATACATATTCTAAAAAATTTGTAGTTTCCTGAAAATGATGTATTTTTGCAAGCCTTTTTCGGCGGACTTTATGGAAAGAGAAAGGAAATTAAATTTTAATCATTTTAACCGCTTCTGTTAGCGACCGCTTAATTTTCAAATAGTGACAGAATACAAAAATTTTATCAGCAATGGCTGAAGACAAAACACAAGAACAAGACGCTCAACAAGAGCAAGAAGTTGAGGTAAAGGATGTTGCCGGTCTCAAAACAGACTCGCAGCCCGATGCCGAAAAACAACAGGAAAGCCCAGAAAAATTCCTGAAAGAATTCAACTGGCACAACTATGAAGAGGGCATTGACCCGATCGACGATGAAAAACTCGATGAGTTTGAGGTAATGGTCGAAGAAAATTTTGTCGAAACCCTCGACAATGAAGTTGTAAAAGGAAAAGTGATCAAAATCACTGATCAAGATGCCATTATCGACATCAACGCAAAAAGTGAGGGGGTAATTTCCCTAAACGAATTCCGCTACAACCCAGATTTAGCTGAAGGCGACACTGTGGATGTATTGATTGACGTGCGTGAAGACGCGACCGGCCAACTTATTTTATCACACCGAAAAGCGCGTGTGATCATGGCTTGGGAAGCAGTCAATGCTGCCCATGATGACGGCACGATTGTAACTGGTAATGTCAAATGCCGCACAAAAGGTGGTATGATCGTCGATGTATTTGGGATTGAGGCTTTCTTGCCCGGTTCTCAAATCGATGTGAAACCCATCCGCGATTATGATGCTTATGTCGGTAAAACAATGGAATTCAAGGTTGTCAAAATCAACAAAGAATTCAAGAACATCGTTGTCTCGCACAAAGCACTTATCGAAGCGGATATCGAAGAGCAGAAAAAAGAAATCATCGGTCAGCTTGAGAAAGGTCAGGTGCTTGAAGGAATGGTTAAGAACATTACTTCTTATGGCGTCTTTGTCGATCTCGGCGGTGTTGATGGCTTGGTTCACATTACAGACCTTTCTTGGTCCCGAATCAACCACCCGAACGAAATTGTGGAGCTCGACCAGAAATTGAATGTTGTTATTTTGGACTTCGACGAAGCCAAAACACGCATTCAGCTCGGGTTGAAACAATTGACCAAGCATCCATGGGAAGCGCTTGACGAGGAGTTGAAAATTGGCGACCACGTCAAAGGAAAAGTTGTTGTCATCGCCGATTATGGTGCTTTTGTAGAAGTTGAAGAAGGTGTTGAAGGCCTGATCCACGTTTCTGAAATGTCCTGGAGCACGCACTTGCGCTCTGCACAGGATTTTGTGGAAGTGGGACAAGAAGTGGAAGCTCAAATCCTTACCCTTGACCGCGAAGACCGCAAGATGAGTTTGGGAATGAAGCAACTCACACCAGATCCTTGGACAGACATCACGTCTAAATATCCCGTGGGGTCACGCCACAGCGGTATTGTGAGAAACTTCACCAACTTTGGTATTTTTGTGGAGCTCGAAGAAGGTATTGACGGGTTGATTTATATCTCAGACCTCAGCTGGACCAAGAAAATCAAGCACCCTTCAGAATTCTGTGAGATTGGAGACAAGCTCGATGTAGTCGTTCTTGAACTCGATGTCGAAGGAAGGAAGTTGAGCCTCGGCCACAAACAGACCGAAGACAATCCGTGGGATAAATATCAGGATGAATTTGCTGTCGGCACACGGCACACGGCAAAAATTGATGAAATGGTCGACAAAGGTGCGACCATTGACTTCAATGAAGATATCACCGCATTTGTCCCTGGACGCCACCTTGAAAAAGAAGACGGCGGAAAAGTGACAAAAGGGGAAGAAGCCGAATTTGTGATCATTGAATTCAACAAAGAATTTAAACGTGTCGTCGCTTCGCACATGTCCACTTATAAAGAAGATGAGGCAAAAATCGTGAAGCAAGCCGCTAAACGCGCTAAGGATAGCAAAGAAGATAGCAAAACCACTATTGGTGATGCCAATGCTGATTTGCAAGCCTTGAAAGATCAAATGGAAGGCAACAAGGACGAAAAGTAATACCTGCTTTCTTTTGAGAATTAATAAAAGCCCTACTTTGAGTGGGGCTTTTTTTATGCTTTGATTTGAAAGCTTAAAGGATGTAGGGTGTAAATTGTATGCTGTATATTGAAAATATGCAAATGCCTGCATTGAGCAGGGCCGAAATGCCTGCAAGCAGGGAAACCTGTCGTGTGCAAATTATACTGTATAAAAGAATTAGGATATAATGCCTTTAGTGAAAAATATCAAATGCTGATAAAAATCTGTTTTGTTTAAGATTTGATTATTGTTTAGTTTTACTCAAAATTTTAAATCTATGGCAGGGCACAGTAAATGGGCAAACATCAAACACCGGAAAGGCGCTCAGGACAAAAGAAAAGCTAAAGAATTTACACGGGCGATCAAAGACATTACCATCGCTGTCAAAGAAGGCGGTGGCCCTGATGTAGATTCAAACCCTTCCCTGCGCAATGCGCTTGCAAATGCAAAGGGCGTCAATATGCCCAAGGACAATATCAAGCGGGCAATTAAAAAAGCCAGCGGCGCCGATTCCGATAATTATGAAGAAGTCACCTTTGAAGGTTATGGCCCTCACGGTATTGCCTTTATTGTAGAGTGCACCACTGACAACACTAACCGCACTGTCGCCTCTGTCCGTTCCCTTTTTTCGAAAAACGAAGGCAGCCTGGGCACCAACGGTTCATTGGAATTTCTCTTTGACCGCAAAGGCGTGTTTGTGATCGACCGCCAAAAGTTGAAAAAGGAAATTGAAGAGCTCGAACTCGAATTGATCGAAGGCGGCGCCGAGGAATTTGATGTAGATGATTACTTTGTTACCGTTTACACAGAATTCAATGATTTTGGGAATATGTCAGAACATCTTGAAAAGCTGAAAATCGAGCCCAAAAGCTCAAATCTTCAGCGCATTCCTGTGAGCACAAATGAATTGGCTTTGGAAGAAGCCAGGGAAATACTGGATTTGGTAGATAAATTTGAAGATGATGACGACGTGCAAAACGTTTACCACAACCTCGCCATCACCGATGAACTCATTAATGAGATAGAAAAAGATTAATCAACAATAAGCTAAACTAAACTGATTTGGCATAAACCTTTTTCGGCTTAGCCTGGCTTTTTTCAGGTTGAAATTCAGGAACTAACTCTCTCAAATGCCCGATGCTTTCTTCTCTACAATTGCTTTTAATTTTCTTCAGCAGCTTCATCAATAATTCTTCCTGTTCAGGTTTGTAGTTAAAAGAGGCTTTGGCGACCATGATCTTGTCGTGATAAGTGGGCTGGGCCAACTCTTTATCGGCCAAGAGTTCTTCATAGAGTTTTTCACCTGGACGAAGGCCCGTAAATTCAATCGAGATTTCTTCTTCTGGGATAAAGCCAGAAAGCCGGATCATGTGATGTGCCAGATCAATGACTTTAATGGGGCTGCCCATATCAAAAACGTAAATTTCGCCACCTTTACCCATTCCTCCAGCTTCTAAAACCAATTGGCAAGCTTCGTCAATTGTCATAAAGTAACGCGTAATTTCAGGATGGGTCACAGAGACAGGACCACCTTCAGCTATTTGTTTTTTAAAATATGGAATAACAGAACCGTTAGAACCTAAAACATTACCAAAACGCGTGGTAATAAAACTGGTTTTTTGACCGGGTTTATTAGCCAAGTATTGAATATAAATTTCAGCAGCACGTTTTGAAGCGCCCATTATATTTGTGGGGTTTACAGCTTTATCAGTGGAAACGAAAACAAAGCGTTCAATATTGAAATCAACGGCAAGTTCTGTTAAATTTCGGGTACCTTGAAAATTTGTGCTTAAGGCTTCAATGGGATTGGACTCCATCATCGGCACATGTTTATAGGCTGCGCCGTGAAAGACCACTTCAGGTTTATAAAATTCAAAAAGTTCTTTCATCCTTTTTTTCAACCTTACATTGGCGACCACTTTTTCATAATCAATTTCAGGCCATCGTTTGTCAATTTCAAGGGACATTGTGTGCAGAGGTGTTTCGCCTTGATCAACGAGTATTAATTTTTTAGGTTTAAACGGAATCAACTGACGGATAATTTCACTACCTATTGATCCTGCTGCGCCAGTAACAATTATTATTTTATCTTGATAAATGTTAGATAGCTTTTGATTGTCAATTTTAATGGGCGTCCGTTGCAAAAGATCTTCAATTTTAACCTCTTTAAACTTTGGTAAACTAGCATTTTCATCCCAGTCTTGAAGTTGAGGTAGTTTGAAAAGTTTAAGTTTGAGCTCTAAGAGCGTTCCAATGATTTTAGAATCTGCTTTTTTGAGCTCTTCTAATTTTTTATCACTGATTATCACCCCATCCCCTTGATTGTTCAATTCCTTAATTTGTTTTATGGTGAAAATGGGCAGGTTTAAAATCCGCGGGCGCATATTATCCAAGTTTTGGGTAATAAAACCTATGATTTTAAACTGATCATCAGCTTTTGAACTTAAGCCCTGTGCCATTGCAATATCGTCGCGCTCGGTTCCTAATATATAAGCTGTTGATCTGGTTTCAGAAGAGTTCATTATTTCATAAGCTCTCTTGACGACCACCCTAAAGAAAAATAACATAGAAAAAGTGATACATCCAAAAACAACAACACCGGCATCTAAAATCAAAACCTCTTCAGCAGCAAAATAATAAATCTCATTAAAAATTAAAATAGTGAAAACGCAAAGCGCCGTTACTTTTAGCTGATTAAAAACATCCTGAAAGCCAGAATACCGCACAACTCCATAAAATGATTTGAAAATAAAGAAAAATAAGGCTTGAATGCCAACAATGGCAAATATTTGCCATTGATAGACAAAAGGGTTGTAGAAATCACCGCTAATGGTTGAGATCAAGAAGAAGGTGACATTGGCTGCAATAAAGGCGATAAGGATGTCAATAAGAAAAACAACCTCCCGCGGCAAATATTTTTTAGTTGCCCATCCGAGAGAATTCACCAAAACCTTTTTCAATCGATTAGTAATTATCACAAAATATCCATTTAATGCAAGGTACGTTATAATTTTGATAACCAAAAAACCAACAAAGACCCCGTTTCGAAATTATTAAGTTTAATTTAACGCTCGTTAAATTAAACTTAACATTCAAAATTGGCTTTAATTTTGGCTAAGGTAAAAATAGCTTATAAGATAGACATATAATTTAAAATAATAAATTCAATTTTATTTTAATCCTTAAACTTATTTATATTTGCAAGCTTATGAAAAAACTTTTTTTGCTTTTAATTTTGGTCATAGCATTGAGCAGTTGCGCAACCCGGGAAGAAGTTGTCTTATTTCAGGATATTGACAACGAGAATTTCACGAACCTTGATTCGCTTTACAGCCATCCGGTCATAAGTATAAATGACATCTTGAGAATTGATGTCAACGCACTCAACCAAGAAAGTCTGCAGCCTTATCAATTCAACAGTGGCGGTGGTGGTGGCTCCAGTGGCGGTGGTTCTGGTGGCGGTAGCGGCGGTGGAAGCAGTGGAAACCTTTCTCAAGGTTACCTGGTCACTAAAGATGGCGAAATAAACTACCCTGGTCTTGGAAAGGTAAAAGTAAGAGGGCTTAGCACCCAAGAGGCTCAAGATTTAATTGAAAAAAAATTATCGAATTATATTAAGGACCCTACCGTAAGGCTTCGGTTAATGAATTTTAAGGTCACCTTTTTGGGTGCATCAAGTAAGACCACTTTGACCCTTCAAGAAGAAAGTGTCACTATTCCACAAGCACTAGGAATGGTTGGTGGACTAGACATTAGGGGGTTAAGGGAAAATATTCTGCTCTACAGACAGAAGCCTAATGGTGAGCGCGTTACTTATAGATTGGATTTGACTCAAACGGACTGGATGAATCAACCTTATTTTTATCTCAAACCAAACGATATGGTTTATGTAGAGCCGAACAACCCACTTGTTAGTTCTGCTGGGTATATTGGGAGTGTTAGTGCGGTTTTTGGGACTGTTTCCTTTATGTTGAGTTTAGCTACATTATTATTTAGATAATCACAGCCGGATATTATGATGCAAGACGAAAATTCAAGTAACCTCGACGACACTAATTCTGAAGGCCCAGATACTACTCAAACCCTTCTCCGGTTCCTGCGCTATTGGCCTTGGATTTTGCTTTGTGTAGTCATTGGTTTTGCTGGTGCCAAACTTTACTTACGTTACACGGTGCCTATTTATACCACGAGCACCCAGATTAAAATCCTCGATGATTCTGATGATGGTGGGCTTGATCTTTCAGGAATGAGTGGTTCTACTACCCTGTTCAACATGAACAAGATCAACCTGGCAAATGAAATGTATATTTTCCAGTCTAAGCGCCTCTTAGAAAAAGTTGTGGATAGTATGGACCTCAATACATACTACTATAGTCAAGGACAGATTAAGTCAGAATTGCTATTTGAAGGACAAATACCTTTCAAGGTTCATTGGGAAAAAAATACTCAGAACACGTCATCTTATACTTTGAAATTTAAAGAAAATGGCGACTTTTTAATTTATAGGGACGAAGAAAATCAAAAAACATATTCTTTTGGGGACACAATAGCAAAAGCAGGCCATAAATTTAGCATAAGTTTCAAAACTGAGTACAACGACGATTTGAGTGAGCTTGCAGGTTCAACTTTTTCATTTCACCGCGTCGATTCTGAATCTATGGCGCGCAAGCTCTCTAGTAGTATTACAATTGCTCCATTGAGCCAGCAAAGTGACATCTTGAACGCCACGATTACTGGGCCCAACAAAACCCGAAATGAAGCCATTTTAAATGATTTGGTAAATCAGTTCAATCAGGATGGGATTGAAGATAACCGATTGGTATCCAAAAGAACAGCTGAGTTTATTAAAGATCGCTTGGTTGGCCTCACTCAAGAACTGGACACAGTTGAAGGCAGTATCGTTGATTTTAAGCAAAAAGGAGGCATCTTGAGCGTTGAAGCTAATTCACAGCAACTTTTCACAAAGGAAAGCACTGCGGAAGCTAAAAAATATGAATTGCAAAATCAGCTTGAAATGGCTAAGGAGTTTCAAAAAGCATTGGACTCCAACGATCAGTATGAACTCTTGCCAGCCAATATAGGTATTCAAAATTCTTCGGTCAGCTCACTCACTAATCAATACAACCAGTTGATACTTAAAAAACAAGATCTGAGTGTATCGGCAACCAGTGAAAATAAAATGATTCTCCAGATTAATGATAAACTGGATCAGCTGCTATTAAAAATTGATGAAGGAATTCAGAATTATTTGAAGAGCCTCAGAATTTCCATAGAACAATCGGCAGATTTAGAGCAGAGATCTTCTGGAAGATTGAGCCAAATGCCAGAAAAAGAAAAAAGGATCAGGTCTATTGAGCGAAATAGGATCATTAAAGAGCAACTTTACCTCTTCCTGCTTCAGCGCCGCGAAGAAGCTAAGTTGTCTTATGCCATTACAGCACCCACTGTTAAAGTCGTTGATTATGCTTACACCACCGGTACCCCGATAAAACCACAAGACGACATAATTATTATGAGTGGCGTGGCCGCGGGTTTAATTCTTCCATTGGCCGTTCTTTACCTCATTTTTATGTTAGACTCTAAAGTAAAGGACAAAGATGGACTGAAACGGGAAATTAAAGAAGCACCCATACTTTCTGAACTTCCTTATATCCAGAAAGGCGGGCATAAATTGATAAAGCCAAACGACCGGACAGCCCTCGCAGAATCCTTTAGGATATTGAGGACCAATCTAGCATATTTTAAATCCCCCAAAAAAGGGGATGAAGCCGAAGTCGTTTTTGTAACGTCAACCACAAAAGGCGAAGGTAAAACTTTTGCCGCTTTGAATTTAGCAAACACCTGGGCCTCAACCGGTAAAAAGACACTCTTGCTGGGTTGTGATTTACGGAACCCACAGATCCACAAAACCCTCAATCTCTCAAAGGACACTCCTGGGGTTTCTTCTTTTCTTTATGAAAAAAATATAGAAATTAACGATTTAGTGATCAAAAAAGCCTTTGAATTTGATAATTTAGACACCATCCTCTCGGGGAACATCCCGCCAAACCCGTCTGAATTATTGCTAAACGGAAGGTTTGATGAAATGATTGAAGAACTCAAAACGCAGTATGATTATATTGTCGTGGATACCGCGCCAACACTTCTGGTTACAGATACATTACTGATATCAAAACATGCAGATGTCACTGCTTATATCATTCGGGCAGATTTTACTGACAAAAAATTGCTCAAACATATAAAAGATTTGAAAAGTGAGAAAAAAATCAATTCCATGGGCTTAGTACTTAACGGCGTTAAGGAAAAAGGTGCTTATGGATATGGCTACAACTATGGTTATGGTTATGGTTATGGCGCTGATGATAATAAGAAGTCTCCTTTCTGGAAGTTTTGGAAGAAATAATTTTTCCGGCGATGGTTCAAAAAAACCATCCTTATTCATTAAAATAATATTAAAATGAACATAAAGAATATTTGTTGTATTGGTGCTGGATATGTCGGCGGCCCCACTATGTCGGTTATTGCCCAGAAATGTCCGGAAATCCACGTAACCGTTGTCGATATTAATGATAAACGGATTGCGGCCTGGAATGATACAGATTTAGACAAACTTCCCATTTATGAACCCGGCCTTCCTGAAGTTGTGAAAGAAGCACGTGGGAGAAATTTAACTTTTTCTACTGCTGTGGATGACGCCATTGACAAAGCCGATATGATTTTTATATCGGTGAACACCCCCACTAAAACTTATGGCGTGGGAAAAGGCATGGCAGCCGATTTAAAATACATTGAACTCTGTGCGCGTCAAATTGCCCGTGTGGCAAAAGACGATAAAATAGTGGTTGAAAAATCAACCTTACCGGTGAAAACTGCGCAGGCTTTGAAGAATATTCTTGACAATACCGGTAATGACGTGGATTTTCAAATTATTTCAAATCCGGAGTTTTTAGCGGAAGGAACGGCCATTGATGATTTACTCAACCCAGACCGCGTCTTGATCGGTGGGGATATTCACACAAATAAAGGAAACGAAGCTGTTCAGAAATTGGTTGATATTTATGCACATTGGGTGGATAGAAAGCGTTTGTTGACCACAAACATTTGGTCTTCCGAATTATCAAAATTAACGGCCAATGCCTTTTTGGCCCAGCGGGTTTCCAGCATTAATGCAATGTCTGAAATCTGCGAAAAAACCGGCGCTGATGTTGATGAGGTTGCCCGCGCTGTGGGTATGGATACACGGATCGGTTCAAAATTCCTAAAATCTTCCGTTGGCTTTGGGGGTTCTTGTTTCCAGAAAGACATTCTCAATTTGGTTTATATTTCAAAAACTCTAGGTTTACCGGAAGTTGCCGATTATTGGGAGCAGGTCATCTTGATGAACGACCACCAAAAAAGGCGTTTTGCCATGAAAATGGTGAGTACACTTTACAACACCGTTTCAGATAAAAAGATTGCAGTTTTGGGCTGGGCGTTTAAAAAGGACACAAACGATACGCGCGAGTCTGCTGCCATTTACGTCACGGACCACTTGCTCAACGAGCAGGCCAAAGTTGTCGTTTACGACCCAAAAGTGCCCGAAGAGCGCATTTATGCAGATCTCGACGCTTTGGGAACACGCCCTGAAAGAGAAAACCGCGAGCGTGTGACAGTTGTTCAAGATCCTTACGAAGCTTGTGAAAACGCGCATGCCATTTCTATTTTAACGGAATGGGATGAGTTTAAGGATTACAATTGGGAAAAAATTCATAAAGAAATGTACAAACCAGCCTTTCTTTTTGACGGCCGGCGTTTACTCGATGCCGATAAAATTGAAAAAACCGGATTCGACTATTACGCCATTGGAAAATAAGCAGCTTCAATTTACTTCCTGTTTTATGCATAAATTTTATCTACCTTTTATTCTTTTATGTCTGCTCAGTTTTAAAGCTGAAGCTCAACAGCCTGGCGATTTTTTAGTTGAAGGTGAACTGGGTTATGCCGTCGCCGATGAACAGGAAGGGCTTTCAATCGGTGCAAATGTTGGCTATTCCATAACCAGTCTCATCGCTGTCAAGGCCGGTTATTCTAAAATTGAGTTGTCTTCAGATGTCCCCAAAGTAGGTTATTCTATCAATAAATATTCGCTTTTTGGTGAATTTATCGGTTTTTTTAGTGAGCAATTTGGAGTGGCTGGAATATTGGGCGGATCATTGATGGATTTTAAAGGTTTATCAGACAAAAACCAAAGTGGTGTCGGTCTTGATATCGGCACAAAACTGCGCTACATTCCCACATCCCAGTTTGTAATCAGCTTGAAACTGAACAATAATTTCAACACTGAAAACGACTATATCATCACGGCCGGTTTGAGTTTACAGTATCGGTTGAGATAAATTCACCCCTGATTTCAAACTAAATAAGCTTTTCTTGGTAAAATAAAATGTATCGCATTAAAATTCAAAGCGATAATTTCAAGCCTTAAAAAGATAATCCTTACTTTTGCTTTATTGAGTAATCAATTTAAAAATCAACACTTTGGAAACTAAAAATTTTGAGCTTGAAAAATATGGTATTAAAAACGCCGATATCGTCTATCAAGCTTCACCGGAAACACTGATTGAACAATGTGAACTCAGAAAAATGGGCCAGCGGACAGAATTGGGTGCTTGGGCCATCAACACCGGTAAATTCACCGGTCGTTCACCAAAAGACCGTTTCATTGTTAAAGATGAAATTACAGAAAAGAAGGTTTGGTGGGGAGATATAAACCTTCCTTTTAGCCCTGACAAATTTGACGCGCTTTATGAAAAAGTCTGTGGTTATTTATCTGAAAAAGAAGTTTATGTTCGTGATGCCTTTGCTGGTGCCGATGAAAATTACCGGTTGAACATCCGCGTTATCAATGAGTATCCATGGAGCAATCTTTTTGCTTATAATATGTTTATTAGGCCAACCGATCAAGAGCTCAACAACTTTGAAGAAGATTGGACCGTGGTCAATGCACCCGGTTTTTTAGCCGACCCTGAAATAGATGGGACGCGCCAAGAGAATTTTGCCATTCTCAATTTTAGCCGAAAAATCGCCTTGATCGGACGGACGGCTTACACCGGTGAAATCAAGAAAGGGATTTTTTCTGTTCTGAATTTCACCCTGCCCACGCAGCACAATGTGTTACCGATGCACAGCTCAGCAAATGTTGGCACTGATGAAGATACCGCAATATTTTTTGGGCTTTCAGGAACGGGGAAAACCACACTTTCTGCTGATCCAAACCGACAATTAATAGGTGACGATGAGCATGGATGGACGCCAGAAAACCGTGTTTTCAATTTTGAAGGCGGTTGCTATGCAAAGGTCATCAATCTTTCCAAAGAAAAAGAACCTGACATATACGGTGCCATCAAGAAAGGGGCTTTGCTGGAAAATATTAAAGTTGGAACAAATGGCGAAATCGATTTCGCAGACACGAGCATAACCCAGAACACCCGCGTGAGTTATCCCATTCACCATATTGATAACATTAAAGAACCTTCAATCGGTGAAAATGTCAAAAACATTTTTTTCTTGACCGCCGATGCCTTTGGCGTTTTACCGCCAATTTCACAATTGACACCAGATCAAGCCGCCTATCATTTTATTAGTGGCTATACAGCAAAAGTAGCAGGAACAGAAGCTGGTGTAACAGAGCCCATCCCTAGTTTTTCAGCTTGTTTTGGAGCCCCTTTTATGCCGTTGCACCCCGTTCGTTATGCTGAAATGCTAAGCGATAAAATGAAGACAAACCAAACAAATGTATGGCTGGTCAACACTGGCTGGTCAGGTGGTGCTTTTGGCGTTGGGGATCGCATTAAGCTTTCTTACACACGCGCAATGATCAACGCCGCAGTCGACGGAAAGCTGCTCGGGCAACCTATTCAGAAGCATCCAATCTTTGGTTTACAAATGCCCGAAAATTGCGAAGGCGTGCCTTCTGAAATTTTGGATCCACGCAATACATGGGACGACAAAAAAGCTTATGATGCCAAAGCAACTCAGCTTTCGCGTTTCTTTAAAGAGAATTTCGAGAAATTCAGTGAGAAGGCCAGTCCGGAAATCATAAAAGGCGGCCCTCAAGATTGATTTTTTTATACCGGGTTTGATCTATATTGCAGCAAAAATGCTCTTATACTATTCAACTCTGCGATTGCGAAAAAACTATGGCTATAATGCCGAGAGACTATTAAAGGCTTGAACCTCATGGTCGATTCGGTATTAAATCTACCTCGGCATAATAGCTTTGCAGAAGATATATTATTGCATTATAAAACTTAATGGATATTCGTTGTGCAGTTTAAACTAAACTACCAACGGCTAAAACCGATGGGTTTGTATTCCGGCTGAAGCCGGCTAAAGATAACACTCATCCCAACCCCAGCCCTTCCCCGGGAAGGGCTGGGGTTGGGATGATTATGCTCTTAAAAACACTAAAGTCGTCCCCAATTGAAATCGGGGAGGGATTTTCCCCCAGATTGAAACATTAAAAAAGGGGAAGCAAAATTGCTTCCCCTTTTTTCTGCTTAATCCTAAATTTTGCAATAAATCGAATGTCATTTGCTTTCATTCCAGGCCCCCATACTTTCGTGCTGAGTTTTTACACTGGGCAATGTCGGGGTTTTCAGACCTCAAAAAGTGTCACGCCCAAAACTTTTACTTTTTAGCTTTGTTTTGCTTTTTAATATATTCCTCCAAAGCCATGGTCATTGACGGGGTTTCCGGGGTTGGGGCTTTTATATCAACCTTTAAGCCCTGTTTTTTAGCCGCTTTTACTGTTGAATTACCAAAAGCGGCAATACGCGTTTGGTTTTGTTCAAAATCAGGGAAATTTTCAAAGAGTGATTTGATCCCACTTGGGCTAAAAAAGACGACCACATCATAAGTCACTTCTTCTAAATCAGAAAGGTCACTCACCACGGTTTTATAAAGCTCAACGCGCTGCCATTTGATTGGTGCTTTGTTCAGCTCTTTCTGAATCGCTGGTTTCAAAGTGTTTGATGTGGGCAACAAGAATTTTTCTTTTTTATGTTTTTTAAACA
>Ga0307967_1000023_pt1 | contig 108113 bp, 122 predicted proteins | sample OrgLakmetagen648_FD_201828 | JGI IMG/M metagenome (GOLD analysis project Ga0307967, IMG submission 201828) | Saline water microbial communities from Organic Lake, Antarctica - #648 | ecosystem: Environmental > Aquatic > Non-marine Saline and Alkaline > Saline | place: Antarctica: Organic Lake... | reverse complement strand
TAAAAAAAAGACGCCATCAATGATAGCGTCTTGGTAAAATCAAAATTATTCGATGATTTTTGAAACTACACCGGCACCGACTGTGCGGCCACCTTCGCGGATTGAGAATTTGGTTCCTTGTTCAAGCGCGATAGGGTGAATCAATTCAACATTCATTTCTACATTGTCACCAGGCATAACCATCTCAACGCCTTCAGGCAATTGGATGACTCCTGTAACGTCGGTAGTACGGAAGTAAAATTGTGGGCGGTAGTTTGAGAAGAATGGTGTATGACGACCACCTTCATCTTTTGAAAGCACGTAAACTTCTGCATGGAACTTGGTATGTGGTGTAACACTACCAGGTTTTGCAAGGACTTGTCCACGTTGGATGTCTTCACGAGTTACCCCACGAAGAAGGGCACCAATATTGTCACCAGCTTCTGCTTTGTCGAGAAGTTTACGGAACATCTCAACTCCAGTAACAACTGTTTTACGAGTAGGTCTGATACCTACAAGTTCAACTTCGTCTTGTACTTTGACTGTTCCACGATCAACACGGCCTGTCGCAACAGTTCCGCGTCCCGTGATGCTGAATACGTCCTCAACAGGCATCATGAATGGTTTGTCAGTATCGCGTACAGGGTCTGGGAAGTAGTCATCGACAGTATTCAAGAGCTCGATAACCGCATCTTCACTGGCTGTATCGCCCTCAAGTGCTTTAAGAGCTGAGCCTTGAATGATTGGTACGTCATCCCCAGGGTAGTCATATTCACTTAGAAGTTCGCGAACTTCCATTTCAACAAGTTCGAGTAGTTCATCGTCGTCCACCATGTCTGTTTTGTTTAAGAATACGACGAGTTTTGGTACGCCAACCTGACGAGCAAGCAAGATATGCTCACGAGTCTGTGGCATAGGTCCGTCTGCTGCACTAACTACCAGGATTGCACCGTCCATTTGAGCGGCACCTGTGATCATATTTTTAACGTAGTCAGCATGGCCCGGGCAGTCCACATGCGCATAGTGACGTTTTTCAGTAGAATACTCGATGTGTGATGTATTGATGGTGATGCCTCTTTCTTTTTCCTCAGGGGCATTGTCAATTGCATCGTAAGTAGATGCAGACGTTTCACCTACACCTCTTTTGTGTAGTACTGTTGCAATGGCGGCAGTCAAGGTAGTTTTACCATGGTCGACGTGTCCGATGGTTCCGATATTGACATGTGCACCTTTGCGTACAAATTTTTGTTTTCCCATTTCGTTATTTCCTCCTTATGAAATTGGTCTTATAACACTAATATTTTATCGCATTATATCTTATAATGCAAGGTAAATCAATTAGCCGTTACGTTTTTTGATGATTTCTTCAGAAATGCTTTTTGGTGCAGGCTCATAGTGTGAGAATTGCATGGTATAGTTTCCGCGACCCTGCGTATTTGAACGAAGGCTTGTCGCGTAACCGAACATCTCTGAGAGTGGTACAGTTGCTTTAACTAAGTGCGCGTTTCCGCGTTCTTCCTGAGCGGCGATTCTACCGCGGCGACCTGTAAGATCACCGATGACGTTCCCGAGATAATCATCTGGGGCAACTACGTCAACATTCATGATTGGTTCAAGCAAGATGGCGCCACATTGGTCTTTTGCTGCTCTAACAGCCATACCAGCGGCCACTTTGAAGGCCATTTCCGACGAGTCAACGTCATGGTAAGATCCATCAAAGAGAGTGGCCTTGATGTCGATCATTGGATAACCGGCAAGCACACCGTTTTCAAGGGCTTCTTGAATCCCTTTTCCAACGATTGAAATGTATTCACGAGGAACGACCCCACCGACAATTTTGTCGACGAATTCGAATCCAGCTCCTTCTTCGTTCGGTTCAATTTTCACCCAAACGTGACCGTATTGACCGCGCCCACCTGATTGGCGAATGAATTTTCCTTCGACATTCGCTTCTTTGGTGAATGTTTCGCGATACGATACTTGAGGGGCCCCAACATTTGCGCCGACTTTGAACTCACGTTTCATGCGATCAACGATTATGTCTAGGTGAAGTTCACCCATGCCAGCGATTATGGTTTGTCCGGTTTCTTCATTGGTATACGTACGGAATGTAGGATCTTCTTCAGCAAGTTTCTGAAGGGCGATTCCCATTTTATCCTGGTCAGCTTTTGATTTTGGTTCTATCGCTACGCTGATAACAGGTTCAGGGAACACCATTTCCTCAAGAAGGATTTTAAAGCCTTCTTCTGCGAGGGTATCCCCAGTAGCTGTGTCTTTGAGTCCAACTGCTGCAGCAATGTCTCCAGCGTAAACCGTATCAATCGCTTCACGGTGGTTCGCATGCATTTGCAGAATGCGTCCGACACGCTCTTTATTGTCTTTGGTGGTATTCATAATATAAGACCCTTTTGAAAGCGTCCCGGAATACACACGGAAGAATGTAAGTTTCCCGACAAACGGGTCTGTAGCAACTTTGAATGCCAGGGCTGCGAATTTCTCATTGTCATCGGATGGTACGGCCACTACTTCGTCAGTGTCGATCATTGTTCCGCGAACCTTACGGACATCCGTAGGGGCAGGAAGATAGCGAATCACGTTGTCTAGCATAAGCTTGACACCTTTGTTTTTAAAGGCGCTACCACAAAGGACTGGGAAGAATTCAACTTCGAGGGTGGCATAACGAATCGTATCGATAAGCAATTCATTCGATATTTCTTCGCCTTCTAGGTAAGCCATCATCATTTCTTCGTTGAAGTCCGCAAGTTCTTCGATGAGTTCATTTCTCTTCTCAGCAGCGAGTTCCTTGTATTCTTCAGGGATGTCTTTGATTTCGGTTTCTTCTTTTGGTCCGCCATCGTACATGTGAGCTTTCATTTCTATAAGGTCAATGATGCCTATGAAGTCGTCTTCGGCACCGATAGGCCATTGAATGGCTGCGGTTTTAACGCCCAGACGCTCACGGATGGTTTCGATACTGTAAGCGAAGTCCGCACCGATTTTATCCATCTTGTTGATGAATACGAGTCTAGGAACCATGTATTCGGTGGCCTGACGCCATACGGTTTCTGTTTGAGGTTCTACGCCGGCTTGCGCATCTAAGACGGCTACTGCACCATCAAGTACACGAAGTGAACGCGAGACTTCTACAGTGAAGTCCACGTGGCCGGGAGTATCAATAATATTTACGCGGTGTTCATGCCAAAACGCTGTGGTTGCAGCGGATGTAATGGTGATTCCGCGTTCTTGTTCTTGGTCCATCCAGTCCATTTGAGAAGCCCCTTCATGGGTCTCTCCGGTTTTATGGATTCGACCGGTATGGAAAAGAACCCGTTCTGTAGTCGTAGTCTTACCGGCATCGATATGGGCCATAATTCCGATATTACGGGTTTTTTCCAAACTGATTTTTCTTGGCATTGTTGGGCTCCTTTCTTACCAGCGATAATGTGCGAATGCTTTGTTGGCATCAGCCATTCTGTGTAGATCTTCACGTTTTTTAACAGATTGTCCAACACCGTTTGAGGCATCGACGATTTCTTTTGCTAAGCGATCTATCATGGTTTTTTCATTTCTGAGTCTTGAATAAAGTGTAATCCATCTCAGTCCAAGTGTGTAGCGGCGATCTTCACGCACTTCCATAGGCACTTGATAGTTCTGTCCACCAATTCTGCGGGCACGAACCTCAAAACTAGGCATTACATTGTTAAGCGCTTCTTCAAACACTTCAAGGGGTGGTTGGTTCTTGATTTCTTCAACCCGCTTGAAGGCATTATAAAGAATTTTTTGCGCGGTGTTCTTTTTCCCATCATTCATGATGCTGTTAATGAGTTTAGTAACGAGTTTTGAATTGTAAATAGGGTCAGGTAATACGTCCCTTTTCGCAATATGTCCTTTACGAGGCATACTGAATTCCTCCTTTCAATCTATACATGCTTGAAGCCATGTTAGGCTTTTTTAGTTCCGTATTTGGAACGACCTTGCTTACGGCCTTGAACGCCGCCGGCGTCAAGTGTACCGCGCACAATATGATAACGGACACCCGGAAGGTCTTTGACACGTCCTCCGCGAATAAGCACAACACTATGCTCTTGAAGTTTATGACCGATTCCAGGAATGTAGGCAGTCACTTCAATCCCGTTGGTTAAACGAACACGCGCGTATTTACGTAGCGCCGAGTTCGGTTTTTTAGGCGTCATAGTCGCTACACGAGTACAAACACCACGCTTTTGTGGGCTGGGTAGGGTCGTGTACTGCTTTTTGAGCGTATTGAAATTAATACTAAGGTGTGGTGACTTAGATTTTTTCTTACGGGTCGTACGTCCTTTTCTTACCAATTGGTTGATAGTAGGCATGAGATTCCTCCTTTCAAAATTGTTACAACACATCCAAGTGTATCGTTTTTCTCATAAAAACAGGGGCTTTATGAAAAACCCTGATGTTTTTACGCATTTTGCAAGTGCAATTATACTACACAGTACCAGGCGTGTCAATCAATCCATGATACTTTTTTAAAAAAAATAGTTGGACGGCTTGGCCGCCCAACTAAAAAAGACTATTCAGTGTACTCGTCAGTGAATTCATTATAGTGTGTGTCCACATCGTCTCTAAAGGATTCGTCGTCGGAGGTTTCTTCTTCACGTTCGGGTTTTTCATAATCAAAACGGGTGTGGTGCAAGATCCCCGTACCCGCAGGTATACGACCCCCGATAATGACATTTTCTTTAAGTCCGACAAGATTGTCCACTTTACCGCGAATGGCGGCATCGGTAAGAACGCGTGTGGTTTCTTGGAATGAGGCCGCGCTCAGGAATGATTCGCTTCTGAGTGACGCCCTTGTAATTCCGAGCAAAACAGGTCGTCCAATGGCTGGTTTTAGTTTTTTGTCCATGGCCAAGGTGTTGGCTTCGATGAATTCATTGATTGATACTTGCTGACCAGGAAGGAGTTCGGTATCCCCTTCGATGATTATGTTGATTTTTCGCATCATCTGATGGACGATGATCTCGATATGCTTATCTGAGATTTCTACGCCCTGCGAGCGATATACTTTTTGAACTTCTTTTAGAATATACTGTTGGACAGTTTCGGTGTTTGTGACGCGAAGGAGCTGTTTAGGATCAATGGATCCTTCGGTGATTTTTTGTCCTGCGGTCACTTCTTGTCCTGCATCGACAAGCAATGTTACATTACTGTTGGTTTCGTAGGTATGTTTTTCAACGTCGTTGGCGACGGTGATTTTAAAGCGTTCGTCAATGGGTTCAACTTCTTCGATGACACCATCGATTTCACTGATGACTGCTTTACCCTTAGGGGTTCTCGCTTCAAAGAGCTCTTGGATACGTGGAAGTCCCTGGGTGATGTCACCCCCTGCAACTCCGCCTGTATGGAAGGTACGCATGGTAAGCTGGGTACCAGGTTCACCGATGGATTGCGCCGCAACGATTCCGACACTTTCGCCGACTTCAACCTGCTCACTAGTGGCGAGGTTGCGACCGTAACACTTCTTGCAGACGCCGTTGTGGACGTTACAGGTAAGTACGGTGCGAATCTTGACTTCGAGGAGGCCTGCATTGACAATCTCTGTCGCAATGTCGTCGGTGATGTATTTGTCCTTGCCGATGATGATTTCACCGGTATCGGGATTCATGACGGTTTGCTGCGTATAGCGTCCGACAAGTCTGTCATGAAGTGGTTCGATGACTTTTCCGTCGTTGTCCAGTACATCTTTGACAACCAGCCCTCTGTCGGTGCCGCAATCATCTTCTTTGATGACGAGGTCCTGCGAGACATCAACGAGTCGGCGGGTGAGATACCCTGAGTCAGCGGTTTTAAGCGCGGTATCGGTTGACCCTTTCCGCGCACCATGGGTAGAGATAAAGAATTCACTCATGGTCAGGCCTTCACGGAAGGAGGCACGAATCGGAAGTTCAATGATTTTACCCGATGGGTTACTCATGAGTCCACGCATACCGGCAAGTTGGGTAAAGTTCGAGATATTACCACGCGCACCCGAATCACTCATCATATGAATATGATTGTCGACTGATAATTCTTCACGTAGGCCTTTTTGAATGGTCTCTTTGGCTTTCGCCCATTCGTCGATGACCATGTTGTAACGTTCGTTTTCCGTTAAGAATCCATCTTCGTACATATCCTGAATCTGATCTACTCTCTCATCGGCGTCTTTTAGAACAGCTGTTTTTTGACTGTATGGATTAACGTCAAATGCGCTGACTGTGATGCCTGCGTGGGTAGAGTATTCAAATCCTAGGTTTTTCATTTTATCAAGCATCTTCGAGGTTTCGTTAATATTGAAATCATGGAACACTCTAGAAATGATGCGTGATAGGAACTTTTTGCGGAACGGATCCGTCAAACGGTATGCGCCGGCATGGTCGAGCTCACCGAGGCGTTTCTCAACTGTATCAATACGTTTTTCACGGCTTTTTTTCTCTTCATCTGTTTCTTCTCTGATGACTAACCGTGTCAGCTCGCTAAGTTCGCGGTGAAGCTTTTCAAATTGAAGACGGTTCGTGATCGCTTCGCGTACGTTTTGACCGCGCCCTACAAAGTAGCGAGACGGGGTGTTGTACGAAAGGTTTTCTTCGCTGGGTTCATTAATGAATGGGAAGCTTCTGGGAAGAATTTCATTAAATACGAGTTTTCCTACCGTTGTTAGAAGGAACCCTTCCTTTTGTGCCTCCGTAAGCGGTGCGTTCCCAAGTGAACTCGCGCGAATAGCGATTAAAGCGTGAAGCGTGACTTCTCCATTGTCAAATGCAAGCAAGGCTTCCTTGGAATCCTTGAATATTTTTCCTTCACCCGGTTCATCGTAGCGTTCCATGGTAAGATAGTAATTTCCAAGTACCATGTCCTGCGACGGTGTAACGACGGGTTTACCGTCTTTAGGGTTCAAGATGTTGTTTGACGCAAGCATGAGTATGCGGGCTTCCGCTTGTGCTTCTTCGCTAAGCGGAACATGGACGGCCATTTGATCTCCGTCAAAGTCCGCGTTGAAGGCAGTGGTGACGAGTGGGTGAAGGCGAATGGCCTTCCCTTCGACCAATACCGGTTCAAACGCTTGGATACCAAGTCTGTGAAGGGTAGGTGCGCGGTTTAAAAGTACAGGGTGTTCCTTGATGACTTCTTCAAGGACATCCCAAATGCGACCGTCCTGTCTTTCAATCAAGCCTTTCGCGCTTTTGATGTTGCTCGCGATTTCACGGATGATGAGTTCGCGAATGACAAATGGTTTGAATAGTGAAATGGCCATTTGTTTAGGCAGCCCGGTTTGATACATCTCAAGATCCGGCCCAACCACGATAACACTACGTCCGGAATAGTCGACACGTTTACCTAGAAGGTTCTGACGGAAACGGCCCTGTTTCCCTTTGAGCATGTCAGAGAGACTTTTAAGCGGACGGTTTTTTTCCACGACGACTTTACGGCCACGTTTTGAGTTGTCAATGAGCGCATCTACCGCTTCTTGAAGCATACGCTTCTCATTTTTGGTGATGAGATGCGGCGCATTTTGTTCCATCTGACGTTTCAAACGGTTGTTGCGATTCAAGATGCGTCTGTATAGATCATTAAGGTCAGTCGTGGCGAAACGTCCACCGTCAAGTTGAACCATCGGGCGCAATTCAGGTGGAATGACTGGAAGGACGTCCATGACAGCCCATTCAGGTTTGTTGTCGGATTTTCGGAACGCTTCAACCACCGCAAGACGCTTGATGATTTTTTCGCGTTTTTGCTTGGAAACATCTGGTAAAGCTTTTCTTAATTTGTAGGATTCTTCTTCAAGATCCAAACGTTTCAAGAGCACCTTAACCGCTTCAGCGCCAGTCAGCGCTTTGAAACGGCTTCCGTATTCCATGTATTTTTCGGTATATTTCGCTTCTGAAAGAATCTGTTTGTATTCAAGGTCGGTATCCCCTTTGTCAATGACAATGTAACTTGCAAGGTAAACAACCCCTTCCAAGTCTTTAGCTTTGATATCTAAAAGTGTCGCAACACGGGAAGGTGAATTGCGTAAATACCATGTATGGACGACCGGTGCCGCAAGTTTGATATGGCCCATACGTTCACGACGGACTTTGCTTTCCGTGATCTCAACGCCACAAACAGGACATTTCTTACCGCTTTGACTGCTTCTTTTCGATTTGTTGTTACAGGCACACTGATAGTCCTTGGTAGGCCCAAAAATAACTTCGCAAAAAAGTCCTTTGCGTTCGGGTTTCAGTGTACGATAGTTGATGGTCTCGTGCTTTTCAACTTCTCCGTGAGACCATTTCAAAATCTCCTCGGGAGACGCGAGACGTATTTTATAATGAGAGAATTTTTGGCTCATACAATCACCTTACCTTTTAGGAATTAAAGCCATATTTGTCGATATAGTCTTCGACATCTGAATCTTCTACCAGGCTTTTATTCGCTTCATTGCGCCCGGTTTCTTTATTGATGAGTTCTACTTGGATCCCTAGAGATTGAAGTTCTCTTGTAAGGACTCTGAAGGACTCTGGAAGTGATGGTTCAGGGATGCTTTTGCCATCCACGATTGCGCGGAATACTTTGTTGCGTCCGATGATGTCATCACTTTTTACTGTTAGCATTTCCTGTAAACAATAAGAGGCACCATATGCTTCAAGGGCCCAAACCTCCATTTCACCGAAACGCTGGCCGCCGTTTTGTGCTTTACCACCCATCGGTTGTTGGGTCACAAGCGTATAGGGGCCGACGCTTCTTGCATGCAATTTGTCGTCTACCATATGGTCGAGTTTGATCATATGCATAACGCCCACTGAGACATCTTCGTCGTATTTCTTACCTGACTGGCCTGAATAAAGCGGTGTTTTTCCATCAGGACTCATACCAGCTTCTGCCATGATTTTAACAAGATCGTCATTGTTCACCCCATCGAAAACCGGTGTGGCTACGTGTATGCCAAGGCGTTTGGCAGCCATACCAAGATGGATTTCAAGTACTTGTCCGATGTTCATCCTTGAAGGTACCCCAAGTGGGTTCAACATAATGTCTACCGGTGTCCCATCGGGAAGGAACGGCATGTCCTCTTCAGGAAGGATCTTGGAGATAACCCCTTTGTTCCCATGGCGTCCTGCCATTTTGTCTCCTTCTGATATTTTACGTTTTTGCACGATGAATACACGTACAACTTCAGTCGCTCCCGGAGGAAGCTCATCTCCATTAGCTCGCGAGAAGTATTTAACGCTTTGAACAATTCCGCCACCACCGTGAGGGACTCTAAGAGAGGTATCTCTCACTTCTTGGGATTTTTGTCCGAAAATAGCTAGTAACAAGCGGTCTTCAGGTGTAGGGTCCGTGTGCCCTTTCGGAGTGACTTTACCTACCAAAATGTCGCCTTCTTCAACTTCAGCACCAGGAATAATGATGCCGCGGTCATCTAAGAAACGTCTGCCTTCTTCACCGACGTTTGGAATTTCACGGGTGATTTCTTCGTTCCCGAGTTTGGTGTCTCTAGCTTCAACATCGTATTTTTCTATATGTATGGATGTATAAACATCTTCTTTGACTAGGCGTTCACTCATGATGACGGCATCCTCATAGTTATAGCCGTTCCAGGTCATGAATGCGACGGTGACGTTGCGACCTACAGAAAGCTCGCCTTGGTCCATCGATGGACCGTCTGCGATGATTTCTCCAGCTTCTACTGCATCACCAAGTGCAACAATCGGCTTTTGATTAAAGCATGTCCCTTGGTTTGAACGTACATATTTTTCAAGTTTGTACGTTTCCTTGGTGTCATCACTGTGTGTGATTTCAATGCCATTCGCGTCAACATAACTCACGTTTCCATCTTTGTGGGCCACTTTCGTAGCGCCGCTATCTTTAGAGGCCTTGTATTCAATTCCAGTTCCCACAAATGGGGCTTCCGGTCTTAAAAGTGGGATTGCCTGACGTTGCATGTTTGCACCCATAAGAGCACGGTTCGCATCATCATGTTCCAAGAACGGAATCGTGGAAGTAGAAATCGATACAATCTGTTTTGGCGATACGTCTATAAGATTGATGTCATCACGATCACGCATTTTTGTTTCTCCGCGATATCTCGTAACAACGGATTCATCCTCGACGAATTTATCGTCATCAAGGTTGATGTTTGCTTGTCCGATGACATAGTCTTCCTCTTCGTCCGCACTGAGGTAGAAAAACTCTTCAGTGACGCGCGGTTGTCCGGTTGATTCGTCTTTCACTACTTTCAAGTAAGGCGTTTCCATAAAGCCGAATCGATTCACGCGGACATACGACGCAAGACTGTTGATGAGTCCGATGTTTTGACCCTCTGGTGTTTCAATAGGGCATATGCGCCCATAGTGTGTGTAGTGAACGTCACGAACTTCAAAGCCGGCGCGATCCCTTGTAAGTCCACCAGGGCCAAGCGCACTGATACGTCTTTTGTGAGTCAGTTCGTCGAGCGGATTCGTTTGACTCATGAACTGTGAGAGCTGTGAAGAGCCAAAGAACTCTTTAAGTGATGAGGTAAGTGGACGGATATTGATGAGCCCTTGCGGGGTGATATCCGTAGTGTCACGGGTACTCATACGGTCTTTGATGTTTTTCTCGAGTTTAGAAAGTCCAATTCTGAATTGATTTTTAAGCAGTTCGCCAATCAAGCGCAACCGTCTATTTCCAAGGTGATCAATGTCATCAAGCAAACCATAGTCTTTCATGAGGTTCAAGTAATACCCGATACTCGCCATAATATCTGAAGAGGCAAGATGTTCTGCGGTCTCACTTGAATCATTACCGATGACTGTAAGGGTGTGTACTTCTTCGTAGCGGTCACGGTGCTTGATTTTAAGGGTTTCTAAATGGGCAAGATCAAAATAAAGATCTTCTTTGCTCAATGTATCTTCTAAAGATGCTTTCATTTCATCAAAGGCCGCATTGCCTTCTGCTTCAATGAAGGTCTTTTTGGTGAGCCCTCGGTTTTCTAGATACGCATCCATAAGCGAATCCACTGAACCGTATTTTTGACTGCGGATAAGGTCGAGTTTCTGTTCGTCGTCCAAATAATCAAGATATGGATTGGCATCCAAAATATCCAATTGAACGGTATAATCATATTCAAGAGTCATGCGTTTAACACCAGGTACGCTAACACGAAGTGCCTCACGGTTTTGATCTAGAAGAGCCTTTCCTTCTTTATCAATGACGGTCCCTTCACTCAATATGATTTCCCCGGTTTCAGGGTTGATGATGTCTTCGGCACATTCTTTTCCAAGAACGTGATTAAGGACGTCCATCTTCTTGTTGACTTTATAACGGCCTACTTTTGCAAGTTCGTAACGCTTCGCATCAAAAAGACGGCTTTCAAAGAAACTAATAGCTCCCTCAATAGTCGCGGTTTCACCTTGTCTGAGTTTGGAATAGACTTCAAGAATCGCATCGTGCGAAGACTTGGTCAAATCTTTGCCCAAAGTGTTTTCAATATATTGGTTTTCACCATATACATCTTTGATGGCTTCGCTCCCAGAAAAACCGATGGCTCTCAAAAGAGTCGTCAGCGGAATTTTTTTAGAACGGTCGAGTTTGACAAAAAGTGTGTCTTTAGACCCAGTTTCGTATTCTAACCATGCACCGCGGTTGGGAATAATCTGACCGAGATATTTACTTTTAAGTGTTTTTTTGTCGATTTTTTCCGAATAGAAAACACCAGCACTACGAACAATTTGACTTACAATAACCCGTTCACTACCATTAATAATGAATGACACTCTCGGTGTCATGAACGGAATATCGCCCATAAAAATCTTTTGTTCTTTGACTTCGCCAGTACTTTCATTGGCTAATTTGATATTGACTCTGAGTGGACGGGCATAAGTCAACTCTTTTTCTCTGGCTTCTTCGATGGAATATTTTGGTTCACCAAATTCCAAATCTTCGAAGTACATGAGAAGGTCGCCGGTGAAATTCTCAATGGGTGAAATGTCTGTTAAAAGTTCCCTTAACCCTTTCTCAACAAACCAATCAAACGAATTGGTTTGAACTTCTACCAGGTTTGGTAACTCCACATTTGACTTAACTCGGGAGTAATTTCTACGTTCCCTTTTTCTTCCATACTTAACTGTTGAATAATTCAATATATTCACCCCGTTTTAAAATTAAAAAAAGTGACTTCACTACAAAAAAGCGCATGTTATCGCATTTTATAATCCTATCACAATGTTGTCAAGACGTCAATGTTTTTTTACAGGCCATAACATGGTAGCCTTTGTGTTTTTCAACAGTATTGACATTAAACATAGTCTCTAGATATTTGGCCGCAGACTGCGCACCTTGTTTTTTTCGTATGACAAGCCAGAAGATCCCGCCGTCATTAAGCGATTCATAAACATCTTTGTACATCGCATAAAGTCTGGGTTTGCCGATTCTAATCGGCGGATTGGTAACAATGACATCAAAGAAATCCTTAATGGTATCCAACCCATAACTTTTAACGATTTTAACGTTTACACCATTCGCATCAGCGTTTCTTTCTGCTAGGTCAATGGCCCGTTCATTCACATCACTCATGGTTACATCGGCATGTTTACATGCCGCAACCGTAATGCCAATCGGTCCATAGCCACACCCAAGATCAAGCACCTTTGCGCCAGGCTTCACTTCAATATTTTCAAGCAAAGTCTTGGTTCCCAGGTCAATTCGCCCTTTGGAAAACACTCCGTGATCGCTCAAAAACGAGAAGGTCCTATCACAAAAAGTGGCTTCAACCAGAGTTTCGTTGCTTTTTGTTTCATCCTGGTTTTCACTATAGTAGTGGGTCATTTGCTCACCTCACCGTTAGGTGGAATAATAGGCAAAAACCCGGGGTAATCCCCAGGTTTTTTGTCTATGATATTTATTTAACTTCGACAGTAGCGCCTGCTTCTTCGAGTTGGTTCTTGATTTCTTCTGCTTCTTCAGGTTCGATGTCTTCTTTAACAGCTGAGGGGATGCCATCAACAAGAGCTTTCGCTTCTTTAAGACCAAGACCAGTGATTTGACGAACGACTTTAATAACGCCGATTTTTTTCGCACCAGTGCTTGTAAGTGTAACAGTCACTTCACTTGGCTCTTCTTCAACAGCGGCAGCAGGTCCAGCAGCAACGGCAGTAGGGTCAACACCGAATTCTTCTTTCATAAGATCTACGAGTTCATTAAGTTCCAAAAGTGTTTTTTCTTTCAATGATTCAATAATTTCTGCATTGGTAAGTTTTGCCATGATTGTTTCCTCCTTATTATTATCCGTTTTGTTGTTCTAGATTTTCTTTGTGCATGTTTATTGCAATTGCAACATTTCTGATTGGTTGAATAAGTCCACCAGCGAGCATAGTAAGTAGTTCTTCGCGGGTTGGAATGGTCGCAATTTTGTTAATGCGTGTATTATCCATGTAATCTTCATCGACAATACCAACTTTGAGTTCCAATTGCTCGTTTTCGTCTGAAAAGTCATGAATGACTTTCGCAGCCGATACGCTGTCTTCATAAGAGAACGCGACGGCATTCGGTCCCGTAACAGATTCAAGCAGTTTTGCATAACCAGCTTGTTCTGCAGCGCGACGAATAATGTTGTTTTTGATGACCCTAAATTCACAGTCATTTTCAAATAACGCTGTGCGAAGTTTAGTCACTTGATCTACTGAAAGGCCTTGATAGTCTGCGATAACCACAGAACTGGCTTCTTTCATTTTGATAGCAAGTGCATCGACTTGTGCTATTTTTCTTTCGATTGCCTTGGTTGACACGGTTCCACCTCCTAGTGTTTTTTCAATAAAAACGTCCTCTTCTGTCAGTAACAACAAAAGAGGACCATACTGTATATGTATAGTGGTCTTTTGTCTCGTCGGGAAATTAAGCCATTGGCACCTGATGTCTTCGACAGAAAGCGTTTATTATTTTTTTAGCCCATTGAGCCAGCGTCTAATTTAATGCCAGGACTCATTGTTGATGATAGGCTTGCATTTGATACAAAAGCGCCTTTAACCGTTGATGGTCTTAAGCTAGAAATGACTTGATAGAATGCCTGAATATTCTCAAGAAGCTTTTCATTGGAAAAAGAAACTTTTCCTGCAGTAATATGCAAGTTCCCAACTTTGTCAACGCGGTATTCGACTTTACCCGCTTTGATTTCTTCTACAGCTTTCTTGACATTTGGTGTAACGGTTCCGGTTTTCGGATTCGGCATGAGACCTTTCGGACCAAGTGTACGTCCAAGTTTCCCAACCTGCGCCATCATATCCGGAGTTGCTACGACAGTATCAAAATCCATCCAGCCTCCGAGCACTTTATCGACCATTTCTTGTTCGCCCACAAAGTCTGCTCCAGCTTCTTCTGCAGCTTTAGCCTGATCGCCCTTGGCGAAGACTAGAACGCGTTTGGTTTTACCTGTTCCGTTTGGAAGTACGGTAGCCCCACGAATATTCTGATCAGCTTGACGTGGATCAACATTGAGTCTTAAAGCGAGTTCAACGGATGCATCGAACGATTCGAACGATACTTCTTTGAGAAGTGCTACTGCATCTTCAAGCTTATAAGCCTTATTAGCTTCAATTTTTTCTAGTGCTTCGTTGTATTTTTTTCCTTTTTTAGCCATGATTTTCCTCCTAAATGTGGTCTAACGGAATCTCCTCCCACAAATAGCTGTCTGTTAGGATCAACTAATTGCTCAGTTCTTGACTGTGATTCCCATGTTTTTTGCAGATCCTTCAATGATCCGCACTGCTGCTTCAACATCATTCGCGTTCAGGTCAGGCATTTTAGTTTCCGCGATTTCACGGATTTGCTGCTTGGTAACTGAACCGACTTTTTCTGTAAGCGGATTGCTAGCACCTTTGTCAACGCCAGCAGCTTTCTTCAACAAATCCGCTGCTGGCGGGGTTTTGGTGATAAAAGTAAAAGATCTATCCTTGTATACTGTGATTTCTACAGGGATGATGTTCCCCATTTTGTCCTTGGTTGCGTCGTTAAATTTCGAACAGAAGTCTTGGATGTTGACGCCTGCTTGACCGAGCGCTGGACCTACAGGTGGAGCTGGGTTCGCTTTACCTGCTGGGATTTGTAACTTGACTACAGTGGTTATTTCTTTTTTAGCCACGATGGACACCTCCTCATTCTCGTGATGTGGTCAGCGGATGCGTGTGCACCCTTCCACTCTAAAATAAGCATGACGAAGTCACGCCATATTATTGTATACGAAAAGACAGACACTGTCAATGATTTTATATGTCAGCGTCAATCTCGTCGAAAGTTAGTTCAGCAGGGGTTTCCCTACCGAACATTTCAACCAAGACACTCAATACTTCCTTATCTGAATCAATGCTGTCTATCTTACCTACTTGATTCGCAAATGGTCCTGCAGTCACACGAACTTTCTGTCCAACTTTGATATCGAGCTTCGGTTTTTGGATAATGCCCACTCTTTTAAGAATCGGATTGATTTCTTCTGGAGGAAGTGGAATGGGTTTAGTTCCTCCACCACTACTACCCAGGAAGCCAGTGACACCAGGTGTATTACGTACGACGAACCATGAATCATCCGTCACGATCATTTCAATAAAAACATAGCCCGGATAAATCTTAATCAAACGTTCCTTAGTGGTTCCATCCGAACGTTTTTCCTGCTGGATTTCCTCAGGAATAACCACTTGGAATATTTTTTCTTCCATTTGCATGGATTCTATACGACGTTCAAGATTGACTTTGACACTATTTTCCTGTCCCGAGTAAGCTTGAACGGCATACCACATTTTTTGTTTGCTTTGTTCTGCCATCATGATTTAGGCACCCATTCCATATAGGATTTCAAAGATAGGGGTGAACACGGCATCGTAGAGAATAAACATCGCACCAAGCACAACAATAAATCCAATTACACGTGAGAAATTGTTGTAGATGGTCGGTTTATTTGGCCAGGTTACACGATTCATTTCCTTAAGCCCCGGAATAAAGAACGGTCCCACGGCCATGATCAATGCGATGGCACCTACGAGCATGACTACAATAGAAAATATAGTGATTTTCAATGGTGAATCGAAAAGCCAAAGATCCGTGAATCGAATCTCTAAAATTTCTCCTTCAAAGATATACACCCCGAGCACCAAAACGAGGACGCCCAAGAAGCCTAGAAGTAGGCCTTCAAAAGGGTATTCTTTTTTAAGAATATCCAGTACTTTGCCGATTTTGTCTTGTTTAGTGTCTTTTTTTTCTGCCATAGTTTACAGCTCCTATTTGCTTTCTTTATGGTTTGTGTGTTTATTGCAGCGTTTGCAATATTTTTTCACAACCATGCGTTTCTTGTCATCTTTGTGTTTGTAAGTCGTGTAGTTTCTTGATAAACATTCTTCGCATATGAGTCTAATCTTTTGACGCATGTTATCACAACCTTGCAAATATATAATGTACCAAAATCCCCGTCATTTGTCAACGTTTAGTCCTCGAAATACCTATGTATTTTTAGTTTTGCACGGTGGACGGCGTTGTAGACGGATTTGGTTTCACAATGGTATCGGGTTGCAATAACATTGACGGGTGTACATTTAAGCACCCTTAGTATATAAACACTGAATTCGAATTCCGTCAACACTTTTTTTATTTCTTGAAGATGGACTTCATAATAAACGGAGTTTTCTCGTACACAATGATTCATCTCAGCAATGTAGGTGCGGTTGAGCGATGTGATTTCTCTACGCCTTCTAAGCCTGTTGATATGGCTCCGCATCAAGCGTTCAAAATTCATTTCGTAAAACCGGGTGAATGTCTTGTTGAATTTTTCTTCAAAAGCAAGTCCGGATTTGTAAAGCAAAATCAAACCCTCTTGAAACAAATCATCAAACATGTACGCCAATGAATACGCATGAATCTTTTTGGCGATGAAAGAAGAATAGTTTGAAGCAAGATGTTCAAGTGCCTGGTCATCGCCTTCTTTTATACGTGCTATGATTTCATAATCATTGCTGGGATGAATCATCCTTTTCGCCTTGACACCACATCATAAAGCGCCACACCAGCTGAAACGCTAACGTTCAGACTGTTCACCTTACCATTCATCGGTATTTTCACCAGGGTGTCACAGGTTTTTTTTACAAGCGGGCGCATACCTTTGCCTTCATTCCCTAGAACAAGACAGAGATCAGTATCCACATACACATCTTCAAGGGTAGACTCCGCGTCCAAATCAAGGCCAATGACCCAAATATTTTGGTCTTTCAAAGTACGCATAGTTTGGTGAAGATTCACCACTTGAATCAAGTCTATATGCTCTATTGCGCCTGTTGAGACTTTAACCGCGGTTGCGTTAATCGTCGCCGAGCGGTCTTTGGGGAAAATGACGCCGCTCACTCCAAACGCTTCGGCACTTCTGATAATGGCTCCCATATTATGAGGGTCCGTAATCGAATCAAGCATCAAAAATAGTTTTCTTCCTGGTTTTTCCAGGGCATCTACAAGGAGTGTATATTCATAATCATGCACATTTGCGCCGACGCCTTGATGAGCTCCATCAAAACGCTTGTTCATGGTTTTCTTATCAAGGAAGGTCACTTTGATTCCGCGAGACAACGCTTTTTTAATCAAGACATCGTTTTGTGAAAGACTCGTATAAACCTCGTAGATTTTGCGGTCGTAGTTCAATGCTTCTTCAATGGGATTTTTTCCATATATAATCATGGCAACACCTCGTTTTCTTTCGTTGCCCTATTTTAACATGAACGCCTTCTTCTGAAATTGAAAAAATTAACGTCAATTACACCTTAAGCGGATATTGGCAAGCGATTAAGCAGGGATTGCAAGCGATCTTTTTCTTTACTAAGATATAAAAATCCTACAAGCGCTTCAAAGCCTGTGGACAATTTATAAGTTTGAAGCGGTGTGCCTTTGGGTCTTCTAGCGGTCGCTTGGTTGCGTCCTCTTTTCACTACCGCTTTTTCTTGTTCGCTCAAGGATGATTCGATGCTTTTTAAACAGGTGTACTGTCCTTGGGCGCAGGTGTATTTAATGACCGCCTTATGGAGTTTTTCGGCTTTTACGATACCTTTTTCAAGCAAGGTTTCCCGTACATGAAGTTCAAAAACCGCATCGCCAATATAAGCCAGTGTCTGTCCGTTATATTGAACCATCAGATGATGCCCTTTTCAAAGAGTTTCTCGCGGAGTCTGTCGGCTTTGTCAAAGTCTTTGTCTCTGCGGGCATCCGTCCAGGCTACATACATCGCGCGTTCTCTATCAGAAAGCCTTTTTATGTCGGGGTTAAGGCCGAGAATGTAGAAGAAAGTATCAAATAGCTCAAGTGCGGCTCTTAAGGCTTCAAATGTATCCGTTTGTCGCAGAAGCTGATTGGTATACTTCACAAGATTTTGGATTTCGGTGATGGCGTTGGGCGTATTGAAATCATCATCCATGGCTATCATGAACGCTCGCTCAATTTCTGAGAGTCTTCTGTTATATACACCGTTATGATTGAGTTGTTGATAGAGATCGAGTTGGTAGAATGTTTGGCTGTAGACGCGCTTGATCTTTTCCCATTCAATGACGCGAGATTTGAGTATTTCATCCGTGTAATTAAGTGGGCTTCTGTAATGGGTACTGAGCGTAAAGAGACGGAATCCCATGTAATCCTGATCGAGGTCTTTGACCAAAATGACACGCCCCTCGCTTTTACTCATTTTTTTGTCATCGATGTTCAAAAGCCCGTTGTGAATCCAGTAATTTGCGATATGATGGTTGCTAATCGCGTGTTCCTGGGCGATTTCGTTTTCGTGGTGGGGAAACATCAAGCCGGAGCCACCTCCATGAATATCAATCTTACCACCGAATATATCCTTGATCATGGCCACGCATTCAGTATGCCACCCAGGTCTGCCCTCTCCCCAGGGGGAAGGGTATTTGATGCCAACATCCGTTTGTTTCCAAAGCGTAAAATCTAGTGGATCTTCTTTCTCCTTATTCACATCGACTCGAGCGCCTTGTTTCAAGTCTTCAATTTTGCGACCTGAGAGCACACCGTATTCAGGCGATTTCGTCACACGAAAATAAACATTGCCGTTTACTTGATAGGCAAAATCCTTTTCTATAAGCTGTTCAATATAAGAAATTATGGCACTCATGTATTTGGTGACACGAGGGGCCAGGTATTGTGTAGAGCTGCCAAGTCTTTCAGCATCCTCATAAAAAGCATTGATGAATTTATTGGCAATGGTCAGTTCATCAGTTTCATCTTCAATGGCTTTGGTAATAATCTTGTCGTCTACATCAGTGAAATTCGAGACGTAATTGACTGTAAACCCCAAATGCGTGAAATACCGTCTGACGACATCGAAAAAAATCACCGGTCTAGCATTTCCGATGTGTATATAATTATAAACCGTCGGACCACATACATAGATGTTGACAGTGTCATCGTCAATCGGTTTGAACGTTTCTAGTTTGTGAGTCAGTGTGTTGAATAATTTCATACATCTCACCTTATTCAGTATTTTTACTTAGAACACTATTATTGTAACACATCACAATATAGGGAGAAACATTTATGTGCAATGAACCACATAATAAAAGCGGGAGTCAAGCTCCCGCTTTCGTTCGTGTGATTTACTTAGATGCGTTCTACACCAGAAGCTTGAGGTCCACGATCGCCTTCAACTACTTCGAACTCGACTTTGTCGCCTTCGTTCAAAGATTTGAAACCTTCTTGGTTGATTGCGCTATAGTGAATGAATACATCGTTGCCTTCATCCGTTGTAATGAAACCATAGCCTTTTTCTGAATTAAACCATTTTACTGTACCTGTCATGAATTGTGATTCTCCTTTATATCTTGATAGACCCATTATACAACGCGATATTTTAAAATGCAAATTTTTTTGAGCTATAAATGGTTTATTGTGTACTCCAGACGCATGTTAAGTCTCTCTTTGCCCATCAAATTCATCATTTTGGGGAGGTCAGGTCCGTGCATTGATGCACTGACGGCTATTCTAAGCGGCATAAAGAGCATCTTGCCCTTCATGTCCGTTTCCTTTCCCGATTCTTTGAGGGCTTTCTTCAAGGCTTCACTTGAGAGCGAATCAAGAACTTCTACTTTGGATTTAAATGTTTCTAAGAGCGCTTTGACGCCCTCTTGCTTAACGAAGTCGAGGGCTTCACCTTCAAGCACAAATGGTTTCTCAAAGAAATCTCTATAAAGGTCTACAATTTGTGCGCCATAGCTCAACCTGTCTTTGAAAACTTCCACAAGATCAACAAACCAATCCTCATCCTCTGTAAGTCCTATGTTTTCATCGATTAGGAAGGGTTTGCACAAGTCAAGTGCGTCTTCATTGCTTAAGGCTTTGATATAACGGTTGTTGATGAACGCCAGTTTTTCCTTGTCAAACGTGGCCGGAGAACTTGACATTCGGTTCTCATCAAAACGTTTAATCAATTCGCTTGGGCTTAGGATTTCCTCTTTCTTGTCTGGGCTCCATCCAAGAAGAGCGATGAAGTTAAACAAGGCATCAGGAAGGTAACCGAGCTTATGATACTGTTCGATAAACTGGATAATGTCACCATCGCGTTTCGAGAGTTTCTTGTGGTTATCATTGACAATCAGTGGCATATGACCGTATTTGGGATGAGCCCAACCAAACGCGTCAAGCACCATCAACTGTTTCGGTGTATTAGTAATGTGGTCTTCCCCGCGGAGCACGTGTGTAATCGCCATGAGGTGATCGTCGACCGCACATGCGAAATTATAAGTCGGAATCCCACTTCTTTTGAGGATAACCCAGTCCCCGACGTCTTCGCTTTTGAAAGTAACTTCGCCCTTTACGACATCATCAAATGTGTATGATGTGTTTTCAGGCACTTTGAAACGAACCATGTAAGGTGCATCTTCATCTGGTTTGCCCAGACATTTCCTTGAGTAGTGAAGGTTGGATTCACCACGGGCTTTTTTCTCTGCAATTTCCGCTTCTAGTTCTTCGGGACTGCAATAACATTTATAGGCAAGACCTTTGTCAATCAGTTCATCCGCAAAGTCTTTGTAGACGTTCATTTTTTCATGGCGTTCTAGCTGTCTGTAGGGACCATATGCCCCACCTTTGTCAATGGATTCGTCCCAATCCATACCCAGCCAACGCAAATAGTTCATCTGGTTTTCTATACCCTGATCAACATTTCTTTTAATATCAGTATCTTCTATCCTGACGATAAAAGCGCCGTCATGGTGTCGAGCAAAAAGATAGTTAAAAAGCGCCGTTCTAGCGTTTCCGATATGAAGAAATCCCGTAGGACTTGGTGCATAGCGTACGCGTACGTTCATAGTAATGATGCCTCCTTATCTATGTTCACTTCATTATAGTATGTTTAATGCAGTCTCGCAAGCAACTGAAGCTATAAAAAAAAGCACAAATGTGCTTTTTTTTGCATACCGTATTAACGTTTTGAGAATTGTGGTGCACGGCGAGCTTTGCGTAGACCGTATTTCTTACGTTCAACCGCACGAGGATCACGTGTAATGAGTCCTTTGCTTTTGAGTGGTTTACGGTAGTCAGCATTCACTTCAAGGAGTGCACGGGCAATCCCAAGACGGATGGCACCCGCTTGACCAGAAATCCCCCCACCTTGTACATTGATAATAATATCGAATGACTTGGTGTTGTCAGTGAGTTCCAATGGTTGGAACACATCAAGACGAACGGCTGGAGATGGGATGTATTGTTCTATCGGACGACCGTTAACCGTCACATTACCTGTTCCTGGTTTAAGTGTGACGCGGGCAACCGAGCTTTTTCTACGTCCAAGACCATTGTATTTAACTTCATTAGCCATATTCGTACCCTCCTAACCTTTCAACTTTAGCACTTGTGGTTGTTGAGCATCGTGTGGGTGTTCGCTTCCGCTGTAAACGAAAAGTTTTTTGAACATTTGACGTCCAAGTTTTCCTGTTGGAAGCATCCCTTTGATGGCAAATTCAACCATGCGCGTAGGATGTTTTTGATTCATTTCTATGGCAGTAATCGTTTTGAAACCGCCAGAATACTGTGAATGTCTGTGGTATGTCTTGCCCTGCCATTTTTTGCCGGACAGCGTGATGTCTTTTGCGTTTGTGATAATGACGTAATCGCCACAATCCACGTGTGGAGTAAATGTGGGTTTGTGTTTACCTCTTAAAACCGTAGCCACTTCAGTGGATAAGCGACCAAGGGTTTTGCCTTTGGCGTCGATGACGTACCATTTGCGATCAACGGTTTGGTTGTTCGCCATGTAAGTTGTTTTCATAATGCTAGCCTCCTATTTTCTTCTCATAGTCGGGCTACAAGGGAGATTCTTAAAAATGTACCGACATATATAATATACGTTTTGACCCATAATGTCAAACGTTTTATTCATATTTAAACTTTTTTTAACTGACTGAATCGCCTGGTCTGAGTCCTGATACTTCCAAAATTTCCATTCGGTTTTTACCCGATCCCGCAAGAAGCATACCTTCGCTTTTTTCGCCTCTTAAGGTGACTGGTTCCAAGTTCCGGATAAGCACGATTTTTTTCCCGACAAGTGTATCTGGGGCATAGTATTTAGCAATGCCTGCCACTATCTGGCGTAGCTTGCCTTCACCGGCGTCCACTTTGAGTACGAGCAGCTTGTCTGCATTCGGATGCGGTTTGCAAGATTTGATTTGCCCGATGCGTAAGTCGAGTTTTGCAAAATCATCAATCGTTGCAAGGTTCAAATCTTCTTTATCGCTTTCAATAGTGTCATCATCGCCTCTTACGATTTTCTTGAGTTTGTCCACTTCTTCTTCAACCTCTAAACGCGGAAAGAGTGGCGTACCTTTGTGAACGACGTTGAACGTTGGTTGCGCACCATAAACAAGTGAATCCCAACTGCGCTTTTCCTCGGCTACACCGAGTTGCTTGAACAATGCGTCACTAGCTTCGAGCAGAATCGGTTTCAACAAGATACCAATTTGTCTCAATGAATCACTTAGATGGTAAAGCACATTCTCAAGTTCATCTTTTTTATCTTCATCCTTGGCCAGAATCCATGGTGTCGTTTCATCAATATATTTATTGGTTCTTGAAATCAAACGCCAGAGATTTCTAATGGCTTGAGAAACTTTGAGATTCTCCATACTCTCACCATAAGCATTGGGCGTATCTCTTAGGAGTGTTTCAAAATCCTCGTCTACAGAGGTTTTGCCTGATTCGTTGTATGACACCGAACCGCCAAAATATTTGTTGATCATCGTGATGGTTCTGTTGAGGAGGTTTCCGAAGTCGTTGGCCAAATCGAAGTTGATGCGGTCAACGAATGCTTCAGGGGTAAATAATCCGTCACCTCCATAGGGAAGTTCCCTCAATAAATAATACCTGAGCTCATCGAGTCCATAGTGCTTCAACAACGTATCGGGATAAATGACCCCGCCTTTGGACTTGCTCATTTTTCCGTCTTTCATCATATAAAAACCATGAGCATGAAGTTTAAACGTGATTGGAATATCAAGCGCCATCAACATGATCGGCCAGAAAATAGCGTGGAAGCGCAGAATATCTTTTCCAACCACATGAACGACTTCATCGCCTTTCCAATACTTTTGGAACAAGCCGTCGTTGTCAGTTCCATAGCCAAGCGCACTAATATAGTTCGACAGGGCGTCAATCCATACATAGACCACGTGTTTCGGATCGGAAATGACCTTGATGCCCCAATCAAACGTAGTGCGTGAGACTGAAAGATCGTTTAGCCCCTGACGAATAAACGCGAGCACTTCGTTACGTCTGGATTCAGGGGTAATGAAACCAGGATTATTTTCAATGAATTCAAGCAGTCTGTCTTGGTATTTTGAAAGCTTCAGAAAGTAGCTTTCCTCTTCAAGCCATGAAACTTCGCGGCCGCAATCTGGACACAATTCATCTTCTTCAAGTTGGCTTTCGGTGAAGAACGACTCGCAGTGCATGCAATAATACCCACTGTACGTACCGAGGTATATATCGCCTTGATCGAGCAAGCGCTCAAATATTTTTTGTACAACGGTTTTATGGCGCTTCTCAGTCGTGCGGATGAAATCATCATAAGAAATTTTCAACCGTTCCCAAAGTTCACGGGTTTGCTTTGCCATTTCATCTACGTGTTCAATGGGTGAGACTTTGTTTGTATCTGCAACAGTTTCAATCTTTTTCCCGTGTTCATCCATCCCTGTAAGGTAATAAGTATCATAGCCTCTCAAATCTTTATAACGTCTAAGCGCATCGCAAAGTACGGTGGTATACGTATTTCCGATATGCAACTTCCCACTCGGATAGTATATTGGGGTCGTGATATAGTATGTTTTTGCCATAGATCCTCACTCCTAGATTAATGCTTGAATTGTTTTTTGTACGTTTGGTATGTCATATATACCGAATTTTTCTTGACATTTTGTTCATGTGCCACTTGCTTGATTGCATCTTTTTCACTTACGCCGTCTTCGATAAGCAATTCAATTCGGTCAATCAATGTATCTTCACTTAAGGTTTTATTTTCTTCAAAGCCTTCGACCACCACGACCATTTCACCTTTCAAATTGCTTAATTCAACGGGTTCGCTCAAATCAAAACGCAAAATTTCTTCAAAGTGTTTGGTGAGTTCCCGCGCTATTATAACACGCCGGTTGTCAAACAGGTGCTTTAAAGACTCAATCATAGCAGCAATACGGTGCGGACTTTCATAAAACACCAGGGTGTAGGGCAGCCACCTCAAGGGCTTGAGCGCAGTATTCCTTTGGGTGCCCTTAGAAGGTAAAAAGCCGTAAAACATATAGGGGTGGGAGGTAAATCCTGAAACAATCAATGCACTGATAGAGGCTGAAGGGCCTGGAATCGGTACAACACTGTATCCCTTTGACACCACGGTTTCTACAAGGCCTCCCCCGGGATCGCTTATTAGGGGAGTGCCGGCATCACTAATTAAGGCTAGAGACTTACCGTTGTCGAGGGCCATCAGGACTTCATGGTGTTTAGACGTTTCATTATGTTTGTGAAAACTCTTCATGGGTGTAACAATACCATAGTGTTTCAACAATTGCCCACTAGTTCTTGTATCTTCAGCATAAATGAAATCAACAAATTTCAAAACATTTACGGCTCTATAGGTAATGTCTTCAAGATTGCCAATAGGTGTGGCTACCAAATAAAGTTTGGGTGCCGTATCCAAAAAACTTGATTGACGGATCATAGCATCACCTTCTTCTGAACATTCTCAAAACTTCTTCGCTGTAGTGTTCACTGTCTTTTTCATGGACATATAAAGGCGGCAACACTTCAGTAGCTCCTCTAGAATTGTTAGCTGCATCAAAGAGCACCATGTATGCGCTCCGATTCGCTCTGGGGTGAATAAAACGCATGCGTTTCACACTGAACTGGTGACGGTTGAGTAACAGCATAATCTCTTCGAGCCTTTCCACACGGTGAATGAACACCAACCGTCCTTTGTCCTTCAAAAGTCTTTTGGATTGTTGGATGATACCTTCCATGTCGATGGTGACTTCATGGCGAGCAAGTTTTTTATATTCGTTTGAACTGACATTCGAATCGTTTTTATATTTGAAGAACGGTGGATTTGAAACTATCAAATCCACACTGGTCGGTTTCAAGTAATCAAGGGCGTCATTGAAATCACTGACTATGATATCAATGCGGTCTTCCAAAGAGTTGCGTAAAACACTCCTTTTGGCAATTTCAGCAACTTCTTCCTGAATTTCAAATCCATAAATATGAACGTTCCTATTCATAGCACTGAGGAAAAGAGGGATAGGGGCAAGACCAGTCCCCACATCCACCACGGTTTTGATTCTCGATGTGATGTGGACAAAATCCGCAACCAAAATAGAATCAATCGAAAAATTAAGCATGTCTGGTCTTTGGATAATTTTCAATCCTTCAAAACCTAGGAGATCATTGACGACTTCTTCAGTCATCTTTTTCATTGACGTGTTCAAGCGCATCATATTCTTCGATATCTATGAGTTCATTGACATCAAATTCCTGGATGGTGTTTTCCGCCAAACGTACTTTCACACGCATTTCCAGTACATTGACCGAGATCACAGTGCCCTTGCCATCAGGCGTTTCCACCTGACTCATCATTTTAGGAAGTTCTTTTCTATTATTGATATATGTTTCGTTTTCGTAACGAATGCAACATAAGAGTTTCCCACATAATCCAGATATGTTGGTTGGATTAAGTGAAAGATTTTGATTTTTGGCCATTCTAATAGATACAGATTCGAATTCACCAAGGAATGTGTTACAGCAAAGCAAGTATCCGCACGGTCCGATACCGCCTATGAATTTAGCGCCGTCCCTTGCGCCTACTTGGCGAAGTTCGATACGCACATGAAATTCATTGGCCAAATCCTTGACGAGTTCCCGAAAATCCACACGCCCCTCCGCAGTAAAATAAACGACGAGCTTCGAGCGGTCTAACATATATTCAGCATCAAGTAATTTCATTTGCAGTTTGTGCTTTTTTATGAAATATTTACATACTGACATTACATTGGGAATATCCTCTTGGTTTCTATGGCGCTTGCTCAAGTCTTTATCTGTGGCGATTCTTATAACTGGTTTCAAGGTAGCGTGCAAATCAGTATCATCGAGGGTTTTAACCTCTTCAATGACTTCCCCGATTTCAAGACCTCTGACGGTTTCAACAACCACACGAAGTCCAAACGGCAATTCCAAGTTCTTGGGATCAAAATAATATTTTTTACCGGCCTGTTTAAACCGGATTCCGATTACTTTATTTTCCATCGGCAAGCCTTCTTTCAAGTTCCAGCATGACATTATCCAACGCAAGTCTGATATTGATATAATAAACAAGTGATGCTTTAATAGACATGATGCGTTGTAAAAGTGCGAGCAAATCATTAAGTTCATAGCGTTCACTCAGGCTTTGTGTAATCTCTGCACTCTGTGCAAAAACCACATCACCTTGATTGTTTATTTTACCATATATCAAGTCTTTTTGGTAGTGAATGAAGACATCGAGTACTTTTTCACTGCAATTTTGCAAATGCGCTTCAAGCGACGCTTGAAAGACGTTAAGAGCAGTCCCTTCAACAAGCAAGGCTTCATAGACATCAGAAACACCTTCGATGATTTCATAGATTGTTTCATCCTCAAGATAATCTTGTGCTTCTTCAATCGTATTCCTAAGCCTGGACGCGAGCCTGGAAGCGGATTGTTCATACCCAAGATCAAGGAGTGCCTGTTCGATGGATGATTCAGGCAAAGGATGAAAGGGTACAATTTGTGAACGTGATATAAGGGTTGGCAACAAATGCGATGTATCATCGGTAATCAGTATCCCATAAATATCTTCGTGGGGTTCTTCTAAGAATTTAAGCAGTGCATTGGCGGCATGAGCGTTCAACGTATTGGCGTGATTAATAATGTAAATTTTAGGACCCACCTCTAATGCGGTGCGGTTGAAATCATGTTGAAGCGCTTTGATATCTTCTTTGACAATTTGTTTTTTTAAAGGTTCTACAATGTGCAGATTGGGATGGGTCATGTGTGCGACCCTAAGGCAATTATTGCACGTTCCACAAGGTAAATGTGTATCTTTATTATTACATAATAGCATGGACGCAAAAAAAAGAGCCGTTTCCAATTTCATGATGCCTGCATGTCCTTCGAAAATGTAGGCGTGTGAAAGTCGGCCGTTTTTAAAGCTTCTTTCCAAAAAATCTATTGCGGTTCTCTGAGCGTCTTTCAATGCTTCATATTCCATACTATCACCCTTTATTAAAGCTCTTTTTTGAGGACTTCCACTACCTCCTCAACTACTTCTTCTATGGATTTTGTGCCATCTATGACACGGATGCGTTGTGGATTGTCTTTGATGATTGTCTGATAACCTTCATATACCTTGGTATGAAATTGAAGGCTTTCAAGGTCCAAGCGATCCATTTCTCTTGCGTTGTCAAACACTCTGTTTAGCCCTACGCTTGGAGGAACATCAATGAAAAACGTCAAGTCAGGCATGGTATCTTCAATCGCAAAACGATTGAGCGAATAGATTCTGTCAATACCAAGGGCTCTTCCGGCCCCTTGATAGGCAAGCGAACTATCGATAAAACGGTCGCATAAAACGATTTTTCCCTGGTTCAATGCCGGCCACACTTTTTCCACCATGTGTTGACGTCTTGATGCGGCATAAAGCAGCGCTTCTGTTCTTGCATCCATTTCTTTATTATCAACATCTAAGATCACCGTTCTTATGAGTTCAGAGATTCTGATACCTCCGGGTTCACGGGTACTTAGTACATCTAGCCCTTGGTTCGTGAGGGTCTCTTCGACGGCCCTTAAAATTGAGGTTTTGCCTGATCCTTCAGGTCCTTCGAATGTTATGAACTTCTTTTTCACGGGCTTTCACTCCTTTTTCTACTAGTGTATTATCGCATATTTTTAGTGTTTTTTAAATACGAATTTTAGAATGAGCGTTGACTTGTGTTATAATTAATAAAGATACGTTTAGGGGGTAGATAAACCATGCGAATTGATGTCGACAATCTCTCGTTTGGCTATGATTACAGAACCGTTTTAAACAATATCTCCTTTTCAATTGAAAGTGGAGACTTTTTAGTGATTGTCGGACAAAATGGAAGCGGTAAGTCCACCCTTGTAAAATGTCTTTTGGGTATTAATCGAGTGCCAAATGGAAAAATATTTTTAAACGGCATTGAAATCAACAATTTTAACAAATGGATCAATATCGGGTATGTTCCTCAAAAATTTGACGATTTTAATTATGAATTTCCGATAACCGTCAATGAAATTTTAAATGTTACGAAGCTAACCAAAGCCGATGAAGACGAAAAACTTCAAGTGATGGATGAACTCGGTATTTTGAAACTGCAAAACGAAAATATCAATACTCTGTCCGGTGGGCAGATGCAAAGGGTGTTTATTGCAAGAGCATTGATGAACCGTCCTTCTTTGTTGATTCTTGATGAGCCAACTGTCGGTGTCGATCAGGACAATACCGACCGGTTTTACAAGGTCGTCAACGACCTCAATAATAAAGGTGTCACCATTATGCTCATTTCACATGACCTTGATTCCAGCAAAGCAAACTTTTCTCACGCCATGTGGTTAAAAAATGGCGAAGCTTCTATGAAAAACATCAGCGAAGTTGCTCTTAGGGGGAATGAATGATGGACATGGAACCCTTTATTTTAGCCTCCAGCTTTATTCGCGCTCTGATTGAGCGTGAATTCATGCAGTTGGCATTGATCACCGGTATATTTATGGGATTTCTTGCCCCTTTGATTGGAGCCTTTGTGGTTATCAAGCGGTTGAGTCTCATCGCGGATACTCTTTCACACTTCTCACTTGCAGGACTTGCAATCGGAATGTATTTCATCAACATCCTTTCATTACCTATTGGTGACCCTTTATACATTGGTATGATTTTTGGGATAATCGGTGCCCTTCTAATTGAGGTCTTAAGGGGATATTACCGCAACTACAAAGAGATTTCAATGCCCATAGTCATCAGTATCGGAACCGCATTGAGTGCATTGTTCATATCACTTTCAGGAGGCTTTAATTCAAGTGTCTATAATTACCTTTTCGGAAGCATACTAACTGTAGGAAGAAACTTCGTCATCATCATATCGGCCGTCACGCTTTTAGTTTTGGCGCTTGTCATCATCTTCTACAAAAAAATAGTAATTGTGAGCTTTGATGAAGCGTATGCGCGACTGCTTGGCATCTCCGTAAGAAAATTTCAGATTGTGTCGACCATTCTTTTGGGAATCATAGTAAGTCTCGCCATTGAAACTGTAGGTGTGCTATTGGTTGGGAGCTTGATGATTATTCCCGTAGCTACGGCCATGAAGGTTGGTAGAAGTTTCAAAAGCACGTTGGCTCTAGCCATAGCATTCTCTGAAGCTGCGGTCATACTGGGACTTTGGTTCTCCTATATCTTCTCCATCCCATCTGGGGCTACCATTGTACTTTTCAATATCGCCATCCTAGTAGGAGTCATCATATTGAAAAAGTTCATTTTCAGTCGTTCCTTGAAAGAAAAACAATCCTAACCCAAATTATAAAAACGCTGCGGATAAATGTTAAGCTGTTCGCATCGTTTTTTTTATAGTTATTTTATCTTTTGGCCTCGCTTGAATACAGAAGTAATGCAAAAATCTTTATTAAGTAGTATAAAATCCGCTTTCTTACCCTCCTCGAGGCTGCCCATCTTTTCATTCAGTTTCAAGGCTTTTGCAGGGTTAATGGAAGCCATGTTGAATGCGTCATGAATTGCGACGCCATAGTCGGTGATCATACGCCTCACTGCATCAATCAACTTTAATGTCGACCCTGCGAGATGCCCGTCTTCCAACCGAGCTTCATGGTTCTTAACAATGACTTTTTGAGAGGCTAATTCATACACCCCGCCTTCAAGGCCTGCGGCCCTCATGGAATCAGTGACCAAGATAAGTTTATCTATCCCTTTAACCCTCAAAGCAAGTTCAACGGCTTTGAAATGGAGGTGGATTTTATCGACAATAAGTTCTGCGTAGACTCTGTCATCTAAAAGCGTCGCCCCAAGCACACCCGGTTCTCTGTGTGTAAATCCACGCATTCCATTATAGATATGTGTCGCCATAGAAGCGCCCGCATCAATAACGTTTTTCGTGGTGGCATAATCAGCATTTGAGTGCCCGATGGCTGTCGTTATGCCTGATTGTTCAAGATAGTTGACAAGTGACTCGGCACCGATTAATTCCGGAGCAAGTGCCACTACTTTAATGCTGTTTTTAGACAATCTTATGTAATGTTTCAAAAGCGTCATATCGGGATTTTTTATATATTCTAAGGGTTGCGCCCCTCTCTTTTCTTTGCTGACAAAAGGGCCCTCCAAATAGATTCCCTCAATAGTAGAAAGATTATTATGATTTAAGCGTGAAGCACAATAAGTTTCGACATTCTTTATGGCTTTTTCCATCGTTTCGTTCGCATCGGTCATGACATTGGCAAGAAAACTCGTGACTCCGTTTTGCACATGTGCTTTCGCTATTACTTCGAGAGCATTTTGTGTCGCGTCCATAACATCATGGCCTTTGTTTCCGTGTGTGTGGATATCAAAAAGACCAGGAGCTAGGTACTGCCCAGCAGCATCTACGCGTTTTTGAACTTCTGATTTTTCTTCATCACCCGCGCGAACGATGTCCTTGATAAATCCTTCTTCTACAATCATGGAAAAGTCTCTCAAGAGACCACTCGGGGTAATAATCAATGCATTGTCTATTCTTGTTTTCATAAAATCACCGTTTATCAAAAGAATTTAGGGTATTTACGTTTGAAAAGTCAAAGTATTTAATCGATGGTGTAAAGCACATCATATAGGGAAAGGCCTTGCCCTGGGGCCAGATAAACGTGAGAATCGTGGGGCTTTCTCAATGCCTTTTCCACATCTCTAGTTTGTTTGTCGTGGTCTCTCAAGGCGGTACCTACCATGTAGCGTACCATATGTCTTAAAAATCCTTCGGATTCCACGATAACCACGGTTTCATTTTCACTGCGTACTGCTTTGCAAGTGTGAACACTTCTTAACGTCACCGCCCCGTCGGTTTTCTTTGTAAATCCTTCGAAGTCATGAACGCCTTCAAACAAGTGAAGTGTTTTATTAAATTTGTCGATATCGATGGGACCATGATACAGCGCGTAATGACTTTGGAAGGGATCTCTTTTATGGGTAATGGTGTAGTGATAAATTTTTCTTTGTACATCAAAGCGTGCATGAAAAAGTCTGGGAACTTCACTGATGAGATTAATGGTTATATCGGTTGGAAGCATTCTGTTCATCAAAGTCTTGATTTTCTCCAAAGGCAAAGGCGAGGCCGTGTCGAAATGCACAACCTGTTTCAAGGCGTGTACTCCTTTGTCCGTTCTTCCTGAGGGCGTAATCGTAATGGATTCTCCGGTGAGATGACCCAAGACTTTTTCTATCGCGCCTTGAATGGTAGATTTTTTGGGTTGGCGTTGAAACCCGTTGTATAAAGTCCCATCGTAGGCTATATCCATTCGGAGGCGTTTCACTGAGTTGTCAATGTAATCAAAATACAGTCTTGATATAAGAGTGTTTCTGAATTTTAGTTTCACGGCGAGGGCATTGTAAAATTCTATCATGGTGATATTTTCATAGGTGTATAGTTTCTTGATTTTCGGATAGCGTTCATTAATCAGCGTATCCAACACCTCGTTAACGCCTTCACTAAGCGTCTCATCGCTACGTCTCAACACCACGTTTTTATGAAGTAAGTGGTCCATGGCCTCACGGTTTTTATCTTCCAATGCCTTTTTGAAGGTCAAATCCATGGCCAGATCCTGAGTGTTATGCTAAGGGTAAGCGCCAAGAGGGCAACGACTATGGTTACGCTATCAAGTGTTTTCCATGCCAAGACATGCAAGCGTGTTCGTTTGGCACCTGGTACGAATGACCTGGCTTCCATGGCATTGGCCAGTTCATCACTGCGTTTGAATGAAATGATGAACATCGGCACTAACAAGGATACGATTTGCATGACTTTATCCTTAAGTTTCCCTTCTTTGAAATCCACCCCTCTGCTTGCCTGAGCAAGCATAATTTTATTCGCTTCATCAAGCAAGGTTGGAATATAACGCAAACTAATCGAAATGATCATGGCTATGTCTTCAGTGTTAATTCTAAAGACTTTGAGAGGTTTCAAAACATGTTCAAGTCCTAAGTTCAAGTCTGTAGGTTTGGTGGTAATGGTAAGGATAGTAGAAAGGGTTACAATGATGATAAGCCTGAGCATTATGAACATGGCCATGAATAGCCCTTCTTCATAAATCGCAAGTGTGGACTGGGCGAAGGGATTTAAATCGCCCAGTTCAGTGAATATATAAAACACCCCTGCGATAACCGCCACAAAGTAAAACAGCTTAAAGCGTGTGAATTTCTTCGTAAAAAGCCACATAACAATAAGCCCTATGCCAAGCAACAGTGATAAAGGTGAATAAAACACCGTGCGTTTTAAAAGAATATCACCCTGTCTATTGAAAAGCACTTGAAAGACGAATGTAAACATCAACAAGAACATCAAAGGTCTTAGTCCGAGGTAGACACGTTTGATGCCAATTTTTCCTACAATCATGAGAAGCACAATCAGTCCTATTGCGATAAGCATCAACATCAAACTGTCAATTAAGAATGTCGCAACCATCAAGATGATGAGCGCAATAATCTTAGTCCTTGGGTCCATGGTATAAAAGAAACCTGTCCCAGGTACGTATCTTCCAATGACTACCTTCATGAAAGCAACTCCTCAAGGCGCTTTAACAGGGCCTGCTTATTACGTATCGTTCCACTGAGATCTAGTTTAAATTCTGTTTCTAGGGCCTGTTTCAGTCGAATGATATCCGGCACATCAAGATTCCAGTTGTCGACATTTGTGCGGGAAAAGAGCTTAACAGGATCCCCGTCATACACAAGTTCTCCCTCACGCATTACGAGCACACGTCTTGCATACTCATATACGGTATTCATATCATGAGTGATAATAAGTACGGTTTTATTCAAAGAGGTATGGATATCATAGAAGACCTTTAAAAGCGCATCTCTACCTCTGGGGTCTAGTCCGCTTGTAGGTTCATCCAGAATGAGAATATCAGGCTCCATAGCCAAAATACCAGCTATACTGACGCGTTTTTTTTCTCCACCGCTCAGATTGAACGGACTTCTCTCTAGATAGCTTTCGTCCAAGCCTACCATAGCTATGGCTTCACGAGCTCTTTTCTTAGCTTCACGCTCGTTAACCCCGAAGTTTTTAGGACCAAACATGATATCTTTTTCAACGGTTTCCTCAAAAAGTTGATATTCAGGAAACTGAAACACAAGTCCCACTTGTTTTCTAATGGGATTAAATTTTACATTTTTGTTTTCTTTTGATTTTGAGCTTATTTTTATACCAAAAATATTCATCGCACCTTTGGTCGGGGTTAAAAGTGCATTCATATGTTGAACAAGCGTGCTTTTCCCACTTCCCGTCTCACCAATTAGTGTAATGAATTCCCCTTTATTTTCAATCGCCACATTGACTTCATTGAGCGCAAGGTAGCCTTTGTTGTCAATGCTTTTGTATTGAAAGCTTACGTGTTCAAACTTAATTGCCATAAGAACTCCTTGAGTTTGGGATAATTTATATTCTTTTGTTCAAGTGTGTGCATGACTTCAAGGGGAAGAAGCAATTCCAAATTTGAACTTTCTAGTGTTTCCTTATCCAACAATATATCTTTCGTAGGGCCGATTTTGAGGACGTGACCTTCTTTTAAAACAAGGATGCGGTCACTAAGCACGGCTTCACGCATGTCATGGGTGATCATGATGACCGTCACGCCCACGTCGTTCAGTTTTTTGATGTAATTAAGAATCTCTTTACGGCCCTTTGGATCTAACATGGCGGTAGACTCATCAAAGATGATGACATCGGTTTGCATGGCAAGAATGCCTGCGATGGCCACACGCTGTTTCTGTCCGCCCGAAAGCGCCTGCGGTTCTTTTTCTAGAAAATCCGTCATGTCGACGCGAGATGCATATTCGTCGATTCGTTTAAGCATCTCGTCTCTTTCTATTTGTAGATTCTCAAGACCGAATGCGATATCATCTTTGACTGTAACGCCGACAAATTGGTTGTCAGGATTTTGAAAGACGATGCCGATTTTTTTACGAATGTCATACACGGTCTCTTCACTCAAGGTTTGTCCATCCACAACAACTGAGCCATTATTTGGCTTCAATAGTCCCACTAATAATTTGGAGAGCGTGGATTTTCCGCTTCCATTATGTCCAAGGATAGTCAACCATTCTCCTTTTTGCACGTTAAAAGAGACGTCACTTAAAGCCACGTCATCTTTTTGATAGGAAAAGCCCAGATTTTTTATCTCTATCATATTCAAACTATCATCTCCCAAAAGCGTATTCATTATATCAAAGAATAAAGGCTTTTGATAATAATATATGAAAAAAGCGAGCAATTAGCTCGCTTTTAATTCTTCATTAAACCAGTTCAATAACGACCATTTCAGTCGCATCCCCACGACGGGGACCGAGTTTCATGGTACGTGTATAACCGCCTTGGCGGTCTTGGTAACGGTTCGCAATGTCGTCGAACAGTTTTTGTAGTGCATTTTGGTTAGCTTCTGTATCAATAAAGCGTACAGTTTGTGCAGCACGTTTTCGTGCTTCAAGCGTGCCTTTTTTGCCAAGCGTAATCATTTTATCAATGAGTCGGCTTAGTTCTTTGGCTTTTGCTTCAGTGGTTTTGATGCTCTCGTGAATAATCAATTGAGTCACCAAGTCACGCAACATCGCTTTTCTCTGGTCGCTTCTGCGATTCAGTTTGCGGTATGTAGCCATGGGAAAAACCTCCTATTAGTGTTTTGCAAGTGAAAGGTCGAGATCTTCGAGCTTCTGTTTAACTTCTTTGAGTGATTTTTTACCAAGGTTTCTGACTTTCATCATATCTTCCTCGGTTTTTTCAGTCAATTCTTCAACCGTATTGATCCCGGCGCGTTTCAAACAGTTGTAGCTTCTTACAGATAGATCTAAGTCTTCGATTTGCATTTCCAAGATTTGGGAATTCTGTTCAGATTCCCGTTCAATCATATATTCTTCTTCTTGCGCTTTTTCAGATAACTCGACCACGAGTTCAAGATGACTAATCATCATTTTCGCGGCGACGCCAAGGGCTTCTTTCGGGGTGGTCGCCCCATTGGTTTCGATTTCCATTGTCAATTTGTCAAAATCGGCGCTCTCTTCGACACGGGTTTTTTTCACGTCGTATTTAACGCGTTGGACAGGTGTGTAGATGCTATCAATCGGGATGATTCCCACCATTTTATTATAGGCTTTGTTTTTTTCCGCACTTACATAGCCCACGCCTTTGCGTGCACTCATGACCATCCGGAAAGATTCACCTTCATTAACAGTTGCGATGTGCAAGTCGCTGTTGATAACAGTCACTTCGTTGTCGGCTTTTATATCAGATGCCGTGATATTTTTAGGACCGTGAACGTCGATTTCCAATTCTTTTTCAACTTCGGTATCCTCATTGTCGATGTTCAAGATGACGTCTTTGAGGTTCAAGACAATGGTTGTAACGTCTTCCACAACACCTTCAATTGAGGTGAATTCATGTTGGACACCGTCGATTTGGCAGTTGATGATGGCTGCGCCTGGAAGGCTCGAAAGGAGCACACGTCTTAGGGAATTACCGAGGGTGACACCATACCCACGTTCAAGTGGTGATATTTCAAATGTACCTTTGGTTTGACCGTCATCAATAATCCTTGTCTCTGGTTTTTCAAATTTAAGATCTTTCAAATGAACAACCTCCTTTTATATTTATTCACTAGCCACGAGGTCGTTTTGGTGGACGACATCCGTTGTGAGGAACTGGAGTTTCGTCTTTGATGGCCGTAATTTCAAGACCTGCAGTCTGCAAAGAACGGATTGCAGCTTCACGTCCCGGACCTGGGCCCTTGACAGAAACTTCAACGCGTTGAACGCCATGTTCCATAGCGGCTTTTGCACAAGCTTCACTTGAAATTTGTGCAGCGTACGGCGTCGATTTACGACTCCCTTTGAATCCGAGAGCGCCAGCACTTGTCCACGCGATTGCATTCCCGCTTGGGTCAGTGATGGTCACAATCGTGTTGTTGAAAGTTGAGTGAATGTGCGCAACTCCGGAAGGTATATTCTTCCTAGTGCGTTTTTTACTTTTAGCTCTACGTGCCATATTGCTCTCCTCCTATTTCTTTTTCTTGGCTACAGTTTTGCGTGGACCTTTAGCAGTCCTAGCATTATTTCTTGTTTTTTGTCCGCGTGCTGGAAGGTTGCGGCGATGACGCATGCCTCTGTAGCTTCCGATTTCTTGTAGCCTTTTGATGTTGAGCGAAACCTCACGGCGGAGATCCCCTTCAACTTTGGTTTGAGTAACTCTTTCGCGGATGCGAGTTAACTCTTCGTCTGTAAGATCCTTAACGCGTGTTTCAAGTGATACCTCCGCGTCTTTAAGTATTTTTTCAGATAAACTTTTCCCAATACCGAAAATGTATGTCAAAGAAATGACAATACGTTTGTCTCTGGGAACGTCTATGCCTGCGATACGTGCCATATGAGCACCTCCTATTAACCTTGTCTTTGTTTATGTTTTGGATTGTCGCAAATAACCATGACTTTGCCTTTGCGTTTCACGATTTTGCATTTGTCGCACATTTTCTTTACCGATGGTCTAACTTTCATGTTTGAATATCCTCCTTTGGAGCGTTAAATGGATGACACACTACTTGTGTCGGTAGGTAATACGCCCACGTGTTAAATCGTATGGTGAGAGTTCCACCGTTACTTTGTCGCCAGGTAGAATGCGTATGTAATACATACGGATTTTACCCGAAACGTGAGCTTTGACGGTATGGCCGTTCTCAAGTTCCACCAAGAATTCAGTGTTTGGCAGAGACTCGACAATTTTGCCTTCCATCTCGATTTTTTCTTCTTTTGCCATGCTCTGTTCCTCCTTTAAAGCGCGGTTAGAATCAAGTATGACTCTTTAGTTACCAAAATGGTATGTTCAAAGTGGGCACTGAGTTTTCCATCCTGAGTCACAGCTGTCCATGCGTCGCTTTGAACTTCGACGTCCTTGGTGCCGCTGTTGATCATAGGCTCAATTGCCAGGGTCATCCCCGGCTTCAAGAGAGGACCCTTACCCGCAGGTCCATAATTTGGAATTTGTGGATCTTCATGAAGCTTTCTACCCACACCATGTCCTACGAATTCCCTTACTACGCTGTAACCTTTTGATTCAGCATATGTTTGAATGGCGTGAGAAATGTCAGAAAGACGTTTGCCTGCTTTGATTTCACTTAGCCCCGCAAATAAAGATGCTTCAGTGGCTTCGAGTAGCTTTTCGGCTTCTTTTGAGATCCTGCCCACCGGATACGTCCAAGCTGAATCCCCGTGATACCCCTTGAAGTCAGCGCCAATGTCAACTTTGACAATGTCACCTTCCTTAAGTTTTCGCGATTTTGAAGGGATGCCATGAACGACCTCTTCATTGATTGAAGTACAGGCGCTTCCTGGGAACCCACCATAGTCTTTGAAAGACGGTACTGCGTCGTGGTCTCTCACTATTTTCTCCACCAGCGCATCAATATCCGCGGTGGTTATACCGGGTTTGATCATAGCCTTGACCTCTTTGTGCGCAATCGCAACAATGCGGCCGGCTTTTTTCATCAAATCTATTTCTCTTTTAGATTTTCTTGAAATCATTATAGTTCACCCAAAGTTTTCACAATATCACGGAAAACTGCCTCAAAAGACTGCATGCCGTTGATATTTACCAAGACGCCCCGTCCCTTATAGTAATCGATGATCGGTTTTGTCTTTGATTCGTAGATGTTGAGACGGTTGCGAACACTTTCCGGCTTATCATCTTGTCTTTGATAAAGTTCGCCACCACAGACATCACAGACACCTTCCACTTTTGGAGGTTTGAATGACGTGTGATAGGTTTGTCCGCAATCCTTGCAAACTTGGCGTCCTCCCATCCTCTCAAGAATAATATCCTTTTCTACAACGACATTGATGACCGCTGTCAGCTTGGATTTCATCTTATGAAGCATTTTATCGAGCGCCTGAGCTTGCTTGACTGTTCTAGGGTACCCATCCAATAGAACATTTTTGGTATCTCCATCTTCGAAGAGGCGTTTGCGTACGATTTCATTGGTTATGTCGTCTGAGACGAGATGACCGTTTTTAATGTACTTCATCGCTTCTACACCGATGGATTCACCGCGTTTATAAGATTCCCTGAACATTTCTCCTGTAGAGATATGTGTAAGGTCGTATTCTTCAATCAACCGCTGAGCCTGGGAACCTTTGCCGGCACCTGGTGGGCCCATAAGTAAGATTTTCATGTGTACGTCCTCCTTATCTTATGAAACCGCTATAACTTTTACCTTGAACATCGGTCTTGATCTGCTTGGTGGTTTGAAGTGCGACACCAACAACGATAAGAAGCGAGGTTCCTCCGACCTGAACGTAAGTCGGGAGGTTAAAGATAATCGAAGTGAAAATTGGAAGTGATGCGACTACTAACAAGTAAAGTGCACCCACAACTGTAATTTTGAAAAGTAGTTTCGAAATATAGTTTTCCGTTTCCACACCCGGACGCACACCTGGTATATAGGCGTTCTGCTTTTGAAGATTATTAGAAATCTTATCCGGATTGATTTGTACGAATGAGTAGAAGAACGTGAATACAATGATCAACAAGGCATACACTACATACCCAAGTGGTCTTTGGTAGTTGAATATTTCATTGAGCCAAAGGCCGGCTGTTGAACCTTGTAATTGCGGTAAGAAATTCAAAAGTGTTTGCGGAAGACTTAAGATCGTGACCGCAAAGATAACTGGAATAACCCCCGCTGAGTTGATTTTAAGGGGAATTGATGAGTCAGATTTCCCTTGGAATTTAGTGGTACTTGGACGGTTTGAATACTGAATCGGGATTTTACGGACCGCCGATTGCATGATAGTGACTCCGATGAGCACGAGCAAGTAAAGGAGTACAACCACTGCGAAGATGGAATAGCTTGAGATGTCGCTGCCATCTGCGGTTACGTATTCACCAAAAAGCGTGGTGAACATGCTCGGCAATCCTGAGATGATCCCTGCTACGATAATCATGGATGTACCGTTACCGATACCTTTTAATGTAATCTGATCGGATAGCCAAAGTAAGAATGCGGTTCCTGCAGTCATAACGAGTGCAAGATACGTGTAAGTAAGGAAGTTGGCTTCAACACCGATATCGAAGATTGCGTTTCCTGTAAGCGCAAATCCGTAAGTCATCCCCATGGCCTGGACAAATGCCAACCCAAGTGCAAGATAGCGGGTGACCTGACTTAGTTTTTGTTTACCTGATTCGCCTTCTTCTGACCACTCTTTGAAAAGTGGAATAATGTCCATCTTCAACAGTTGCATAACGATGGACGCTGTGATGTAGGGGCTAATACCTAAGGCGATAATCGAATAGTTTGATAGTGCGTTCCCGGTAAATGCATCCATAATGCCTAGAAATCCACCTTGTCCCTCAAAGAACTGGGTAATTTCCTCTGAATTAATCAGCGGCATATGAATATAAGTAGCTGCCCTGTAAATCATAAAGACCATTAATGTAAAAAGTATCTTTTTCATGAGACTTTTGTTTTTGAATACCGCTTTGATCGTATCCATTAAATCACCTCTGTGGTTCCACCGGCTGCTTTGATTTTCTCTTCGGCGGATGCCGTAAATTTATGCGCCCTTACTGTAATCTTTTTCTTAAGTTCACCGTTTCCTAAAATCTTGACGCCGTTTTTGGCTTTGGAAACGTGACGGTCTTTAAGAAGGAGATCTGGTGTAATGGTAGTATTGTCGGGATAGGCGTTTAACCGTTCGACATTTACCGTCGCATACTGTTTGCGGTTTGGATTGGTGAATCCCGTCTTTCTGAAACGTTTGTAAAGAGGGGTTTGTCCACCTTCAAAGTCCATACGCAAGCTGCTTCCTGAACGCGCTTTTTGTCCTTTATGACCGCTGCCGGAAGTTTTCCCGTGGCCACTGGACATACCGCGTCCGACACGTTTACGGTTCTTAGTAGACCCTGGCGTCGGCTTCAAATCATGTAAATTCATATGGGTACCTCCTATTTTTCGACAATATTGACTAAGTGATTGATAATTTTAAGCATGCCTCGCATACTCGCGTTGTCTTCTTTGACAATTGTTTTATTGACTTTGGTAAGTCCGAGTGCTTTAGCGGTGCTTTTTTGTTTCGGTGTGGTTTGAATGAGACTTCTTTTAAGGGTGATTTCTAGTGTTTTCATTAGCTCAAAATCTCCTTGGCAGTTTTTCCTCTAGTACGCGCAACCTGTTCGGCTGTACGGAGTTGAGAAATAGCATCCATAGTTGCACGGACAATATTGATAGGAGAGTCTGAACCGATGGATTTACTAAGGATATCCGCCACACCTGCGGCCTCTAGTACGGCACGTACTGGTCCACCGGCGATAACTCCTGTACCTTCTACTGCCGGTTTCAAATAGACGCGTCCTCCATCGTGAACGCCTGTGATTTCATGAGGAATGGTCGCACCATACATCGGTACTTTTACCATGCTCTTTTTAGCAACTTCAATAGCCTTTTTGATGGCGTCTGGGACTTCCTGGGCTTTACCGGTACCAAAACCGACTTTGCCTTTTTTGTCTCCAACAACGACGAGGGCATTGAAACGGAAGTTGCGGCCGCCTTTAACAACTTTTGTTACACGGCTGATATTAACAACGCGTTCTTCGAATTGTTCTTCGTCTTTTCTGCGTTTTTTACGATTTCGTTGCATTGGCTTACCTCCTTCTTAAAATTCCAAGCCTGCATCGCGAGCTGCTTGTGCGAGGGCTTTGATGCGTCCGTGATAGCGATATCCGCTACGATCGAACACTACGTTTTTAATGTCTTTGTCAAGCGCACGTTTCGCAAGATTTTCGCCTACGAATTTAGCGCCTTCTTTATTACTTTTATTGTCTTGTGCGCTTTCTTTTTCAAGTGTAGATGCGCTTGCGAGTGTTACACCGTTCACGTCATCAATCAACTGTGCATAGATGTTCTTGTTTGAACGATACACGTTGAAACGTGGACGAAGTGGCGTACCCATAAGGGTTTTCCTCGCACGTAGGTGACGCTTTTTACGCATTAAGTTTCTAGATTTTTTATTAATCATATTCGTCACTCCTAACTACTATTTAGCAGTTTTTCCTTCTTTTCGACGTACTAGTTCATCTACATAGCGAATCCCTTTACCTAGGTAAGGTTCCGGTCTGCGGACTGCACGTACTCTAGCGGAAAAAGCACCTACTAGTTGTTTGTTTATACCTTTAACACTAATCTGAGTATTTTTTACAACTTCAACAGTGAGTCCTTCAGGAATATCAAGTTTCACAGGTTGTGAATACCCTGCACTGATGACAAGTTGTTCACCTTTCATTTGTGCGCGATACCCGACGCCTACCATTTGCAGTTGTTTCGTGTAGCCTTCGCTGACACCTTTGACCATATTAAGAATTACAGCACGTGTAGTTCCATGTAGCATACGGCTTGTTTTAGTGTCACTAGGTCTAGCTACGGTAATAGTCCCTTCATTCACTGTGACGTCCATAGATGTATGAACATTGAATGAAAGGTCTCCTTTGGGTCCTTTGACTTCGATACGCCCGTTTTCAAGCGTCGCAGTCACACCCTGAGGTAAATTGATGGGTTTATGCCCGATACGGCTCATAGTGTGTACCTCCTTTGTTTGATTACCATACGTAGGCGAGAATTTCTCCGCCAACATTTTGTTTGCGTGCTTCACGGTCTGTTAGGATTCCGTGCGATGTTGAGATGATCGCAATCCCGAGTCCGTTTAACACTTTTGGAATTTCGTCGCTCTTAGCATATACTTTCAAACCAGGTTTGGAAATGCGTTTGAGCCCTTTAACCACGCGCTCTGATTGCATATATTTGAGTGCGACGCGGAATTTATCGTAAGGTTTGCTTCTCACGACGTCAACTTTTTTTATATAGCCTTCGTCCTTAAGCAGCTCAAGCACTTCTTTTTTCAGCTTGGATGCAGGAATATCGACGGTTAGATTTTTCATTTGGTTCGCGTTTCTGATACGCGTTAACATATCAGCGATAGGGTCTGTCATTACCATGTGAATTGCCTCCTCCCAATTACTAGGAATATATATTTTACCAACTTGCTTTTCTTACGCCAGGGATTTGTCCCTTGTATGCGAGTTCACGGAAACAAATACGGCACAGTTTGAACTTGCTGATTACTGCATGCGGACGTCCACAACGTTCACAGCGGGTATATTCCCTAACTTTGAACTTTTGTTCGCGTTTTTGTTTCGCAATCATTGATTTTTTAGCCATAGATAGCCTCCTTAACTTTTTCTAAACGGCATTCCGAATTGAGCTAGAAGAGTTCTTCCCTCTTCATCGCTTTCAGCCGTGGTTACGATAACGATGTCCATCCCGCGTACACGGTTGACTTTATCGTATTCGATCTCCGGGAAGATTAATTGTTCTTTTACACCAAGTGTGTAATTTCCGCGCCCATCGAATGCGTTCGGATTGATGCCTTGAAAGTCACGCACACGTGGAAGCGCTATATTGATTAGTTTATCTAGAAAATCATACATTCTATCATCACGGAGGGTCACTTTAGCGCCAATCGGCATGCCTTCTCTTAATTTGAATCCGGCAATGGATTTTTTAGCTTTAGTGATTACAGGTTTTTGGCCGGTGAGTGTAGTCAATTCCTCAACTGCATCGTCAAGGGCTTTTGTATTAGTTACCGCGTCTCCGACACCCATGTTCACGACAACTTTTTCGATACGTGGGGCCTGCATCACTGAAGAGTATTCAAACGCTTCTACGAGTGATGGGCGGACTTCTTCATTATACTGTTTCTTTAGACGGTTCATCCACTGATGCCTCCTTTCATGTTAGTCCAGAACCTCGCCGGTTTTTTTGGAAACACGGACTTTTCTGGTTTCTTCTTTGTTCTTGTTTGTTTTTGTGATGGTCTTATAGCCAACCCGTGTCACATCTTTGTTTTCAACGATCATAACATTCGATGCATGGACAGGTGCTTCATATTCAAGAATGCCCCCTTCGGGGTTTGCTTGAGTAGGTTTAGCGTGTTTTTTAATGATGTTGATGCCTTCGACCAGCACTTTGTCTGTTTTTGGATATGTTTTCAAGACGGTGCCTTCCTTACCACGGGCTTCACCTGTGATAACGCGCACTTTGTCTCCTTTGATTAATCTCATGCAGATTCCTCCTACTCTTTATAGTACTTCCGGAGCTAGCGATAGGATTTTCATGAATCCATTCTCGCGAAGCTCACGTGCCACCGGTCCGAAAATGCGTGTGCCTTGGGGTGATTTGTCATCTTTGACAATCACTGCGGCATTATCATCAAAACGGATGTAGGATCCGTCTTTACGGCGGACCTTATTGACAGTACGGACGATGACAGCTTTAACAATGTCACCTTTTTTGGTCGATCCGCCTGGTGCGGCATGTTTTACAGATGCGGTGATTATATCACCAATGGTCGCATATTTTCTTCCGGATCCACCAAGAACTTTGATAGTCATGATCTCGCGTGCGCCGGAGTTATCAGCGATTTTGAGTCTCGATTGCTGTTGAATCATCCTAAAGAACCTCCTTTTAAGTCCTTTTAAACAAGAACTTTACTCTCTACGATTTCGAGCAGACGGAAGCGTTTGTTCTTCGATAGTGGACGGGTTTCCATAATCTTGACAACGTCTCCGATTTTTGCTTCGTTATTCTCATCGTGTGTGATGAATTTCTTGGAATGCTTGACGCGTTTTCCGTATTTCGGATGTTTGATATAGCTTTCAACCGATACCGAGATGGTTTTGTCCGGTTTGTCAGAAACCACGGTTCCGGTGAATACTTTTCGATTATTGCGTTCCATCAAATTCTCCTCCCGTTTCATTTGGCGTTGCGCTCATTCAATACTGTTTTCATGCGCGCAATAGCCTTTTTTACATTACTGATGCGAGCGGTATTTTCAAGCTGACCGGTCGCTTGTTTGAACCGAAGGTCGAACAGTTCGCGTTTGAGTGTACCGATTTCTTCGTTGATTTTAGTATTTTCCCATTTGCGGATTTCGTTAGTTTTCACTAAAATCACCACTTTCTTTCTTGATCACTTTGGTCCTAACAGGCAATTTGTGCGCTGCAAGACGTAGCGCTTCGTTGGCCACTTCTTCGCTAACACCTGCGATTTCGAACATCACGGTGCCCTGTTTGACAACGGCGACAAATCCTTCAGGAGACCCTTTACCAGATCCCATACGGACTTCAAGCGGTTTAGCGGTTTTAGCCAAGTGAGGAAAAATTCTGATCCATACTTTCCCTTGACGTTTCATGAAACGGTTGACAGCAATACGGGCTGCTTCAATCTGGCGGTTGGTAATCCAAGCCCCTTCTAATGATTGGAGACCGTAATCTCCGAAGCTGACTTTTGTTCCACCTTTAGCTTTTCCTTCATAAGATACACGATGAGGGCGTCTATATTTTGTTCTTTTTGGAATTAACATAATTAATTAGCCCTCCTTTTTTTACTTGGCAGGATTTCACCTTTATAAATCCAGACCTTAACACCCAATTTACCATAAGTAGTTTGGGCTTCTACTGAAGCGTAATCAATATCCGCTCGAAGAGTATGAAGTGGAACGTTCCCTTCACTGTAACCTTCTTCACGGGCAATTTCGGCTCCGCCAAGACGACCTGAAACAAGTGTCTTGACTCCTTTTGCTCCACTGCGCATTGCACGTTGGATTGCCATTTTCTGTACACGTCTGAATGACGCACGGTTTTCAAGCTGACTTGCAACACTGTCTGCAACAAGTTTTGCATCTAATTCTGGCTTTTTAATTTCAACCACATTTAAAATGATTTGCTTGTCTGTAAGTTCTTTTAGTTTTGCAACTACAGCTTTTTTAACAGATCCTTCACGACCGATAACCATCCCTGGTTTAGCGGTATTAACCGTAATGACAATTCTGTTTTTCAAACGTTCGATTTCCACTTTGGAAACCGCTGAGTTTTCATAGAGTTTCTCTAACATTTCGCGAATACTGATGTCTTCATGGAGAAGATCGGCGACATCATTTTTATCCGCGTACCAACGAGAATCCCAGTCTTTGATGATGCCAACTCGTAATCCTACTGGATTGACTTTCTGACCCATAAGATTCCCTCCTTTACTCTTTTTCAGCCACGACAATAGTCGTATGGCTGGTTCTTTTCAAGATTTGTGTTGCACTGCCTTGTGCACGTGGACGAATACGTTTAAGTGTTGGTCCTTCTCCCACGTAAATTTCTTTGATATACAGTTTTTCTGTATCCATGTTGTAGTTGTGCTCAGCATTTGCTACAGCACTTTTTAAAAGTTTTTCTACCACAGGTGCAGCAGCTTTAGGTGTATGCTGTAAAATCGCAAGCGCTTCGCCGACGTCTTTCCCTCTGACTAAGTCAATAACCAGTTGTACTTTGCGAGACGCAATGCGTACTGTTTTTACTTGTGCTTTGGCTTCCATGATATCCACCTCTACTTCCTGATTGCTTTCTTGTCTTTTTCGTGTCCACGGAAAGTCCTTGTAGGAGCGAACTCTCCCAGTTTGTGACCGACCATGTCTTCAGTGACATATACAGGAATGTGTTCTCTGCCGTTATAAACGGCAATCGTGTGTCCGACGAATTGAGGAAAGACAGTCGAGCGTCTGGACCACGTTTGAATCACTTTCTTTTTATTGCCTTGATTCATTTTTTCAACTTTGTTCATTAAATGCTCGTCGCAAAACGGGCCTTTTTTAATTGAACGTGCCATATGAGTTCCTCCTTTCTATTTCTTCTTGCGTCTAACGATTAGACGGCTGCTTGATTTTTTCTTACGACGGGTTTTAAGACCAAGCGTCGGTTTACCCCAAGGTGATACTGGGCTTTTAAGTCCGATAGGCTGACGGCCTTCCCCACCACCGTGAGGGTGATCGTTCGGGTTCATTACAGAACCGCGGACTGTTGGGCGAATACCGCGATGACGGTTTCTTCCCGCTTTACCATAGTTAACGAGTTCATAGTCTTCGTTACCGACTTGACCGATTGTTGCGCGGCAAGTGCCAAGAATCTTACGAACTTCACCAGAAGCAAGTTTGACAAGTACGTACTTGTCTTCACGTCCAAGAATTTGAGCGCGCGCTCCTGCTGAACGAACAAGTTGTGCACCCTTTTTAGGGCTGAGTTCGATATTGTGAACAATGGTACCTACTGGTATCTCTTTTAACAGTTTGGCGTTTCCGACTTTGATGTCGGCTTCGCTTCCTGATAAAATTTTGTCTCCAACAGAGAGTTTCTTAGGGCCAAGAATATAACGTTTTTCACCGTCCAAATAGTGAATCAAAGCGATGTTTGCGCTACGGTTCGGATCATATTCTATGGTTTTAACGCGACCTTCTACACCATCTTTATCGCGTTTGAAATCGATAAGACGGTATTTGCGTTTTGCGCCTCCGCCTTGGTGACGGACAGTCATTCTGCCTTGGTTGTTACGTCCTGCTTGCTTAGGCTGCTTTACCAAGAGTGAACGCTCAGGGGTACTTGTAGTGATTTCTGAGTTATCCAGACGCGTCATGTGTCTAAGACCGTTTGTCGTTGCTTTATATTTCTTTAATGCCATTTCGCTAACCTCCTTTTTCGCTGATTAGTTACGCTGAGAAAATTTCGATACTGTTGCCTTTTGCAAGTTCTACGATGGCTTTGCTCACTTTGGCTTTATAGCCTTCGTGTTGGCCAACACGGCGTTTCTTGCGCGGACCGTTTAAAACGTTAACATTTAAAACCTTAACGTCAAATAGTTTTTCCACAGCATTTTTGATTTGAATTTTATTGGCGCGGTGATCGACTGAAAACGTATATTTGTTCTGGTCTTCCACCAACTGCATGCTTTTTTCAGTGATGATCGGGCGCTTAATAATTTCTGAAGCCAACATTACGCAAGCACCTCCTCATAAGATTTGACTGCATCCTGAGTGGTGAGGATTGTTCCGGCAACAAGAATATCATATACACTTGTATTTGAAACGGTCTTCACTTGAACACCCGGGATGTTTCTCGCTGCACGTTCGATGTCAGCGACAGGTTCGCTTAGTACGATGAGAGTTTTCCCCTTAAGCGAGAGGCTATTGAGAACCTCTACCATATTTTTGGTTTTAACTGATTCAAGTTTGATTGAATCCAAAACCAAAAATTTGTTATCGCGGACCTTAAGTGAGAGGGCAGATTTAAGCGCAAGTCTTCTGACTTTGCGGTTAACTCTTAGAGTGTAGTCTCTTGGTGTGGGACCGAATACTACGCCTCCACCAACCCATTGAGGTGAACGGATAGACCCTTGACGAGCACGGCCCGTTCCTTTTTGACGCCACGGTTTGCGTCCGCCTCCGCGTACTTCACTGCGCGTTTTACTTTTGTGTGTGCCTTGACGCATTGCTGCGCGTTGAGCTTTAACTACGCTGTATAATGCTTCTTTATTGGGTTTGATTCCAAAAACTGTATTTTCAATGTCGAGTTCTTCAACATTATTTCCAGTTTGGTTCAACACTGTGACTTTTGGCATTCCAAGTCCTCCTTTCGGGTACTATTCCGCAGACTCTTCTGAGCTGCTTTGATTTTCGAATTGTGCGGGATCAAGGGGATCGATCGCAACGGTTTTGACACCACGACGTACGACTACTAATCCTTTTTTCGGCCCTGGAACGTTTCCTTTAAGAAGGAGAAGATTACGTTCTGAGTCGACTTTCACGATTGTAAGGTTTTGAATCGTGACTGTATCATGCCCCATGTGTCCTGGTAGTTTTTTACCTTTTAGTACATGGTTTGGCGCGATTGTTCCCATTGAACCAGGGCTTCTATGATAGTGAGAGCCGTGAGACATTGGACCGCGTGCTTGATTATGTCGTTTGATCGAACCTTGGAACCCTTTACCTTTTGAAGTTCCTGTAATGTCAACGATTTCGCCGGTTTCGAATATATTGACTTTAATCTCTTGACCTACTTCGAAATTTGCCATGCTTTTTCCAGCAATTTCTCTAACGTAGCGCTTAGGGTTACTGTTCGATTTAGCGGCGTGTCCTTGTTCGGATTTGTTTGTGCTTTTTTGGCGCTTATCCTTAAATCCAAGTTGTAACGCTTGATACCCGTCATTTTCAACGGTTTTTTTCTGGAGAACAACGTTCGGTTCACAACTAACGACTGTTACGGGGACAAGATTGCCTGCCTCGTCGAAAATTTGTGTCATACCTACTTTTGTTCCTAAGATACCTTTGGCCATGAGTACACCTCCTGTTAATATTTAAGTTATTTCAAAATGATATCTACACCTGATGGTAAATCTAGGTGCATGAGACTGTCGATAGTTTGAGGATTAGGATCCACAATATCGATAAGGCGTTTATGTGTACGACGTTCGAATTGTTCATGAGATTTTTTGTTTACATGAACACTTCGCAATATGGTAAACACCTCTTTTTCAGTTGGCAACGGGATTGGACCGGAAATTTTCGAACCAGTCTTTTTAACCGTATCAACAATTTTCTTGGCTGATTGGTCTAACAATCTGTGATCGTAAGATTTCAACCGAATACGAATGTTTTGGTTTGCCATTCTTGTTCCTCCTTTCGCCTACATCTATGTATAGACTTGCTCCATGGAAATTCCTTGACTACGGGTCGATAAACATCAAGACAACGCCTATAGGCGTGTCAACAACCTCCCACTTCACAGCCGACTTCTGAAAAGTCTTTAGTATGATAACAAACGGATATAATTATTTCAAGGTATTTGTCAAATTATTTCAAAAAATTAAAAATTTTCTTCCTCATAACGACAAAAATGATCAAACTATTCACTGTAATGAAGCTGTAATAAGGTTTTGATATCTATAAAAAATATCTCTCATAAGCACACGCGCGTATTAACTAAGGAGTGACTGTTTCTCCTTTTTAATATAATGGCTTTCGACCCGGCTTTCGATATATTGATGAATTGAATGCCCTTTTTTTATTTTTTTCGTGAATACTTCCTTAATACTGATCATGTCGTCTGCTAGGTGAACAATCCAGCTTTCTTTATATTTCGGTGGTGTCAAATTGAGAGGAAACATGTGTTTGAGTATGGCATCCTTTTCTTTATGAGATAAGTCAAACAAGCGCATGGCATTATCCAAAGCTTTTTTGGCATGCGTGAAACCATGTTTTCTCAAGCCACGCTTTTTCTTTCTTTTGCCTTCCAAATGCCAATCATATAAGAAAAAATCATGTAAAAGGCCCGCTCTAACCACTGCCCTAGTCTCACACTTTCTTTTTTTACACAGAGTATAGGCTTTATAGGCTACACTGATTGCGTGATCATAAACACTGATGGTACCATGTTGTACGAATTGCTTTTGGCTTTGGAATGTCTCATGTAGAAGGATGTCGCTTCCAATGTCGAAAAATTCCTCGAAATCATTCATCGACGTCATCCTTCTTTTGATCCGTATTTCGGTCTTTCTTGGTTGAATCTTTAAGGTCTATTTTTAAATTCGGAAATGCTTTTGTCAAGTGACTCGTGGACAATTTAATCACAATAGATTTTATCTTGCCATACTCTTGCTTCGCCTTATTGTCAGGGCCAATCACAAGGTAGCGTTTCAATACTTCTAACCGAGTTTTCACCTCATCCATCGGACGATTGTTCTTTAGCGCATAAAGGGCTGACCTTAACGCTTGCCTGGCATTGTTTATTTGAGTTGGTTTTGTGCTTTCCATATAGCGTTCAGTATTTATCAAGAGGGTTTCCAAGCGCGTTTTGATGACTACAATCCTTGTTTTGAAATCGAACAGCATGAAAAGGGTCAGTGTGGAATCTATCAAAAAGTATGCACCTAGAACATAGGTAGCAATTCGTTTAGAGGAAAGTGGCAAGCCAGTTAAAAACGGATACATGAACGGAGTGTGAAAAAAGCTGAAAAGCAAGGTGCCCATGCCTCCCCATATTAGTGAATACTTAAGCGAAACAAACCCTTTGTAATTAAATCGTTCACTTGAGTAATCCCACCAGCGAGCGTTAAAAAAACGATATAAAAGCGAACCACCTATCAGTTCCAAAGCTGCTGTGACAAAACCGATAAGTACAAACACAATCATCGTTTGCAAAATACTGAAAGCTTCAACGTTCGTATCGAACACTCTATAAACAAGAACATGAAGCGTTAATGCACTGAGTCCATAAATCGGTACAAAAGGTCCGATTATGACACCCCGATTCACAAAACGATGATGTTTGAAAAAATAAAACGTTACTTCAAGAAGCCATCCGAGAAATGCGTACATAAAAAACATCAATACGAGTGTCATAAACGTCCTCCTTTCAGTCTTGATCAATTTTATTATAGTGTTTTTAAACAGTTCTTACAATCATTTGTACTTTCATGACTGTAACAGTTTATTCCACATTATTCAAAGTGGCAAGCATAATCGCTTTAATAGTGTGCATACGGTTTTCAGCTTCATCGAATACCACACTTTGATCAGACTCTATCACTGAATTCGTGACTTCCATCTCCCCGTTTTTGATGATTGGATAGTCTTTGTAAAACGTGCTGGCGATTTCCATTGACACCTCGGTGTCCTTACCATGAAAAGCAGGTAAACAATGCATGAAAATTGCTTTTGAAGACGCATTTTTCATCACAGCATCGTCTACTTGGTATGCATGCAATGCATGTATCCTGTTTCTCCATGTTTCTTTGGATTCTCCCATGGATACCCAAACATCCGTATACACTACGTCCGCATCCTTGGTGCCTTTCCATTTGTCTTCTTCCAGCTTAATGCTGCCTCCTGATTCTTTTGCAAAGGCTTTGCATTTTTTAACGAGTGATTCATCAGGCCAAAGTTCTTTAGGAGCGACTGCTTTGAAGTGCATTCCCATTTTTGCAGCACCAATCATTAAGCTATTCCCCATATTGTTGCGTGCATCACCCACAAAACTGAAATTAATTCCTTTGAGGCGTCCTAAATGTTCTTTGATGGTTTGGAAGTCTGCGAGAATTTGTGTAGGATGATAAAGATCAGTCAAGCCGTTCCATACTGGTACCCCAGAAAATTTTCCAAGCGCCTCGACGTCCTCGTGCAGGTATCCTCTGAACTGAATGCCATCAAACATTCTTCCAAGCACTCTGGCCGTATCCTTGATTGATTCCTTCTTCCCTATTTGCGATCCTGAGGGGCCGAGATACGTTACACCCATGCCCAAATCGTAAGCCCCTGCTTCAAACGCACAGCGGGTTCTTGTTGAATCCTTTTGAAAAAGTAAAACAACATTTTTACCTTTAAGATGTCTATGAGAAATACCTTGCTTTTTTTCTTCTTTAAGCGTTTTTGCAAGCTCTAGTAAATAGGTGATTTCTTTGCTTGTAAAATCGAGAAGTGTAATAAAATTCTTGGACTTAAGATTCATTGTGTTCCCCTTTCTTGACTCTTTGGAGTGGCATGCTCATGCACCTTGGTCCCCCTCGACCTCTTGATAATTCACTCGAAGGGATTTCGAGTACGGTAATACCTTTTTCTCTTAACAAACGATTGGTTACATAGTTTCTTGAATAGGCAATCACTTTTCCTGGTTCTACCGCCAATGTGTTAGCGCCATCGTTCCATTGTTCGCGCTCACTGTCCACTATATCATTTCCACCGCATAAAATAAGTTCAACAGTGGTTCCTAAATGCTTCTCAAGAATCTTATCAAGCGTCGTCACGACTTTCTCGATTTCCAATTCTCCTTGATTGTAGGTTATTTCAAAGATGGTTATTGTGTTTAACACACCACTGTGAATGGTGAAAACGCCCGTGTCCACCTGAGTGAACACCGTATCCAAGTGCATAAAAGCCCGGGTATTAGGAATGTTGAATGCAAGTACGGTTTCAAAGGTTTCTCCTTGGTTGAATAGGTTTCTGGCCAAATCTTCAATGGCATAGGGATTTGTACGCATACTAATGCCTACAGCCAATGTCTTTTCATCCAAAACCAATACGTCGCCACCTTCAATGGAATGATTTTGATTGCGTGTATAGAATTTGAGAAGGTCTCCATTTTTAAACCTTGGATGTTGCCTGAGCATGAAATCAGAGAAAAGTGTTTCTCTTTGCCTTGTCGCGGTGTACATATGGTTGATGGCTACTCCTTTTCCGATGCTTGAAAAAGGATCTCTTTGAAACATAATGTTTGGCATTGGATCTGTATAAAAAGGGTATTCATTTTCAAGCATTTCCATGATGGTACCGCTAAAGTGTTCAGGGATTTCTGTTTTCTTTATACCTGAGATCATCTTTTCAATCATAGGTTTAGTTTCCATTTTTTTCAAATAGGTATAAATCGCATCAGTAGCACTTTTATTGGGAACACGACTTTCTTTGATAAACTGGTGAATAAACGCCTCTTTTTCGCTGTCGCTTACAATATCAAGGGCCTCACTGACCATGTCTGCTAGATATAATACTTCAACGCCTTCTTTTCTTAGTGTGTCTGCGAAAGCATCATGTTCTTCTATGGCAACCTCCAAAAACGGAATGTCATCAAACAGCAACCGATCCAGTACGGATGGGGTAAGATTTTCCAGTTCCTTTCCCGGTCTATGTAGCAACACCGTTTTAAGTTTGCCTATTTCAGAATATACATTAATCATACATTTCACTTCCTATTTTTTATAAACTCTTGGAACTCTTTTACTGACTTGGCACAAAACTTCGTAACTGATGGTATCCGTTCTCTTGGCAATCGTATCAGCAGTTAAGTGATTTTCACCAAAAAGTATGACTTCGTCCCCTTCGTTCACTGTCTTGTTTACTTTGACAAACATCATATCCATGCATACTCTGCCTACTATTGAATAGTTAGCGCCTCCAATAGAAACCAGGCCTCCTTGATTTTTGCGAATCATCCCATCTCCATAGCCGATGGGCAAAATGGCAATCCGTTCATTTTCGCGTGCTTCGTATGTGATATTGTAGCCAAGTTTTTCACCCACTGCCAACGTCTTGATCTCCGACACCACACTTAGCAAGGTCATCACCGGTTTTAAGAAACTCACATCTTTCTCAAGAGAATAGCCATAAAGAGAAATACCTATTCTTGCATGTGTGGTGTGAAAGAGGTTTCGTTCATATTTAATCACGGCCGATGAATTGGAGGCGTGGATAATGGGCGGCATATAAGGCAACCTCCTCAATACTTCATTGAATGCTTCTTTTTGTTTCATGAAATAGACACCATCTGAATCAGCTGTCGCAAAATGCGTAAAGATGCCTTCAAGATTGAGATTTTTGCGTTGTTTTGAATAATTGAATATCTCCCAAATCAACGTGTCTTCTTGTAGTCCAAGACGGTGCATGCCTGTATCAACTTTAACATGGAATCTTAAAGGTTTCTCAATAGATTTGACTATTTCCCAGATTCTTGCACTAGCTACTGTAAAAATAAAGCCGTGATCTGCTCCTATACGCAACGATGGTTCGTCTAAAGGACCCATGATTAAAATTTCCAAATCCAAATCCAAGGCATCTAAGTCCAACGCCTCTTCCAACAGGCTCACCGCAAATAAACGGACATCATGATTATAATACAAATGACGCACAATTGCATGGGCTCCGTGTCCGTATGCATCTGCTTTGACTACCGGAATCAAAGATGTCTTTTCTGACTTTTTCTGTAACGCGTTATAATTGTGAGAAATATTGTCAAGATTTATCACTGCTTTTGTCTGTCTGAAAATATCACTCATAATGCTTCACCACATAAGGAGACGTCATTAATGACAATATGCTTGCGTAGGTTAGTTTAAACGTAAGAATATCCCCAACTTCATAGTGAATCTTACTATCTGTCACGTCTAAAATGATGTGGTCACTACTGCTTCCAACCGCAACGATTGCCTGATCTGTTTGGTACAGTTCTCGGTAATCCACGTCTTGTTTTCCGAGGGCGATGATGGCACGCTGTCGGTTTCCTTTATCTTCATAGTGTGGTGTTTTACCGAAGGCGTTCATCCCGGTTTTTCCTTCAGGATAGGACGGTTTTTCCTTTAATTCTATGATTTCCGCCTCCAAGGTGAACACATCATCTTTGAAGTCTTCGATAGTGTGTCCAAAACTTGTTTCACGTCCAAGAACTAAAGCTTCACCAATTCGTAAATTATTGATGAATGACCCTGTCTCATCCAAATAGGCAATATGACTCGAATTGCCGCCTGATACCATCGTCAAAGGTCTTTTGATGAATGTTTCCACTTCTTTGACTACAGTCTTTAGTTTGTCCATAGTCGCTAGGGTTGGAAGCACCCCTCCATAACAGGTCACGTTCGTTCCCAATCCATATAGGTCAATATTGGATAAGTCTTCAACAGATTCAATCAGGGGTAAAAGATTATCCTTATAATAAATCCCTTCTCTTAAATCTCCGATATCAATCATTAATATGATTTTGTGTGTTAGATTAAGCTCCTTGGCTTTTTCATTTAACTTTTCAAGGGTTTTCCATTCTGAATTAAGCGATATGTCCGAATGTAAAAGTGTTTCTTCAAGTGATGATAATGCGGGGATCCTAAGCAAAACTTTTTGGGCCTTGGTGTTCATTGTTTTTAAGTTTTGCAGTCTTGAATCCGCAATATAATCAATATTTTCTTCCCCTAGTACGTCAATCAAGGGTTGAACTGCACGATAAACCTTGCTCACTACCATCATGTTTATAGCTTTAGACCCCAAGAGAGATTGCATTTTTCTTACGTTGTGTCGATACTTATCGGGATGTATCAATATTCTGGGATAGTTCATCGAAGCCCTCCATCCTTAGTGAGTGAAGCATTAAAATTTTGGAAATAGTGGGGTATTTAAGTGATAGCACACCTGTAGAGGCCATAATATAATCATGATCTCTATGGATTTGTACGGTGTCTGTAGGCATCATTTTGTTCGGTCGTTTACTGATATAATCCATAACGATCGACTCTGTGTCTTGCAAATTCACCAAAGCTCCACCCGTTAAGATGATATGCTTTATTTTAGATATGTCTCTGCCTTCGGGAATTACTTTTCTTCCACTAGAAGTATAGACTTTCTTTAAGTCGCCTACATGTCGGTCCAAAGCTTTAAATACACAAATGCGCGTTAATTCCTTGACAAACGCCTTTTGTAAATAGGAAACCGGCATATAAACATGACCCTTTTTTAGTTCGTTTAATTTTTTTTGACTGATGACATTACTTTTCATAAATGCTTTTTCATCAACCCATTGCCAGACGTTTCTCGCATTAACAAACACACCCAAGTCCCCTTCGACGGTTCGTTTCTCTTTGGGTTCCCCTTCCAGATGATGTGTATAGTCTTCACGCGGCAATGTAATTGAATGAACATCCGTGGTTGCACCTCCCACATCAATGACCATCAAATTTCCAAGTGACTCATGAAGTAACATGGTTGCTTCCATGACAGAGCCCGGGGTAGGCATAATGGATTCATTGACCATGTCTTTGACATGCTGCATACCTTTTGCCTTTGTGATATTTGCTTCAAACAGTTTGTAAATAAGCCTTCTCAAAGGATGAATATTCATGTAGTCCACCCGTGGATATACGTTTTCGGTGATATAAAGGTGTTCTTTTTGCGAGCTTTTTACAAACAGTTTTTTTATTCGATAATGGTTGTCACTATTGCCGGCGTAGACGATGGGAACGCCCATATTAAGGGCTTCTATTTTTTTTATGTTTTCATACGCCGTCTTTCTATCCCCGTGATTGGTGCCTCCTGAGACAAGTATGATGTTGGGTTTTTTATTTTTCAGTTGTTCCAAAAAGTCCCATTCTAGGTCTCCTGAGGTAATTATATCAATATTGGCTCCGGCATTCAAAGCCGCCTCCTTGGCGGCTCTTACGGTCATATCATAGACGAGTCCTGACACACTCATTCTTAACCCGCCCGCCGCACTAGACGTCGCAAACATTTCCTCCCAAGAAACTGAATCCTCTACACGGCTTTCCAAATCCTCTATCGCTTTTTGAAGCCCAATAGTGACATTTGTATTGACGCTTGTACTAGCAACCCCTCTATTTATGAACTGAACAGAGTCGTGCACGCAAAAGGCATTGACCACGGTCGTAGTGCTTCCAATTTCAGCCACGAGCACATCAATTCTCATCAGACATCATTGCCTTATGGCACTTGATTAAATAGCTTGCAATCTGCAATCCAGTTGCCCCTCTTCCAAATCCTTGATCCATTTTGTGTTTTCTCGCAATCTCAGGCGTGACTTGTGTCCCTCCGGCTATAAGGATAAGTTTATCTCTGACGCCATTTTCTATTGCATAGTCATTGAGTTTTCGCATGTTTTTATAATGAATATTGTCGTGAGAAATAATAGTAGACATCAATATCGCATCTGCGTTCATTTCAATGGCTGCATCCACAAACTTTTCAATAGGGACACTTGTCCCAAGGTAGGTATATTCCACACCGTATTTCTCTACACCTCCATGCTTGATATCCAATACTTCCCGCATACCTACACTATGTTCATCATTTCCCCCAGTGCCCGCTACTACCTTCATTGGATGGGCTTTGATATAATCAAAAACCTCATCTTCACTCATGGTATCCAGTAGTTCAGGCAGAACGAGTTTGGATGTATCAATGTCAAAGTTCACCCGTCCCTTAATCTGTACCCTCGTACCCTCACTAGGATGTAGTATTTCTTTATGAATGGCTTCCACATCGACTAGGTTCATTTTTTCACCTGTCTTTATGGCAGCCTGTACTGCGATTCTCTCTTCCAAAGGAAAGAAAAGATCAACTGTGACCACTCCGTCTCCAAGCCATTCCACTTCTGGTTTTGTCAAATGCGTATTTCGATATTTTTTGGTTTCTTCCATTCTTAAATAGACGTTGTCCGTCTCATCAAGCTCATCAATATATTGAATTTTTTCTGGATTTTCAAATGTTGATCCATTGATCAAAAAGGATGGGATGTTTTGAGCACTCTCATCATACTGAGAAACATTGTTGTATCCGAAATGCGCAGTGACCGGTGCCATGTAATCGTCGTCCCTTTTGATTACCGTACCTACCCCGATGCCTCCATCAATGCCGCGTTTAATGCCGTCTGAATTTCTTGCAGGATACTCGCCGCTATCCACAAACATACCGGCTTCTACCGCTTCATAGTACCCTCCTAGTTCAATGATTTCTTCCAACATCAAGCAGGCCCGTTCCTGGATTTCGCGTTTTTTGTTTATAATATAGCCCTCGTCCTTGATATCAACCATACTTAGAAGATCATCCATACCCATCATGGCTTGCTTGGTTGTATCCAACGCTTCGATATTAAAGACGTGCCAAGGAACATTTCTTCCTTCATCAGGAGTGATGGTACTTTGAATATCGGCTGAGGTCAGTCTTGAAATCAGCAAGTTGAGCACATGAGTTACTGTCGCTTCGCGCGTAGAGGAGTCCATATACTTTGTGTTCATCTGTGCTCTGATTTTATACCTGTCAAAATACTCCCTAAGTGCGACCGCATACGGCAGATTAAGTTTCAAGTCCGGAGAAGGCGGGGCCGCTGGGGGAACAGAAGACAAGCAGATATTTTCTGGTTTAATGCCCACCATTTCACTGAAGACAGAATTGATTGCGTGTTGAACCAACAGTTCCGGCATGACTTTCCAGGCATCTCTTGCTGTTGCATTTGCGTTATGTGCGCCGTCAATTTGAGCAATATTGTCATACGCCAAGATCTTTTTGCTCTCCGCGGCGTCAACGAAACTTCTTATCATATTAATGTTTCTGTATAAGACATTGTACTGCGGATCTTGATGAGCGCCGTTTACTCCTTCTTCAGCGAACAGAACCGCTATTTCAGGTCCTGCAATCCCAGATACATACGAATGATAGTTTATCGGTCTTCCAACCTCTTCTTCTATCAGATCCAATGCTTTTCTTTGAGCTCTGATTTGTTTTCTTGTAATAGGGATGCCACCCACTCCTTGTGGCGTACCTTCAAGCAAGCCATCAAAATGCGATTGTCCTGCAGTCCTTATTACCATGATATGATCAGCGCCGTGATACGCCGCCATACGCATTCTTCTGATGTCATCTTCAAACCTACCCGATGCAATTTCAGCGGTTACCACCGCATCAGGTTGGGGATCAATGCCGCCTAGAAATCTGGCGCTTTGTAGGGCAATGGACCGTTTTAAAGGGGTGCTTGCCTGTTTGAAGTCAAATGGGCCCATCTTTTGAGAGCTCTTGTCCCTCCACGTCCAGCCATGTCTTTTAGGTCTATAGTTTTTCAAGTCGGACACTATGTTATCAATGTTTAGATTTTGGTTTGGATCAAGACTCTTCATGGACATCAAACACCTCTCTTAGATACTCGACATTTTCGCTTTGTGACAGTTTGAGTCCCGCCTCTCTTATGGGTATTGAGCTATCCTTCGCCAGGCGGTATACACAATGTCCAGCTCCTTTGGATAAAAGATGATGATCATACAAAACATCGACGATGGCTTTGCATTCAATGCTTGAAAATCCCATTCGAAGAAGGACACTTCGTTCGATTGATTTCGATGTGTACTGTTTTCCCATATCAACGAGTGGGGTTACGATTTTTTCTGACAGTTTGAAAAAATACTCTTTTAATTCCTTATCACTCATGGTTTTCAAATGTTCACGGCGCTTGTTATAATCATCATTTCTTTCTTTCATCTCGAACCTCCTTAAGTAATATTTCAATCTCATCTTGGTCGATTCTTAATTCTTGTTCTAAAAAAATATAATCATTTATTTTTAACTCTGTATCCAAGTATCTTTTCAAGTACGTTTTTTGGATGTGCCTCAATGGTATTTCCCTTAACAGCAGATCTGCACCGCTTTTAGGAAAAATGATATTAGACCCCGGCACTTCATCGAGCGGATCTCCGAATTTCAATTCGATACCGTTTTCCTTAGCAAAAGCCAATTGAGCATTGTGGTGTTTTCCTGCTCCGGAATATTCACTTTCCTGGACGACAATGATTTCATCACGTCTCATTTTTTGCGCCATCCTAAAAGCAACTGCCAAACTTGTATTGCCTGCGGGGCCCCGCTCCATTCCCTCAAGCGCCGCGAGGGTCTCTGTAATGAAAAAGACACTACCTTGATTGACCACATAATATTTATCCACATATCTCAAAACTCTCGCAGCACTTCTTGGGACATCACTTCTATCGGGATTGATTGCAAAAGGAATCCCGAAACCCGTATGCCCTGTCGTAAAAGACTTTTTGTTAAAATGGGTGTCATTCGCCATATGGAGGCCTCGCAAATTCACACTCGCAGCATATACTTCAGTATTATGAGCCCCTGCGCGCTCAAGGCCCCTTGCTGTTCCAGTCAAGTTTCCCCCTCCCGCATTCGTAGCGATAACTAGTTCAGGAAATTTCCCATATTCATTTTTGGTCTCCTTAGCAATCTCATAACCCAGAGTTTCAATTCCTAAGATACCGTAGGGTGAATATAACGACGCATTAAAAAATTTGGTCACGTCCAATAAATGTAAAAAAGTGTAAAAAAGTTCCGGACCGACGCTGAGCTGTATTACTTCGGCACCATAGGCTTCACACGCTCTGGCTTTTTCAAGTATTTCCGGTTGAGCTTTGCCCTTTGAATCGAAACATTCTTGAATAATGATGCATTGAAGACCATATTTGGCAGCCATGGCTGCTACGGCTGCACCATAGTTGCCACTAGTAGCCGCAATGACTCCTTTGTAGCCTAACTGTTTCGCTTTATGGACACTCATAGCTGCACGTCTCGCTTTGAATGATCCACTAAGATTTGCCGCTTCATCTTTTAACAATATTTTGGCGCCATACCCATCGCCAGAAAATTTTCTGGCGTATTCTGTCAAATTTTTCAATTCGGTTAATGGCGTGGTTCCGATCATATTCTCTTTTTGTATATTCATGACATCTTCAAAAGTGTATCCTGTGGAGCCCATCATCTTTTCATAGTTGAATCCTATGCCATCGGTTTCAAACTCTGAATAGTTTAATCCTGTAGACCGTTTGATAATTTCGCTTTTGCGTTTCTCTAATTTTTCAATGTCAAAATCAGATTCTATCTTAAACATCATCTTCCCTCCACATCTCCCTTAAGATTGTCTCTCTTACCATTGCTAACTCAGGCACATACGCACCAAAGGTATGGGAATGCGAGGGTTCTATTTCAATCACAGTTCCATTTACAAACCTTCCGGTGATTGTTTCAATAGGGGCTTTTTTATTTAAGTCTGAATCTTTTAATAATTTGCCTGTCACCCAGCCTGTTAGTGGCGTGTTTGACGTCACTTCTGGTATGGTGTTCAATCGGTGTTCACGTTTTAAAAAGTCTTTGGTAATTTTTACATACGTACCTTTTTTGCATGTCATCATTGAATGCCTCCTTGAGTATATACGTTTATTTGGATAGTGCGTGGGGGACTGGCAAATCAATCATAGTTTTCAGTCCAGAGTTCGCTTGCACTACATTTTGAATTGAGTTTACACACATAGCCACCGTGCCAACCCCGCCCTCGATTTCGGGTTTTATTGTCAGATTTATTTCAGGTGAACCACTTATTTTTACATAATCTCCAGTCTCAATGCCTTCAGCACTCGGCTCGATTTGTTGGGGGTGGCTCATAATAATGAACGGTTTACCATCGACAGTCGCTTCTGCGGTCATGTTGATTCCCGCTACCGACCCTTTCAAAGCTTCGCCATAAGGACTTTTTCTATCAACGTTTGTAATAATGGGTTCCATGTTTTGTTTAAAAGTATCGATTTCTAAATTAAGAGCTTTGGCTATCATATATACGCTTTCCTTAAAGCCGACATGCCCTGCTAATTCTTTGTTTTTATTCTTTTTCTCAAATGTTTCGATAGATAAACCTACACCTTGTTCCTCCATCACTGTCTTTCCAAACGGTGACAAGCTGTTGATTCTAGAAATATCTATTCTTTCAATTTTTTCCATAGAAGCTGTCATAAAAATAGGCAATAAATCCATTACAAAGCCTGGATTAATGCCCGTTCCTAATACCGTCACGTTGTGTTCTTTAGCCAAAACATCTATCTTTTGGGCTAAATCTGGTTCACTAGCATATGGATAGGCCATTTCTTCAGCAGTACTGATAACGTTAATTCCTTTTTTCATAACTTTTTTAATTTTCGAATACGTTTTTTTGACGAAAGAATCTGTTGCAATCAACACTAAATCTACATCATTTTCCAATACCGTGTCTATATCACTGAGTATAGGAACATGTCTGTCTTTTTTTAAATATTGCAAGATTTCTCCCAATGGTTTGTTTTGTAATGCAGGGTTTGTGTCACATGCCCCTACAATCTTAATATCCTCTTTTGAATCAATCATTTTGGCTATGCCTTGTCCCATTGCACCAAAGCCCCAAAGTGCTACACGTGTGTGTCGCATGACATCCACCTTTCAATCATATTTTTTATACCAAATCCATCATAACATAAAAACCCTTACATTTGCATCATATAAAAAAAAGCTCCACAGAAACAGAGCTTTTTTGATCCAATAATTAATAATAAGCGTTATCGATGTTCCAGGTGTAGACAAAATCACATGTTTTGCATGCCATAAACCCTTTGGAACTTTTATGTTGAGTAAACATGCCTCAATCATTATATAGAATTGTTTAACTTTAGTTTCGATATTGAAATATAGCCACTTAAATCCGCATAGATATCACTATCCAAGGGAATATCTTCATCCAAAAATTCTTTAGTATGTCTAAAGATATTATTTTCGATTTCGGGGACCAATCGTGCTCGCCTAAAAAAAGGTTTAGTAATTTTCACTCCTTTAGGGGCTTTGAAATCATCTGAAGGAAAGTTAACATTTACAACGTAATCTGAAGAAGGAAGGATTTCATCAAAAACATACTTTAAGGTTTGCTTCAGATATCTCTCAACAATGGCCTTCCCTTGGAAATCACCCGATAGGGCAATTGTCTTTTTACCAAAATAATTCCCTTGAAATGCGGCTCCTACAGTGCCGGAGTATAATATATCCACACCAATATTATATCCTTTGTTAACACCTGAGACTATAATGTCTGGATCTAAGTTCAATCCAAACAGCCCAAAAGAAACACAATCTGCCGGCGTGCCTTCTATTGCATATTTATTGTCGTTGATTTGACGAAATGGAATTGCATCTATAGTAATGGACGTACTTTTACCAGATTGTTGTTTTTCTGGTGCAACTACAGTGACTTCGCCGAACTCTTTTAATACACTTTCTGTGAATTTTAAACGTGATGATTCTATGCCATCATCATTAACGAGTAAGATGTTCATTTTAAAACTCCTAGCATTATCATTTTATTATATTCTATTATTATTGAGCTAGTTATTCAAGCAATATCAATCCGAGTCTCTATTAATAATGAATTCATAAACATATTCAGCAAAAAACTTGGCATTGTCTTTATTGTATTTAATGTGTTTAGGAATCGCTTGTCTTTTATCGTATTCAGACATTGCAATAAAAGCATATAAATGTATTCGATATGGTTCAGGTAAATAATTCCTTAATAATTCCTTATATACTAAAAGTTCACTTTCTTTCTTTTGCCAAATAGTAGATACATTGGGAAATATATTGGACACTCTAAATTCAACTAGTAATATACGGGCCCCATACTCAATAATAAAATCAATACGGCGATTCTTGGAAAAATATATCTTATATTCACTATGTAATCTAATATTGTTCCATTCAGATTGCTTGCATAATTGCTTTAATTCTTTAAAGGCTCGAAGCATGACAGAATAACTATCAAGAATTGAAACGATTTCAGCAATAGAAATATTTCTTCTAAACAATTTTTTCTCAGCAAACATTTCGCGAATCCGATTGACATAGGATTTATCACGGATAATTGCGCCTCTAACGTTGTTTTGGGCTGTTGTAATCCTCCATTCACTATAAAAGTCAAAGTCGCTGTAAAACCTATTAAACTCGTCTAAAGAATCAAAAGAAATCATACTATTGTCTTTAAATGTGTACATATAAATCACCTCTCACTTATATAATGAGAATGAACAGGTGTTTTTTCTTTTATGAATTTGTAAATAATGATTCAGTCAACCAAAAGTTTTGAAAAACAAGAGCGGTAAATTTTAATGTGGACCGTCTTATAGATATATCACTTTACTAAAAAGAAGGCCGCTGATGCATTTCTTAAAAGAGAATTGAGTATATGATAATTGTAAACAAAATTAAGTAGACTATAGTTTACCTTGTCTTAGTGTTTGATTCCTCTCTATTCCGGAGCTGTTACGGTAATATCTTCAGCATCACCAATGTGGATAATATACCCACCGCTCACGGCTGGATTATATCTAAATATAACCCTTTCTAGTGTGACTTCTTCACCCATGTTTTCATTCATCTAATGAATCCCTTGATACTTAACATACGTTTTAATATATAGGAACGTATAATTCACGGTAATTGAGTAAAAATATTTCAAGTGATCATTCTGACCTATGACGCCTGTTATTGTTACAGCCCTTGCTAAAGTAACACTTTGTGCTTCTAAATCCGCGAACGTCAGAGATGACAGTGATAATGTGATGACACTACCAACATCTTTGAAAACCACTCAAAAATACTTGCATTTGAATCGTTCTGCCTTGTCCAATCAATACTTCAAAATCTTTAACTAAACTATGTCGAGTTTGACCCACTAGACTTTTGGCAATTTTAGCTAAAAAAAAGAAGCCTCAAACGGCTTCGTTAAGAAATAAATGGTGGCTCAGGGCGGAATCGAACCACCGACACATAGATTTTCAGTCTACTGCTCTACCGACTGAGCTACTGAGCCGAAAAAAATGGCGGTCCTGACCGGATTTGAACCGGCGATCTCCAGTGTGACAGACTGGCATGTTAACCACTACACCACAGGACCATTGGTTGCGGGGGGAGGATTTGAACCTCCGACCTTCGGGTTATGAGCCCGACGAGCTACCAGACTGCTCCACCCCGCGATATTTTGGTCGGGCAATTTATACCCACCTAATACTATCAGTAAACTAAGAATGTGTCAATGGCGGAGGAAGAGGGATTCGAACCCCCGCGACGCTTAAACGTCCTGTCGGTTTTCAAGACCGATCCCTTCAGCCAGACTTGGGTATTCCTCCATTGTGTACTCTTATGGTGGACCCGGCAGGATTCGAACCTGCGACCAACCGGTTATGAGCCGGGAGCTCTGACCAGCTGAGCTACGGGTCCTACTTGGTAGCGGCGAAGGGAGTCGAACCCCTGACCTTTCGGGTATGAACCGAACGCTCTGACCAACTGAGCTACACCGCCACGGAACAATAAAAACGGTTAAATTGCGTGCGTTCCACAAAGCTCTGGTAGCTTGAAGAATATTGGTCACCATAACAATGAGGCCGTTAATAAGTGCTACTTAGAGAAATAGTTCGCTTGGTACCTGGAGCCGGACTTGAACCGGCACGGTATGAATACCATTGGATTTTAAGTCCAACGCGTCTACCTATTCCGCCACCCAGGCAAATGGTGTCCTGCAGAGGAATCGAACCTCTGACCCTCTGATTAAAAGTCAGATGCTCTACCAACTGAGCTAGCAGGACAGAAAATTTATGGTGCCGGAAACAGGAGTCGAACCCGTGACCTACTGATTACAAGTCAGTTGCTCTACCATCTGAGCTATTCCGGCAATTATGGTGGAGGATAGCGGGCTCGAACCACTGACCCCCTGCTTGTAAGGCAGGTGCTCTCCCAACTGAGCTAATCCTCCGATAATGGTGGAGCCTAGCGGGATCGAACCGCTGACCTCCTGCGTGCAAAGCAGGCGCTCTCCCAGCTGAGCTAAGGCCCCAAAATGGTGGGCCTGAATGGACTTGAACCATCGACCTCACGCTTATCAGGCGTGCGCTCTTACCAACTGAGCTACAGGCCCATTTCTTCACCAATTATCATGTTTTTGATTCTGAAATGCGTATACAATTTTACAATGATTACCTTGCAATGTCAAGGCCATATGAGAAATTAATTAAAGTGGTTGGGCTAGGTGGATTCGAACCACCGATGTCGGAGTCAAAGTCCGATGCCTTAACCACTTGGCTATAGCCCAATATGGTGGAGGGGGACGGATTTGAACCGCCGAACCCGAAGGAGCAGATTTACAGTCTGCCGCGTTTAGCCACTTCGCTACCCCTCCAAACACGCAAGTAGTATTTTATACCAACGAATATGAAAAAGCAAGCCTAATTTTTATTTGGATACTTTTTTAAGTTTTTTTTCAATTTTTCATCTATGATTTCACTCACGTTAAAATCCATATCATGCGCTAAAGCAAGGGAATAAATTAGCACATCAGCCAGTTCCTCTTTAACATTTTCCAAATCCTTTGGTGAAGAACTCCATTGAAAATTATCGAGTAATTCAGCTGCTTCTAACACGATAGACTTGGTGAGGTTTTCTGGTGTGTCTGTTTTATCCCAGCCTCTTTGGTCTCTGAATTTAATTATTTTTGCGATTAATTCATCCATAATTGAGCCTCATTTATTATTCGTTATCTTCTAAAATCTTTTTAATACGTTTTTGAAATTTGGGTCTTTCCATCATGACAACATGTTCACAGCCTAAACATTTTAGTTTTACATCTGCACCATAGCGAATAATCTGCCACCTATTCGCTCCGCACGGATGCGCCTTTCGCATCTCAACAATAGTTCCAACCTTAAGATTTGGTTTCATGGACCACCATTTGTGGGAACGGGATTTCAATATTGTTTTCGCGGAATAAATTAACAATATCTTTACGTATTTTTCTTTCAAGACCAAACTGTGTATTAGGAACTGTATGGGCCACTACCCTAACGTTTATACTTGACCCCGCTAGTTCAGTAACGCCGAAATATAAAGGCGTATCAGTAATCATATCGTATTTACCTTTCAAGTTTTCTGCAAATGGTTGCATAATAGTATCTAATTTTTCTAAGTCGGTATCATAGGATACGCCCACATCAACAATCGCAATATTATCAGCTTTGGAATGGTTTTGCAGATCAGAAATATCACTATTATTGATTATTTTTACAATCCCTTTCCAGCTTTTTATATGTGTAACTCGTAATCCCATTTTATCAACAGTACCCCAAAAGCCATTAATATCAACTACATCACCCTCATTAAAGGAATTATCAACTATGAAAAAGAATCCTGCTAAATAATCCTTTACCAAAGATTGAGCACCAAACCCAATGGCTAACCCTAAAACCCCTGCACTTGCAAGAATTGGTGCTATTTGAACCCCTAATTCATCAAAAATCATGATGACTATGATGAACCAAACCACGCCTCTGATAAGGTTGGTTACAAGCTTACCAATTGTTATGCTTCTAGGATCATCTTTCAACTTTAAAAACCGTTTCAAAAGACCGCTTAAGGTTACATTAACACTTATGCCAACAAATATAAAGAAAACTACGACCGCCACACCTACCAGTATTGCTGCTAACGTTTGAGGAAGATATCCTTCCAATATACCAAGTAAATAATCTCTTGCTGCATCCATGATCATTTCTCCTCTTTATAATGTTTTAATGCTTTGAGCATTTGTTTCGCGCTATCAAATCTAAATGTCAGTTGTTTCTCGCCTAATGATATCTTAGGTTGAGACCCAAATTTGTGTGTAAATTCTTGTTCAAAATATTTTTTTAATTGCGATCTTTCTTTGGCATTTTCAATATGTTTAGACGTAACTTTATGTTCGCCAAGTTTCTTTTCTCTTACCAAAGCCTCAGTTTGACGAACGCTAAGTCCTTCATTGTTGATTTTATTCGCGATTAACAAGACGAGTTCTTCGTCGTCAATTTTGCTTAAAATTCTAGCATGTGCCATAGACAAAATCCCTTCATTCAAATCTTCAATGATAGGTAATGGTAAGGAGAGGAGACCCAACATGTTAGTAACATAAGAGCGGCTTTTTCCGATTTTTTCTGCTAAATCAGAGTGCTTTAGATTTAGTTTCTTAATCACTCTCTCGTATGCAACCGCCTCTTCAATAACTGTCAAATTTTCTCTTTGAAGGTTTTCCAGCAAGGCGATTTCAGTAATATAGATGGAGTCATAGTCTCTGATTATAGCTGGGATGGTGCTTCTGTCCAAGCTTCTATAAGCACGAAGTCTTCGTTCGCCGGCAACAAGTACGTAAATGCCTCCATCCCTTTTAACAATGATAGGTTGGATCAGTCCGTGGGATTTAATGGATTGGGCCAATTCATTCAATGACTCTTTTTTAAAAACTACTCTCGGTTGGTTAGGATTGGGTTTAATTTCGTTTACCGGCAAATTTTGAATGCGTTCATTTTGTTCAGGTTTTACTTTGTTTTCTTCAATTAAGTCTAGAATGTTTCGTCCTAAAATCTCTTTACTCGCCATGATTTTTCACTATTTCCTTAGCTAGATTTTTGTAACTGACTGACCCTTTGGAATATGGAGCATATTCTGTCACAGGAACCCCGTGACTTGAGGCTTCAGAAATACGAACATTTCTAGGAATTATTGTGGAAAACACTTTTTCTTTAAAATATGTTTTGACTTCGTTGATCACTTCATAGCCTATATTGCTTCTGGTATCCAACATAGTGAGCAAGACCCCTTCAATAAGAATTGAGGGATACCCATTTAGCTTTTGTTTGTTTTGTACAACCCTAATGGTATTAAGTAATTGCGTTAACCCATCAAGCGCAAGAAACTCACATTGCACAGGGATTAAAACACTGTCGGCAGCCACCAGGGCATTCATGGTTACAATGCCCAATGAAGGAGGGCAGTCTAATAGTATGTAATCGTAGTCACCTTTAATCGTATCAAGCGCATTGCGAAGCTTGAAATCCTTGTTTTCTTGGGTTATCAATTGACTTTCAATGTTATTCAACTCAAATCTTGCTGGTAAAATATCCACATCAATAGTTTCGAGTTTACAAATTATTTTCCGTATATCGATATTATTGAAGAAAAGGTCGGCTGATGTAAAATCCAAGTTTGCTCGATTGATTCCCATGTACGTCGTTGCATTGGCTTGATGGTCCACATCTATTAATAGCACTTTTTTTCCAAGATATGATAAAGAGCTCGCTAAATTAACGCTTGTAGCGGTCTTCCCAACACCACCTTTTTGATTACTTACTGCTAAGATTTTTCCCATGTAAATCCCTCTATTTTTCTTTAATTGTCATTATTTTAACACATATACATGCCATTTAAAGCAACCCTATTCAAGTTCTTCTATAAACAGCGAAAGGTTTTTCAAGAAAAAGTTCATGTCTTCATAGGATATGAACTTGCGCATGGGCTTGGATGTAAACAAGGCTTTCACCTCTTGTTGAGACATCACTTTATCAACCCTACCCCATTTATCGAACTGAGTAACTTCTCGTCTTAAATACTGATAAAGCAATCCCAAGGCAAGGATTCTATTGGTTCTATTTGAAAACATAGTGTTAAAGTTATAATGATAACGTTTAAATGTCAAATTATAAGATTCCTTGAAGAGGCATACAAATTTAAGCACCATCGAATTCATATGGTTATTCTTGTTCACCAAGTACTTGTTCAACTGTAAAGCGTATGCCTTAGTAGTTGAAGACAAGTTATCTCTTTGCATTATGAAATCAATATGGTGATTATGAAGAAAGAAGTAGAATTCAGATATTTCTTCAATATCTTCTTCTGTCAAATCAAATTCGTCTTTCTCAGCCATGAATTTTGCGAGATTTAAAACCAGCACTTTAAAATCACTATCTTCATAAAGTGCTGTTTTTGATTCGCGCTCCTCATACTCTTGGACATAACTAAGGGCGTAGTGCTGAAGGCGTTCAATAAGTTTTTCGGATTCGTAATATTCCTTACTTAACGTCTCTTCTATACTGTCTTTGAGGACAAAGTGGATGAAAAATACAATGAAAAAGCCTAGTAAAATAACCTGGTAAATCAAAGGCGAGACTTGAAGGTGGGCGTTCTCAATCAACATGAGATCATGGCTAATAGAACTTATATAGAAAATGCCGAATATAGTTACTGCGCTTCCGTATATTATATAAGTCGTTATGTCTTGATAGAAAATTATAACACTTAATGTAATGAACAGTAAAAAATACCCATAAAGCTGTCCTGAGCCGGCCACATAGTAATACGTTAATCCTAAGAATGTATAGATACTGAAATGCATCGCCCATCTTGTCTTGTTGAAAAACAAAAAGAGAAAACTGATAATGAAGAGAAAAGTAAACGTAAATGGCACAATGATTCTGATATTCAGCGATAATCCTTCGAAAAAGGAAACCGGAACAGTTAGAATGCCAAAAACAATCAAGAAAAACATCACCAATGTGACTTTTAATTTCAATATTTCAGTACGATTCAAAAGACCACTACGTTTGATTCTAGTGATGATGGAGGTCATGTGAATCACCTCCCGAAATGTCAGGGTCGGTTATTTTTTTAAACATATCCTTATTGCTCTTAAAGAATTTAAGAAGTCGTTCATCAAATAGTCTAGCAAATTCATCTTTATCAAGAATGACTTCGATCTCCTCGATTGAGAGCGCATCCAAATACGATCTTTTGGTTCTCAAAAGTGCAATCAAAACAGAAAAAGCCACTATTTTGACCGCAGTTGTATCCTTAAGATTATCGAAGGATTTGGTGAGTGCATCGAGATTGGTCGTTTTTGGACCATCTTTAAAATCAACGGTGGCATATTGGGCAATTTTAAATGCGACATACGACATTTTATCATTTGGTTTCATTTCCAGTTGCTTGAGTTCTTCCAAATCACTTGGCGCATAATCCATAGTTCCATTCGGCATGGACTTTTCGTTCTCCATACTAAGTTCTCTAAGCATGTTTATTCTTTCACTAAAGACGTTTTTAATCCCTATTTTTTCCGTGAGGGCACTTGAAAAGGTATCAAGTTTGTCATAATAAGTGGAAACATCAAACGCCCGATCGGTTAATTCGTCTTCGAGATCAAACATGGTTTTGATCGTTCTTAGTTCCTGTTCCCTAACAATCGCAACATTCCAATAGTAACGCTCTTTTTGCTTAATTAAAATGAAAGAAGAAATTGAGAGGATAATGACAAAAATAAGCATAAAGCTATAGATATAAGCCGTTATTGACACCAATCCATTCGTTGAAAACATGTTTGGAAAACCTAGAACAATCACACTTCCAGATAAAAACAAGAAAAAGTTGTTCAAAGTTGATGTTTTTGAGTGCTGATAAATAGCTATTACACCATAAAACAAAAACAGTATGGTGAAGATGCTAGGATGTCTGATTTCCAAAATCAGACCCAAGGCTATCAAGTATAGACCAAAAGCTGTTGCGTACATGGAAATATGAAAATCAGGAAAAAGCTTTACATTATAGAAAAAAAGCGCATTCAGTCCTATCAAAGATAAAAATATCAAACTGCAAAGCACTATGAACCCTATATCAATTTTTACAGATATGAGCATGCCCACAGTCAAAATCATTATGATACTTAAAATCACCCCTACATGAAAAGCTTTTTTTCTCAGGAAATGACGTTCAATATCATAATAATATTTTTTTGTTTGTTCATTTAGAGAATTGAACACATCATTCACCTTCTCGTTTAAAGCGGTTGGGATTTTATTTTTTTAAAACGTCTGGGGTATTTTTCCGGGGTTTCACGGTTTTTTTCAAACTTTATAAGCGTTCGGAATTCCTCATCGATTTCGTAATCATACTGCGTATCATACTTTATCCTTAACGCCTCAAAGGCATTCGAGGCTTTGTCCAGCTCAAGCGCATACTTACTACTTTTATATGCAACAAAGGCGCCCCCTACTTTGACATAAGGCACACAAAACTCAAGTAGTACATTCAAAGAAGAAACAGCTCTGCCTGTAACGATGTCGTAATGTCCTTTATCTTTATGCTCTTCTATTCTACCATGAATAAGATTTGCATTGATACCAAGAACGTTGCAAAGATGATTAAGAAACGCAATCCTTTTTTTTAATGCGTCGATGATTGTCAACTCTATTGAAGGATATACAATTTTCAAAGGAATGCTTGGAAATCCTGCGCCGCTACCAACATCGAGCATTTTTGTAGAATTCAAATCAAAAACTCTTCCAAGCATTAAAGAATCAAGAAAATGTTTCAAATATACCTGCCTAGGGTTTTCGATGGCAGTCAAATTCATTTTTTTATTCCATTCAGAAAGTACGTCAAAATAAATATCGAACTGTTTAATTTGCTTTTCTGTAAGTTTAAACCCGTAGTTTAAGAAAATTTTATTTATATCTTGATCCATATAATCACCTTTTAATTATTTTACCATAATTCAGGGGCTATTTAAATAAAACAATCGAGCGTTTTTAAGCTCGATTGTTGTTTTGTAAGGTTTTGAGTTGAACACTCAGTATTGCGATATCGCTAGGATTGACTCCACTAATTCTAGATGCCTGACCGAGGGTCAGCGGTCTTACATTTTTAAGTTTCTCACGTGCTTCGTGTGCAATATTTTTAATTAAATCAAAATCAATATTTGAAGGAATCTTTACGTTTTCTTGTCTGGTGAGTCTTTCGGCTTGTAATTCAGCCTTCTTAATGTAGCCGTCATATTTAATAACTATCTCTACTTGGTCAATGATTTCGGCATCGAATTTCGGAAAATCCTCGTCAAATTTATAAATGTCATTTCCGAAAATTTCTGGTCTTTTCAGCAAATCAAAAAAACTTGTTTTATTGCCTAAAGGACTTGTTTTCATAGTCTTTAAAAGCGCCTTGATATCAGCTTTAGGGAATATGATGAAGTTTTTATATAACGATGTAAGTGTCTCTATTTTGTCTTTCTTATTTTTAAACTTATCAAATTTATCTTGTGTGACCAATCCGATATCATAGCCTTTTTCCAATAGTCTTATATCGGCATTGTCATGACGTAAAAGCAACCGATGTTCAGCTCTTGAGGTCAAAAGCCTATAAGGATCTGTTGTGCCTTTGGTCACCAAGTCATCTATTAGTACTCCGATGTAAGCGTCATTTCTTCTTAAGATAAGCGGTGGTTTATCATCGAGTGATAATACCGCATTGATACCGGCCATCAGGCCTTGCCCTGCCGCTTCTTCATAGCCGCTCGTGCCGTTGACCTGACCTGCCAGATAAAGCCCATTTACGAGTTTAGCTTCCAATGTCGGCCAAAGTTGCCTTGCATCAATCGCATCATATTCTATCGCGTAGGCATACTTGGTAATTTCGGCATTCTCAAGGCCCGGAATGCTGTTCACCATTTGTTTTTGGATATCTCTAGGCATTGAGGTCGAAAGACCTTGGATATAAATGTGATTCAAATGTTTACTTTCAGGTTCCAAGAAAATTTGATGCCTTGGTTTATCCTTGAATTTTACAAGTTTATCTTCAATAGATGGGCAATATCTAGGCCCCACGCCCTCAATCTCCCCGCCATACATAGAGGATTTATCAAGGTTATCATTGATAATAGCATGTGTTTTCTGACTTGTATATGTCAAATGACATTTGTATTGCTGTGAGAGGTCATATGTCGATTCATTGTAAAAACTAAAGTGCCTCTTTATGGTATCACCTTTTAATTCCTCGACTTTATTGTAATCTATGGTGTTTTTATCTACACGTGGAGGCGTGCCTGTTTTCAATCTGGACAAGTTAAATCCAAGTTCTTTTAACTGCGGGCTTAATCCCAATGAAGGTTTTTGGTCTTCCGGGCCTTGTATTTTTGACTCACTTCCAACAAGCACCTTACCGTTCATGAATGTCCCGGTTGTCAAAATGACTTTTGAACCCTCAAAGTGTTTTCCGCTCTCTGTCAAAACCCCTTTTACGGTATTGCTTGCCTCATCCATATCAATGGACTCTACATAGTCCTCATAAACCGTGAGGTTTACTTGTGCAAGCAAGGTTTCTTTCATACGGGTTGGATATTCAATTTTGTCAGATTGGCTTCTAAGCGCTCTTACAGCCGGCCCTTTGGAATAGTTAAGCAAACGCATCTGAATTTGGGTGGCATCAGCATTTACAGCCATTTCTCCCCCCAACGCATCGATTTCTCTTATCACAATGCCTTTTGCAGGTCCGCCTACCGAAGGATTGCACGGCATGGAAGCCACATAATCTATATTGCCTGTTACTAGTAAAGTTTTTTTATTCATTCTTGCAGCAGCAAGGGCTGCTTCACTGCCGGCATGTCCGCCGCCTACAACGATTATGTCATACATTCTATCACCTACGCTCATATTCTATAGTTAAACCGTCCCATAGTAAACTCTAAGGCATTACTCATTTAACAAGCCAACCATTCAATATATCAGACCCAATTTTTCAAACGCCTTGTAGATGCCTTCTTCTCCAACAGGTGACGTCACAAAAGTGGCTGCATCTTTTAATGGCTGACAGGCATTGCCCATGGCCACGCCTGTACCGACATGTTCAATCATGGATATGTCGTTATACCCATCCCCTATAGCTATGGTGTTTTCTATGGAATAATTCAGATACTCTCTAATGGTATCCACACCAACCTCTTTCATTCCACCTACAGTATTGATATCCACACCATAAGGACATGATATGTTGAATTCCAAATGCGGGTAATGAGATCTGAACAAATCAAGTTTGGCATGGTCTTCCGTGAACATCACCATTTGCAGTGTATCTTCATACCCTGTTTTTTCAGGTTTGTGTATCGGTTCTTCCAAATGAAAATACTCGGTAAATTTCTCCCATGTATCGTTCGTTCTTTTCACCATATAGTAATCATCAATACTTAAAAGTGCCACATCTATGGAGTTCTCAGTCATTTCTTCAATGAAATGATGCACGGTAGCCTTATCAATCACGGCTTTGCGCAATACTTCGTCTTTGTAAACCACGTACCGCCCATTCGCCGTTACAATCGCATCAAAGTGTATATTGCCCAGCACCTTTTCTACCAAATAAGGGGGTCTTCCTGTGGCAAGACTTACGATGTGTCCGTTCGCCCGCGCTTTATCGATAGCTTCAATGGTCTTTTTAGGAATCGAATTGCTGCCGTGATCGATGATGGTGCCATCTAAGTCCAAAAATACCAATTTAGACATGGTATCACTCCTTTAATAATTAAGAAAAACCTCTCATCGAGCATCCCCATCCACATAGACAAACAGCTGAAGGCTGCTCCGTTCCCGGCCTGACCTGGTTCACTGCCACCTATTGGATGGAGATGATCGCTAAGAGGTTCAACTCATTACACTATACCTTATTTTTATCTTTTCGTAAAGTAGAAAAGAAGTTTTTTAACAGTGCTACAGACTCCTCTTTCAATACATGTGGAACTACTTCAACTTGATGATTGAACGCCCCTGAAAACACGTTGATATTGGACACATGAGCCCCGGTCTTATTATCACTTGCACCATAAACCACGCGTTTGACCCGGGATTGTATCATTGCCCCTGCACACATCGGACACGGTTCTACCGTCACATATAGTGTACACTCTTCAAGTCGCCAAGTACCGAGCGTGTCACAAGCCGCTTCAATCGCAACGATTTCTGCATGAGCCGTGGACTTTTGAAGGGACTCCCTCAAATTATACCCCCGTGCTATGATGGTATCGTCTTTGACAACTACCGCCCCGATAGGAACCTCTTTTAAAATTCCTGCTTTGGCAGCTTCCTTCAAGGCCTCTCGCATGTAAAAAACATGAGAATCATTCATAAGTCGGTGTACCTTTTAAACGGCTGAGGTTTTCTATAAACCTTATGGCAGTGTCTACACCGAGCTTCATACGATTCAGATGCCCCAATCATGATTACCGGATCATAATATTTAGCGGGTTTACCATCGATAATGCGTTGAGTTCTTGTAGCGGGCGTCCCACATCGAAGACAGACCGCAGAGAGTTTCATCACATATTCAGCTTTTGACATAAGCGTAGGCATAAAGGAAAACGGTTCGCCTCTAAAGTCCATATCTAAACCGCTTACCATGACTATCTTTCCCTTGACTACAAGATGATCGATGATATCCACAACCGTTTCATCCAAAAACTGAACTTCGTCGATTGCGACCACGTCAGTAGATTTGTCCACATAATTGAAGATATCATTGACAGCCTCAATGGGAATCGAAGAAGTTTTTTGAGAATCGTGTGATATTACAGACGACTCATCATATCTTGTATCTATCTTCGGTTTGAAAACAACAACGTTTTTTTTCGCATATTGCATACGTCTGATTCTTCTAAGAAGCTCTTCGGTTTTGCCTGCAAACATTGGTCCGACAATGACTTCAAGCCATCCCTTTTTGGGCTGTAGTGGCATATAGGCCTCCTTAATTAAACAAAAGGCCACAAAAGTGACCTTTATATGATAATGCTTAGTCGTTGTTGTTTTCGTTCTTGATGCCGTAACGTTTACGGAAACGTTCAACACGGCCTGTTGCGGCAGCATGTTTTTGCTTACCTGTATAAAAGGGGTGGCAATTGGAACATGTGTCTACACGAATTTCCTCTTTGACAGAGCCTGTTTCAAATTCGTTACCACATGTTGTGCAAACCACTTTTGCCTTTTTGTAGTTTGGGTGAATGCCTTTTTTCATCGAAATTCTCCTTCCGCCATGACTTTTAAAGCCATAGTAAGTTTAACGCATATAGATTGTACCAAAAGAAATCCAAATGTGCAAGTGTTACCCCATCAAAATAGAATTCTTTCCTACTTTATAGTAGCATTAAAAATTCACTATGTTATAATGTTGTCGTAATTTATAAGAAGGTGAAAAAATGCGTGAATTAAACCTCGAAAAAGTGACTGAAAAAGTCAAAAGCACTTTGATCAGAATCAACCATGAACTCGACGATTCACTAGTCGCTGCATTTAACCGCGCTAAAGATAAAGAAAAAAGCGACCTTTCCCGTTCTATATTGGAAGATATCATTGAAAATCAAGCCCTTGCCAAAGAGGGACCCGTTCCGCTTTGTCAAGATACGGGCATGGTGGTTGTCTTTGCTGATATTGGAAGCAATATTGTCTATGATGGGGATTTGGATGATGCCATCAACAAGGGTGTTAGTGAAGCCTATACCAAAGGTTATTTAAGAAAATCCGTCGTCAATGACCCTTTCGACAGAGTCAACACAAAAGACAATACGCCAGCCATCATTCACCACAAAATTGTAAAGGGCGATCAACTTAAACTCAATATCGCGTCCAAAGGCGCCGGTAGTGAAAACATGAGCAAGGTGGTCATGTTGAAACCCTCAGATGGAATCGAAGGGGTAAAACAACTCGTGCTTGATACCGTGTTTGATGCGGGTGGAAAACCCTGCCCTCCTATCATTGTAGGTATCGGAATAGGCGGAAACCTTGAAAAAAGCGCCCTCATCGCCAAAGAAGCCGTTCTTAGGGATTTGGAAGACGAAAGTGATAACGACATGATAAGACAATTGGAAAATGATCTTTACAGTGAAATCAACCGACTGGGTGTCGGACCCATGGGTGTGGGTGGAGAGACGACCTGTCTCGCCGTCAAAATCAATACCTATCCCATGCACATCGCGTCACTCCCTGTGGCCATCAACATTCAATGTCATTCCTCCAGACACGAGGTGATTGTCCTATGATTCACCACATCACCCCACCTGTTTCAACGAGTGAAGCCAAAAAGCTCAAATCAGGCGACCGAGTGCTTCTTAGTGGGACTATCTATACAGCAAGGGACGCTGCTCATGCAAAATTACTAAAGGAAGAAACATTGCCTTTTGATATCGAGGGCTCCGTCATTTACTATGTTGGACCTTCTCCGGCAAGAGACGGAGAAATCATTGGAGCCGCCGGCCCCACTTCCTCTTATAGAATGGATGAAATGGCTGTTCCATTAATGGAAAAAGGCCTCAGAATGATGATCGGCAAAGGCGACCGTTCTGAGACATTCAGGTCCGAAATGATCAAGAACAATGCCGTCTATCTTATCGCAACCGGCGGAGCCGGAGCTTTGCTTGCCAGTAAAATCAAAAAGCGCACGTTGGTTAAATATGAAGATCTCGGTCCAGAAGCCGTCTATAAGCTTGAAGTCGAAGAATTCCCATGCGTCGTCGCTTACGACACACATGGCAATAATATTTTTAAAAGGAGTCGTTTATGAGTAATCTCAAGGAAGACAGTTTGAAACTGCATCGTGATAACAAAGGAAAAATCGAAATCCGCACAAAAGTTTCTCTCAGCACCCCAGAGGATTTATCACTTGCCTATTCACCAGGCGTAGCAGAACCGTGTAAAGAAATCCAGAACAATCCAGAGAAAGTCTATGAATACACTACCAAACAAAACATGGTTGCCGTCATTACTGATGGAACCGCAGTTTTGGGTCTTGGTGATATCGGCCCAAAAGCTGCACTTCCAGTCATGGAGGGAAAGGCTGCACTCTTTAAGGATTTTGGGGGAGTTGATGCGTTTCCTATTTGTTTGGACACCACAGACACAGAAGAAATCATAAGAACGTGTGAACTTTTGGCTCCTTCGCTAGGTGGCATCAACTTGGAAGACATAAAAGCGCCTAAATGTGTGGAAATCGAAAGACGACTTAAGAAACTACTGGATATCCCGGTATTTCATGATGACCAACACGGAACCGCCATCGTGACTACGGCCGCTTTGATAAACAGCTGTAAATTAACCGGCAAATCGATCGAAAACCTGAGTGTGGTATTAAGTGGTACCGGGGCCGCTGGAAGTTCGGTCGCAAGAATGTTGAAAGCCGCAGGCGTTCAATCGATTTATACCTACAACAGTAAAGGCTCCGTCACCATGGACAAGTATGATCGTTATGACTTTGTATTGAAAGAATTGATTGACGAGGGCATCGTTACCGCACCTGAAACGCTTGAAGATGATTCCCTGGGAGAACTACTCAAAGGAAAAGATGTTTTCGTAGGCGTTTCGATTGGAAATATCGTTTCACAGGCCATGGTTGAAACGATGAATCCCGATCCAATCATATTCGCTCTTGCAAACCCGACCCCTGAAATTTCACCAAACGCTGCCTTAAGAGGCGGCGCCAAGGTCGTGGGTACAGGACGGAGCGACTATCCAAATCAAATCAACAACGTTTTGGCCTTCCCAGGTCTTTTCAGAGGGGCACTCGATGCGAGAGCACCGTCCATCACCGAAGAAATGAAAGTGAAAGCCGCAATAGCCATCGCCGGCGTTGTAAGCGATGACTCTTTAAGCAGTGACTACGTCATTCCCTCGCCATTTGATAAACGAGTGGCCAAAGCAGTCAGTGAAGCGGTCATCCAATGTGTGAAAGAAACTACCTAGGAGGTGCCCTTATGAACTATAGAACCGAAAAAGATTTTCTCGGTGAAGTTAATATTCCTGAAAATGCCTACTACGGCATCCAAACCGCTCGGGCAAAAGAAAATTTTTCTATTTCCAAACAACCCATCCACAAACAACTTATCATCGGTCTTGCCGTCGTTAAAAGGGCAGCCGCAAAAGCCAACATGAAAGCAGATTTTTTAGATATAAAAACCGCCGACGTACTCATGCAAGCCTGCGATCAAATCATCGATGGCAACTTGCATGATCAATTCATTACCGACATGATTCAAGGAGGCGCCGGTACAAGCATGCACATGAACATCAATGAAGTGCTTGCTAACCGCGCCAATGAACTGCTTGGTTTTGAGAAGGGGACATACAGGGAAGTCCATCCTAATGACCACGCCAACTTCGGTCAATCCACCAATGACGTGGTGCCAACCGCAGGGAAAATCGCCACCATTCGTCTGACAAAAAAACTTATCACTGAATTGAAAGCTTTACACCAGGCTTACCTTGATAAAGCCAACACCTATCTTGAAACCGTTAAAATGGGCAGAACCCATTTGCAAGATGCCGTCCCAATCAGTATCGGCCAAGAATTCGGTGCTTTTGCCGAAGCCCTGCAAAGAGACATCAGACGAATTGAAAGTGCTCTTGAGGAATTAACCTTCATCAATATGGGCGCTACTGCTGTTGGCACAGGGTTGAATGCCAGTGAAGTCTTTAAGAAATCGGTCATTCAAAACCTTAGAAAATTAACCGGTATCAACTTTAAAACCGCGCCCAACCTCATCGATTCAACCAGAAACCTAGACCCTTTCCTTTGGTTATCCTCAGCGTTTAAAACATTGGCCGTAAACCTTTCGAAAACAGCCAATGACCTGCGCTTGATGAGTAGCGGACCAAGTACGGGATTAAACGAAATCAACCTTCCCCAAGTACAAGCAGGATCTTCGATTATGCCCGGTAAAGTCAATCCGGTCATCCCCGAAGTCATTAACCAAATCGCTTTCGAAGTCATTGGAAATGATGTATCAATCACAAATGCGGTTGAAGCAGGTCAACTTGAACTTAACGTTTTCGAACCCATTATCTTTGTCAATCTTTTTGAAAGTTTGGATATACTAAAACGCGGTGTCAGCGCGTTTAGAACAAAAGCCATCGAAGGCATTACCGTCAACAAAGAGAAATGCGTCTCCTATGTAGAACGGTCGAACGGTGTAGTGACCGCACTTTCTCCACACATCGGTTATGAGAAAAGCGCAGCACTCGCAAAAGAAGCTATGAACACTGGCTCAACCATAAGAGAACTCGTCATTAAAGAAGGCCTCTTGACTGATGAAGAAATCAAAGTCGTTCTTGATATCAAAAACATGACCAAACCAGGCATAGTTGGTCAGTCTTACTTCAAAAAAGGCCGTAAGCATCGTAAAAACTAATTTCTTTGATAATAAAAAACGGTTCTGTGAAGGTAATCACAGAACCGTTTTTTTAGTCAATTCTTAACTTCTTGATAACTTCTTCGTTTTCATTAATCGTCATGAAAATACCTGTTGGTGTCACATGGTAATGGTGATCTGCGATGCTTACTAGCCTATAGACAAATGGTATAGCGGGATTGGCAATGTTTTTTAACTCGATTACCGGTTTTTCCATTATCTCGCGTTCTTCTCTGAGAGAAAGCACCAAGACGGTTTCTTTAAAAAGATAGTTTGGATCTTCACTCAACGCTGCTAGAGGAAAATAAACCCTGTGGCCTTGGACATCGATATTCAGAGCCTTGTTGTCAAAATACCGGAGTGGTGGATGGATGTTAAACTTAGATAAATTCAAGTCAAAAGTATCGACTTCGTTTCCGTTTTCAGCTATTAGTTTGAAAGACAATGATGTGTCGTTAGTTGTAAGCGTGAGGTATGTATTCGGATTGCTAAGGGCATATATACTTGTGATGTCAAGTTTCTCATCATCATCTCTATCCATGACTTCCATTTGGTTATTGGAGAGTAAGACTTCGTTAGTGGGTAGTTCAATATTTTTTTCGTAGACAAAAATTGAATCATTGATGAATTCCATCCTATGGTAAGGTTCACTGATGTCCACTTGAATATAATCCTTGAGCGCAATATTTGAATCAAACCAGTAAAGCCGATATGTTTCTTCTGTATTAAATAACGCAAACACAGCATCGCCTTCTTGAATCACCCCATTCAATGGCATCACCATATTTTCATGCATGCTCGTTTTACTATAATAAATTACGTTATCTTTTAGGGAGAATTTACTAATAATCGTATGGGTTTTTTCTATAGGGTTTTGCATCTCAAAGACTTCAGAGGGTGTTCCAAATTCATATGCACTTGTCACTAAATATACGGAATCTCGGTTCATGGCAAGCCTATATTTGTAATCACTGAGCGTAGTCTCGAAATCATACTCTCCAGAATCCACGTCAATAAGCAATAACGATACGAACGTGTTCGGATTCGTATTTTCAATATATCTTAAATCCCTAAAATTAGCCATTTCCCTGTCATCATTATAGTCAACGTAAGGTAAATATTTCTCTGGGTTTTCTAGGTCAGGATCCGCAGGTAGGAAGGCATTTGATACCAATATCAGTTTTCCATCCTCGTAATACCCTTGATTCATGTGCCCTGAAATAATATATTCATCAGTCATTTCAAAGCCGCCATCCTTAAGATAGGTACGAACAATCGTTTCAGAACCGCTAAACAGACCTTTGGTGCTATCTTCACATTGTGCCTGTGAAAAAGTGCCGACAACCAGGAGCTTGTTACTGCTAAGAGCTATCCCTTCCAAATCAAAGGCCTGTTCATCACAGCTTTCTTCAATTTGAGGATAAGGAATAACTTTTTCAATTTTAAACGATTCTTCGGTTTCGCTGATTATTTTAATGTTTGAATTGTTGGCCACATATACAAAATCATCGTCACTTGCAACATAATCCAATCCATCAATGCGCTCTTTTGAGATTTCTTCCAATGAAGTATTTTCATCCCTTGCTTCTTCCAATATAGAAGTATCTTGAAGTGGAGTAGAATAAAAATTTTCGTTAAATTCCTCGTAAATCGACCTAAAAACTTGTTTGTTTTCTACGCTTTTTACATGGTGGGTGTTTTCTTTTGGGACATCAAAAGATACCAAAAAGAATAATCCCAAAAAAATGATAGGGACAAACACACGAAGTGTTCGAGTCAAGGAAGGCAACCTAAACGATACATTCCTCAGGTTTCTAAGCATGTTTTTTTTAATGTTGAGCCGTTTGTTCATCTTAACTTCTTCATACCATTTACGACCAAAAACTATGGCTAAAAAAAAGGACACGGTGATAATGGAAACAACAAAGATGTTATTGTAAATGAATTCAAATATATTGAAAAGCATGTTTTTTGCCCCTTTTTTTATAAATTTAGCGTTTTTTTGAAGCCTTTATAATATCTTCTGTTCACTTCTACTTCTTCTTTATTGCGCATAAGTAAAAGCAACTTTGAATTAAAAGCCGGTTTAATATAATCAATTTTATTGATATTCACAAGTGCGTATTTACTGACACGGATAAAGTGTTTGTTCTTCAGCAATTCTTCAAGTTCATACAGCTTGTATTTGACGATAAACGAAACATCACTCAAAAAGGCTCTTACTTCATCATTTACAACCATAAAATAATGAATTTTTCTAGACTCAAGATGCTTAATACCATGCTCATTCTCTCCGGTAATAAACACATCTTCACCTTTGGCGATAGCATCAAGTATTTTGTTTACTTTTTCACTTTTATCTTCAGAAAAGACAATGTTAATTTTATCTTTTTCAACCCTGGTTTCGTCTGTGGTAATGACATATTCATATTCTTGACTGTCTACTATGTTTAATGTTTCTTTTAAGCGCTGGCGGTCTTGCTTGGGAACCTTTAATTTGAACATGTCCTTTCCTCCAAAATCAGATTTATGTTACCATGATTAATTCCTTGACACACATTTATAACCCATCATTCATAATCTCGTCAACAACCTACATTCTTTGAAACAACAATTCTCTATAAACACGACTTACAGGCAACCCCATCACGGAGTAATAATCCCCATTCAAACGGGTGACAAATCGTGCGGCGTATCCTTGAACTGCGTAGCCCCCGGCTTTGCCGTAGAACTCTTCGGTTTCGAGATACGTTTCGATTTCATTCTCCTGGATTTTCGAGAAAGTCACTTCAGCGTCTTCATAAAATTCCTTGATTGTATTACCTTTTTTTAGAACACACCCCGTAATCACCCTGTGACTTCTTCCGGCTAAAGCCCTCATCATCTGACCGGCTTCATCTTTAGATTCAGGTTTACCAAGCACGATATCGTCATAAACAACAGCCGTGTCGCAGGCCAAAATCGTATCCTCCATTAAATACTTTTTGGCCACTGCTTCCACTTTCCTTCTTGCAACATCAATAATCCGCGCTTCAATCTCGAGCGATGTGTTCATCGTCTCATCGACGTTCGGACCTGCCGTTTCAAATGTATACCCCGTAAGGCCTATCAATTCATGGCGCCTTGGGGATGTGCTAGCTAAAATGTATTTACCCATATGAAAACCACCTTTATAATTATCGGTTTGATTATAACATGTTAAAGCTATTCCTTCTACTATCATGAACAAACGCTCTGTGCTATAATTGTAAAGGGTGATAACATGCCAAATGACATTGAAGTAGTAGTTGATAGAGCCCTTCCTGAATCTCAGGAATCCCCTTTTGTTTTAGCTTTGAGTGGCGGCATCGATTCGATGACGCTTTTTCATGTTTTGCTAAAACTGAAAAAATCCTTTGTCGTAGCCCACGTCAATCACAAATTACGTGTAGAATCTGATAACGAATACGACCAGATAAATATTTTATGCAAAAGCTACGACATTCCTTTTGAAGGAAGTATTTTCAATGGTGATGGCAAAGGTAACTTTCAAAAGAAAGCCAGACTCTTCCGACAAGATTTCTTTAAAAAAATGGCCACCAAATACCACTCAACTACAATCCTAACTGCCCATCATTATGATGATGTGGTAGAAACTTTTCTAATGCGTTTAATTGAAGGAAGAAGCTTATCGGGACTGAATCCAATGAAAAAAATCATGCATAGTGACGATGGTTTTACATTTATAAAACCTTTCGTGACACTAAATAAAGCTGATATAACTCATTACGCATATAACTGGGATATCGCTTACTTTAAGGACTTGAGTAATCAAAGTTCTGGCTACACAAGGAACTGGATTCGCAATTATCTCATTCCCCACACGGAAAAAAGATACCCAAGTTTCACACACACTATCAAATCCACCATGGATGATATCGAAGAGTTCAATGACTTTTTGGATGATGAAGTAAAAACTCACCCAATGTATGCAAAGACAATGATGAATATCGCTACTTTTTCCACCTTCTCTAAAGCCTTTAAAAGACGTTTTTTAAGAAGGAAAATTGAACACTATGATCCTTCACTGTATCCCTCCAAAAAGTTCCTTGATTCTCTTATTGCTCAACTGGGAATTTCTGAAAATTTTCTCACACCTTTGAATGATTCCTACACGCTTCACAAAGAATACGGGAAATTTTTCATAAAGAAAAATTCTTCCTTGATTGATGCAATAAAACCCATAGTAATAAATGGTATGGGCACCTATACAATTGACCAATTCCATAAGCTCGTTGTGACAGATAAAAAAAAGGATACCGTACTTACAAAACCTTATATCTTGTGGTATAATACCGACATATATCCATTATTCATGCGCACGCGTGAAAATGGTGATACAATAAAATTCCCCTATGGTCATAAAAAGCTCAATCGACTCTTTATTGATCGTAAAATTGCACCACATAAACGCGAAGAACTATTGATTTTGACGGATACTTACAAAAATGTTCTATGGATTCCTAGCTTGGACGTTAAACAGCAAAGTTCAAAAGGAAAACATTGTCTGTATTTCTATTTTATCACTGCCAATATGGCTAACTGATAAACATTTTGTCGGCCTTAAAAGGGTTTCCCCTTTAAGGCCGTTTCTTAAAACCGTTTGAATTGATTTCTTAGAGGAAAACCATTACACTAGACTAGATATGAATGATTAAGGAGTGAAACTCATGGCACAAAAAAAACCAACCCCACCAGGTCCACAAAAAGCCAATAAAATAGGAAACCTCATTGTTATGATGCTCATACTGCTGTTTGTGTTTTCTGCAATATGGCTGTTTACATCATCAGGCAGTGATCCGATTCAATTTTCTTACACTGAATTTATAGAAGAGATTGAGGAAGACAACGTAACAACTATACAATCGACTCCTATCGCAGGAGAAATCAACGCCGGGGCCTATACGGTTACCGGAACCCTTGAAGATGATAGCGAATATGTCGTAGAAGTTCCAACTCAGGAGTCTCTTCAAAATGTGATTGATCTGGCGGATGTGCAAAACATTACTTACGGACATGCGCAGGGATCGACTTACAGCTTTTGGAATATTCTAATCATCCTTCTGCCAATTATACTGATTGTTATATTTATCGGTTTCTTCATGAAACGCGGCGGTGGGAACAATAAGGCCTTTGATTTTGGTAAAAGCAAAGCGAAACTAAATAAAGGTAAAACCACAAAATTTGATCAAGTGGCTGCCCTTGATGAAGAAAAACAAGAAGTCTCTGAACTTATAGACTTTTTACAAGATCCTAAAAAGTATATGAATCTTGGAGCACGTATTCCTAAGGGAGTCTTGCTCGTAGGCCCTCCTGGTACAGGTAAAACCTTGCTTGCTAGAGCCGTAGCGGGTGAAGCCGACGTTCCATTTTATTCAATCAGCGGTTCTGACTTCGTAGAAATGTTTGTCGGTGTCGGCGCAAGCCGTGTCCGTGATATGTTTAAAACAGCTAAACAAAGCGCACCGTGTATCATATTCGTTGATGAGCTGGACGCTGTTGGTAGGCAACGTGGTGCAGGCGTAGGTGGCGGAAACGATGAAAGAGAACAAACACTGAATCAACTACTTGTTGAAATGGACGGGTTCGGTCCGAATTCAGGAATCATCGTCATGGCAGCAACCAACAGACCTGATGTCTTAGACCCAGCATTGCTACGTCCTGGACGTTTTGACAGACAAATCACTGTCGGTAGACCAGACATAAGAGGCCGCGAACAAATTTTACAAGTCCATGCCAGAAACAAAAAAATCGACCCCAATGTGACTTTCGAAGAAATCGCGCGTCGTACCCCCGGATTTACCGGGGCGGATCTTGAAAACTTGTTGAATGAAGCTGCCTTGCTCGCTGCCAGGGAAGACTTGCCTTACATCAAGCTTTATCATATCGATGAAGCCGTTGACAGAGTCATGATGGGCCCTGCTAAGAAATCACGAATCTTCACTAAAAGAGAACGTGACTTCATTGCACATCACGAGGCCGGACATGCCGTACTTGGACTCAAACTTGACAACGCCAATGTTGTTCACAAGGTAACCATCATCCCACGTGGTCAAGCTGGTGGATATAACCTAATGCTTCCTAAAGAGGAAGAGTCATTCCTTAAAACCAAAAAAAGTCTCATAGACCAAATCACCGGACTGCTCGGTGGACGGGTTGCGGAAGAAATTATTTTTAATGAAGTCTCAACCGGTGCTCACAATGACTTCCAACGCGCCACTGAAATTGCCCGTTCCATGGTCACTGAATATGGAATGAGTTCTCTTGGACCGGTTCAATATGAAAAACGGTCAAACAATGTGTTCCTTGGAAGAGATTATAATTCTGACAAGTCCTTTTCTGATACCGTCGCTCTTGAGATTGACAACGAAGTCAGAAACATTATTAATGCATGTTATGAAAACGCTACAAAGGTTCTTACAAAACATTTGTCTCTCTTAAAACTTATTGCTTCATTCTTGCTTGAATCAGAAACGCTAACCCGCGAAGATATCATGGAAATTGTTGATACAGGCAAACTGTTAAGGTTAGATAAAAAGCGTGAGGAAAAAAGCCCCGATAATGAAAGTAAAGACACTGACACTTCTGACGATCAATCAACACCCAATGAAAACAAGGCAGAAGCCGATTCTGAAAAAAACGATACAAATGATGATAGTGACACCACCAAAAAGAACGCCACTTCAAACGTCTCTAATAAATAATGACTTACACAAACAAGGATGGCTTCCATCCTTGTTTGCCATATAAAGGAGCATCCATCTATGAGACTTGATAAATATCTAAAAGTGACTAGAATCATCAAACGACGCACCATCGCAAAAGAAATTAGCGATTCCGGTCATATCAAGGTCAATAACCGTAGTGCAAAATCAAGTACCAAATTATCTATCGGCGATATCGTTGAAATCAACTATGCAAACAAAGTTCTTACCTTGAAAGTCGAAACCCTCAAAGAAAATGCTAAAAAAGATGAAGCTACGTCATTGTACTCTATCATGGAAGAGACTTATAAATAATGGAGGACTTTATGAAAAAAACGCTATTTCTTGTTTTAGCGCTTGTTTTTTCGTTCACTTTGAGCGCTTGTAATAACCCAACTGATGAGGATAATGTAGTTTACACTACAACCTATCCTATTAAATTTCTCCTCGATTCAATAGGCGAAGACATTATTACTGCAAAATATGTTCCCGGTGCACAAGTACACGGAGAATCCCATGATTGGTCTCAAAAGGAAATCATCGATATGCAGGACTCTGACTTTCTTTTTCACGTCGGCTCAGGCTATGACACATACATTGAAGCAAATATCAATTCAGTTTTCAATAATCAAAATGTTCAACTCATAAAAATGGAAGACCATATTGATATTTTGGACGTAGAACTCATTCATGATTATGAAGAAGATGCTGAAGACCCTGATGAGGACCACTCACAAATCACTTTGTTGCCAGATCCTCACTTTTGGTTGGACACTTCGAGAATGCTTGAAGCAGCCGAACTGATTATGGATCTGCTTAGTGAAGAGTACGACGAATCTCTAGATATCCTAAACAACAACTATACCGTTGTTGAAGCTCAGCTTATAAAATTGCATGAGGATTTCTCCTCACGCCTTACCAATACGCAAAAACCCATTGTAACCAATGTCAAATTGTTTTCATACTTTGAAGACGCTTATGGATTGAACATTAAGGCTTTGACCCTCAATGCCCATGCCCACGAAGATGAAACGGTACCAACTGCCTTGGCCGCTTTCGTTGATTTGATTATTGATAACAACCTTGATTATGTTCTATTTGAAAAAAATGCCACCTCCCCTGCCGGGGATACGCTTGTTTCAGAAGTAAACAAACTGAACCATAATGTTGAGAAACTCTATCTTCATCCCATAGGCAACATTACTACCGAAGAACTCAATCAAAACAAAAATTATATCAATTTAATGTATGATAATCTTGCATCCTTAGAAAATGCATTGGAATAGGAGCGAAACACTATGGAAGAACTAACAGAACAAGAACAAGTACGCCGTGAAAAAATGAAGGTTTTAGAGGAACAAGGAGTGGATCCTTTCGGACAGCGATTCGACCGTAACGCCTCAAGTGAGTCTTTACAAGAAACTTATGACCAGTATTCAAAAGACGAAATAAGCGAAATGACGCTTCCTACTATCAAAGTGGCCGGTAGGATAATGACAAAACGCGGAAAAGGCAAAGCTGGCTTTGCCCACATTATGGACTTAAAGGGCCAAATTCAGATATACGTTCGCAAAGACGTCTTGGGCGATGACATGTTTGAACTTTTCCAAAAAGCTGATCTTGGGGATATTATCGGTGTTGAAGGCACTATTATGAAAACAAGAACCGGCGAGCTTTCAATTCGTGTCTCTAATTATACCCATCTATCTAAAGCCCTTCGCCCTCTCCCTGAAAAATATCATGGGCTTAAAGACGTAGAAGAGCGTTATCGCCGTCGTTATGTGGATTTAATCACCAATAAAACAACCCGTGATACCTTTATACTTCGTTCAAAAATCATCAAGGCCATCCGCCACTCTCTTGATGAAAAAGGCTTTATGGAAGTAGAAACACCGATATTACACCCGATCCTCGGTGGTGCGGCTGCCAGGCCCTTCAAAACCCATCACAACGCACTTGATATGCCTTTTTATTTAAGGATTGCCCCTGAACTTTATTTAAAAAGACTCATTGTTGGGGGTTTCGAAGGCGTTTATGAAATCGGAAGAACCTTTAGAAACGAAGGCATCAGCATCAAACACAATCCTGAGTTCACCATGCTCGAGCTTTACGAAGCGTATGGTGACATGAAAAGCATGATGGAACTTACGGAATCTTTAATTACTGATGTCTGTGAAGACGTGCTTGGAACCACTCAAATTGAATATGACGGGCAGCCACTCGATTTGTCCGAAGGCTGGAAACGCCTCCATATGGTAGATGCTGTCAAAAATGCGCTTGGCATCGATTTCTTTAGAAATGATATGACTTTCAAAGAAGCCAAAACGTTTGCTGAAGACAAAGGATTGGAAGTGCCTACACATCATACAGGTGTCGGTCACATTCTTAACCTTTTATATGAAACTTACGTTGAAAGCAGTATTGTAGAACCTACTTTCGTCTATGGGCATCCTGTGGAAATAAGCCCTCTTGCGAAAAAAAATCCCGATGATCCTCGGTTTACCGATCGTTTTGAATTGGTCATCAATAATCGTGAATACGCCAATGCCTTCAGTGAACTTAATAATCCGATTGATCAAAAAGAACGCTTTCTAGCTCAACTTGAAGAGAAGGACCTCGGCAACGACGAAGCGACAGAAATGGATGAAGACTACGTAGAGGCACTTGAATACGGTATGCCTCCTGCCGGTGGTTTAGGCCTTGGCATTGATCGTTTAATCATGCTTCTTACCAATTCAAAATCCATACGCGACGTTATCTTGTTTCCTCATATGCGTCAAAGGTAAGAAAAGACGGCTTTTGCCGTCTTTTTTTTGTCATTTTATTGGAAAGTATCAACAGATAATCTTATAATGATAGACAAGAAAGAAGGTTAATAATGATTTATACCCATGTCCACGAAGCAATCGGTGATACACCGGTTGTTAAGTTAAATCGTATCACAAAAAATCTTAAAAGTGATATCTATTTGAAGCTTGAATGGTTCAATCCAGGAGGAAGCATCAAAGATAGAATTGCGAAAGAAATGATAGAACAAGCAGAAATCGAAGGCGTCCTCAAACCTGGTGATACCATCATTGAACCCACTAGTGGCAACACAGGTATCGGGCTTGCGTTAGTTGCGGCATCTAAAGGCTACAACTTGATAGTGACCATGCCCGATACACTCAGTATTGAGAGACAAAAGATTTTAAAGGGCTATGGCGCAAAACTACTCTTGACAGATGGTAAAAAAGGCATGAAGGAATCAATTCAAACCGCACAAGACCTAGCAAACACACATGGGTATTTCATGCCTTTGCAATTCAATAACCCCCATAATCCAAATGCTCACAGAAAGCACACGGCATTAGAAATAATTAATGACTTCCCTTCCCTTGATATGTTCGTTGCAGGGGTGGGAACCGGGGGAACAATAACCGGAGTTGGTGAATCCCTCATAACCCATTATGGCACCATAGAAATCATTGCCGTTGAACCAGATACATCCTCAATTTTGAGCGGAAAAAAGCCCGGACCCCACAAAATTCAAGGAATCGGTGCAGGTTTTGTTCCTAAGGTATTGAATACAAACATCTATTCAGATATAGTGACTATCACTGATGATGAAGCCTTTGAAACAGCACAAAAATTGGCTAAGGAAGAGGGCTTGTTTGTAGGAATTTCGACAGGTGCCAACGTTTGCGCCGCTATAAAAATGGCTAAAAAAAGCGCGACCGCCAAAACAATTCTTACCGTTTCTCCCAGCAATGGCGAAAGGTATTTATCTACCGACCTGTTTAGTTAGTAAGCAAAGCAGAAGACCACTAATTTTAATTAGTGGTCTTCTTTTTATGTTTCAGGGAGTCAACACACGTGTTAGACTTTTTGCGATATCAATTGCGCTTCCATATGCTTAAGTGTTTCTTTTGCGTCTGCGACTATTCCTAAATCTGCGATTTGGAAAATTGGCGCTGATTCATCGGTATTGATTGCGATTATTTTTTTGGACTTTTCCATTCCCGCAGTATGCTGAATGGCTCCGGAAATGCCACACGCAATATACACCGACGGTTTCACTGTTTTACCTGTTTGTCCGACTTGATGCGGTTTTTGTATGAGTCCTTCATCGATAAGCGCTCTTGAGGCTCCTACTTCACCCTTCATTGCTTTCGCCAATGAGTGAACTAGATCAAGGCATTTTCTTGCGCCCCTTCCAGCTGATACGATGACATTGGCGTTTTCAATGGCAACCATATCCACTTTCTTATCAATTATTTCAATGACTTCTATGCTTGAGTTATTTGAAAAATGCTTATTAAAAGCAATGATTTTTCCTTCTTGGTTCTTGATTTTCTGTGGCTTATCAAACACGCCGGGACGAATGGTAGACATTTGAGGCTTGTGGTTTTCACAAAGTATTGTAGCAAGCAAATTCCCTCCAAAAGCGGGACGGGTCACATATAACAGGTTTGATGATTTATCTTCTTCATCAAATGCTAAATGAGTTGCGTCCGCCGTTAAGCCAGTATGCACTCTTGCTGAAAGTCTTGGAGCCAAATCTCTTCCTATAACCGTTCCCCCAAAAAGAAAAATTTCTGGATGATACGTCTCAATGATTTCTTCCAACACATCAGTATAATTGAGTGTGTCATAGTCTTTTAGGTGTGATTGATCTACGACAATAACTCTATCTATGGCATACTCGAGAATGTCTTGAACATTTTTGTCCGTATCATTCCCAATCACTACACCTACAACCTCTATTTTCGTTTCTCTCGTTTTTGCGATTCTTTTCGCTTCTCCGATAAGCTCCAATGATACGTCTTGAAGCACATTGTCTCTTTGTTCCATAAAGACAAATATATCTTTTCCGTCATTGTAATTCATGATTGTCTTCCCTCCTCTTGAAGGGTATTTATTATTCTTCTTGCAGCATCTTCAGGTGAAAGTCTCAGTTTAATGGTTTCTTTTTGAACTTGTTTCACAGTCGTTTTATAGACCCTGGTTGGAGACCCTTTTAATCCTATCATTTCAGGCGCCAAGCCAAGACTCTCATTAGTGAGAACCTTGACCAATTTCTCATCACTAGTGAATATCCTTTTCGCATGCATATATCTTGGTTTATTCATTTCGCTCAATGTGGTGATCAAACAAGGCAAGGCACACTTCATTTTGACAGAGTAGGTCTCATAGGATTTCGTGACATAAAGCTTGCCGTCTTCCACTTTTTCAATGGCTTCCACATAAGATATTTGTGGAATTTTCAAAAATTCCGCAACCTGTGGTCCTACTTGAGCAGTATCTCCGTCAATAGCTTGCCTTCCTGCAATAATCAAATCATAATCCATTTGTTTGATGACACTAGATAAGATATTCGATGTAGCCCATGTATCAGATCCTGCAAAGGCTCTATCCGAAACCAATAGACACTCATCGACCCCTCTTGCATAAAGCTCCATGAGCATGGTTTTTGTTTGACTGGGCCCCATTGAAACGGCGGTGACTTTCCCACCATGGATTTCCTTGAGTGTCAATGCTTCTTCTACACCTGCCAAGTCATCTGGATTGATAATGGTCGGAACCCCTTTTCTGATAAGCGTTCCAGTCTCTTTGTCGATGTTCATTTCAGTTGTATCGGGTACTTGCTTTACCAACACAATTATATTCATCAGCCTCGTTCCTTTCTCATAAGACCACTAATAACCATCTTTTGTGCTTCATTGGTTCCTTCATAAATTTCGGTTATTTTGGCATCTCGCATCATTCTTTCGATTTCGTATTCTCTAATAAACCCATAACCGCCGAACAGTTGCAAGGCTCTTGAAGTCACATCCGTGGCGTTTTGAGCAGCATGAAGCTTAGCCATCGCAGCTTGCTTGGAAAAAGGTTTGCCTTGATCTTTCAAAATTGCGGCTTGAACTGTTAACAATAAAGCGGCTTCGGTATTCGTTTCTAAATCCGCAAGGGTGAACTGGGTATTTTGAAAACTTCCTATGGCTTTTCCAAATTGTTTTCTTTCTTGGACATACGCATACGCTTCATTGATAGCCCCTCTAGCAATCCCAACCGCTTGGGCTGCGATACCGATTCTTCCACCGTCAAGAGTTTTCATTGCTACAGAAAACCCCTTGTTGACTTTTCCTAGAAGATTCTCTTTTGGAACTTTTACTTTATCCATGATTAGTTCACAGGTCGAAGAGCCCTTAATGCCCATCTTCATTTCCTTTTTCCCAACTGTGAAACCTTCCATATCTTTTTCCAAGATAAACGTTGAAATGCCACGTGTTTTTGCTTTAGGATCGGTTAGGGCTGTAATGACATAAATATCGGCATAACCGGCATTTGTGATAAAAAATTTAGAGCCCGTGATTTCATAATAATCTCCTTTGTCTATAGCGACAGTTTTCTGCATGGATGCATCCGTACCGGCATCGGGCTCAGTCAATCCAAAAGCACCTAGGGAAGCTCCGCTCAGCAAAGGTTTCAAATATTTGTTTTTCTGATGTTTTGTTCCATATTGACTGATCGGCCATGCACAAAGAGAAGTGTGTGCACTGAGAATGACACCAGTCGTCGCACACGCCTCAGATAAACGCATCACAGCAAGCATATAGGATAACATATCACCGCCACTGCCACCGTCCTCAATACTAAAAGGAATTCCCATAAGTCCGTACTTTGCCATTTTCTTTACCGTTTCTTCAGGGAATCGTTCGTTTTCATCAATTTCCTTGGCAATAGGTTTCACTTCATTGGCCACAAATTCTTTGAGCATGCTGTCAAACAGACGATGCTTTTCATTCATAACCCATTCCATTAAGACACAGCACCTTTCGGTGGTAAAACAAGCGCTTTGCCCGCTATCACTTTCTCACCATTCTGATTGTACGCAGATGTATCTAAAAAGACTCTGTTTTTCTCCGAATCAATTTCAATCACTTCAACCACCGCAGTAATCTCTTCACCGATATAAACAGGTTTAAGGAATTTACTATCTTGTTTGCAGTAAATCGTTCCTTCACCGGGAAGATGATTTCCAAGTAAGTTGGAAAACAAGCTGTTTACAAGTGTTCCGTGTACTACGCGTTTTTTAAAGATGGTTTTGGCCGCATAGGCTTCATCCAAATGCAGCGGATTTCTGTCTCCGCTCAATTTAGAAAACTGTTCAACTTCTTCTGATGAAAAGCATTTCTTTGTTTGTACTGAATCTCCTAAGGCTAACTTTGTTTCCATTGTTGAATTCTCCTTTGTGAATACGTATTCATAAAATGAACATTCATTCATTATGTCAATTAAATTGTAATACAAATTGTATAAATTTGCAACACCTGTATCATAACTTTTTTTAAATGATTTTGATTTCCCATCTATTCACTCCAAAAAGTTTAAGCGCATTAAAAAAAGCATTCAACGAAATTGAATGCTTTTTAGCTTATTTGTTTTTACCGTTTTTCCATTCCAGTGAGCACACTGTTTCATCAGAATCTTTTCCATGAATGATACGCGCAGGAATCCCTACTGCAGTGGCATAGTCAGGCACGTCTTTAAGTACGACAGCATTTGCTCCAACTTTGCTGTAGGCTCCAACATGGATATCACCAAGAATTTTTGCTCCGGCTGCAAGCATGGCACCCGTACAAATAGTAGGATGTCTTTTTTTAGAACCTACATTCCCAATTCCACCGAGTGTAACACCATGATATATCAAAACATCGTCTGCAATAATGGATGTTTCTCCAATGACAACACCAATTCCGTGGTCTATGACCACATTCCTTCCGAGTTTAGCGGCTGGATGTATTTCCACACCGGTGAGCAATCTGCCAATTCCAGCTAGAAATCTTGAAATCAATTTTAATCTGAGAATCCACAAAATATGGGTTAAGCGATATAGCCATACAGCATGCATCCCGTTATAGGTAAGTAAAACTTCAAGAAAATGCCTCGCGGCAGGATCTTTGCGTTTTATGGTTCTTATATCACTAATGAGTCCCATGGTTACACCTCTTATTCACTACTAGATGTCCTCACCGACAACAAAGGGTTCATCAACGGACAAAGTTATGCCTAGGTTTTCTGCAATTTCAACGTATATATCAATGACACCAACGTATTCAAAATCAAGTTGATCTACAATGTTTTTAGTCGTTTCGTTTAGTTTGGCCGCCGCATACTCAAAACGATCGTCTTTTTCCGCAATCATGTTTTCAATAATGGTTTCCACTTCGTCCAGTGAATCAAAATCAATCAAATCTTCATACTCTTCCAAATCTGCCCTGAAATCCGAAATAAAAAGCAAATACCCAACAAGAGGGACATATGCTTCGAAAAGATCACAATCGGAGGCAAACATCTTTTCATAGTATACCTTGATAACCTCAAATTGACTATGTAAATAATTGAGACCTACTTGAAAAATTGTTTCAAGGTCCTCTGAAAGTTCATTTTCCAGTGCGTGATCATAAATATGATTCAAAACCGCATATACTGGTTCTAATCGATCATATATAATGGAATCATTGTGCCGAAGGCGTTCAATGATTTCTACATTGTCCATCTTCCAGTTGGCATAGTCTTGCAATATGAGATTAAATTGATTCATAGATAATCTCTCCTCAGGCCTTATTGGTTGAGCCAAATAAATCCATCTTTTCGCTTACAACATCACAAATTGCATCATACCCAGGCTTAAGTACCTTGCGAGGATCAAACCCTTTACCAACTTTATCAAGGTTTGCTTCGAAGTACTCTCTAGTGGCTTTGGTGAATACAAGTTGACATTCTGTATTTACATTGATTTTAGACACGCCATATCCTACTGCTTCTCTGACCATGTCATCAGGAATACCTGTTCCACCATGAAGGACAAGCGGCATGTTATCCGTGGTTTCACCCACCTCTTTAAGAACTTCCATGTCAAGACCTTTCCAATTTTCAGGGTAAGACCCGTGTATGTTTCCGATACCTGCAGCAAGCATGGTCACACCAAGTTTTGCAATACGACGGCACTCATCAGGATCCGCAACTTCACCTTGTCCTGTAACACCGTCTTCTTCGCCACCGATGCTTCCAACTTCCGCTTCAATGCTGAGTCCACGTTCTTTAGCATAAGCAACGATTTCAGTCGTTTTTTCAATATTTTCCTCAATATCATAATGTGATCCATCAAACATTACACTTGTGAATCCATCTTTAATCGCTTTTTTAGCGCCTTCAAACGATCCGTGGTCCAAATGAATGGCAACTGGTACTGTGACATTATATGTCTCGATCATGCCTTTGACCATTCCTACGACTGTATTGTAGCCGCCCATATAACGTCCAGCGCCTTCACTGACACCCAGTATGACCGGAGAATTCTTTTCTTGCGCCGTATTTAATACTGCCTTTGTCCATTCAAGGTTATTGATGTTGAATTGTCCAACACCGTACCCTTCCTTGCGCGCTTTTTTAAGCATTTTTTCTGCTGAAACTAAACCCATAATTATGTTCTCCTTATCGTTTTTAACATCATTTTTATTATATCTTAATGGTATGTAAAAGTAAACTGAGAAGGCTTTTAATCGTAGGTAAATGCTTTCATAAAAAAAGCCCTCCTCTCAGGGAAGGCCACGACTTATTTACCCGATACACTTATTGCATTGAAACTTATGGACGGACTTCCAAGATAAGAGAAAGTGAATTTGAGATCCGAACCAATGGTGTCAACAAAATTAAGAAGTTCTAAATAGTTCGAAGACAAAGTGATCAAGGAAACTGGCTTATCAAGTTTTCCATCTTTAACGACGTACCCGCTCGCTTGAAGCGAGAAGTCTCCGCTAATAGCACTCGTTCCGGAATGAAGGCCTTGAAGAGAGGTAATGAACAGCCCTTGATCCATGTCTTTCAACATGAATTCTAGTGTATTGTTTCCAGGTTTAATAAACAGATTTGTTGGCGCAATACCGCCATTGAATCCGTTTCCCGTCGATTCCACATTTTCTTTCTTGGCTGTTTTCAGATTATGTAAATAGGTTTTCAGTGTCCCGTTGTCAATGATGTTTTTACTATGTGTGGCAACCCCTTCACCATCGAATCCCGTACTTTTGGGACTTTTCTCCATAAACGGGTCTTCAACAAGTGAGACTGAAGAGTCTGCGATTGATTCATTCAATTTGCCATTTAATTTAGAGAGTCCCTTTTGAACGTTTTCTGCTTTGAACATGGAAAGAAACGCGCCTAAAAGATTGGCACTTGCACGGTTTTCAATAATGACATCGTATTTACCTGATTCAATCGCCTGTGCTCCAAGCATGCTTATGCCTCTATTAACCACATTTTTAACCAGTTCATCAGTATCGAAATCCTGCGGTTGGTTGGATTGAATATAATCGAAAGCAGAGCGTGAATCATCAACACTCTTTGCGACAACATGTGCACCGAGTACAGCATGATTGATTCGTTTTTCCAACCTCAACCCCTTAGAGTTTTCAAGAAGTTCATAGCCACTTGATTCGCTGTAAAATGCTTCAGAAATGTCGATTCTTTGATCTGCATTTCTCACGCGTTCTTCAAGTTCAAATACCATTTTCTTTTTGGCTTCCACAGACAAAGTCTCGAGCGCTTCGCTGTATACACCCTCAACTTCCTGATACGCTTCGTCTCCTTCATAAATCACTACAGGGTCTTCAGATTCTACCGCTTCAGCACTAGCTTTAAGAGAATCAATCCAGTAATCGAATTTGGATTCATCAATATTCTCAGTATTTAATTTACCCATTTTACCCTTGTATATGCCTTCAAGGACCAGGGCTTTGCTATCGGAAATTTCGTGTTTGTCGAGATCGCCTTTAAAGACTTCTAAATTGATGCTTTTCGATTCTGAATATTTGATTTGAATGGCTTCAAAACCAATTGCTTCGGCTTTTTCAAATAAAGGTTTAAAATTCATGAGGCATCTTCCTTTCTACCACCGACGGTAATTGAGGAAATTCTAATGGTCGGCTGGCCTACATCTGTAGTTATTGCCCCCGATACACTTCCACACATACCTTGAGCACGCAATAAATTGTTTCCTACCATATCGATTTTTTTTAGGGCATCTTTCCCTGTACCAACCAATGTGGCTCCTTTTACAGGTTCGGCAATTTTCCCGTTACGAATCATGTAGCCTTCCATGACAGAAAAGTTAAAGTCTCCTGTTGAAGGATTGACGCTTCCACCGCCCATTTTTCGAGCGTATAGTCCATATTCGGTGTTTTCAATAATTTCGTCAAAAGTAGATTCTCCATTGTCGATATACGTATTGCTCATACGCGATGTTGGCGCAAACCGATAAGATTGTCTTCTAGATGAATGCGTAGGGGCTTCATTCATGCGTTTTCCGTTCAATTGATCCACCATATATGAAGTAAGGACACCTTTATCAATCAATACACGTCTTTTTTGAGGTAATCCTTCATCATCGTAGTTGGCACTACCCCAAGCATTTGGTATGGTGCCATCATCCACAGCAGTAACCAAATCACTGCCTATTTTTCCACCTTTTTTACCACTGAAAACACTGGCGTTCTTGGCAACGGAGGTAGCTTCTAGACTGTGACCACATGCTTCATGGAAGATAACTCCTCCAAACCCATTGTCTACGACTACAGGCATCGTTTTGCTTGGACACTCATCAGCATAAAGCATAGCAACCGCAATTCTAGAGGCTTCTCGCGCTTCTTCCTCGAGATCTATTTGATCATAAAATTCAAATCCGTATGAACCTCCCGGTCCATTAAACCCTTGTTGCATATCATTTTCATTTGATGCCACACTATTGATGCCAAGGCGTGTGCGAACCCTTGTATCTTTTACATAGACTCCTTCACTGCTAGCAATGGTAACGTTTTGGACAGTATCCATATAAGAAACGTTAACCTGTTTGATATCTTTACTATAAAGACGGGCTGACTTGTCTGCTCGTTTTAGCAGGGATACTTTCTGTGACACGTCAACCTCATTAGGTAGGGTCTTAATCGAATGATTGTTTTGAGATTGCACCTTAGAAAGTTTGATGACTTCCCTCGTTCTTTCCCCAGAAAACGCCGTTTTGAGATCTTGGGTCAATGATACAAGGCTCTTTTCGTCGGTTTTGTTGGTGTGCCCATATACGCTCTTATACCCTTGAGCAATTCTTATACCAACACCTTTTAATTCCTTTGTTTTGGCACTTTGAATAGCACTATCTTGCATGGATAAAGCGTATTGTAATGTTGATTCAACAAATACCTCAGCAAAATCTGCAGTACTCTCCAACGCTTCATTTATGATTCGTTCTATCAATGCTTTTTTTAACATAGCGGGGTGTCCTCCTATTAACTTTTACAACATTATACCACACTAAAAACCAAATAAAAACAGGTGGCATAAGCCACCTGCTGGTTTACTTACTTATCATCGTACATGTCTTCATACTGATCCATGTATTTCTCGTATTCTTCTTCATCAAGGTCTTCTTCAAGATCTTCTTCCTCAATTTCTCCAAAATCCTCATTTATGGTTGGTTCACTGTCCTCTTCAACGTCTTGAGGATTCTCTTCAAGGGAATCTTCGGTGGCTTCTTCACCCACCTCTTGAGCCGCTTCTTGTGCTTCAGCTTGGGCTTGAGCTTTTTCAGCAGCTTTCTCAGCTTCTTCTTCTGCTTTAACACGTTTTTCAAGCACCGCTTTATGCGCTTTCTCGTTTTCCTGGTCTTTTAAAATCTTTTTATCAAGATTGGCATCATGGACTGCTTTATATTCATTATAATAGGAGCCATCTTTATCCCATAGTTGAATTTTTTGATGATTTTTTAAATCCCAAGTGTTTTCTCCAGTATACACAAATTTAGCACTGGATACCAACTCCGAATAAAAACGATTCACCATAGATGTGTCAGTTTTCTTCAATCCCTTGTCTTTTGCTGCATTGTCGAATAATTTGTAAAGGTCGATAGGTTCTTGAGCGTCATTTAAAATCTTTTCAGCCAAATTAACAAGGCTTTCTTCTTTAATATCAATCATGCAATCCTCCTAGATTGTTTCGTATTCCACATTTAAATGTCCTCTGTTTACGAATTCGCCATCTTGTTTCAGTGTATAGTGAACGTCAATACGAGATTTGCTAACCAATAGTTTATGGGTATAAATCTCAAATTGAAACGTGCCGTGCTTCACTTGATATTTCCCTACATGAACTGTATCTTTTTCAAAAACAAAATCCATTTTAACCAGGCCATCTTTTTTATATTGGATACGCTTTTCCTGTATGATTACTGTATGTTTCACATGCTCATCATCAAGGAATTTCAAGGTATTATCCTTGAAGATACCTTGGGTTTTCAGTGATTTTGATGTTTCATCGTTTTGTATGGAAAAGGAGATATCGGTTTTTGGCATCGTGGCCCCCATAAATGTCGATTGGGATTATGTGCGTAAGTATTATAATACAACTCTTTAAAACATGCAAGTATAATCAATCAATGACCTATTATTGTATGGGAATCATAATAAATTAAAAGATTTTATTGCCTTTATTCACCATTATAACATTCATTCAAAGGCTTTCACCAGAAAAAACGGTGTTATCGTGGTATTTATGTTTTAATCTGAAGAAAGATGGTTTATGATAGAAATGAATAAGTCAAGAGGTGAAAATATGGAATTGGACAAGTATATTGAGAAAGTATTAGTTTCACAAGAGAAAATTGAAGCGGTCACCCAATCTTTAGGCGAACAAATCACCAAAGATTACAAGGGTAAGAACCCTCTGGTTGTCGGTCTTTTGAAGGGTTGCATTCCTTTTATATCAGACCTGATCAAATACATCGATACCAATATTGAACTGGACTTCATGGATGTTTCAAGCTATTATGGTGGCATTGAATCGACTGCCGATGTCCGGATTTTAAAAGATTTAAGCGTATCCATCAAAAACCGTCAGATCCTGATTGCCGAGGACATTGTCGATTCTGGAAGAACACTTAATTCTGTCATTAAACTTTTGAAGTACCGCGGAGCTAAGAATGTAAAAGTTGTCACCCTTCTAAATAAACCTGAAGGCCGGTTGATTGAGTATGTCCCTGATTATATTGGTGTTGCCATTCCCAAAGTGTTCGTGGTAGGCTACGGTCTTGATTACAAGGAACAACTGAGAAACTTGCCGTATGTCGGTGTACTTAAGCCTGAAATCTATAAAAATGAATGAGTTAGCTTTTCAATGCTTCTGCAATGAATGCGTTGAACAGAGGATGGGGTTTTAAAGGACTTGATTTGAACTCTGGGTGAAATTGGGTTGCAATAAAAAACGGATGATTATTCAACTCCACTATTTCTACCAAATTTTGTGCTTCATAGACCCCTGAAAAAACCATGCCTTTTTCTTCTAATGACTTTCTGTAAGCATTATTGAATTCATAACGATGACGGTGACGTTCCAATACGTCATTTTTTTTATAGATAACATGGGTTTTGGTGCCTTTTTCCACACGGCAAGGATAATTACCTAGACGCATGGTACCACCCAAATCCATACCTTCTTTTTGATTTTTTAATAGATCAAAGATGGGGTGTTTGGTACTCGGATCAAATTCTTTACTTGACGCGCCTATTAACCCTGCTACATTCCTTGAAAACTCAATGACTGCCAGTTGCATTCCAAAACAAAGACCCAGGAAAGGGATTTTGTTTTTGCGTGCGTATCCAACCGCATTGATTTTCCCCTCACTCCCTCTTTTACCAAAGCCACCTGGGATAAGAATTCCATCAAGGTGACTTAGTTTATCCTCATAGTCTTTCTCTTCCAACACCAGCGCATCAATCATTTCTACATTGATTTTCGTATGTTGTATGTACCCCGCATGTCTCAATGCCTCTACAACTGATATATAAGCGTCTTTAAGCGAGGTATACTTACCAATAAGCCCGATGGTAACTGCTTTATCCATTGATTTTATGGCGTTAATCAAGGCCTTCCAATCTCCTAGATTTATCGTTTTTACTGGCAAGTTTAACCGATTCAACACTTTGACATCCATCGACTGATGGCTAAGAGACAATACAACATCATAAACAATCGCTTGATCTTTAGCTTCTATCACCGCATCAATAGGCACATCGCAAAACATGGATATTTTTTCTTTGAAATGCGTGTCAACAAAACGCGTGGTTCTTAGGACAATAAAATCTGGTGTGATGCCGAGACTTCGCAATTCTTTGACACTGTGCTGAGTCGGCTTGCTTTTCATCTCTTCAGCAGCTTCTAAATACGGCACTAGTGTATTATGTATGAAAAGCGTATTCTCTTTTCCCAAATTCAGTCGCATTTGTCTGATGGCTTCTAAGAACGGCAAGGATTCAATGTCTCCTACTGTGCCGCCAATCTCTGTGATTACGATATCTGCCTTAGAAGATCGAGCCCCTTTTTGAAGGGCCTCCTTGATAGCGTCTGTCACATGCGGAATAACTTGTACAGTTGCCCCTAGATAATCACCTCTGCGTTCTTTTTCAATCACACTTTGATAAATTTTACCCGCAGTGACATTCGCATATTTATTCAACTCCACGTCAATGAAGCGCTCATAATGACCAAGGTCAAGATCAGTCTCACCTCCATCCGCCGTCACAAATACTTCTCCGTGTTGATAAGGCGACATGGTGCCCGGATCCACGTTCAAATATGGATCGAACTTTTGCATATATATCTTATAGCCTCTTTCTTTAAGCAACTTGCCTAGTGAAGACGCGGTAATGCCTTTTCCAAGGCTGGAGACGACACCGCCTGTAACAAAAATGAATTTTGTGTTTTTCATATTAATACCCCTTTGTTGTATAAAGACTTTTTAATATCAATCGAGTAGCGGTAAAAAATAAAATCTTTTCGCCCCCCTCACACCCCGTACGTAACATTCATGTATACGGCGGTTACATTTACATATAGGATAAATTTTTTAATTATGGTCTCCCGCACTTACGAGGTCTGTTTTTTAATCATTTGTTACTTTGGTTCTTTGTAAAATCCAAGATTGAGAGATAAATTGATATCCTCATCTACACCAAATGATACCTTTATTAACGATTAATCCTAGTTTCTTCTCGATAATCACTGTGATTGCCTCCATCACACGATTGTCTGCTTTTTCCCTTGACATAAGTATTGTAGTCATCGGTGTATCTCACAAATCTTAAATCTATTAATTCTAATACATTGTCTTGTACTTCTTTTGAACTTTGCATTGTTTAGGAATCTTATCTGTTTAACATGCCTATATATATAGATTTTATTCATGGGCCATGAGTTTACTTTACTCTTCCCTCAGTCCGCATCTCGCGGTGGCCTTTTACCACCTGGTTATATGTCATGCCCAAATACCTAAAAAAAGCTCTCCAAAATAGGAGAGCTTTTAAAGTGCCCACCAAAAGTATAGCAAACCCTTAATATATTTTCAATCCATTAAGCAGGATTTTTATCTTTTAGCAATACGACATCCGGATAATAGGAATCTTGCAATATATTAATGGCAATATTCTGACAATGGTCGCCAATTCTCTCGACATTAGAAAGAATGTCCACGAAAAGATTTTCATCGCCACCCAATTTTGCGTTGTTATTAATACGCAAAATATGTTGTTTTCTATAATCTCTGACCATTTTATCGATGATTTCTTCACGTTCAAGTACTTTACTCGCTGCGTCTTCATCATCATCTTTAAACGCCTTGAACGCAAGCTGAATGGAGTTATAAACATAGTCATAAAGTGTTGTCAGAGAATTTTCAGCTTCTCCATTCAAGGTTTGTTTCAAATCATAGCGATGTTCAAAGAAATCAAAGAGGTTTTGGGCGTGGTCAGCAATTCTCTCTAAATCTCTGATGGTATCCATATACATGGATTGATTTTGCGCGCTTTTATCATCGAGTGATGAAACTGAAATCTTGGTCAGATAGTCATGCACCTTGTGGTCAATAGTGTCTACCATCTCTTCTAGACGTCTCCCAAGTTCTAGGTCTTTTGGGTTGTTCGTAAATGAATACTTGACACTGGTTGCATACATTTTTTCAACAATATCCTCCATCCCCACAATAACCCTTTTGGCATTTTCAAGTGCGAGGACTGGTGCCTGCGTGACAAGATGCGCTTCTAAAGTATCCACATTTGTCACAATGTCAAAGTCTTCCCCAGGTATGATCCGTTTTGAAATCGCCACAAGTTTGTCTATAAAGAAGAACATCACTATCGTATTGAAAAGATTAAAGATGATATGCGCAAAACTAATGGTCATTTCCTGTTCGACTCCACCGAGAAAAACTTCTTGTAAGTACGTTATCAGATACGAATAAGGCCATATGAGAATCAAGAACAGCAGCGAGCCAAGTACGTTGAAAATCACGTGAACAGTCGCTGTTCTTTTTGCGGCTGTTGAGCCCCCAATTGCTGCCAAGATTGCCGTCACCGTTGTCCCTATATTTGAACCAAGAACAATCGCGACTGCACCGACCATGGGGATCATACCTGTTGTAAATAATTCCTGAAGCAACCCGATTGTCGCAGAACTCGATTGAACTATCACGGTCAATAACGCTCCCATGACCACGCCGAGTACCGGCGTATTTTCAACAAGCAACATCGCACTTGTAAACCCATCAAATTCGGTAATAGTTTTAAGTGCTGAGCCCATTAAATCGAGCCCATAAAAAATCATTCCGAATCCCAACATGACCGTTCCGAAAAGTTTGATTTTCTTTCTCGGAATAAAAAATAGCAATAAGCTTCCCACGCCCATGATGGGTAGGGCAATCGCCTTGATTTTAAGTCCGATTAAAAAGCTAGTAGCGGTCGTTCCGATATTTGACCCTATGATGACGCCTACCGCTTGAGGTAGAGTCATGAGCCCCGCTCTTACGAGTCCGACCGTAAGGGCTGTGGTTCCGGAACTCGATTGTAAAAGCACTGTCACGACGATCCCAACCAATATCCCTTTCAGTGGTGTGTTTGTTGATTTTTCAATAATGATTTTGAATTTGCTACCCGCAAGCAACTTAAGTGAATCTCCCATGATATGAATCCCGTAAAGAAAAATCCCCAGTCCTCCAAGAACCATAAAAACAAAATCGAACCAATCTATTTCAGGCATTGTGTGCACCTCCACATGTTTTTCCAAATACACTATATCATGTGCTTGTAAAATATAACAGTCTGAAATGTGTAAAAAAAAGAGAAAGCGCTTAAGCTTTCTCCTGTTTATAGTCTTTTGCAAGGTCATCTAGGACCACTAATATTTCCTTGGCGCGTGCCCAGGTGCCTAGGTTGACGCCGCTTGCCATAGCATGACCGCCCCCGTCAAATCGGTTTGCCACCTTATTGACTGCAGGGCCTTTGCTCCTGAGTCTTGCGCGAACGATTTTTTCTTCGTACTCGGCAAACAAAGCCCAAACGGGACAATCGTCAAAAATACCAAGTTCATTGACAAGGCTTGAGGCTTCTTCTATACTCACACCGAATTCCTCGATGAGTTCGTGAGTGATTTCAATGTAGGCGACTCCGTTCTCTGTTTTCTTGTAGTTCAACAGAACGTAGCCTTTAAAGCGTACAAGTGCTTCGCTTTGAGTTTCAAGATGTCTATGAACGTTGTCTGTATCAAGACCGATATCATAGAGTTTTGCGACTGAGCGGAATGTGTCACCATCCACCCCTGAATACTTAAACCGCCCAGTGTCGGTTAAAATGCCTGTGTACAAGGCTTTCGCTCCGAGAGAGGTTAGTGTGTATTCATTTTCGAAAAGTGTGTATAAATCAAGAATGATAAGCGCTGCGGCCGGTCTGGATGTATCCACATATTCCAAGTCGCCATAAGGATTTTCATTGATATGGTGATCTATTTTGATTAGGAAGTCCCCTTGGTCCACTCTTTGATCCGCAATACGGTCTTTGCCTGATGTATCAACGGCTATAACAAGTGCGCCTTCAAATACTTCATCATCGATGGTATCGGTTCTCCCGAGAAATTTAACATAATCGGTCTCTTCACCGCTCACATAAACTTTCTTGTCCGGATAGGTATTTTGAAGCATATCTTTGAGCCCCATCGATGTTCCGATACAGTCCCCATCTGGTCTTCCGTGAGGAAGAATGATGATCGTTTTGTATTCTTTTATTTTATTGTGTATGTCCGTTAAAATCTGTTTATTCATTGCTTTGAATCCTCTCTGCGATTATATCTAAATCGCTTAAAATCATATCTGTTTCATCCCAAGTACGCACCGTACATCCACAAGCAAGTGCATGACCGCCACCACCATACTTTTTAGCGATGTGATCGATGGGTTCCCTGCTGCTTCTGAGTTCACAAAAAATCAGTCCATTGTCATCTTCAGTAAAGTTCGCCCATACCGGAATGCCCGTAATATGGGCCATCTGATTGACCATGCCACGACTGACTGTGAAAGTTGTCACATCGTACTTATCTTTAAGCGAACGCTCATTTTTCATATAGGCGACATTGTGTTTTGTAGTATTGAAATAATTAATGAAATGCCCCTTGAGTTTCTTGAAGTTCAAGTCTTCAACATAAAGATTTTTATAGACCCATTGCACGTCGGCACCTTTTTCAGACAAAAATGCTGCCGATTGAAACGTCAGGGTGTTGGTTTGATGGTATAAAAACCGGCCACTGTCTGTCACAAGTCCTGCAAAAAGATAGGTCGCTGCTTTGGGTGATACCCTCAATTGCTTTTGCATTGCCATGTCGGTTAAAATCTGACATGTAGCAATCTGTTCAAAGTCCCTAAAGAAGTGATCTGCAAAGTCGGTGTCATTTCTATGGTGATCAATCACCATGGTTTCATTCGCAAGTTTAAAGCGCTGATCACTGACTCGGTCCTCTCCGGAGACATCAGTCACAATTGCAAGCGCACCATTATAAAAAGTGTCTTCAACATCATCCATCGACCCTAAAAAATCAAGGACACTTCGGTCGCCCACCACACGGACATCCTTGCCTCCGAAATTATCAAGGATAAGCTGTTTCAACCCCAGTTGTGACCCATACGCATCCAAATCTGGTTGAATGTGACGGTGAATTACTATTTTGTCGTATTTCTGAATTATTTCAAGTATCTTGTCGTACATCGCTACACCCCGTTGTAAATATTATATGAATCAGCCTAATTCGGCCACTTGTTCCAATTAGGACTATCGGTCGCATAATGCCAATAGGAATCTTTCAAGGTTTCACTGTGCATGCCTCTATGTTCTTCTATCGCCAAAGCTTCTCCTTGATGCATCCATTTATTGTAAGCTAGGCCATCATACATCGTTACACTGGTTTCACCAGCGCCAAATTCAAACGCGACTTCTCCAAGTCCTTGTCTTACAATCTTATAATTCAGTAGTTCATAACGGTCTTTATCTTCAGGCAATACCCATACCCATGCGAGCAAGCGGTCATAATCGCCGGTAAGAAAATCTCCCGGATCTGTTTGAAGTACAACATTCTGAGCTTGAGAAAGTGCGTTGCAAGTAAACTGTGAAGCAGGCTGGCCCCACTCTTCTTCGCCACCTCTAAACGTCTCTGGCGTATCCACATTCAAATAGCGGGTGCTAGGCGTCCCGTTCGTCACTAGATCCTCAATAGCCTCAGGATATCCGAACACAGTCGTATCACCATCGATGCAGCCAATGGAATAACCATCGAAAAAATACTCTCCTAGGTGTACAACACTGAACGCGCCTCCCGAGCCCAACAAGCCTTCTTCTGTCTCTTCAAACAAGGGGTAATCGAAATAATCTTCATCTAGTCTAGGGCCGTCATA